>Ga0307489_10000287_pt1 | contig 29254 bp, 49 predicted proteins | sample SB12metaG_FD_202247 | JGI IMG/M metagenome (GOLD analysis project Ga0307489, IMG submission 202247) | Sea-ice brine microbial communities from Beaufort Sea near Barrow, Alaska, United States - SB 1.2 | ecosystem: Environmental > Aquatic > Marine > Coastal | place: USA: Alaska | collected... | reverse complement strand
CAATGCACCGCTGTCGCCGGAGGCATATTGGGACGATGAGGAGAGCTCGGACGAGGAGAGGAATCCGGAGGACGAGTCGCATGATGAGTCGCATGATGATTCGGATGGGGAGGGTGGGACGGCGGAGGAGGAGGAGTGGCGCAACAAAGCCAAGAGGCAGGCGCGAGGGAGCTGCCCTGGGTAGGGCCGGGCAGACACGTCAGTCGAGTGCTCATTCTCATTACCCTGCCTCGTATTTCTCCTCCTCCTCGTCGTCTGCCCCAACCTTAAACCACAGCTGGCCGTCGCCTATGCCCTTGCAGGAATTGGGTTCAAAACGACAAGCTGGTGGCATTTAACCCAGCTGAGAAAGGATGGTTGGCCAACGTGTTGACTGACGCTTTGAGCGATTCCTGCCCGGCCCTGCTCTGAGGGGTCTGGTTTCTCTGTCTGAGGAAATGGTGGCGGGAATCATGGAGGGGCAGGAGCGCAGTAATGAGCCGCGGACCTCGCTCAGCAAGCCCAATTCGCCGGAGAGAAAGGCCAAGAATCGGAAATCCTCGCCCGGGCTGGGGGAGTTGATGCGGCTCAAGGTGGGACTGTGCAAGTCTCTCCCCCTCTCGCATCCTCCTCTGTCTCCTCTGTCTCCTCTCTGTCCCTCTCTCCCTTTCCCCCTGTCCTCCTCTACCTCTCGCCTCTTGCTTTCCCTCCTTTGAAACCTGTACTGACAGCCACTTCTTTCTGCTCTTGAAACTAACATGTGATAACTATATACTGCTTTCAAGTGTTCTATCTTGCAACTAAAACATGACATGCTGCCTTGAATTTGAACTTGCGGCCGTACATGAAGGGAGGTGGCTCGAAATGGCGTGACACGGTGCTGGCACTCAAGCTGGAGCTGCCCCCGGCCAGCGTGCAGGAAACTGACGCAGGGGGGTTGTTCAGAACGAACGAGCACTGGACCGACATTGAAAATCATCCTCCTCCTCCTCCTCATCCGCACGTCTATATGAGCATTCACACTCAAGGTGAGCAAAGATCCGATCTCGGTCGAGTGCTTGTTCTCAACGACCCTCCTGGGAGGAGGTGTTGGCGTATGTGCGTCCGAGGGGGGAGGAGTACGGCATCGAGAGGAGGAGGTAGGGCGGCGCAGGTTGATACGATGAAACCCAAGATGAACGCGCCTGGAACTCAGCGCTTGAAACTATGATGTGATAAACTGCTTTCAAACTTCGCTTTCAAAACCAATTTGCGCCAATACGAGGAGGAGCTCGGCCACAACCAGCTCCAGCTTGAGATCCAGCAGGTCCAGCAAGGGAAGCGTGACAAAGGACGGTGCGGCGGTGCAAGTTGGCAGACCATGAAACCCTGATCCCTAAACACTAAACCCTGAACCCTAAACCCTGCACCCAACCTCCACACACTAAATGGGGGGCCTCGCTATATCGTCCACGACATTGCCCTCGAGTTCTGCGTCATTTGCGCCAGGGAGCAAGTTGAAAGGGCTTGGAACGTTTGTTGAAAGCGCGTGGTGCCAGTTGAAAGGGCTTGGAACCTATGTTGAAAGCGCGTGGTCTCAGCGTCTGACAGTACAATATGGTAAACTGCTTTTAAATTTTGCTTGCAATTGCAACTTGTGCCACTACATACAGAGTTCAGCGTGGGGAGCGTGGAGCGCAAACTAGGCTTGCGAAAGTGCAAGAGCACTAGGCAGGGGGTTCATTTAGAACGATCACATGAATGATGTGTTCCGACGATTCGAATCCGCGCGCGCTGACAGCAATTCATGCGGGCACGTCCAATCTCGGTAGAGTGCTTGTTCTCACCGGCCCTTCTGCCAGTGCTGGACGTATTAGAATGAGCGGAGACGCGGGAAGCACCCTCGGCAACCTGTCCATCAGCAGTCGCGGCAGCACTAGCGGCGACGGTAGGGGGTTGCCAGAGATCGCTCCAAATGTTTCTCAGCACACCTCTCAAGCTCGTGTCCTGAATTTCCTGCCAAGTGCCCAGTACTTTGAACTTAGTTTCGCCCGCGACTGCCTCTGCTTCATTCATCTCCCAACTTGTTATAAGCGCCGCCGGCCTGGAGTGTCCAAAGCAAGCCAGAGCATTCGACCGAGAAATGGTATAGGCGCAAGGTGAGCCGGTTCTGATATTCGCGCCTGCCTGATGCTAGGAGCATTTTTTGGCCGGGCCCTGGACGCAGGAAATTCGACGTCCAGGCAAGAGACAGAGGATGAGGCCGGAGAGAGCAATGACGAGGCAGGGGGGGTAATGAATTCAAGCGCTCGACTGACGTTGACTCTCCTCCTCCTCCTCCTCCTCCTCCTCCTCCTGCTCCGCATCCTCCCCCGCCTCCTCCTCCTCCCCCTCTATCTCCTCCTCCTCCTACCCCTCCTCCTCCATGCGTGTCTGCATGATCATTCACCCTGAAGGCACCTCATGCGGGCACGTCCGATTGCGGTTCGAGTGCCCGTTATCATCGACCCTTCTGCGAGGAGCCGCATGCGGGTGCGCGGGCAGGTGCAGGACCGAGGGTTGAGGAGGCAGGTATTGGGGCGGATGCTGGGGCGGGGACGGATGTGGGGGCGGATGCGTCGATTGATGCGCCGATTGATGCGTCGATTCGCGCCCCCCGCCCCTCGATAATCCGCTCCCCTCGCATTAGCTCCGAGGTCCGCACCCCCCGACCCTCGGTCACCCGCGCTCCTCTATCGGAGGAGGAGGAGGAGGAATCCGAGGCAGGGGCTTACACTCGTTCACCTCAGAGCTGAACTTGAGCAACTCCAGGACACATTCATGAGTTAAGTTGGGTTACACGGTGGACAGAGGAGCTCAAGTTGAGCTGAACTGGGAACGAGTGTAAGCCCCTGGTCGGAGGAGGAGCTGGACACGTTCAGGGAGTCGGAGGAGGAGGAGGACGACGAGGCGTTAGCGGTAGGGGCTTACACTAGTCCCCTTTTCGGCTAAACGTTACACAACTATTGTGGGATACGCTGGGTGGTTGCACTGTTTCAGTGATGACAAACGACTCACGTTGATATGGAAGCGGACGAGTGTAAGCCCTTACAAGGCCCAAGCACAGCTGTGCACAACCGTCCACTTTTTGGCCTGGCGTGAGCACTTTTTGCGGTCGTTTCAGTGAGAAAAAGGCTCAGGTTCAGCTGAGAAGAGGACGAGTTTGAGCCCCTGTTTGGTGGTGGCGCGTAGCTTAAGCACAGAAAGCGCCGGCAGCTCGGTGGGACGGTGCAGGTTGACCCCATGAAACCTGCGTTGACAGCGCCCGGAACTAATCTCTTGACACTGGCATATGACGGACTGCTTTCAACTTTTGCTTTCAAATTCAACTTGCGCCGCTACAGCTCGGGCCCGTCCTTAAAAAACACTGACTCGATGAAACGCCTCCGCTCCTTCCTGGAGGATAAGGAGGTAGGGCGGTGTAGATTTAACCGATGAAGCACATGTTGAAAGCGCCTGGATGCCCTGGAACAAAGCGCTTGAGCCTCAATATGATGACCTGCTTTCAATCTTTGCTTTCAATATCATCGTGCGCCGCTACACCGAGGGCGCCGTGTCGTGGACGTTCGACGCCTTTTCTTTTGCTGATGTAGGGCCTGTCGGATGTTGATCGCCATGTCACAGGGTTCCATTTGAGTAAACTCAAGGGACGAGGGTTCAAAGTACGTTGGATGACGTGGCGGGCAATGTGGGCCACGCCCTATGCAGATACTGTTTGCCACGTCATATGGTGCCATTTGACTCAACAGACGAGGGTTCAAAGTGTGTCGGACGATGTGGCGAACCTGAGCCTACTGGCGTATATTGCTGGCCACGTCATAGGGTGTCATTTAACTCAGGAGACGAGGGTTCAAAGTGCGTCGGGTGATGTGGCGAACAATATCATCCAGACTCTGCACTGAGGAGTTTTACACCCCGCTTGCCATCATGGCCCTCCACGCCATCGACCGCCGGGGCCTCATCACGGCAGGGAGGTTATTGGGAACAAGCGCTCGACCCACATTGAATATTTTCTTTCGTTGCACGTCTGTATGCGCATACAACTATAGGTAAGTCATTCAATATGCCAATTTCGGTATATCGCCTGGGTGAAATGCCCATACAGAGTTGCGGGCAAAGTGTCAGCGCTCCGCGCAGGAAAGTGGGCGTCAGGTTCAATGCCCATACAGAGTTGCGGGCAAAGCGTCAGCGCTCGGCGCGGGAGGCCATATACCGAAACCGGCTTGTTCGGCTTCGTTGCAAGTCTCACGAACGAATACTGAGTCATGCTCCGATCTGGGTTCGAGTGCTTGTTCGTAGCACCACAACGCTAGCTAGGCCTAGGTTTAGACTGCAAAACAAGACTACATACAAGACGAGGTGCGGGCACAGGCAGAGCAGACAAGAGTCATCTTCCGATCTGGGTTGGATAGTTTGTTCTGAGCGACCCTGCCGCACGGCGCTGCAGCTAGACCGCGCTAAGCTGGCGCGTTTCCTCACCACGGTAGAGAACCTATACGAGGTAGGGCCTGCCGTATATTGCTATACTTGTCGCCCCTAAACTAACCCACTAAGCAATAGCTCCTAAACTAGCTTAAACTAGCTTAGTTTAAACTCCCTTATTTTACTAACCCACTGTAGTCGCCAATACTAACCCACTAGCTCTAACCCACTAATCGCCAGCCCCTAAACTAGGTTACACTGGCTTACTTTAACGTTCCCCCCTCGCCAGCACTAGCTTAGTTCGACAAGCATAGTCCCTAGCACGAGGATGCGAACAGCTACCACAACGCCACACACGCCGTGGACGTGGTGCAGACCTTGCTGGTCATGCTCACTGCCATGGACTCGGGCGGGGGGGTCATTGAGAACAACGTCTCGATCAACGTTGTATCGACAATTCCAACCTAAATAGGCCGATTTCGGTACATCGCTTCCTGTGCCTAGCGCTGATGCTTTGCCCGCAACTCTGTATGGGCATTAAACCTGGCGCCCGCTTTCCCGCGCGGAGCGCTGAAGCATTGCCCGCAACTCTGTATGGGCATTTCATTCAGGCGATATACCGAAATCGACCTCTTGAAAGTTGTGTAAGTGCTCATTAGGCTGGTCGGCCACCACGAACCGTGTCCGAGCATCTGTATGAGCAACGAACCTGCATGTAGTCGTGCTCTTATCTTGTCTCGAGTGCTCTTTCTGTTTACCCTCCTACCAGGGACGTTCGAGCCTCTGGAGGAGCTTGCGGTGTTGCTGGCGGCGGTGATTCACGATTGCGCGCACCCAGGGGCAGGGGCTAACACACGTTCACCTGTACGGCTCAACCTGAGGATCTGTTGTCACCGAAAGCGCCCAACGTATCCAACAAAAAGTGCTCATGTTGAGCTAGAAAAATACGTTCACCTATCGGCTCAACCTGAAACCGCAACATATTTCACAAAACATACGTTCACTTATCGGCTCAAGCTGAAAGTGCAACGTATTCCACGAAAAAATATGCGTTGAGCTGAAAAAGTGGACGAGTGTCAGCCTCCACCCGGAGGTGGGCAACGCGGCTCTGTCGGGCACAGGCAGCGGGGTCACGCTGGAGCGGGTTTATGGGAACGCCAGCCTGGCGGAGAGCTTCAGCATGGCCATTGGGAAAAAGCTGCTGAATCATATGGATTTGGATTTCCTCGGCGCGATGACAGCAGAAAGCCGTAAGGAACTCGAGGCAGGGGCGCTTATTGAAAACAAACAAATTCACCGACGTTGATTTCTTTTGGTTTGTACTAACGTTCATCGAGCCCCAAAGCGCTCACATGGTGAGCATTAGCCAACCCCTCCGCCACATCAAGCGGACAGCCACTAAAGCATGTCGGACGTTAAATGAAACGCGATTTCGCCTTCCATTTCGCGCGTGTATGCACGGGCCGGGTACCAGGAAGGTGATGAGCCACGCCCTGATTTCGGTCGAGTGGCGGTTCTCTATGACCCTGCTGCGAGGTGCTGATCACGACGCTGGTGCTATCGACGGACATCGCGGCGGACAAGACAACGCTGCCGCGCGCGAAGCTGCTCGTGGCGGCACTGAAGGACCTCGCTGATGAGGAGTTGTCCCACGCCGCCGCCGAGGAGTCCTCTGCCGCCGCCGCCTCCGACGCCGCTCCCAACGCCGCCTCCGATGGCGACGCCGCCGCCGCATCAGATGCCGCCGCCGACGCCGCCGCCCTGGAGATGTCCGAGTGGCGCAAGAGCACCCTGCTTTGCATCACGCTGAAGGCCGCGGACATCGGGCACTTGATTGAGGGTCGCGAGGTGCACGTGCGCTGGGTGCGGTAGGGGCTGGCAGTTGTTACGTGCCACGTCATAATACTTCATGCAACTCGAGAAATGAGGGTTTATCATGTGTTGGATGACGCTCAAGCAATAGTGCCAGGCATGGCGGACATTGCTCGCCGTGTCATATGTTGTCATGTGACTCAAGACATGAGAGTTCGAGGTGCCTTGGATGACGCGGCTAGCACTGTCCGCCAGGCTCTAGAATGCGGTGCCTGCACGACGAGGTGTTCATCAGCCGCCCGGGTCAAACCGATCGCGAGGTGCTCGTCCAAAAGACCCTCATTGAAAAGATAGCTGGCGCGGACGCGGCCAAGTTCGCGAAAGAGAAGTCCTGGATCGCCTTCTGTAACGGCCAGGTGGGGGGGTGATGGTGTTCTGGTGCTCGCACTTCATATCATAGTTCACCTTCATGGTGAATGCTCATACAGTTGTGTGGACGTGGCTGACCGACCACTAGATCCCTGAATCATATGTGCATTCATCCACGTGAGACTGTGACTTTCCGTCGATTCCAAAGCTGGTCGAATGCATGTTCTCAATAGACCTCCTGCCCTGTCAAGGGAGTTGGTTTTTCAGAACAAGTGCTTGACAATCATCCGAGTCTGCGCGTCTGTATGAGCATTCACCCTGAAATCATGCTCTCATCTCGGTTTGAGCGCTGGCTCTCAAGGACCCTCCCCCCAGGTTGGGTTCTTCGACTTCTACGCGCTGCCGCTGTTCAGTCTGATGGAACCACTGCTCGGGTGGGACTCGCCAGAATGTGTCAATGACTACGAATCACGCGCTTGAGTTCGTCCACCGATTTACCTGTTGCTTGCCACGACATGCAACGCATTCTAGCTAGACACCGATTAATCCTGATTTGCTGAGAGTGCGATTGTGTGTGTGTATTTAAAACATCAGCTAGCAACCCATAGGCCATAGCCTCACCCTGATTTGTTGATGGAAATACCCACCCCCTGATGTTTTGGAAGCTCATTCTGCGGGGCCCTATTCTCAGGAGCGGGCTGAAGAAAGCAGTGGAGTTGGCCGAGTCGAACAGGGCGTACTGGAGTGACCCGGACCGTGTGGGGGCTGACTTCTAACAGGTGTCTGCCACGGGAGCGAGCGTTTTGTGGAGGACGATGGGGGGTGATATTTATTCAAAGGTGGTATAGGGGTCTAATGATTGGAGCTAATCGGAAAATCGTAAATTACATCAAGGGCTCTGGTGCCATTCTCTCACTCAAATGGGGGGTCATTGGGGGATCGTCCCGGGGGTAAGGGTATTTCGCGAGCAAGTGGGGAGGGGTGGGGTTGGGGAGCAAATCAACGTAAAATTTCCCGAGCAGGGGTGTGGAATTAAACGTGTCCAACGATGTTTATTTCGTGCACGAGATTTGGAACATTTGCGAGATGGATGATGATGTCTCGTCGATAAACTCTGTGTACGCGGCTATTTTATATGTTGTCTTCGGATATAGAGATATAGACCCAAGTCGCTTATTCTTTTTTCAGATGCCTGTTAGGCTCGCTCGTGTGTTTAGTTATATATTTGCGGCATGCACCACTGCGTCGACTTCATCGCCGCTCTCGTGGGGTCGATTCAGGGTCAACCAAAGGGACGTAGGAATGTTGTGTTTGAATCGCTGCGAGCAGCGCGCGTATAGTAGGACGCGGGGCAATGTTTCGTTCATTTTTCATTCTTCATTTCATGTTCTAGACATCTGAGCTTGGCTGGCTCAGCTCACGTGTGATGCGCATTTTTGTCATAATATCCTTCTGGAGTTGGGCTGGCGACGCCCACCATGTGATGCGCCCTGGGCTTTGTTTGACGTTATTTTTTTATTTTTCCTCGCGTTCATCGAGCCCCCAGGCGTTGTCATGCGTTGTAGTGTGTGTCGTGCGTTGTATGCGTTGTATGCGTTGTGTGCGTTGTCGGAGGTATGCATCGTTGTATACCGCCGTATGTTGTCGTGTGTTGTGTAAGTTGGCGCGTCCCTCTGCGAAAATCCGGACGTCCTGATTGCCCACAGCACACATCGTCCTCCTTAGTAGCAGATTCACGCCGGTGTGGATGCCGAGCGACAGGGCCATACATCAGACCCCTAACTGTTCATACATAGTGTATCACCGTTCACAAGCACACGTGCTGCACCTGACCTGTCACTAGTGCGTAGCCTGCCACCAGTCACCTTTCCAAGTTTCAGATTGATATGAAAAGGACGCCGTGTAAGGCCCTACGGGGCGATGAACAGGCGGGCGCCCTGCCGTCCCCGGCGGGGAGGTCCGCGCAGCGGTGGTGCACCGGTACACTATGGGCAAACAGTCAGGGAACCGAAGTAACGCCCTACGGAGCGGCGAACGGGCGGGCGCCCTGCCGTCCCCGGCGGGGGGCTCCGCGCAGCAGTGGTGCGCCGCCGCTCCACAGGCGAGGGACTGATGGATAGCGCTCACCACGTCATGTTATGGATGACGCTCGCCACGTCATGTTATTCCATTCCACTGAACACATGAGGGTCTACAATGTGAAGGATGATGGCAGGCATTATGTGTGAGGCTCTACCAGAGGCGGCTTGAGCGCCGCCGGCAGGTGGCGGCTGCCGCGGGGCTCGGATCCCGCGCACACGTACCGCCCGCCTGCCTCCAGGGCCATACGAATTACGCAGAACGGTCAATTGTTACCGGTACACACTCACGGCATATTCCCTGGCCTTACCCGTGACACGTCGTGTAATGACACTGAATTCAAAAACCGATATACATGATTCAACTTCCGTGAGGCCCCACCCATCTTGAGGTCGGCGAGGCCCAACACGCGGCGCCACAGCCAGCCGTCGATGATCTCCTGGTGCAAGGGCCCCGCCACAAGTTCCCTGCCTGTTTTATCATAGTGTACCGGTGTACCCGAACACATCCAATGCATCCACGTCCTGGCCTGATACTAGTTCCCGTGACGGCTGAAACGGGTAGTGTTTATGCTGAGATGGAAAGTGATGTCGTGTGACTTCCTGCCGAGCGGCCGGCGGCCACCTCCACCGCCTCCTCCGCCAGAGCCTCCACACTCTGCGCCACTGCGGGCGGCTGGGTCACCTGGGGCGAGGGCCGTACTATATGCATTCATTTATTGACAGATTGGGTTGAAGTCCGATGGCTGACGAGCCCAATTGATGCCTGGGAGTGAGCCACTTGGTACGAGGGCCCGGCATCGGACGAAATAACGGCCGTCTCATGGGGTGACCTCACTCCAGAAACGAGGGTTTCACGCGCGCCACATCCACATCATTGGGTGCCACCTGAATCAATAAACGAGGGTGAGAAGAAGCCACACCTGGAAGATGCGGCGGATGCCAGTGTTGGTGTACACGTGCGGCGGGGGTGTGCCCAAAGCACCCTGTGTGTACGGAAGATGGCATATAATTGCCCGCCACGTCATCCAAGGCATTTTGACTCCGCAATTCGTGCACTGACTGGCATGCTATGACGTGGCCAGCAACAGCTTCCTGGCCCAACGAGAAAGTGCTCCATATTTAGGGTTAAGGTTTGAGGATCTAGGGTATAGGGTATAGGGTTTAGGGTTGAGGGTGGTGGGCAACATCTCCCTGGCTCTACCAGCAGGTGCTCCAGAAAGTTGTCCCAAGCCTGGTCATAGGGCCTAGCAGATAATGCTCGCCGCAACATCCAACACATGTTGACATCCTAGACTACTGGTTTAATTGGCATCCTCTGACGTGGCGAGCAAAGCGTGGCGAGCAATGCGTGGTGAGCGATATCTGCCAGGCCCTACCCGGTCTTTGCCGGCGCCGGTGCCGGGGCCGAAACTTTTGCGCACGCGGCGCACCACCGCGGCGTAGGGCATTTCACAGATTGGCCGTCACTTGATGCTACATGCCATTGACCCTCGTTTTTTAGTTGAACAGCATCTCATGACGGGGAGAGCACTTCCTGCCAGGCCCTGCCGTGGCTGCGGAGTCGCCCGAAGGGTCGCCGGACCAGTATGCCATGATGTCAAAGTCAGGCTCGGCTTTGGCCATCTGAGAGCGATGCGGGAACTCGTGCTAAGGCCAGATGGAATACATGGAGCATGCTTCCTGTCAAAGAGAAGAGGAGGATAAGGAGGACGGGGAGGATAACGAGGTGGACGAGGCGGATGCGAGCGTGACAGACCAGATGGAGGATACCGATACGCAACTAGCATACCGTTAAGAACCGCATGTGCACAGGTACACTATGAGAAAACGGTAAGGAGGAGGCGGATGTGCACAGGTACACTATGAGCAAAGTCAGGTCCCCGCCTTGGCGCTGACAGGCGAGAGCTTGCCACCACCGCCGGGAGTGCTCTGCCGGCGGGATGAGACTGTGGCCGGCGACGTCGCCAGCGAGGTCAGGTGCGGCGGCGGTGTGCTCACGTCCGCGTCCTGCGCCCCCGTCACCTAGCGCCAGATGTACGATACGTCCGTCTACATTGCAAGTCTTCGAACAAGCTAAACGTATTTACGATCCAATACAGAACGTACACTCAACTAAATAACTTGAAAAGCTTGGTGACATTGAAGCGTATGCGGCTACATACAGGTTGCCCATGCACAAACCACATGAGCCCCACCCCCGTCGAGGGCGGCGTCGACGGTTCCTCGACCCATTGTGTAGAGTCGGATACATGTTGCTCCGTTTACTCATATAATGAATTAGAAATCATATTGGCTGCTCATAGTGTACGTGTGGACATTCGCCGCCTCGCATGATTGGTTTGCTCGCAGTGTACTTGCACACATACACACTACATAAGAGCGGTTGATACCAGTGTGTATGTCCGGGTGTGTGTGCGTATTCACAGGTAGTCTCGGTGGATCAGCAACAGACGAACTAATTGGACACTGAGACAGACTAATTGGACACTGAGAGGTGGCCGTGTATCGCGCATCATTCTCATATACTACATTATCATCAGATATGTACTCAGATGAGCTCAAAGATAGTATGAGTTAATCATCGAACGGATGCGAGAGTGTGATGAATGACGTGGCGGGCGTGACCTATCAGATCAGAGTGTGACGAATGATGCGGCGGGTGCGACCTATCAGATCAGAGTGTGGTGAATGACGTGGCAAGCGTGACCAATCACATTAGAGTGGTGGGGTAGGAAGCGGAAACCGCTCGCCCGACCGCCTAAGCGGACCTCTGCAATAAAGCCATACGATACTCTCGACGCCCCCCACGCCGCTGTGCGGGCGGGAAGGAGTATAGGGGTGGCATCGAGGTCACTTCTGAGGCACCAATACGCACCTATGCTGTCATACCGTCAACCTAGGCTGAAACTATGATCTGATCTGAGTCGGGGGAACCAAATGTTGGCGGCGGCGGGGGGGTTCGTCGCCGCCGCTACCGCCGCCGCCGCCGCGGGAGGTGAGGGCGAGGAGGATGACGACGAGGAGGGAGCGGGGGCTGACGGGGACGGACAGGGAGGAGTCAAACGCAGATGGGTGACGTAGAACCCACCGTCGGCGGCGGTGCGGGGGCGTCGTCGCTGCCGCCGCCGTAGGAGGCGAGGGCGAGGAGGAGGGCTGCGCGGTGGCCATGTGCGGCGGCGTGTGCGGAAGCGGCAGCGGCGCGGACGGCGACCCGTGCGGCGGGTGTGATGCGCTGCGGGGGACACCGCTGGTAGCGCCATGCCGTACGTACGTGTAATTGTTTATAGTTTATGCAGCCAGAAAGGACTTGATGGACAGTGGTGTACCGACGTACCGGTGCACCGGTACACAGGTACACACCTGCCTCATCCTTCTCCCTCCTCCCGTTCACACCTGGTCTCACACTCGTTCCCTTCGCAGCTTAACATCGCTGTTTGCTCATAGTGTGCTGGTGCACTATGCGCAAACAGTCAGTACTGCAGTACGGCCCTGCCCACGTGGGCGGGAGGCCGTAGTCACAGCCGGGAGAACGGGGCTCGGGACAACCGTGTACATTTGCACTTCGCGCGGCCAGGCGGTAGAGAAATGTTTAGATAGAGACACTTCCGCGGTATGAGGCACCAGGGTGTTGCCCTGTCTCCGCGTGTGTAGCGGCGACAGTGGTGTACTGGTGTACTGGTGTACTGAGGGGGAATAGGTGGTGGCACCGCCTATAGTATACCTGAAACAGTTGCGTCCCCACCCGCGAGAGACGGTTGTGGCAGCCAGGAACACAGGTGTCGGGTTTAGGGTTTAGGGTTTCTCGCAGCAACGGCGTACCGGTGCACTATGAATTAACGGTGAGGCCCTGCCCTCTGGAGACCGTGGTGGGGGCGAGAAGCACGGGGGTGGGCGCGGGCGGCGGCGCCTCCGCGCGGTCCGGGTGCGGCCGTTTCGTGGCCGAGTGCGGGCCAGCTGCAGGGCCTTGCACAAGTTCACATGTTCAGCTCATCCTGATTGTTTACTCGTACTACCAATGTAACAGTGTACCCGAGAGAGGAGGATGCATCGATTGTGTACGGGTACGCTGGTATGAGCAAACTGCTAGGGTGAGTGCAAGGCCCTACCCGTGTGCAACAGCGAGGGTCGCGAGAGCGACAGCGGGGCTCGGGGCCGGTAGGACAGTGGTCGGTTGGACAGAGGTCGGCAGGACCGGTGTTGATTCGACCGGGATCGCCAGAGCCGAGGGCCTAACATGCGGTACTGTTTCCAGCTGGTAATCCAAGCCGTTTTTCTATTGAAGCACGTGAGACAGCCCACTTGATGCCTCCAATATGCTCAAGTGTCAGCCTTGAGCTCTTTGTCCTGAAGCACATGAGTTATACCGCTTAAACCTCAAAGACACTCAAGTTTCAGCGTGAAGCCGTTTGTCCCTGGATCAACTTAAGTCATCCCACTCACACCGCAACAATGGTCCAGTGCCAGCTGAGCGAAGACTTGCGAAAGGCCATGCCTGGACTGCCAGAGGTGCTGCCGGGGAGGCCGGCAGGGAGGCGTCGGCGGCGGGCTTCCTCATGCAACCTCTGCCAGTAGGGCGCAGGTTAAGAGTGTTCGCCACGTCATAGGCTGTGATAGGGTGTCATGAGGTGGCAATGGCTGTCATAGGCTGACATAGGCAGTCAAAGGATGAAATAGGGTGTGGCAGAAGGTCATAGGGCATCATATCGTGTCTGGGTAGGCTTAGCATGTCAAAGGCTGTCATTGGCTGTCATTGGATGGCATAGGGTGTAAATAAATTTGGCAAATGTTGCGTATTGCGTGTACTCCGGCCCACCGGCGACCGGGCATGCAGCCGGGGCGCGCGGAATCGGCGCGGTACTCAGCGGCGACGGCGACGGCGGCGGCGCTGGCAGCGGCGGCGTCACTGCCGGTTGGGGTGATGGGGGCGGCGTCGGCGGCGTCGGCATAGGCGGCGGCGGTGACGCTATGAACGGAGGTGTCGGCTGTGGCGTCGGCAGCGGTGACAGCCGTGGCAGCGGTGGCAACGCTGGCAGCGGTGGCAGCGGCAGCAGTTTCGACGGCGGGGGGGGCGTTTTTTCTTCCATGACGTAGCGGCAGAGGTTGCATTTGAAAGCAACAGTTGAAAGCGGTTCATGTCGTTATGCTTTCAAGCGCTGAAACCTTAGAACTTTCAACACGGTGAACCTGACATTCAGTCATTCTGCACCGCCATGCCATGGATGGACAACTTGTCGGTGCCGGTGAAGGGGTTACCGGCAGCGGGGACGGCGGCGGCGGGCGATGTGGCGATACTGGCGGCGAGCGCGGAGCGGGCGGCGTGCGGGGCGGCCGGCGATGTGGCGTTAGCGGCGGCGGGCGCAGCGGGCGCGGCGGGCGCGGCAGTGGCGGCGGGCGGGGCGGGCGGGTGCGTGCGCTCGCCGCCCATGCCCGCCGATACCGCAAGCCAAGGACCTACACTCATCCACTTCTCGGCATGAAATGAGCACTTTCAGTGAGGTCGATTTTGGTGGTATCAGTGGCCAAAACGGCACAGGTTGATCTGATAAGTGGACGAGTGTAAGCCCCTACCGCCATCGCCGTGATGGACGCCGTGGCCCGAGCCTCGGACGGCGACGGCTGCTCCTATTGGTAGGGTAAAGTGAATCATGTCCGTCTCCACGCATCACACTTCACACAGATGCTGAGTAAAGCGACAACCTTTGACGTGGCAAGTATCTCATGCCCACTGCGTCATGCCCGTCTTCAAACACCACGCTATACTCCCTCGGGTCTTGCGTCAGGTGACATGCTATAAAATGGTCATCGGTATTCACACAGCTCCTAGCCTCATGATGATCAAATCAAGGGGTACGGAACTTCACGAAGGTCCCACCAGACGGTGCGCCGCCGAGCCGACGATCGCCGCTCTCGCCGCTAATCAGGGTCGAGCAATTTATCATTCTTCGAAATATAACCGAGGCACAGCATGATCACGGCGCCCAGGACGAAAGTCTAGTGCCTCCTTATGCACGTGGATACGTCTCTCCACAGTTACACCATGATCATACAGTCAGGGAACGAGTGGCCAGACCACTGACTACACAGTTCAGTCCCCGTACCAAATGGTCACATTTGCTCCACGCTAAAATGTCCCAGATTGGGACATGTTTGTACGCGCGACTTGTTTTTCATATATTGATTTTCTAGATATCGACGGTCTAATCAACCTTGAAGTGGGAAATAAAAACGTGCAGCGTTTTGAAACAGAGAGGTTGCGCCACACGAGAGCTTTACGGGATTCGACGAGTCGACTCAAGGAAAAGGGACACGGAGCAAATGTGCCCATTTGGTACGGGGACTGAACTGTGTAGGAAGAGAACACTGGTAAGCTATGAGCAAGAAGATAGTGCAGTAGAGGTGACACAGGTGACAGGCCCTGCCGCGTTGTCCTCCACTAGGCTTTCCCCGTGAAGTTCTGCCCCGGGGTCCTCCTCCACCGGCTCCAGCGGCGGCGGCTCCTGCAGGCCCGCCATCAGAGCCACGCACTACTTTCGATCGATCTCGATACAGTCATCACTGATTCACACATCTGTGAATGGTCGGGAGGATGACTTTGACCTTTCGACATATCGCAGCAGGGTAAACATCGGTCAATATCGTCCGATATCGTCCATTACTTCCCAACTCAGCTCAAATTGTGCGTCTTCTACCATCTCAGGTGTTCGGTTGGGACAAATCGACTCAAGTTGAGCGAAAAAGCGGACCAGCTGTGTTGTAAGAACCCCACCCGGCATCGCCTGGTCGAAGGCGTCTGACACCCTGCATGCTTTGGCCGGATGGGTCATGATTGCCACGTAATGGTATTTTGTTTACCTTGACAATGTAAGGATTCAGTCCGAACCAAATGGTATTTTGCCCATACGGAGCCCTCCTCGATCCGTGTACAATCGGAGCGCGCAAATCATTTTCCCTCACACGCGTCGCACCATTCCTGGGGACGGCTCATGGCTCACACGGTGGATGTACCGCCGCCGAAACCGCTTTGGAGAGTCGCTGATGCGTATACGCTGGTAGGGCGCCGCCATTTCCCCACCGCTTATCGTCGGGGCGCCGCCCTGGCCGCGTGTTCGGACCTTCCGGCGGTGTTTCGGTAAAATACCCGCAGCATCGCGGCGAGACAGCGTCCCTCGGCACACGCGGCGGGCGACACGCCACTGGGACTGATCCGGCGAGTGCCCCAGCACTCCTACTCTGCCAAACCGCGCACTCGTACCCGGGCGCATAGTCGGGGGCGCCTCCACCGCACGCATTCGGGGCAGCCGCGCGTCTGCCGCCTGGCGGTGTACCGGGTACACAAATATCGACTGCTCTCACAGGCAAATAGTCTGTGTACACGGATCGCCTACCCGAATGGTTGATTTGGTTCGGACTGAATCCTAATGATAGTAAGAATTTACAATGTGGTGGAGCATATCGCTGGCTGAAAATAGTGTGGGTCGCAGTTTCCGAAGTCAGCGGTTTCAGGGACAACCTACTTAAAGGGAACACCGTATAAGCTGAAGGGGAACACCATGTAAATTCTAGACAAGTTGAGCTGAAACGGGGACGAGGGGCCTGGCCCCACTTGACGGGGAGGCTCTCCGCGTCAGGAGCCTCAGTGCAGGGGCGGCCCTAACTAAGACGTTTCAGAACAGTCGTGCATTATACCAACTAATCGCCGCATGCCGTACCAATGCATTCATTCCCTGCTCAGCTTTACTGAGCTGCTCCTACATCCACTGCGGTCGGAGGGCACAATTATTTGCCTCGGAGGTGATGAACTTGAGCTGAAAAGAGAACGAAAAATACTGAAGCCGCTTCGCCATCGAAACCGTTCATGAGAACACGAGGAAAAGGGACGAGTGTAAGGCCCTGCCGACTCCTCGGCGGCGGCGGCGGCGTCGGCGGCGGCGTCAGTGGCGCCAGCCTCGGCCGCGGTGGAGGTCATCGTCGCACCAGGGACTTCAGCCACGGCTGCGGTCGCGGAGGCGGCGAAGGCAGTTTCGGCGTCAACGACGGCGGCGGCATCGGCGGCAGCAGACTCGGCCGCGGTGGGTGAGGCGGGGAGGGAGGCGGTGGAGGAGACGGAGGTGGAGGCGGCGCCGGCATCGACGGCGGCGGTAGCGGCGGAAGCAGAGTCAGCCGCGGTGGGGGAGGCGGGGGAGGAGGCGGAGGTGGCGGCGGCGGCGACGGTGGTTCCGGCGACGACGGCGGCCGCAGCGACGACGGCGGCCGCAGCGACGGCGGCGGCTGCGGCGTCGGCGGACGACTTTGCGTCTTCGGCGGCGTCGGCTGCAGACTCGGTGGCGGTGGCGCTGGCGGCTGCGTTTGCGGTGGCAGCAGCAGCGGCAGAAGACTCGACGTCCGTGGCAGCAGCAGCAGCGGAGGCGGCGGCTGTGGCAGTCGCAGCAGCGACGGCGGCGGCAGCGGCGGCGGCGGTGGCAACGGTGGCGGCGGCGGCGTCAGCATTGGCAGCAGCGATAATGGTGGCGGCGTCAGCGGGGTCAATGTCACTCGCCTCCTCCTCTTCCGCAGCGGGGTCCTCCCCCTTCTCCGCGGCGAGGGTGGTGCCACCCTTCGGCACAATGTCCTTCATCGGCTCCTTAATCCCGCCGTAGCGTGCGACAAGGCGGTCCTGCTCCTTGGTTTAGCGGCGCAAGTTGATATGAAACAGAAGTTCGAAGGCGGGATGTTTTCGCTTCGTGTTTACCTTCAAGTGCTGAACCCAAGCGCCATCAACACAGGGTCAACCTTGGGTCAACCTGCACCGGCCTACCCTGGACCGTGCAGCTGCGTGGAGCGCGAGTGCCTCCTGCATGGCGGCGGCGTGGGTGTCATCGTCTGCCTCAGTCTTCTCCTCCGCGGCCGCCACTGCCACCACGGCCGCCACGGGTGCCACGGGTGCCACGGGCGCCACGGGTACCACCATCAGCTCAGCCTCCTCCACCGAGGCCGCCACGAGTGCCACAGGTGCCACGGCCACCACGGGCGCCACGGGTGCCGCCGCCGCCATCGCCTCCTCGTCTGCCTCTGCAACAGCCCCCTCACCAGCCTCCTCGACAGCCTCCTCCTCCATGGATACTCCAGAGATATTCGGGACATCCGACACTGTCTCCTCCTGCACCTCCCCGGCGGCAGCGGCGGCGGCGGCAGTGGCGGCTGTGGCCGCCGCATGCTCCTCCCCGGCTGCAGTGGCGGCAGCGGCAGTGACAGCTGTGACCGCGGCGTGCTCCTCTCCGGCGGCAGCGGCGGCTGCGGCAGTGGCGGCGGTGGCGGCGGCCAGCGCGACCGCCTTGCTGTAGTGTCGCCAGGGATTGTAAGCAAACTGAGCATTAAACCCAGTCTCCGCTTTTGAAGGTATCCTCTCGACCAATCGTATGAGGGCCTTCAGCGACTGAGGTAAAATGCGGAGACTGAGCTGAAAGCAGTATGTCATGGTTCAGTTTCAAGCACTGAAACCAGGCGGGTTCCCCTTTGGATTGAAGTAGTTTCAACATGGATCTCCCTGCCTTGCGGTGTTTCTTCTGGTCGACCAGCAGGTTCCGAGTTGTAGCGGCGTATGTTGATATTGATAGCAATGCGTGAACGCGGGTCATCACCCTATAGCTCCATGCGAGAGATTGCTAGAGAGAGACGCTTCCGCTTGTGTAAGGAGGCACCAGGCTTTCGCCCTGACCTCCGTGAGAGAGGAATATTCTGTGTGTATAAGGAGATATCAGGCTTTTGCCCTGGCCCCGGTGCGAGAGAGAACACTTCCGCTTGTATAGGGCGGCACCAAGCTTTCGCCCAGCCCCGCGTACCATAGCTTCAGGCGCTGATGCCAAGTGCAGTCAAGCTGGGGTGAAAATGCACTGCCCTTGTCACACTATCGCTTTAGGCACTGATATTAGGTGCGATCAACCTGGGGCCAACCTGGGGTCTACCTGCACCGCCTTGCCGAGTGTAGTAGGCCCAGCCCTTGCCGCCGGAGTTGATGGGTTTGGTCGACGACGGGGACGCGGTCGCCGCGGCGGGGGGCGTGGTCACGATCTCCGGGGACTAGAGGCGCACACACTCGCCCAATTCTTGGCTTAATCTCAGCAATTTCGTGGGGTACGCTGCGTGGTATTAGAGGAAAGAAAGAGACGCTTCTGCGTGTATGAAGAGGCACCGTCCAGGCTTTTGCCTGGCGCCCGTGTTGGGTTGCTTCTGTGTGTTCCAGTGACCAAAGCGGCTCAGGGTGAGCCGAGAAGTGGCCGAGTGCGAGACCCTGCCGGGGACGACGGCTGTGACAGCGATGCGGCACGACGCGGCAGCGGCACCGAGGTCCAGGGGCTTACCCTCGTCCACTTCTCAGCCCAACCTAAGCCGTTTTGGTCACTGAAGCCACTGCACGCGTCCATTCCTCACCTCAACCTGAGAAGTTTCTATCAATGAGACCTCTCGACATGCCCATATAAAGCGCTCAGGTCAAGCCGAAAAGAGGACGCGTGTAGCCCACAAATAGCGCTTACGTTGAGCTGAAAAGTGGACGAGAGCAGAGTAAGGCCCTGCCGCGGTCGTAATGCTCACGGGAGGAAGAGCATGCACGTTGACGCCCGCGGCCAGGGGCATACACTCGTCCACCGCTCGGCTCAACTTGAACAGTTCTTGTCACTGCGACTAACCAACCACAAAAGTTGCCCGCGTCAAGCTGAAAAGTGGACGAGTAGGTCCGGACAAGGGCCGATAAAGTGACCTCATAATTTACCAGGTAAGAGGGGTATATTTTGATTTTATGGGGGTATTCGGTATTAAGTGGTCATTAGGGGGGTATTCTCATGGAAGTAAAACCCTGAGACCTAGATCCTAAACCCTAAAAGTATTTACAGCCTGTTACTGGTAAATGCTAGGGTCACTTTACCGGCCCTTGCTCGGACCAAACGAGTGTAAGCCCCTGCCTGCGGCGCCAGAGTCTGTGAGGAGCGGCGCAGCGTCGGTAGTCGTTGTCGTGCCGTCGGGAGGAGTGGTGACGGGCGCGCCGTCGTTCTGATCCATGGAGGCGACGGCGGCGGCGGCGGCGATGCCGCCGGCCAGGGGATTACACTCCTCGACTTTTCAGCTCAACCTGAGACGTTCATGTCACCCACGCCGCCCAGCGTATCGTTTAATTCGACGAACGAGGGTTGAAACGTATGGGGTGATACCGAAGTGCGTACGTTGAGCCGTTTGGACGAGTATAAGCCCCTGCCACCAGCGAAGGTGGCGCTAGCCGAAGAGCCGGGGCTACGAGTCCGAGTACCAGGGGCTTGCACTCGTTCACTTCTCAGCTCAACCTGAGCCGTTTTTGTCACTGAAATAGTGGCAGCACTGGTAGAGATACAGCCTGTATCCAGACTAGCTAGGATCATGCTCCTGTTAGATTCTCGCTCTGTATTAGACCACACAATGTATCCGCAACGAGTGCTCACGTCGAGCCGAGTAGTGGACGAGTGTAAAGCCCTGCCGAGTACCGGGGGCGCCATCAGTTAGGGCCTGGCCGGAAATGCTCTGGACATCAAAGCTGGCAGGTTGAAGAGGTGACTGAACTCAAGCAACGCAGGTTGAAGGAGTAGGGCCCGGCAGAAAATGCAAAAAATCATCAAAAGGCGTGAGACAATTAACTCAAGAAACGTGGATTGGCAAATGGGTTGAATGAAAGTTTTGAGCAATTTCTGCCGAGGCCTACCGGCAGTGGTTCCTGCGGGGACGCCATCGGCGTCGGGGTCGGGGGCGGTGACTTTCGCCCAGGCGGCTTCCTCGCCGGCGGCGGCGGCCACGGCGGCGGCGGAGGCGGCGGCAACAGCGGAGGCGGCGGCGGCAGCGGCCGGGCTGCCGCCACCGGGCGAGATCTCGCCGCTGGAGAGCGCCTCCTCGCTCGCACGCGTCCCCCATAGCAAGGCCTCCCAGAAAACTCGCCCCCTGTCCAACAGCGTAACTTACGCGGGGACGACCCTCCATGGCGCGCAGTTGGGCGGCGAGAGCATCCCTTAAGCGGTGACCAGACGCACTGGCGCCACCAGGTCCGCCAGGGGCGCCGCCGGCATCAGATCCACGGACGGAGCGGCGGCGGCTGCAAGCTGACCGCAGGAAAGAAAACCGAAAACCAACCACGACGAGTGCAGGACGACTGTCTGTGGAGGGAGGGGGGGCTGGGGGGCAGGGGAGTGGGTGACTGCTGACGAGCGGAGGGACGCGTCAGGCAGGCCGTGAGGGGGGCGGGACTGCGGGAGCAATGCGCGAGGCGTGATCGAGGGGCGGGGGGGGACTAAGCAGTGTTATGCGAGGGTTGTTGAGCGGGTGCCGGGCAGTGGGGCAGCGCAGAGGGGAGTGGACGAAAGTTGCTGCCAAAAGCCCCGCCTGTGATAACGTGCTCGAACCCGTCGTCGCCGCTGGAAGTGGACACGTTCTGGCAGAGCCCGCGGGGCGAGGGCGTCTTGGAGCCCGAGGGGCGGGGCGTGCGCGGCTTGGACACGTTTTTTCCCATGGCCGCGGGTCTCACACGAGGGTCGCGCGCGTGGGGGTGTGTGACTATCGACGGTGAGGAGTGGCGGAGAATCTGTGAAAAGGATTTCTCGGACAGTTTTCGGTGCCCTTGTTCGTGCCGAGAGACTGATCCTCACTCCCCGTGCTGACTGTATGACTTCTTGGATAGACTACGCTTTGGCACTCTCTCCTGCGCACACACCTCCGAGCGCGCGTCCCTCCCGACGCCGCCGCATATGGAAGATATGAGTATCGCCCGGCGCCTCGCGGCAGAGGACATCGCGCGAGGCCTTCAGCATTTCCGGCTCATCCACATGTTCCGCCCCGAGGGAGACCACTGCGTGTTGTGCGATACCACAGTGGAGCTCAGCAAAAATAACCCCCACCCCCAGACCACGAAGCTTAGCGGGCAAAACATGGTCGGGACGGGCGCGGAATGAATTAGCGTGTGTGTGTGTCACTAAACGCCCGTGTGCACCCTGTGATATGCGGCGATCTTACCACATGATGCCAGCGGCATGTGTGTGTTCCCTACTACGTGCACTTGCACACACAGTCGGGTTCTCACCGGGAGCGCTACAAAGAGTACCAGCGGGAGTTTCGAGCGCGCATACCAGAGCGGGATCGGCGAAACCGCGTCGCGGGCCTGCAGGCGACTTCCTTCTGGCGCAGCGGCGCGTCGCGTGACGACCTTGCGCACATGCAGACTGTCATGGACGACTACGTCTAGGGGACAGCTCCTTCCCCTCCGTATCCAACGTATTTGGACGACGCCTTTCCCGACTCCTCTCCTATGATTCCGTTGGCTGAGGAGTGGAGGCGCTTCAAGCTGAGGTGGGCATCACACGCCCTACTACTGACGCACGTCACGTGCCGCCTCGGTGGTTCTGCGGCCCTCGACAGACCGGCGAAAGTCCCCCACTTTCAAGCTGCGGTGAGCCGAGCGGGGTTTTCGCTGGGTAGGGCGGTGTGGGTTGACCCCGGGTTGACTGCGCTTGGTTTCAGCGCTTGAATCTAGACTATGATGACTCGCTTTCAAACTATTCTTTCAATTTATACTTGAGCCGCTACAGCTGGGGGCTGCCATGGCGGCGCACGAGGATATATCTTCTGAGGTGGTGGGTGCGGTGAACGAGGTAGGATGGGGCAGGTTGACCCCTGGTTGACCGCGCTTGATTCAGCGCTTGTTGAAGCAAAACAATTTTGAAGCGCTTTCGCATTTTGCTCTCAATTCAAACTTGCGCCGCCACAACGAGGCGGAGTCTTCAGAGGTGGCTGCAGATACTGCGAAGGGGTCATCAGCGGTGGCCGCGGTGACTCAGGAGGGGCTGCTTGGATTCACTGGTATCCCCGACATTGAGCGCCGCGCTCCTCTCCGCCAGATATGCGCCACGAGCGGCCACGAGGTACTGCACCTGGTCATGCCGTACGTAACGGCAGGTGGTTTATCAGGGTGGCTGGGCGGATCGGCCACTGAGAATCGTGACCGAGTGATGTGATGGGAGGTAGCTCGTCCTGGGGTGGTAAGGGTTGCCATCGCTGGCGAGCGACGGAGTGATGTGACCGCGTCGTGTTGTGCTGTTGGACAGCCGCAACCTGTGAGACAGCGGCGGCGGGCGAGGACTACGCAGATGTCGCACGTTTACTTTTGTTTCTTTTGGGGTTTCACAGTTGCGCGAAAGTCTAGCACATTTGGTTTAGCTACACTCGATAATCAGCACTGTCATTGTGGCTTCGCTCACCGCGTCATCGACCATCGCCATCTCCCTTGTCAACGCTGGCTGGGACTAAGGGTTGGCACCGATCATGCATATTTGACTTACCCAAGAGCTGCGGCATAATTAATGATCATGGGCAGCCGTGCACCCACGCCCACCTCATCACATCCAGGTGCTCGAAGATCGCGGCGGAACGATTCGTCCACTCACCCCATGTGAAATCGTGCTCGCGCGCCCTCATCAGCACCTCGAGGTGCCCGGCCTCAAAGTCGATGCACAGGTCATCTCATTCCGCGGGCATCCCTGCGGCGCCGCGGACAGGGGAAGAGTCCGAGGGTGGGCACACGTTGCCGGTCACGAGGGCCTCAGGCGCTGAGTCGCAGTCATGGGACGGCGCCCGTGCGTTGCGACTACGGCGACGGGTGTATGTTGTGTGTCAACAGTTGAGTCGTCGTTCGTAGCAGGTTGTGAACAATTCAAATTATTGATTCAACATTGCTCCAATTGTATGTTGTTACAGGCACGTCTACGTGGTAAAGAAACTAGCGGACATGTTAAGAGACAGCAACCACCTGGCCATGATCCTCGCGCTCGTCGCCAGGTACCTCGTCACTGCCTAGCTACTGCCCGCCACTGAGGTACCTCGTCTCTGCACTAGTCACTGCCTCGTCGCCAGAGGAGGAGGAGGCGGAGACAAACGGGGAAACGGGTTCACCCTGAACCACGGGCAACCGTGCCCCTGCGCCCAAGACAACACTTCCCACGTTCCAGGTGCCAGCCCCTAGCGGCCTCCGAAGTTGTCGTTTAGCACCACAGGCAGTCGTGCTTCCCACCGCAACATCTGCAGATGTCCGCCCCTAGCGGCAGCGGCGAAAGTAACCTCATCCCACGGGCAGCCGTGTTCCTTCGCCCACTGGCAACACAAAATGAAAATGGCGCTCAGCGCTCGTCTGCAATTCCCCGTTTTTCCGGCATCTCCGCTGTCGAGTTTTCCGAGAATCCGCGAGGGAGACGGGGCGCAGCTTTCGGCGCCGCACTTCCCTGCGCGCCAGGCGAAGGCCGGAGGCGAGGCTTGCCGTGACCGGTCACCGAGGTAGCGGCGCGTCCAGTGGGCGACTCAACGTTCTCTGCCGCTGTCTCTGTCTCGGCGGAAGAACAAAGAGGTGAATTCTTTGGTTGTTAGGGCAAATGGCGTTCGCGTTGGGCGCGACCATGGCGACCAGGGCCGCCTTCGGGACCGCCTATGGAGGAGGAGGAGGAGGAGGAGGAGGAGAAGGAGGAGGAGGAGGGAGAGAAGGACAGTCGAGGGGGGATACCGTGGCCGCCGCGATGGCCGCGCTGACGGGCCTAAGCCTTCAATCACGCGCTCGTCGTGGCCAAGGTACCCCGTACGAGCAGGAAGTGCAGCGCTTGCTCCCCATCCTCCAGCAGGCTTTGGCCAACCAGACCAGCTGGCACACGGGACAACGGAATATTGAAGACACCCGCCTGAACAAGGCGGCGCATGACGCCGCGGCGGCGAAGGCAAAGCACGCAGAGGAAGTCAAGAAGTTAACCAAGGATGCCCTCGATTGTGGAAACGGCGTCATGACGGCGCTCAAGCAGGACCTGAGGCTTCGCGTCGGCGACGACGTCATCGTGGTCAACAGCCAGGCACTGCGCGACGCGTCGCCGTTCTTCGTGGCGCTCATGGACGCCGGGCAGGGGCTTACACTCGTCCACTTTTCGGCTCAACGTAAGCCCTTCGTCATCCACCACTATGTTTCAACCCCACTCGTGAGGGACAGAAATGTCTCAGGTTGAACTGAAAAGTGGACGAGTGTAAGCCCCTGACGCCGGAATGCGCGACTCGGAGTCCGGCGAGGTGAAGCTGAGCGCAAAAGTGTACCCGTGCCCATCTTACGGGAGGTTCTGTGGTCCATCTACTCCAATGGTAAGGCCTTCCTAAGTACTTTTTACAGCTGGCACTTGAGCACCTGTGAGGTATGCCTGAGGTAAGCCAGTAGGATAACTCAAGTGCTTGCAGTGACAAACGGCTCACCGCTTAGATTGCCAGCTAGGAAAATTACTGTCGGTGGGGCCCTGGCCGGTGGTGGGCGCGACGTACGCCGAGGGCTCCGAGCGAAGGACTTGATTGAGGTGGCGCACATGGTAGGGCGGTGCAGGTTGACCCCAGGTTGACCCCAGGTTGACCCCGGCATGGCCGTTCTTGGTTCCAGCGCTTGAAGCTCGAATATGATCACACTTTCAATCTCAACTTGCGCCACTACAACAAGGCGTCGACGTTCGGAATGGACAAGCTCGTGTCGGCGGTGGCGGCGGAGCTAGCCAAGTGTCCTGCGATGAGGAGGTGGGCAAGGTGCGATGGGTGGCTGGGAGTGGATCGTATGAGGCTCACCATCCTCCACTTCAAGAGCGCGTTCCGGCACCACGACACCACGAAGGCAGAGTGACAAGACATCCCATATCGATATCCAGCATGACAGTATCGATACTGTCATCTCCCCAGTGATATCCCATATCCCATATCGATATCCAACATGACCATGTTGTTACGGTGAATCGCCATATCGATACCATGTTCCATGTCGATATCCCATACTAGTACACCATGTCTAATCGATACTCAATATCCCACATCGGCTTCCGATCATATCTTGTCACCCTGCACGAAGGACAACCCCGCCGCCGCGGCAGTGTCGAGCGCGTGGAAGACCATTGCCGAATGGCTCGCCGACTACATTGCGGGTTATGTGTTTGACTTCACTGCCGTCGACAAGTTCGGCGACTTACACGCCGCGGAGCTGTGGGCTGGGCCTCACAACTCGTCCTGACCCCCTCTACATTAAGAAAAGTGGGGTTACAGTCTCGTTTTACAGTGGAAAGTAGCTTCTGCAACTGCCCACGCTAGACGGCGCCAACCGACCATTTTCTGGGCAATCTTGAGTTATTCAACCCGCAAAATTGGACCCATGATTTTCACTTGATCTACCCCTCAGATGCTGACAGTAGAGGCTTCGTGCCGTGTAGTACCTAGGTATCTCTTCCAGCTCAACTTTGGGCCGTTTGGCCCTGACCTGAAACCACTTGAAATATCCCATTCAACGCCTCAATGATAGAGCTTTGCTCACTACTCGAGTTGAGCTGAACGAATACTGGATGCGGCCCTTGCTTTGGGAAGTGGTGCGACGCGTGGAATCCCCCGAGGTGATGGCCGTGAATGCCTTTGAGCTCATCAGCGTGGGCGCCGGGCGGGTGCTGAAGATGCACGAGTTCGTTTCAAGCGGTAGGGCAGTGCAGGTTGACAGTATCAAAAGCCGTGTAGAAAGCGCCTAAGGTTTCAGCGCTTGAAACTGGAATATCATAAACTGCTCTCCTCTCAGACTTTGCTTTTAATGTCAACTTGTGCCGCTACAATGTGGAGCCGTCAAGTTCGTTGTTTCCGCCGTGGAGAGGGAGGCCGCCGCTACGCACAAGCTCGATTTCTCCCGCATCGCGTGGGTGATGCCGAGCGACGATGTACTGAAGGACGCGATGAACAAGCTATTGACCGGTAGGGCCCGGCAGAAAATGGGGGCCGGGACTTAAGTCTGGTGCCTCCTCATACACGCGGAAGCGTCTCTCTTTCCTGGCTGAAATTGGGTTGGGATCAGACCATCAGGCGGGTGGCATTGCCACAAAAGAAACGAGGGTCGCCGAATGTGTTGATGGACGTTTAAGGCAATATCTGCTGGGCCCTACTCACAGGAAGGAACAAGCCGGGCACTTTCTCCCTGCACGGGGCGCATATGTTGCTCGAGGAGACGTTACAAGCGCCGCTTGCGTGCAAGGCGAGGAAGGCAATCATCCGGGAAGCCGCGGAAGCTTTCTGCAAACTCTCACCGAGCTTACCCGCGCCCCGCTCCGACTCGGACACCCCGGAGGCGCCCGCCGCGGGGGGCAGGGAGGGCCAGGGCAATAGCCTGGTGCCTCCTGATACGGTCCCATTCAGTTTTGGCTCCGGGGCGCCTGCCGAGGCCGCGCCCGCGCCTGCGACCGCGTTGACGTTCGCGGCCGCGCTAACGGCCGGGCCCGCGTTCCGGTTCGGGCCCGCGCCCACGCCCGCCGCGCCCGCGCCCGCCGCACCCGCCGCAGTCGCGCCTTTACCCGCAGCCGCGCCCGCGCCCAAGTTCACGTTCGCGGACGACGACCCCGACAGCACCCAGGTAGGTGGGTGCAGGTTGACCCCGTGAAACCCATGATTCAAGGCCCTGTAAGTAAGCGGTTGCAACTAAAATATGATGAACTGCTTACAAGAATTGCAATATATTTCAACTTGTGCCGATACACCAAGGTGGATGTGAGCTTCGCCGTGCAGTCCCTGGAGGGCGTCCCAGGCAAGGGCTTACACTCGTCCACTTTCAGCCCAACCAGCGCCGGTCTTGGGTGTGAGTGTATGTGTATTCAAAAGTTGTCTAGACTGATGGGTCAACCAAATCACCTAAACTACAGAACAGCAGTTTATACGGTAAGATGTCTGGTAGCTCTAGGGTTACCATCCAGAAAGCATCTGTTTGACTCTTTGTCACCGACAGACTGACGGTGACGCCATCCAGCGTATCCCATAAAAGGTGTGTAACGTTGAGCCGAAGAGTGGACGAGTGTACGCCCCTGGTCCCGGGCTGGCTGCGCTCCCGGTTCCGGACAGCGGCGGGTTCTGTTGATGCAAAACTTTCGGTAACCAAAGGTAGGGCGGTGCAGGGCAACCCGATTAAATCGAGTTGAAAGCGCCTGGAACTAAGAGCTTGACACTAGACTACCCAGGTTTAGGGTTAAGGGTTTAGGGTTTAGGGTGTAGGGTTGTCGAATTTCATATTTGGGGTCCAGGAATCCGCCCGATTCCGCCCGAATCCGACCTTCCACCGAATCCGTCTGAATCCGGAACCGCCATCCCAGGACTATGATGATCTGCGTTCAAACTTTGCTTTCAAATTCACCTTGCGCCGCTACACCAAGGAGGAGTGGTGGAAGTTGTCACCGACTTTGGCAGGAAGTCACTTGGCGGAATGGACTGGTACCCTCCTCCGAGTAAGGGACCGTTTGCGTCTGGTCCGCTTGGTCGTCCGGGTGTGCACACAGTTTTGACATTCACGGATGCGCTGGAATCAGTTAAGGTCGACTGCGATGGCGGTGTGGGTGCTGAGGGTTTCGGCGGCGGCGGCGGCGGCAGCGGCGATGGTGGTTCTGGCGGCGGCGGCGGGGGTGGCGGTGGCGGCGGAACCGGTGGAACCGGCGGCGGCGGCAAGCGCGGCGCGATGCTGGTAGGGCTTGACCGAGAATGCCCGACACATAATGCCTGTCACGTCATCCTTGACATTGTAGGCCCTCTTTTCTTCAGTTAAACGGAATCACATGACGTGGCGAGCATTGACTGTCAGGCCAGATAATGCCTGTCACGTCATCCTCAACATTGTAGCCCCTCGGTTCTTGATTTGAACGGAATCACAGGACGTGGCGAGCATTATCTATCAGGCCCTAGATGCTGGTGACCGCCGTGCTCCGCGCCGACAAGGTAGGCCTGTGCAGGTTGAACCGATGCAACCCATGTTGAAAGCTCCTGGAATTAAGCGCTTGAATCTCAACTATGATGGACCACTTTCAAACTTTTCTTTCAAGTTCTACTTGCGCCACTACAACAAGGAAACCTCACGGGAGGTGGCGCTGTGGTCGTGGGCGGCGAGGCGGGAGGGCGGCGGGCATGCGCTGGACAGCCCGGCCGACCTGCTGCGCTACATGGTGTGATCTGTGCAGTGATCGGAGTGAAAGAATATCCCATATCGCTACTGTCATCTTCCATATCGCTACTGTCATCTTCCATATCGATACTCTCATCTTGAGGTCATGTAACATGTCCATACGGTCACATATCGATACTGTCATTTAAAGGTCACCATCCATATCCATACTGTCATCTTGTCATCTTGTGGACAGGATGGCCAGATCACATCTTGTCATTCTGGCGCTGATCTTACCATGTGCTACTGATGATTGCGTATTGTGGTCCCTATTATTGTTAACTTTGTACCGGTACACTAGTGTGTGGTGGTCCCTACACCTTGTACGACATCCCCCTGGAGAACTGCGTAAAGGAAAGCGCGCTCGACTCGCTGACTGGCATCGCCGCGCGCGCCGTCGCCAGAACGTTCCACAGCTTCTTGCCGTCGTCGGAACGTTCCTCTTTGAATCCCTTGGCTGTCAGGTCCGCCGGATCCGCTGGTCACATCGATAGCTGGCAGGGCCTTCAGTGCCGTTCCCTTGCCGACGTGCCCGCTGAATCTACCAACCGTCTTGTCCCTGATACCTCTCACTATAAGC
>Ga0307489_10000285_pt1 | contig 29309 bp, 53 predicted proteins | sample SB12metaG_FD_202247 | JGI IMG/M metagenome (GOLD analysis project Ga0307489, IMG submission 202247) | Sea-ice brine microbial communities from Beaufort Sea near Barrow, Alaska, United States - SB 1.2 | ecosystem: Environmental > Aquatic > Marine > Coastal | place: USA: Alaska | collected... | reverse complement strand
ATTCCAGGCGCTTGCAACATGGGTTTGATAGGGTCAACCTGCAGCGCCTTACCGTGGAGAATCCGGACAGAGTGGCGAGGCGCCAGGCGCCCGCGCGGTACTCAGCCGGCTGGCCGACCGACCCGTCCACTCCCGCGCCGCCCGCCGCGTGCATGTTGTAGCGGCGCAAGTTGAGTTTGAAAGCAACACTTGAAAGCAGTGTATCATGCTTTAGTTTCCAGCGCTGAAACTAAAGGCGCTTTCAACTCGGGTTTTGATACTACCAATCTGCACCACCCAACCATGTAGACCCACGCCGACACAGTGCGGGCCGCCGCGCTCTCGGGCAGCCCGCTCGCGATTGTCAGCTTCGTCGCATTGTGCAGCGTGGCGGGTGCGCCGGGGCCGAAGCGCGCCGCCGCCGAGGACTAGGGACAAACAGACAGTACCCGCAATGTCACTGAATCGCCCGCCACGTCATCCACTGCAATTTAAACCCCCGTCCCTTGATTACAGTGATACGTCATGACGTGGCGTCACCCACCGCATTTTGAACCCTCGTCCCTTGATTAAAGTGATCTGTCATGACGTGGCGAGGAACGTGTTGGCGGGCGGGCTCTACCGCGGCGACAGCGCGGCGGCCGGCGACGCGGGGCAGGCCGGCGCCGCTGTCCAGGCGCGGCTCGAAGGCCACCAGCGCGTCCTGCAGGCAGGGGCTTACACTCGTCCACTTTCCAGCTCAACCTAAGCGGTGTTGGTCACGCCTGTCCTTGTCCCCCTGTTTAATAGACTGGGGGGAAATTCATGCACCCAACGTATGCCACAAAATGTGCTTACGTTGGGCTGAATAGTGGACGAGTGTACGCCCCTGCCTGCAGGTCCACCAGCGAGGCGAAGCGCGCCAGGGTGAACGCCGAGGCGGGGACGCCGGCGGGGGGCGAGGTGGGGCCGTTAGACAGCGAGATTGCCTGCGCGCCCTGGCACTGGGGGCTTACACTCGTCCACTTCTCAGCTCTACCCGAGCCGTTTCTGACACAAAATACACCCTACCTCGCCCCCAATACCCCTAAACACCCCCTAAACACCCCCTGAATTCACCCCCTATCCCACAGCAAGCGCTTACGTTGAGCTGAGAAGTGGACGAGTGTAAGCCCCTGCCTGGCACGCGCTGGGCAGCGGCGCGGCGACCACGGCGAGGTCACCGGTCGGTCGGTCGCCGCCGGCGCCATTGGCGGGCGTCCCCGTCAGCAGCGGGGTCAGCGCGGGGCCTAGCGCGGGCGCGGCGAGCCACCGGCTCGGCGCGAAGTTGGCGCCCACCAGGGTGTAGCAGCGCAAGTTGAAATTGAAACCAAAGTTTGAAAGCAGTATATCAAAATTTAGTTTCAAGCGCTTAGTTCCATGCGCTTTCAACGTGGCTTTCATTGGGTCAACATGCACCACCCTACCAGTGTGACCGCATCCGTGCGGCGCAGCGGGGCGGTCCCCGGGCTGGTGCCGCTAACGTGCGCGGGTAGCCAGGGACCCTCCGAGCAGGGACCACCCAATGATGCCCGCCGCGTCTTCGGATAGGTACGAGCAAGGGCCGGTAAAGTGACCTCAGAATTTACCAGTACACAGACTGTAAAAGTACTTTAGGGTTTAGTGTTTAGGTCTTAGGGTTTTAATTTCACGAGATGACCCCCCCTAATTCCCCCCTAATACCCCCTTAAAGCAAAATATACCCCTCTTAACTGGTAAATTCTGGGGTCACTTCAACGGCACTTGCTCGGACCTATTGGAAGCCTTTCAACATGTGGTGGATAACGTGGCCAGCATCATTACTCGAGGGTGCGGCGAGTGCGTACGAGTAAATTGGTACGCCATGAGCAAGCAGTCAGGTTGAGCTGAAACCTGAAACCTACCTCGGACAGAAGCCACGTGGCATCGACGCCGATGACCGCGGAGGGCCCGTTGTTGGGCGACGTCGGCAGCACGGTCAGCGGACCGGCGGCGGTGGTGTTGGCCGGCGGGTCGGCGAAGGTGTAGTGCGCGATGAGTCCGACGTACGGGCAGGCGACGCCCGAGCACTAGGGGCTTACACTCGTCCACTCTTCAGCTCAACTTAAGCGCCTTCTATGTGACAGGGGTTGCAGTTAGGGGTTGTTCTGGGGATGTTTAAGGGGTGGTAGGGGGTTTTAGGGGTGTTTAGGGTGTGCTTTTGTGTCAGAAACGGCTCAAGTTGAGCTGCTTAGTGGACGAGTGTAAGCCCCTGCCGAGCACGTGGGCAGCGTCACCAGCTCGGCCGCGGACAGCGAGGCGGAATACACGCGGACTTCATCGAGGTGTCCGGCGAATCCGCCAGGAAGCAAGGCCTGACAGACATTGCTCGCCACGTCATAGGACAGTATGAGACTCAGGAAACGAACGAAGCGTCAAATGCGGAAGACGACGTGGCTCAGTACAGGTTTAGCGTTTAGGATTTAGGGTTTAGGGTTTTGAAGAAGATGTGGCTCAGTACAGGTTAGGGTTTAGGATTGAGGGTTCAGGGTCTAGGGTTTAGGGTTTAGGAATTGGGGTGTGGGGCCCTGCCGGCGGGCGCGAAGAGCAGGGCGTCGGCGGCGGCGCCGCCGCGCGGTCGGCTCACGGTGGTGAAACCCGCGGCGGCGGCGGCCAGCGTGCCGGCCCCGGCGGCGTCCACACCCAGCACACCCGATCCGTCCGATAGGGCCAACTCATTAACGCTAGGGTTTAGTGTTTAGTGTTTAGGGTTCAGGGTTCAGGGTTTGGGGTTTGGGGTTTAGGGTTCTGGAAGCCACGTCTTTCATGTTATTATAAAGCCTGTCTCTATTGCAATTCTAATGTTGTCAACTATCTAAAATTGCGAGGGTTTAGAATGTGACGTATAACGTGGCGAGAGGGTCATCCACTTGGCGAGGGTTATTCGCTCGTCCCTACCGTCCGCCCCGACGCTGAGCACGATGAAATGCCACTCCCCGGCCGCCGCCGCAGTGGGCGCCTCCACCACCCCAATGGCGTCGTCCGAATATGCGAACTGCCCGACGCCGTCGTACCGCACCGCCACCACATGTGCGCCCCCGGTGGTGAACGTCAACACGTCCCCTCCGGCGGTGCCCGCCGCGGGGCAGGGGCTTACACTCGTCCACTTCTCAGCTCAACATGAGTCGTTTCTGACAAAACGACACACCCTACACACCCCAGGCAACCCCCCAATACCTCCTAAACACCCTTAAGGGAACCCCTACATGCACCCCCTATCCCACAGAAAGAGCTTACGTTGAGCTGAAAAGTGGACGAGTGTGAGCCCCTGCCGCGGGGCGCACCCACAGCGACACGGCGTAGGACTGGAGCTCGGTGCCGCCGCCGCCGCCCTCCGAGCCGAAAGCGGCGGCGGCGCGGGTCAGCGCCAGGCTGGCATCCACCGCGGCCGAAGACGAGCCGGGGGAGGCTTGAATGGAGGATTCGCGGTAAACGAACGTGCCGCCTCCGCGCGTAGCCCCCCGGAGACCCGCCGGGGCGTTGCTGACAGCGATATCCACGACGCGGGGCAGGCCGTCGGCGGCGGGCGGCACCACACAGGTCACCGCGCCCGGCAAGCCTGGAACGGGCGTCGCCGTGACGGTGACCCCTGTGGCCGCCCTGCCGCCCGGCGCGAGGAAGGTGCCCGGGTGGAGCGGCGCAAGTTGAATTTGAAACCAAAACTTGAAAGCAGTTCATCATATTTCAGTGTCAAGCGCTTAGTTCCAGGCGCTTTCAACGCGGGGTTTGATAGGGTCAACCTGCACCACCCTACCCGGGGGCTGCGTCACGCGCGGCACCGTGGCTGCCGCGCACTGCGGCACCTCCACCCGCGGGTAAGCTGACGTGAAGTCGACTCCCGTCTCCGGCCCGAGGTGTAGCGGCGCAGAATGAATTTGAAGCAGAAGTTGAAAGCGGTATATCACAATTTAGTTTCAAGCGCTCAGTTCCAGGCAGGTTCAACATGGGCTTCATAGGGTCGACCTGCACCGCCCTACGGAGGGAGCCGAACACGCACGACAGCCACTCGCTGGGCGCGAAGTTGTGCCCGCGGAGAGTGATGGTCGCGCCTCCCCCGAGCGGCCCTTCCCGCGCGCCCTCCACGGACACCAACTCGGCGGGTTCCCACGGCGCCTCGCTCTGGACCCACGCCGCACCCGTGGTGAATGGATCGCCGTCGCCGCCGATGAGCGTGGCGTCGGAGGCAACTGCGACGGCATGATCCATCACCACCACCCAGGGGCTTACACTCGTCCACTTCTCAGCTCAACTTAAGCCGTGTCTGTCACTAGGAAACACCCTACACACCCTAAACACCCCCTGAACACGGGCTACACAACCCCTGCACGCACCCCCTATCCCATACAAAGCGCTCAAGTTGAGCTGCAAAGTGGACGAGTGTAAGCCCCTGCCACCACCCCCTCCAGGTTGTTGAGGCGCAGGTACACCACCAGGCAGGGGCTTACACTCGTCCACTTTTCGGCTCAACTTAAGCGCTTTCTGCGGAATAGGGGGTACATTTAGGGGTTGTATAGGGGGCGTGTAGAGTGAGTCAGGGGGTATTAGGGGTTGTCTGGGGTGTATTTCGTGACAGAAGCGGCTCAGGCTGAGCTGAAAACTGGACGAGTGTAAGCCCCTGCCACCAGGTGCTTGGACGCCTGGAGCGCGGCGTCAGAGGCGAGCGCCACGGCGGCGGAGGCGTCGGTTGAGAACATCTGTTCGTTGACGGCGGCGGCGGTCAGCCCCGCGGCGTACACCCGCACCTCGTCGATCATGCCGTGGAACCCCAGGCCGCCGGCCGCCACGCAGGGTCACGAGGGTAGAAGGGTTTAGGATTTAGGGTTTAGGGGTTAGGGTTTACGGTTCAGGGTTTAGGGTATAATATGTCGTGGATGACATGGCGAGTATTGACAGGATGCTTGCAACGTCATAGGATATCATTTGACTCAATACACAAGGTTCTACAACGCAGTGAAGACGTGGCGTGGCGTTGGCCAGCATTCGTCAGGAAACGAGTGTTGAAAGTGTGTTGGATGACGTGGCGCGCATGCTGTTGACTTGCGCCGACCAGAATTTAATCACAACCGACCGATAGCTCCAATTTGAATACCCCAAAATTTTAATAAAATACAACCCCCCCACCAGAATGTAGCCGCCAACGTAGAGCTTGGTGTCGAGCGGCGGCGGCACCACGTCGGCGGGCGCGGCGGCCGCCACGCTGTAGCGGCGCAAGTCCAGTTTGAGAGCAAAGTTGGAAAGCAGTTTATCATAATTTAGTTTCAAAGCGATTAATTCCAGGCGCTTTCAACGTGGGTTTGATAGGGCTAACCTGCACCGCCTCACCATGCGCCCGTTGACGTAGAGCAGCCCCTCCGTGGCGGCGGTGCCGTCCGCGGCCACGTTGCCGACCGGCCGCGCCACGTACGCTACGTGGTACCACTGCCCCGGGGGCGCCACCACCGAGGTCATCACGCCCAGGTCAGAACCCTGTCAGGAGGGTCATCGAGAATAAGCACTCGAGCCGAGATCAGAGCATGACTTCCTTAAAGCCAGTCTCCGCGTGACGCGTCACGGTGAAGGCCCTTGATTGGTCAATGGACAGTCAATCGCTGGCCCACGTTCCTGATTGGTCGAGAGGCTGTATTCGGGGGGTTCAGGAGGTAGTCAAACCGGAGACTGGGTTTAAGGAGGGTGAATGCTCATACAGACGTGCCCACGCGGTTTGTCCCTTCAGCATCGGTCGAGTGCTTGTTCTCGATAACCTCCCTGCCTGTTTTACAAATCCGAAGGCCCCTTTCCCACCGTTGCCCTTGGGGAGGTAGCGCACGCCCGTGGTGAGCTGCCCTTTGCCAAGGAAAGAGATGACCGCCTGTTCAGCCGCCCCCGTGCCGCCCGCCGTGGGCTTGATCCAAACCCCCACTGTGACGGCGGCGGTGACCTCCCGCAGCGCCAGGCTCACGTCCAGCGCCGCTGCGCCCGTCACCGACAGCCAGGGGCTTACACTCGTCCACTCTTCAGCTCAACTTGAGCGCCTTCTGTGTGACAGGGGGTGCAGTTCGGGGTTGTTCCGCGGGTGTTTAGGGGGTGGCGGGGGGTATTAGGGGTGTTTAGGGTGTGCTGTTGTGTCAGAAACGGCTCAAGTTGAGCTGAATAGTGGACGAGTCTAAGCCCCTGCCGACAGCGCCTGCTCGCCGTAAGGCACCTCCACCCCACTGGCGCCGCGCGACGCACCGCCGTCGTTGGACACGCCCAGTACGTATCCTTGGTGTAGCGGTGCAAGTTGAATTTGAAAGCAACGTTTGAAAGCCGGTCATCATATTTTAGTTACAAGCGCTTATTTCCAGGCGCTTTCAACATTGGTTTCAATGGGTCAACCTGCACCGCCCTACCTTGGCCGGAGGTGGCGGCGGGGGCGACGCACGACACGTTGCTGGAGCCCCAATAGGTTTCGCCGTTGTTTCCGTAGGTGGAGACGGCTGCGGCGCCGTACGTCGCGGGGGCCGCGCGCCAGGCCGTGGTGTAGTGGTGCAACTTGGATTTGAAAGCAGAAGTTGAAAGGAGTATATCACACTTGAGTTTCAAGCGCTTAGTTCCAGGCGGTTTCAACGTGGGTTTCATAGGGTCAACCTGCACCGCCCTGCCGTGGTGCCACGCTTACCAGCGCCGCCGCCGATACGAATCGTCGGGGGTTCCGACGGTGTGGGAGCGATGGTCCCTGTCCCGGCGGCGGAGGACGCCACGGTGTCCGCGCCTCGGTCCAGGGGCTGACACTCGTTCACCTCTCAGCTCAACCTGAGCCGTTTCTGACACAAAATACACCCTAAACACCCCCTGATACTCCTTAATACCCCCTGACACCTCCTAATCACCCCAAAAACAACCCCTAAATGCACCCCTATCCCACAGAATGCGCTTAAGATGAACCGAAAAGTGGACGAGTGTAAGCACCTGCCTCGGTCCAGCGTGCACGTGGTGAAGACGCTGGGAGCGACGCCGTAGGCCGTGAGCGTGACAACCGTGGTGTAGCGGCGCAAGATGAATTTGAAAGCAGAATTCGAAACCACTTTTTCAGGTTTCAGCTTCAAGCGCTTAATTTCAGGCGCTTTCAATGTGGGTTTCATCGGCTCGAATCGCACCGCCTTACTGTGGCGTCCATCGGCATCTGCGTGAGTGTCTCACCGCCGGGACCCACCGCGCCGGTCACCGCGGGTGCTTCCCAGGGTGTAACGGCGCAAGTTGAAATTGACAGCTAAGTTTGAAATCGCTTCATCATGTTTTAGCTTCAAGCGCCGAAACCAAGTGCGGTCGACACGGGGTCAAGCTGGGGTTAAGCTGGGGTCAACCTGCACCGCCCTACCAGGGTGCGGCGGCGAAGCGGTAAGGTCCACCCTTGGCGTCGGCGCCTCCCAGGGGGTACGCCGGCGCCGTGGCGGAGACGGCGATGTTGAAAGGTGAGGCGTCGACGTCTGTGTGCTTGGCCAGGGTGTAGCGGCGCAAGCTGAATTTGAAAGCAAAACTTGAAAGCAGTTCGTCGAATTCCAGATTCAAGCGCTTTGTTCCAGGCGCTGTCAACGTGGGTTTGATAGGGTCAACCTGCACCGCCCTGCCAGGGTGGAGACGCCGCTGTTGGAGGCGCCGGCGGCGAGGGCGGTGGCGGAGATCACGTTGGAGACGAAGGCGGTGGGCACGGCGCAGGCCTTGTCGAACCGCAGATGCGCGATCAGATCCGCCGTGTCGCAAGGCCCGGTAGAAAGTGCTTCAGCAAACATTAGGCGGGCTCCAGCAGAAAATGGGCTCAAAACATCAGGCGGGAGGCATTAAGATCAAGAAACAAGGGTTCGCACATGTGTGGATCGTGGAAGGATGGTCTGAGCGATTCGTGACTGGCCCAACCGTGTCTGGGGCGGCGTGGCCCTCGGGAGGCGAGTGCGCGCTCGACGTCGGTGTGAACATCATGCGGCGGGTGTCAGCCGCGGAGAGCTCCCGGCGGTGCACTGTGATTTCATCCGAGAGCCCCCGGAAGCCGCGGAAGCCCACGTCGCATTCGGCGGCGACGCGCAGCGAGCAGCTGCAGTTCACGGCGGTCGTCGCCGTCAGACGCCGCATGCCGCGGGTGCTAACGCCGAGGCTCCCTGCCCCCCCAGACGCCGAGGTGTCCATCCCACTTTCCATCGCCTCCATCTCGCTGCCGGCGGTGCCTTCACCGTCCACTGCATCGAACACGCTGATTCCCGCACCGCCGCCGCCGCTGCCGCCGCCGCCGCCGCCCCTTCCCAGATCAAGCAGCTTCCTGCCCGCCGCGGCTGGCAGGTCCCCCGTGCTGTAGCGGCGCAAGTTGAAATTGAAAGTAAAGTTTGAAAGCGCAGTTCCCATGTACCAGTTTCAAGCGCTTAGATCCAGGCGCTTTCAATGTGGGTTTCATGGGGTCAACCTGCACCGGCCTACCGTGCAGTCGTACGGCCGGCGCGTCGTGTTAAACTCCCGCTGCACCTCCCCGTCGACATACAGCTTCCCGCCTCCCGTCTTACCAACCGTGACGTAAGCGTGGTGCCAGCTGTGCGTGGCGTACGTGCAACTCGAGCACAGCCTATCAATCGTCTCCGGCAGGGAGAAGTCCGCGTCGGCATCAAAGTAGCAGAAGCGTCCCTTGATGTAGCGGCGCAAGTTGAATTTGAAAGCAATGTTTGAAAGCAGTCCATCAGATATAGTTTCAAGCGCTTAATTCCAGGCGCTTTCAACATGGGTTTGATAGGGTCAACCTGCACTGCCCGACCTTGGGGAGCGCGGGGTCGGGGGTGACCGCGGCGGGGTCGAGCGCCGGGGCCGGGTTCCACAGCAGGCCCATGTGCAGGGGCTTACACTCGTCCACTTTTCGGCTCAACTTAAGCGCATTCTGTGGGATAGGGGTGCATGTATAGGTTGTTTAGGGGGTGTTTAGGAGGTGTCAGGGGGTGTTTAAGGAGTATCAGGGGGTGTTCAGGGTGTAGTTTGTGTCGGAAACGGCTCAAGATGAGCTGAAACATGAACGAGTGTAAGCCCCTGCCCATGTGGCACCCGAAGCGGACAAGCACCTGCTCGACCCGCGGCGGGATGGGCTTCAATACCAGGTCCACGCAGTAGTAGTACGGGCCCACGGCATACGAATCGGCGGTGTAGAAGCACACCACGGACTAGGGCCCGGCAGATATATTGATATATGACAAAGTGCGTCAAATCACTTGGCGACTTAGCGACTTTGAGTGCTAAGACGTCCAAATGGACAGGTCTCATTGGTCGGTCGAACGGGACGACTTAGCACACACAGTCACTAAGTCTCTAAGTGGTCTGGCGCACTTTGTCATAGCTTGCCACTTCGTTTAACGCATTTTGAGCCCTCTATTCTTGAGTTAAATGACATCCTATGACGTGGCGAGTAATGTCTGGCGGGCCATGCCACGGACAGCGGCGGGCGCGTGTCTAGGAGTGCGGCGCCGCCGTTGGGCGAAGGGAATGTGAACCGGCGCCTCATGGAGGTCCCGCCGTAGGCCTCCGACACGTCCTCGGCAGCGGAGAAGTTGGCGCCGGACGGCAGGGATGTGGACATGAGCTGGAGCTCGGAGCATGTGCTGGCGTCGCGTGCCACGATATCGAAGGCCATCTCCTCGCCGCGGAATGCCTCCACGCAGGGGCTTACACTCGTTCACTTCCCAGCTCAACTTGAGCAGTGTCTGACGCACGAACACACCCTTCGCACCCTAAACACACCCTTACTACGGGCTACACAATCCCTACGCGCACCCCCTATCCCATACAAAGCGCTCAAGTTGAGCTGAAAAGTGGACGAGTGTAAGCCCCTGCCTCCACGTTGCCGTGCGCGGGGGGCGCGGCGTCACCGCCGGGCCACATAACGATGGCGGCTTCGGGCTTTGGCGCGCACGCCGCCGGGTCGGCGACGTACGCCTGGGTGAGGCGGCGACGCGTGGCGGCTGACTCATCCGGGGAGGGCGGCCGACGAAGCGGGGGAAGCAGCCCCGCGGCGGCGGCGGCGGAACCGTCGATGCCTGACCCGCTCTCCCCAAGGACAGGGCCTGGCAGATATTGCCCGCCATGTGATAAGATGCCATTCAATAAATAAACGAGGGTTAATTCACGACGAGTGTCTATGACGTGGCGGGCGACATCTGGCAGGCCCTACCCGAGGAGGCGGCGGCCGACGCCAACGCCGGCGGGGTTGGGGGGCGGGCTCGGGGGGGGACTGAGCGGGGGGTTGGGCGGGGGGTGCGGCGGCGGGCTCGGCGGTGGCGGCGACGGCGGCGGCGGCGGCGGTGACGGCGGCGGGTACGTCAGCACGCCCGCGCACGTCGTGCCGCTGACGGGCGCGCACAGGTTGTGGTCCGACTTGACCCCGTTGCCGCACACCGTACACTGCGCCCCGCTACCATACTTACCCCCCGGGTGCCTCCACGTCGCAAACCCCGTGCTCGGCACGCACTCCACCTCGCGCTAGGGCAACGTACATGACGCTCGGCACGTCAGATGATGCCAGTCAACTCAACAAACGAGGATGGGAAATGACACTGGATTGACGTGGATTTTTTTGTGTCCCTACGTTACACAAGCTCGGCGCGTCGTACAGGTACATGGTCACGGTGAGCGGCGTCGTCGAGTAAACTTCATCGGAGATGACCAACGCGACGTCCCAGTACCCGCCAGCAGGGGCTTACACTCGTCCACTTCTCGGCTCAACGCAAGTGCTTTCTGTGGGATAGGGGGTGCATTCAGGGGTAGTGTAGGGGGTGTTTAGGGTGTCTTAGGGGGTCATAGGGGGTGACTAGGGTGTATTTTGTGTCAGAATCGGCTCAGGTTGAGCTGAGAAGTGGACGAGTAAGATGCCCCTGCCCGCCAGCTGTGGTCGCCGGCGTCACCCACCGCATTTCTCCGCTTGCTGAGTACGAGACTTTGAAAAGAGGCGGCTCCGGGGCGTAGGGTCTGGCAGATACTGCTCGCCACGTCATAGGATGCCAATGAAGACGAGAAACGAGTGTTCAAAATGCGTGTCGATGGCGATGGCGTGGCGAGCAATGTCTACCAGTACCCTGCCGCGGCTGTATAGGTTGACGCAAGCGCCGTGCCCGTCAGCGTGGCATTGCCCGCGGCGACGGCGGCGCCGTAGCTGTGGATCCCGCCGTGGTCGTCCGCGGTGCCGATGCTGAGCGAGATGCCGCCTCCGTCCGGGTCGTACGCCGGGAGCATCAGCCGCGCGCCGTAGTTCGAAGTGCTCCGCGCAATCGGAAAGATGCTAGGAAGCTCCACCCTGGGCGAGCTGTTTATTCCGTTGGCGACAACGCGAGCGCCGAGGTTGATACGCCCTCCCGCGTTGTTGTTGAGGTCCGCAGGTTTGTCACCCCCTGTGAAGAAGGCGCTCCAGGACACGCCCGCGGAATCCGCGCTATGGTCCAAGGCGCTCGCGTACCCGTGGCTGAACGACCCCTCCATCACGATGAACTTCCCTACCGCGGAAGTGTCGGCACTCACCTGGGTGTAGCGGCGCAAGTTTAAGTTGAAAGCAAAATTTGAAAGCGGTTTGTCACATTTCAGTTTTAAGAGCTTAATTCCAGGCGCTTTCAACGTGGGTTTGATAGGGTCAACCTGCACCGCCCTACCTGGGTGACGGTGAGCTCGACGTCGGTGAAGTTGCCGTCGCCGAAGTGCATGCCGTAGGTGAGGCGCCACGGCGCGCACGTGGCGGATGTCAGCACCGCGGGGCAGAGGCTTACACTCGTCCACTTTTCGGCTCAACTTAAGCGCATTCGGTGGGATAGGGGTGCATCTAGGGGGTGTTTAGGGGGTGTTTAAGACGTGTCGCGGGGGTATTGAGGAGTATCAGGGGGTGTTTAGAGTGTATTTTGTGTCAGAAACGGCTCAGGTTGAGCTTAGAAGGGGACGAGTGTAAGCCCCTGCCGCGGGGTCCGCGCACCGCACCCGCCCCGCGCCCGGGTCGCTCGCCGCCAGCTTCACCCGGTACCCCACTTGCAGCGCCGTGATCACCCACGTGCCGGGCCCGACACCGCCCCCCCTCTCCAGTTCAACTTGGGCAGCGTCATGGAGGCATCAAGTGGGGACAACGCGAGTGATTTCAGGCGCAAACCCACCGCTGTGACGGGTGAAACCATTGCTCCCACAGCCAGACCGCTGTGTCTGCATGCGTGAAGGTGGAAAGGGGGCGGCGTGTTAGCCCCTGCCTGGGTGCAGCCGGCGGGGCGCGCGGCGGCGGCGACGCCCGCGGTGACCCACGCGCCGCACGCGGCCTCGGGCGCGCCGCTGTACGCCACACCCGCGCCCGAGGACCACTGATCGAGGGAACCCGCGCTGCTGCCCCAGAAGCAGAGTCTTCACGTGGTTCTCTTTTCAGCTCAACTTAGGCACCCACGCAGTCAACGTTGCAGAAGCTGGCTCGGCGCGTCGTACAAGTTCAGCGTCATTGTGAGCGGCGTCGTCGAGTAGGTTCCTTCGGAGATGACCGACGCGACATCCCAGCACCAGCTTGTGGTCGCCGTCGTTGACACACCGCACTTCTTTCTCCCTTTTACCGAGAATGCGCTTTTGATTTCAGGTGAGGTTTCAGGGACGAGACATCGCCGCAGTCGAGCTTCGAAGGGGACGGGGACGGGGACGAGTGGGATTGCCCTGCCCAGAAGACGTCGGAGGCGAAGCTGAGCGTGAGGTGGAACTTCACCCCGAACGCCCCCGCCGCGGCGTCCGGCTCGTGCCACATGGTGCCATACCGCAGCGAGCCCTTCGCAGTTTCCCGATGCCCAGCGTCGGTGGTGACTGCGGTGCTGAGCAGCAGCACCACCGCCAGCGCCAGGCGCGTTATCGTCGTGCCGCCAACCATTTGCACGTCGCGCACAAGCCGGCGCGGGCGTCGACCCGCCCCTACCCCTGTGTTTACCCCGACCCTTCCACCCTCACCCGGCGGGTGCCCAAAGCCACCAAAGCCACGACTACGACGCCTTTTCAGGTTGAAATTCCAAGCCGCTTGTCTCACGTGTATTCGTTCACGGTGTGCGCGGCGGCGCAGATCCGTCGCCCCCGAGTACCTGGCCCCGTGCCCGCGCTGTACGCGGACGGCCTGGCGCTTGGCGCGTATGTGCCCAACGCTTTGGTAGCCCTCTCACGCTCTCCCATCGTTTCACCAAGTCCCAAAACAGGGCGCGGCTACGGCTCGCCGTGCCCCATCACCCCTCCCCCGCCAAAAAGGGGTACATTTGGACATGTCGAGGTGATATCGAGGGTCTATGACTCAAGAAATGGATCCGACTTAAATGGACGAAATGGCGACGCCCCTTCATTTCTCTGGCGGTGAACAGAGTGCCGTTGTTCTTCAGCTTCATTCACCCATTTCGGAAAGTTTATGAGTTAATAGACCGTCGATTCGCCTCATATCGACCCACTCGGAATGGGGCCAAACCATAACCTGTTGCGCGCACGCACTGGCAACAGGACTGGAGAACGGTCCCCGCCGCGAGCATGACGGCGGCATGGAGAAGCGCGCAGCGTGCGGTGTCATTCGAGTGTAGGTTGCCACTTTATGTTGAAGCTTTTGGACGCACTTCAAAAACGCCTTGCGCGATGTCACCGCGCGCGGAGTAGCGCGGCGCGGCGCCGCTGCTTGCGTGCAACGAGTCATTCGAGTGTTCATTGTCATTTCATGTTGTCACTTTAGGTCGTCATCCATGTTGCAAATGCGAAACGTTGTGATGCGGCTAGGCAGCACAGCTAGCGGCTGTATTTGGTTTTGAACACCTGGACCCAAGCATCCAAATTTTATCGCTGAGTGACGCTGCTTGCAGCCTTGCACCCGCTTTGGATGCCCGAAGAGGTAGCCTACAGCTTCATCTTCCTGCTCGGCGAGGCCGCCGCCGATGTCTGAGGCGCAGTGCGCTTGGAGCCCGCCGCCGCCCCCGCTCCTGCGCGCTTGGGGGCCGTGCCCGCCCCCGTCGTGTGCTTGGGCCCTGTACCCGTGCCTGCGCCCCCGCCAGCGCCCGCCGCTCCGGTGGGCGGGATGACGTTGAGGCGGTACCCGATGCGCTCAGCTTCAACGTTGTACGCCCGCGCCGCCGCCTCTTCCGCGGTGTGAACGCCCAGGTATGTCCCCTTGCATTTCGCCGTCCATTTTTTCGCGTGCTTGTCCCAGTGGACACCGACGAAGCGCGAGGTGCTGCCTTCTCGGTGCTGAACAGAAACTATGCCGTCCTTGAGGTACTTGCTGTACGCCTGCACGGCTTCCTCCTCCGTGCCGTGATTTCCAAGGCGTGTCCCTTTGCATTCTGCCCGCCACTTGAGCTTGTATTTGTCCCAGCAGACACCTTTGAACTGCGAGGTGCGGGCTTCTCGGTGCCGAACAGGAACGATGCCTTCTTTGAGGTACTTGCTGCACGCGCGCGCCGCATCCTCCTCCAACCAGGGGCTTGCACTCGTCCACCTTTCAGCTCAACTCCAGCGCTTTCCGTGGGATGAGGAGTGCATTCAGGGTTGTCTAGGGGGTGTTTAGGAGGTATTGGAGGGTATTAGGGGGTGCTCAGGGTGTATTTTGTGTCAGGAACGTCTCAGGTTGAGCTGAAAAGTGGACGAGTGTAAGCCCCTGCCTCCATCGCATGGAGCCCAAGGTCGGTCCGTTTGCACACTGCCCGCCACTTGAGCCTGGTTTTGTTCCAGGTGACACCTTTGAGCTGCGAGGTGCTGGCTTCTCGGTGCTGTACAGGATCGATGCCGTCCTGCAGGTTGTAGCGGCGCAAGCTGATTTTTAAAGCAGAAGTTGAAAGCAGTATATCACACTGCAATTTCACGCGCTGAGTTCCAGGCGGTTTCAAATTGGGTTTCATAGCGTCAACCTGCACCGCCCTACCAGGTACTTGATGTACGCGCGCGCCGCAGCTTCCTCCGAGGCGTGATGGCCCAGGTGCTTCCTCTTGCATTGCGCCACCCATTTGTTACTGGCCTTCTTCCAGAAGACTCCTTCGAAGCGAGAGGAGACAACGTGACCACTGTCTCCGTGCACCCTGAGTTCGGGAACAATGCCTGCTTCCTCCTCCTCCTTCTGCTGCTGAACAGCGTTATCTTGGATAGCGTTATTTGCGACCCTCCTGGGCACCCGCAGCCGCGCCCGCGGAGACCCGGGCTGCGAGCGCGCTCCCGGCGGCAGGCTCCGGGGGCTGACCGCCTCGTTGCCGCCCTTGTGGCCGGTGCTGGGCACGTGCTCGCGCAGATCGCGCGGCTCTGCCTCCTCCTCCTCTTCCTCCACCTCCACCTCCTCTTCCTCCTCCCACTGCTCCTCCTCCTCTTCCTCCTCCTCCTCCTCCTCCTGCTCCTCCTCGTCGCCTTCCCCGCACGTTGCCTCCTTCCCATCGCCTCCTTCCCCCTGCCCGTCTGTGTTCTCCCCGCTCGAGTTGTCCTGGATCACGTTGTGGACGAAGAGGGCGCGCGGCCCGGGTGCCGGCACCCGCGCGAGTCCGGGCGTAAGCCCCAGCCGGTCTCGCAGCTGCCCCAGCGTCCTCTCCTCCTCCTCCTGTACCAGGGTTTCACCAGAGCCCCCCGCTGCCTTATTACCGTACGGCCCGTTGTTCGGGCGAGGTGCGGGCGCGCGCGCTGGCGCGGGCGCGGCCGCGAGGGCGACGCCTCCCTCGCTTCGCCGCGGGACGTCCATCGTGCGCGGCACCTCCGATCTCCCTCACGAGCGGCGGCGTCTCGCGGCTCTCAGCCAATAATGCGCGCCTCTCAGCCAATCAAAACGAGGCCGAGATACGCGAAGATGTCACGTCGTGGTCAAACAAAGAGCGGAAGCGACCCCCATTTTGATTGGCTGGGACTCCGATCCTGCAAATGAAACGTAGACCATGATGATATGAGGCTCGTCAGAGCAACAACAAAGTGAACAACAGCATGGGCCACATCCGTGGGCCGCATCTTCGCCATCAGAAGCCTTCGCCACCGCACGCGACACCTTTCGCTGCTCGCCGCGCAACAACCTTGAATGTCGCGCACGAAGCACACCCCGCGGCGGAGCGAGGGGGGCGATGCACGCGAGCAGCCGCGCGCCGCCGCCGCCCTCGCCGCTGCTCCCGCGCCCGCGCCTCACCACAACGTTATGCAAGAAGGGGGGCCTGGGGCCTCTGGGGCAACCGTAAAGAAGGAGGAGGAGGAGGAGGAGGAGGAGGAGGAGGAGGAGGAGGAGAAGCAAGAGGAGACTCCCGAGGGACAGCGGCGATATCTTCCGGCGCTGGCGCCTTGGCCCGCACGGGACATGGCCTCCGGGCCGCGCGCCGCTCTCGACGCCGCTCCCGCTCCAGCGCCCGCGCCACACCACGACGCCCTTCCGGGGAGGGCGGGGGCCTCTGGGGTAACCCTGAAGGAGGAGGAGACGCTGAGGCAGCTGCGAGACCGGCTGGGGCTGGCGCCCGGACTCGCGCGGATACAAACATCAGGGCCGCGCGCCCCCTTCGTCCACAGCAAGATCGAAGACGCTGACAGTGAGGGGGCGAGCCGAGGGGGCGGGGAGGAGGCCACGAGCGAGGAAGGCGACGAGGAGCACGAGGAGGAAAAGGAGGTGGAGGAGGAGGAGGAGGACTACCAGGCGGAGGAGGACGAGGAGGAAGAGGGGCAGGCGGAGCTGCGCGATCTGCGCGCTCACAGGCCCGGCGCCAGCCTGAAGGGTGGCAGCGAGGCGGTCCGACTCCAGAGCCTACCGCCGGGAGCGTGCTCCGAGCCCGGATCCCCGCAGGCGCGGCTGCAAGCGCCCGGGAGGGTCGCGGAGAACGCTGTCCAGGATATTGATGGTCAGCACCCTGAGGAGCAGGAGGAGGAGGCAGGCTTTGCTCCTGAACTAAAGAACCGCGGGGGCGTTCGCCGCGCTGTCACCTCTCGATTCGCGGGCGTCTCCTGGGCCAAGACCAAGAACAAATGGATGGCGAGATGCAAAGGGACACGCCTGGGATCTCACAGTACGGAGGAGGAAGCGGCACGCGCGTACAGCAAGTACCTCAAGGCCGGCATCTTTCCTCTGGTCAAGCACCGAGAAACCGTCACCTCGCGGTTCACGGGTGTCTGCTGGGACAAATGCAAGCTCAAGTGGCGGGCAGGATGCAAAGGGACGGACCTTGGGTATCACGTCACGGAGGAGGACGCGGCGCGCGCGTGCCGCAAATACCTCAAGGACGGCATCGATCCTGTAAAGCACCGAGAGGCCCGCACCTCGCACTTCACGGGGGTCAGCCGGGCCAAAGACAGACATAAGTGGAGGGCGCGATGCAAGGGGGAAACCCTGGGATATCACGCCACGGAGGAAGCTGCGGCGCATGCGTACAACGTCAAGGCTGAACGCCTCGGTATCGCCCTCGACATCATTCCGCCCGCCGGAGCCGCGGGTGCTGGTGGCGCCGGCCCAGGCGCGGGGCCCAAGCGCGCGGTTGGGGCGGGCGCGGGGCCCAAGCGCGCGGGCGGGACGAGCCCCAAGCGCGTTGTGCCAAAGACGTCGGCGGCACCCGCGCCGAGCAAGAAGCTGAGGCTGTAGGATACCTCGGCGGGCGCAGCGGACACGAGCGGCGTCACGGCGGCGCTTGCAGCGAGCGAAATTGGATGCTAGGGTCAAAGCGTTCAAACGTCGCATAACAGCGTCTCTTACTCTGATTTACTTTCGGTGTATGAGTAGTCCGACCATGTCCCGCTTTGCCGGTACAGCACTGTCTAACTGCTGTCTGCGCCCCCTATGTCCTGCTATTCAGCTACAAAGCTAACGCCTAACGTGTGCCTAATCTACCCACCCCCATGGAATCAACTGAATTCCTAGGCTATGGAGAGCGGACGGAGCCTCTTCGGCTCCTGGACCCCGCCGCGCTCCCCGTCCGCGTCCCCCGCCTCGACCCAGGGGCTACACTCGTCCACTTTTCAGCTCAACCTGAGCCGTTTCTGACACAAATTACACCCTGGACACCCCGGGACACCCCCTAAACACCCCGTAAACAACCCATACATGCACCCCCTATCCCACAGAACGCGCTTATGTTGAGCCAAAAAGTGGACGAGTGTAAGCCCCTGCCTCGAACTCCGCCGGCTTGTTCTATCCTCGTCAGGAATCGCCGCTGCCAGGTACCGCCGCCGCGCGTCTCGGTCCCGGTGGATGGCTGCCGACACCTCAAGGCTCGACACCACCCCATCGTTGGCATGGCCGAGCACCTCGCCGCTGTTACGTCCGCCACCACCACCACCGCCACCACCGCCGCCGCCGCCGCCGCCGCCGCCACCACCACCGCCTCCGCTGTCTCCGCCGCCCATTCGTGAGTAAGAAATCTGCGCGGCGTGCCCCTGCCGTCTGCCGAAGGTACCGCCCCCCCCCCCGGTCTGCCGAACCACCTGCGGCGCGACGTCCGCCCCCCACACCGTCGCCGCCGCCACCTGTATATTCTCCTCGCGGGTTATCGCCTCCTTGCTGTAGCGGCGCAAGTTGAAATTGAAAGTACAGATTGAAAGAGGTTCATCACATTGTAGCTTCAAGCGCTGAAACCATGGGTGCTTTCAACACGAATTTTGAAACTGTCAACCTGCACCGCCCTACCTTGCGGAGGTCTATCGCGCCCCACCAGTGCAGTGTGCGCCTCCGGAGGTCGGTGTCCAGGCTGTAGCGGCGCAAGTTGAAATTGAAAGCAAATTTTGAAAACGGCATATCATACGATAGTTTCAAGAGCTCAGTTCCAGGCGGTTTCAACGTGGGTTTGATAGGGTCAACCAGCACCGCCCTACCAGGCCCTCGATGGCGGCGCGTGACGTCGTCGGTCGGTCGGACTCGCGGCGCCACGGCAACTCCTCCTCGCCCCGCATCCACGCCGGCTCCGGGGGCGGCACGTACCGCCCCCACCTGTTCTCCTTATAATGCTGCCGCAACATCGCGATCTTCTCCGCGCGTTTCTCCCGGCACTCCTGTATGAACACCTCCGTGCGCGCGTCCTCCTCGATGTAGCGGCTCAAGTTGAATTTGAAAGCAAAATTTGTAAGCAGCTAAGTACATTATAGTTTCAAGCGCTCAGTTCCAGAGATCCAGACGCTTTTAACTCAGGTTTGATAGGGGCAACCTGCACCGCCCTATCTCATCCATGTAGCGGTCCCACCGCTCCAGCGCTGCCGGCGCCTGCCACAAGGGCCGCACACTCCTTCCCTCAATGTTTGCTCATAGTATACCAATACGCACTTGCCGCATCCTCGTTCCTGGCCTTACGCTCGTTCCTATGATACCTTAATTTGAGCAGTATCGAGGTATTACGTGGGGACAAATTGAGGGACGAAAGTGTTGTACAAGCGAAGCAGAAGCCGCCACAGCTGGCGGGTGGCAGCCCCTGCCTGGTACGGCACCGGCGACCCGTCCAGCTCCAATTTCCGACGCACCAGCACCGCCGGCAGCGCGCTGAAATCCCGCCCGCCCTCGTCTTCGTCAAAACCCCCGCCGCCGCCGCCTCTCCCCTCCCCGCCGCCGCCGCCGCCGCCGCCCCTTGTCCTCCTACTGGTACCAGCACTTAGGGCCGTACGGAATATGCCGGCATTACTTTGGGCATAATTGGCAAAAATGCTGCTCGTCTTTGGTAAGTCAGACAGCATAATCGGGCATAATTTGGCATAATCTGAGCATAATAGGATAAATTTGGGGAATTCAGCATAGGGAATTTGGGCAAAAAAACAAGGATGTCCGTCTGGGCCTACCAGCACTCCCTCCTCGCGCGGCGCTGCCACCTCCCGGCTGGCGGGGGGTCTTTCCGATGGCGACGTCACGCGGGTCCGGGACGGATCCCCGAGGGACGTCGTCGAGCGCGGCAACGCGCGAGGCGGCTGCGGCGCGCGAGGCGGCGGCGGGGGAGTAGGGGCTGAACGCGCCGCGGTTGTTGGCGGAGCGGCGCGGCGGGTGTACCTCCGTGAAGAAGCGCGTCATGTACCGCCCGCGCGCCGCCTTGCTGTAGCGGCGCAAGTTGATTTTGAAAGCAATACTTCAAAGCATCTCATCTTGCTCCTCAGTTTCAAGCGCTTAGTTCCAGGCGCTTTCAACGTGGTTTTGATAGGTTCAACCTGCACCGCCCTACCTTGCCCGGGATGGTGGCCAGCAGCCGCCGCCGCATGTTCAGGAAAGAGTCGCGCTGCTCAGGGCCCCATACCAAATTCCGTGGTATAACAAAGTGCTTAGACACTTAGCAAGAAGTAGTACTCAGTCGTCCAAATGGAGCGTTCTGATAGGCCGAGCGGGCACTAAGTCAGACTAAGTAGCACTAAGTCAGACTGAGTGTCTAAGTGGTTTCACGCACTTTGTCATGGCTTAACGAGTGTGTACGGGTATACCGGTACACTATGCGCAAGCAGTGAGGCTGTGAGGGAAGGAGGAGGCCCTACCGGTGCTTCAACTTCATACGCTTCACCGCGTCTTGCGTGTACTTCCCGGACCCAGGGTCTGACACGGCATTCCCTGACTCTTTCACCATGGTGTACCAGTGCACCCGTACACACTCACCGCGTCCTCGTCTCTGGCTAGCCTGACACAATACGAGCATAAGTTGAGCTGAAAAGGGGACACAGTATGATAGTGTCAGCCCCCCCAGTGCACCCGTACACACCCACCGCGTCCTCGTCCCTAGCTAGCCTGACACAATACGAGCATAAGTTGAGCTGAAAAGGGGACACAGTATGATAGTGTCAGCCCCCCCAGTGCACCCGTACACACTCACGGCGTCCTCGTCCCTAGCTAGCCTGACGCAATACGAGCATAAGTTGAGCTGAAAAGGGGATACAGTACGATAGTTTGAGGCCCCGCCCACTTCCGATTTTGTCGAAGTAGGTCGGGTGGCGCACGCGGTGCTCCGCCTGGGTCAACACGCAGGGCCGTCACCTCGCTCCCTCACTGTTTGCCCATAGTGTACCGGTGTGCCCTGCACACTCACCGCATCCTCCTCCCAGTTCTTCTCCCTCTTGGCCTTACACCAGTCCCCGTGACGGCATTAAAACTTGAGCACCCGAACGCCGAAGGACCAGAGTAAGAGCCAAAGCTGTGACGGCCGTTGAGGTGGCAAGGGAGGTGGTGCACGGCCCCGCCAGCAGGTAGCCGCGCTTCTTGAAGGGCCCCAGCACCAGGCTCTGCACCGCGCCCATCGCGCGCTGTCCTCCGTGCCGGCGGGTGAGGACACTCGAAGGAGCTCGGGGGGATGTAACTAAATTGCGGCACCCTCGTTTGGTCCGAAACGACTTGCCGATTCCCTCCGCGGCTCGTGTCCGTGGCTCCTATTCTTTTACTAGCCCCAGGGTGTATCAGAGGTGGCGGTTGAGGTACGCGTCGTAAGATGAAGCGACAGGGCCGCCGCCGTCGCGCAGGAACGCGGGCTGGAAGCAGCACAGCGCGCCGTGTTTAACTCCGACATACACGAGTGTCGAGGTCACCACAACCGTGTACAGTCTGACAGTGCGAACGCAGCCTCGAGCGCGGGCATTCAGCGCAAAAGAACGCCGTTCTACGGTCGCGTACGGTGGCGTTCAGGGCACAGGCGTCAACTGACGGTGGCGTTCGAGTCGCCCAGGTGAGCGCTGACGCCTGCGGCCACCACCACGCGGGGTGCAGTGCGATGCCAGACGCGACTGCGCCAAATCCTCCGTTTGTGTGCCTTGGCGCGTAGCGCGGCGGGTCCAAAAGCCGCCGCGCCGCGCGCCAGCCGTATTTATCGACAAACGTCCGAGCGCGACGCTTCGAGAAGACCAGAGAATCAGGGCGCGCGAACAGAGTGTTCTGTCGTTTGTGTACCGGTACACATGGATGGTGTGGTCTCGTGCGAGCAGGATACATGAAACCGGTAAATTCGGTAAAATATCCGGTCGAGGCGGACGCGTGCCACTCGTTCTGCGTTCACAACCGATTGCGTGGCAACGATTCACGTCTTTTGCGTTGCACGTCGCCGCTCGCGGTACGACCACCCCGCCCCACGCGCCCTCCCGAGATCCCAAACCAACGCTCCCAGGAGATCACGCTTCCCGCCGCATTCGCTAGCTTTTCCGATCGTGTGTGTGGCGTCTTGGACTCTTCGCAGCTGACATCTACAATCGTTCCAACGCGCTCCTCCGTCTCGCAGTCCTGTGCAGTATGGCCGCCATGAGCTCCGCCACGGTGATGCCCGCGTCACGCGTCGCGCCCTTCGCGGCCCGCGCCGCGTCCAAGCGCGTCGCCGCCCGCCGCGGCGTCGTCGTCGTCGCACAGGCCGCCCGCGGTAAGCACCCGCACACACAATCTTCTCACGTGGACGGGAGTCAGTTGGCGCCGGGATCTTGTCGATCAGCCGCAGCCACTTTTTCCTGTTTCTTGCTCCTTTGACGCGCGACGACGCGGCTGCTTCCGCTACCTCTGGCCTCTCCCCTCTGCACTCTTTCATCGCTGACGAGCGGGCCGACCTTTCCGTCCCACTCGCCCGCGGTCTTGCTCGCGGTCATGGGCCGCCGGCCCGGCTCCCCCCCGATGCCGCGCCGTGGTCGCGGATGGTGCGGTCGCTGTCACCCTCACCGCGTCGCCGTCCACTGACACCACCCCAACCTCCTCCGAACGCCCCGTTCTCTCCCCCTACGCCACTCCTATCGCCGTATCAGACGGCAAGGTTAACGCGGCCGCCGCCCCACCCACTGTCGCGCCCGTCGCCCCGGCCGCGCCATCCACCTCCGAGGGCATCGCCGAGAACATCGTGTACCAGACCGCCAAGTCCAGCGCCATGCCGCTGTCGTTCGACACACCCGCCATGTACCGCGCCACGGCGGAGTCCGTCCGCGAGCAGCTCCTCCAGAACTGGAACGCCACGTACAAGCACTTCCACGAGAAGAACCCCAAGCAGGCGTACTACATCTCCATGGAGTTCCTTCAGGGGCGCGCGCTGACCAACGCCATCGGGAACATGGGGCTCACCGGCAGGGGCTTACACTCGTCCACGTTAGAGCTCAACTTGAGCAACTCCAGGACACATTCATGAGTTAAGTTGCGTTACACGGTGGACAGAAGTGCTCAACTTTAGCTGAAATCGGAACGAGTGTAAGCCCCTGCCGACCGGCGAGTACTCCGACGCGCTGCGCAGCCTGGGCTACACCCTGGTAGGGCAGTGCAGGTTGACCCTATGAAATCCAAGTTCACACCGCTTGGAACGAAGCGCCTGAAACTAAAGTGTGATATACTGCTTTCAAATTCTGCTTTTAAATTTAACTTGCGCCGCTACACCCTGGAGGACGTCATGTCCGTGGAGCGCAACGCGGGGCTCGGCAACGGCGGCCTTGGGCGCCTGGCCGCGTGCTTCCTGGACTCCATGGCGACGCTGGACCTGCCGGCCTGGGGCTACGGCATGCGCTACAAGTACGGGCTGTTCAAGCAGGCCATCGATCCGGTGACCGGCGAACAGGCAGGGACTTCCACTCGTCCACTCTTCAGCTCAACTTGAGCGCCTTCTGTGTGACAGGGGCTGCAGTTAGGGGTTGTTTTGGGGGTGTTTAGGGGGTGGTAGGGGGTACTAGGGGTGTTTAGGGTGTGCTTTTGTGTCAGAAACGGTTCAAGTTGAGCTGAATAGTGGACGAGTGTAAGCCCCTGTGAACAGGTGGAGATGGCGGACGACTGGCTTGAAGTGGGCAACCCCTGGTAGGGCGTTGCAGACAGTCCCTATCAAAACCCTTGTTGAAACCGCCTGGAACTGAGTTTTTGTACCTAAAATGTGATGATCCGCTTTCAACTTTTGCTTTCAGTTTCAACTTGCGCCGCTACACCCCGGGAGATTAAGCGCACCATCGCGCACCCCATCGGGTTCTATGGGTCGGTCGGCGCGGACGGGGTGTGGGCGCCCGGGCAATCCATCCGCGCCGTGGCGTACGATTCGCCCATCCCGGGCAGGGGCTTACACTCGTCCACTTTTCAGCTCAACTTGAGCGCTCTGTATGGGATAGGGGGTGCGCGTAGGGGTTGTGTAGCCCGTTTTAAGGAGGTGTCAGGGGATGTGTAGGGTGTTTTCATGTGTCAGTAACGGCTCAAGTTGAGCTCAGCAGTGGACGAGTGTACGCCCCTGATCCCAGGCTACAACACCAAGAACACAATCTCGCTTCGGCTGTGGGACGCCGAGCCCAGCGTGCCGGACTTCGACCTGGTGGCAGGGGCTTACACTCACCCACTATTCAGCTCAACTTGAGCCGTTTCTTACACAAAAGCACACTTTGAACACCCCTAATACCCCTTATCACCCCGTAAACACCCCCGAAACAACCCCGAACTACACCCCCTGGCACACAGAAGGCGCTTCAGTTGAGCTGAAGAGTGGACGAGTGTAAGCCCCTGCCCGGTGGCGTTCAACGCGGGCGACTACACGAAGTCCATGGGTCCGACCAACCTGGCGCAGATGCTGACGGCGGTGCTGTACCCCGGTAGGGTAGTGCAGATTGACCCTATCAAACTCACGTCGAAAGCGTCAGGAACGAAGCGCTTGAAGCTGAAATATGATGAATCGCTTTCAAACGCTGCTTTCAAATTCAACTTGCGCCGCTGCAACCGGGCGACGGCACGCGCGAGGGCAAGTGCCTGCGCCTGTCGCAGCAGTACATGCTGTGCTCTGCCTCCGTGCAGGACATGCTCATGCGCTTCAAGGCAGGGGCTTACACTCGTCCACTTTTCAGCTCAACTTGAGCCATGTCTGACACACAAGAACACCCTACATACCCCAAACACCCCCTGACACCTCCCTAACACGGGCTACACAACCCCTACGCGCACCCCTTATCCCATACAAGGCACTCAAGTTGAGCTGAAATGTGGACGAGTGTAGGCCCCTGCTTGAAGGAGCGCGGCAACACGAACTGGGAGGACCTGCCGAGCAAGGTGGCGGTGCAGATGAACGACACGCACCCGACGCTGGCGGCGCCCGAGCTCATGCGGATCCTCATGGACATTGAGGGCCTGTCGTTCGACGCGGCGTGGGCAGGGGCTTACACTCGTCCACTTCTCAGCTCAATCTGAGCCATTTCTGACATAAAATACACCATGAACTCTCCATGATACTCCTTAACAACCCGTGACACCTCCCAAACACCCCCTAAACAATCCTTGAATGCACCCCTATTCGACAGAATGCGCTTAAGTTGAGCTGAAAAGTGGACGAGTGTAAGCCCCTAGGCGTGGGCCATCACCCGCAAGACGGTGGCGTACACCAACCACACCGTGATGCCCGAGGCGCTCGAGAAGTGGCAGGGGCTCACACTCCTTCACTTCTCAGCTCAACTTGAGCCGTGCCTGACACACACAAAACACCCTACACCCCCCCAAACACCAACTTAACACGGGCTACGCAACCCCTGCGCGCACCGCACCCCCTATCCCATAAACAGCGCTCAAGTTGAGCTGAAAAGTGAACGAGTGTAAGCCCCTGAGAAGTGGCCGCTCGAGCTGCTGGAGGAGCTGCTGCCGCGCCACGTGCAGATCATCAAGCAGATCGACGAGGAGTTCATCAAGAACGTCAAGGCGGCGTACCCAGCGGCGGAGCCGGCAGAGCTCGCGCGCAAGATCGACACCATGCGCGTCCTGGAGAACTACGTGGAACCCGCGGCGGCGGCGGCGGCGGCGGCGGTGGCGGCCAAGGTAGGGCGGTGCAGGTTGACCCTATGAAACCCAAGTTGAAACCGCCTGGAACGAAGCGCTTGGAACTAAAGTGTGACATACTGCTTTCAACTTCTGCTTTCAAATTCAACTCGCGCCGCTACACCAAGGTGGCCAAGAAGGGGGATAAGAAGGGCGACAAAAAGGCGAAGGCGGTGGAGGTGGCTGAGCCCATGGTAGGGCGGTGCAGGTTGACCCTATGAAAACCAAGTTGAAACTGCCTGGAATTAAGCGCTTGAAAGTAAAATGGGATGCAGCGCTTTCAAATTTTGCTTTCGAATCCGAGTTGCGCCGCTACACCATGGTGCGCATGGCCAACCTGTGCTGCATCGCCGGCAGGGGCTTACATTCGTCCACTTTTCAGCTCAACCTGAGCCGTTTCTGACACAAAAACACACCATAAACGCCCACTAACACCCCTTGACACGCCTTGAACCCCCCGAACGAACCCCCAATACCTCAAACAGCGCTTACGTTGAGCTGAAAAGTGAACGAGTGTCAGCCCCTGATCGCCGGCCACTCCATCAACGGCGTCGCCGCCATCCACTCCGAGATCGTGCGCACCTTCACCTTCAAGGACTTCGCCGAGCTGTACCCTGAGAAGTTCAACAACAAGACCAACGGCGTCACCCCCCGCCGCTGGCTCGCCTTCTGCAACCCGCAGCTCTCCGGCAGGCCTCATCAGGGACCCCTAACCCTAAACCCTAAACCCTAAACCCTAAACCCTAAACACTAAACCCTAAACCCCCGAGCACGCTCGTGATGCGTAAACCCCATCCTAAAACCTAAACCCTAAACCTAAACCGTAAACCCCGAGCACACTCGCCGCGTCTCTCCTCCCTAATGTCTGCCATTTAAACTCAGCGCAAGAGAGCTCGACGGCTTCACTCTATGTTTACTTCTGAGACTGATGTTTGATTAGTTGAATGTTGCTGAGAGTGACGGTTACGTGTTGGGTGTTGTTGTTGACTGCTGAGGGTGATGATTTCGTTGTGTGTTGCTGAGAATGATGATAACCTATCCCTCAAAAGCCAGTCGCCTGCAGGGTATTCATGCCGCACCAGGCGGCCACGCTTGCTGAGAGCTTTGATAACCTTGTTACGCTGACTCGCCACATCAACAACCTACAACTCAACCACGCCGCCAGTCAACCACGGGGGGTTGCATCACGCCACCAGGGGGGGTACACCATAGCACAGGGGGGGGGGGGTCGCACCATTTCGCCAGGCGTGCGTTCTTTTGATATGGCGGGCCGTACTGACGGGAGTGATCTAAACCCTGAACCCTAAACTCTAAACCCTAAACTCTAAACTCTAAACCCTAAAGCCTAAATCCCTACAAACCCTATTGACGGGTGTGATCAGCAAGGCGATCGGAACGGAGGAGTGGATCACAGACACCGCGCTGCTGGAGAAGCTGGGTAGGGGCTTACACTCGCTAACTTTTCACCTCAACCTGAGTCGTTTCTGACGCACAATGAACCCTAAACACCCCCTAATACACGCTAACACCCCTAAACACCCCCTAACATAACCCCTACATTCACCCCCTGTCCCACAGAAAGCGCTTAAGTTGAGCCAAAAAGTGGACGAGTGTAAGGCCCTGAAGCTGGGGCCGATGGCGGGCGACAAGAAGCTGCAGGCCGAGTGGGTGGCGGCCAAGGTAGGGGCTTACTCTCGTCCACTTCTCAGCTCAACCTGAGCCCTTTCTGAAACAGAAACTCACCCTAGACACCCCCTAGTACCCTCTGACACCCCCAAAACACCCCCAAAACAACCCCTGAACGCAACCCCTATCCTACACAAAGCGCTTACGTTGAGCTGACAAGTGGACAGTGTAAGCCCCTGGGCCAAGGTGGAGCGCAAGGTGATCTGCGCGGATGTGATAAAAAAGAGCACCGGCAGGGGTTTACACTCGTACACTCTTCAGCTCAACTTAAACGCCTTCTGTGTGACAGGGGGTGCAGTTAGGGGTTGTTTCGGGGGTGTTTAAGGGGTGGTAAGGGGTATCAGGGGTGTTTAGGGTGTGCTTTTGTGTCAGAAGCGGCTCAAGTTGAGCGGAATAGTGGACGAGTGTAAGCCCCTGAGCACCGGCGTGACGGTGCCCGTGGACGCCATGTTCGACATCCAGATCAAGCGCATCCACGAGTACAAGCGCCAGCTGCTCAACATCATGGGCAGGTGCTTACACTCGTCCACTATTCGGCTCAACGTAAGCACCTTCTGTGGAATAAGGGGTGGTGTTTAGAGGGGGATTCAGGTAGCATTCAGGGCGTGTTTAGGGGTTGTCAGGGGGTATTGGGGCAAAGTGGGTTGTGAGGGTGTATTTCGTGTCAGAAATGGCTTAGGTTGAGCTGAGAAGTGGACGAGTGTGCGCCCCTGATGATGGGTATCATCCACCGGTACAAGGAGATGAAGGCGATGAGCCCGGCGGAGCGCGCGCTGGTGGCAGGGGCCTACACTCGTGCACTTTTCGGCTCAACGTAAGCGCTTTCTGTGGGTCAGGGGGTGCATTTAGGGGTTGTTTAGGGGGTGCACAGGTGGTGTCAGGGGGCATATAGGGGGTGTGTAGGGTGTATTTTGTGTCAGAAACGGCTCACGTTGAGCTGAAAAGTGGACGAGTGTAAGCCCCTGGCTGGTGGTGCCCCGCGTGTGCGTCTTCGGCGGCAAGGCCTACGCTACCTACCTGCAGGCAGGGGGCTTAAACCCTAAACCCTAAACCCTAAACCCTAAACCCTAACACTCGTCCCCTTCTCAGCTCAACGTGAGCGCTTTGTGTCAGATAGGGGGTGCATGTAGGGGTTGTTTAGGGGGTGTTTAGGGGTTGTTAGGGGGCATTACGGGGTGTCCAGGGTATGTTCTGCGTCGGAAACGGCTGAAGTTGAGCTGAAAAGTGGACGAGTTCAAGCCCCTGCCTGCAGGCCAAGCGCATCGTGCGCCTGGTGACCGCCGTGGGCGAGGTGGTGAACAACGACCCGGAGATCGGGGACCTCCTCAAGGTAGGACGGTGCAGGTTGACCCTATCAAACCCATGATGAAAGCGCCTGGAACTGAGCGCTTGAAACTGAAATATGATGAACCGCCTTCAAACTTTGCTTGGAGATCCAGCTTGCGCCGCTACATCAAGGTGGTGTTCGTGCCCGACTACAACGTGTCGCTGGCGGAGACACTGATCCCCGCCAGCGAGCTATCCCAGCACATCAGCACCGCCGGCACCGAGGCAGGGCCGAACACTCCGCAGCCTGTACACCCTATATTACCCTAACCCTAACCCTAACCCTAACCCTAACCCTAACCCTAGCCCTAACCTTCACCCTAACCTTTTAACCTTAACCCTAACCCTAACCCTAATCCAACAGATTCCATTTGATGTACCGGGTACACTACCTAGCCCCACCCTGAACGTCCGCAGCAGCCCCAGGCGTTGGTTCTGGCGCCTGATCTCGAAGCACCTTCGTGGGATGATATCGAAGTGGGATCAGGGACAAAACGGCACGAGTCACGAGTTGAGGTGGTGAAGGTGAGGAGTGTGACAGGGGGGTTATTGAGAATAACGTCTCGACCGACGGCCAGATCGCCATAAACCGCCAGATCGACGTTCGCGAGCTGAGGGTGAATGCCCATACGATAGTCTGCGGTCGGTCGGCGATCACGAATCG
>Ga0307489_10000284_pt1 | contig 29369 bp, 25 predicted proteins | sample SB12metaG_FD_202247 | JGI IMG/M metagenome (GOLD analysis project Ga0307489, IMG submission 202247) | Sea-ice brine microbial communities from Beaufort Sea near Barrow, Alaska, United States - SB 1.2 | ecosystem: Environmental > Aquatic > Marine > Coastal | place: USA: Alaska | collected... | reverse complement strand
CACCGCCTCAGATAAGTCTGTTTGAATAAAAGCCTTTCATCATCATAAGCAATATTCAGAGCTGGTTTGCACAATAGCGGGAAGCGCTTGTTCTAAATTCTGAATTATGTAAAAACAGTTGATTAATAGACGAAAAATAGCCGACTTTCACTCCCTTAAGCATATAAAATAGATGTCAATATGGAAAGTATGAGGCATCATGTATTTTGATTTTAGGAAAAATGACGTTTTATTTTACCTATACTCTGCCTATTTTAAGTTTTTCCTCTCTGAAATGCATGCGCCTCTTTTACCTAAAGGAACTGCATTGAGGTGACGCTTAGCGTACTTAGAGTTTGAACTTGTCCATATACCTTTAGTTTTCAAACATTGTTTTTCTGTATTGCTGTTACTCCACCGGCACACGCTGTTCTTCACATTATTAGTTGCAATTAATATCTCGCAGCTCGCACCGTTGCTTTTACAAACTCGTGAATCAGCATCACTACATGCTAAATTTATGTCGTCATTTGGAAGCAATATAGGGCCAACTTCTGGCGCAGTCGACAGTGGCAAGCGATCTTTAATCGAACGCGGCTTTTTAACTGAAAACACAGTCGCAATCGGATTCAAGTAATTATGAAACATATCATAAATCTGGTCGACGACAATTGCATAACTGGCAACCTTAGCATTGTGTTCTTTTGTTGAAGTACTCCAACTACCAGTAGAGCAAGGTATAGCTTTGCTATTGGTAACAGTCAATTTCGCGTCTTGAGTGAGTCTTGGGGAAAATTCTGCTGGTATCTCCATTGCGGACCAAACCGAGCTTCCATCGCTGATTTCATATTCTATGTCGGTGCTGTTTCCTTGTGAATTTAATGGTTTCAAACGTACACGAATTCCCTGATAGACTTGTGGGTCTGAAAATACCGAATCGTTCTTAGGTGCTTCTTGTTGCCCTAAATCACTAGCTGAAGACGACGTCATGACACTTGCTGACGCCAAATGATTATGAATCAATGGCTGGAACGATTCATTTTCAGCGTCATCTTTTGCTGGTAGCGTAGAGTTCATTGATAAACCAAATTCAATCTCAACTTTTAATTCACCTGGCTTCATTGGACATGTTTCCGGTGCATCGATGTTGAATCTATAAGGAGCTATCCACACTGGATTGGTAATAAATTTTGTTTGGTACTCTTCGGTACTTTGAGCTCCTTCGACTAGCGGTAACGTTAGTTCCCCCTCCATAATCAGTGCAGAAGTTCCTGGGAACTTTAAAGTAGGCGGTGATTGCAATGCTTCATTTACACTGACTAAATGAAAGCTATTGCGTTTACCTGCTACCAAGGAGCCAGTATCACTTTCAATGCCGGAAGCCACACCATTAATTTTAACAAAATTGAATTTCATTGCTCCAGTTTTACTATGATTATCAGCTAGGTAATCATTACTGCCAATCCACTGAGCATTAAGATAAACATCGTCATTACCTACTGGCGCAAGCAGGGTGTTGCCGCCGTCAAACTTTCCTCTACCGCCAATCATTCCGTCATGGTTTTCCCATTTGCAAAATGAGTCGTGCCAAATAAGTTGATGATAATCTGAGTTAAATCTGCAGTTTCCGTCAAGAACGAAGCGCCCTATTGGCCCGCCAGTAACCACGGTATTACCCTCTTTATAATCTTCTACCGGATAATAACTTGGTGCTACTCTATCCGTTTCATCATTGCAAAACGGAAAACTGGAGCATCGAGGTGGCACCGACGCCCCAGCTCGCACATAACGTTGGGATGTTAATGTATAGGTTCGCATTCGCCCAAACGCATTGTTATTAGCAGACATGATATTAGGGTCGACATTAAATATTTCTGCAAATTCAACCAGAGCTGAAGCGCCAATAGACAATTCATAATTAAAGTCTCCATGTGAATCAGTACCGGCGCTCATATAAAGCTTACGAATAAATCGATAGTCTCTACTGTTGTCGAATGAGTAACTTAGTCCTCGCTTAAGGAGAAATTTATAGCGGGAATAAGTTTTATCATGGCCATTTCGAAACTTAGGGTTAAATACGAACTGTTCAGTACTAGTTATATTCGGAAACCCATCGGGAACCGTAGCTGCAGTAAAAGGGTCAAAGTGGTGGCTTTCGCTTACTTCAATATCCCCTGTTCGAAAGGATTTTTTATCGGCATGCTTGTTCCAAATCTGGATGCCTTTAAACACAAAGTCATTTTGATTTTTTTGTATTATGGGAGATTCCACACCGTCTATATTGTAGGGTGCTAAGCCAATCGCACGGTCAAAATATTCGAATGACCAAGCAAAATTCGCGCTTTCGGGGTGCGCAGCATAACCGAAGCCGTTTGTTGAGCCCATGTGTGATATAGCATGCGTAATGCTGATGTTGTTTGGTGCGCCTTCCTTGAGTTTATTATAAGCAACATGGCCCCCGTGCCATGGGCCTTCGAAGTGTGGAGAACCATACGCTAAGAAATGACTACCAAGGCCAAGCTCATTGTCAATGCCAATACTGCCATTTGCTAGGTCCACATCAACCGATAGGTCTTGAATAGGAAGACCGTTAGCTCCTTGTACAGTAATTTCTTCTCCGCCTAAATCACCAAGGTGGTCTCGATACCAGTCAAACTCCCCTCTTTTGCCGTTAGTATTTGAAGTTGGTCCGGTAGTTCCTGGAGATGACCCAGCATCGTAGGGATTACCAGAGAAAAAAGCATTATGATCCGTCGTGACAATTTTATTTTTAAAGTCAGTCCAGTTTGCGTCCTTCAATTTAGTCTCGACCATTCCTAAGGCATAAGCCGACTCCATCAGCATCGCCAATGGTCCTCCAAAGGCCTTTTTACTGGCATCGATGTTTGTCATTCCATGCCATTTTGTTTGCTCCGCAATAGTATGAACATGCACATCATAATGATGGTCTACCTTACTAAATTTGGCTAATCCATTTTCACTTACAACCACTCTTAAAACTTTATACTCAGTGACTGGTAAGTAGGGGTTTATGCTGCCAGGCTCGGATAAGCGCCCCCAGTTAAATTCACCTCTAAGATAATGAACGCCAGGCTTTCCCTTCTTATCTCCCATTCCGATACACGATGTTGGTACTCTCGCAATGTAATGCCAGAAATCGTTAATTTTTTCATCTTTAGTGGAGGGGGCGCGAGTCACTCCGTTGGGATCAATGAAGGTCACGTCGCATTGAAAGTTATCGTCGATACTTATATTGCCAATAGGATGCCTGTTATCGAGAAAAATAAGATTTTTATCCTTTGTGGCAGGATCGTAATTATACAAAACAATGTTGGTAATTTGCCTTGCTTTATTTTCAGTAAATTCCGGTGTAAAAAACAATACAGGCAGATAATCACGTACTGTGCGCCATGGCGCATCGATCACAAGATCCTCCTTGTCTCCGTCGGGGTAGCTCAATACTGAATTAGAATACAGAAAAAATACTAGAACCAAGCTAATAGAAATTACACTTTTTATAAAATGGTGCATACTAAACGTCCTCATGATATTCATTATGAGAGCTTTGGAAAACTCTCGATGAAATACTAAAGTCATTCATTTGTGTAATTATATGAGGCTAGCGGTTGTAATATGATATAAATTGCTACACATTTTAAATAGCAGTAAGTCTAAGGATTGAAGCGAACCTACATACACTTAGAATAGTAAGCATTAACTAAAAGTCAAATTCGGCTAATTATTTACCAGATTAAATTTTTATTCGTCCCTACCCAAATTCTGTTTTCAGCCATTTGACATTTTCCGCATAGAATCAATCCTTGTCGCTTTAGGGGATGCTGCTGAAATATTAGTAATTACTAATTTAGTCGTTTTAATTTCTTCCAGAACCGAATTGAATTTGACTTGATATATTGATGAAACTTCTGCAATTTTTTGATAAATTTATAAGTCAACTTGAGAGCGAGTCTCTACCATCAATTTCTCTAGACTAGGGCCAACTTTTAATTCAACATCGCCATGCAGCTCTTCGAGGGCCTTTTCTCAAAAAACTCTTCACCAAGCGCCCTGCCTCATAATATGGATTGTTAAAGTATCAAGGTATTTCTTCTTTGTTATGCGCCAAAGTCAAAGTCTCTTTGGAAAGTAAAATCATCAAAGACAGTTGTTTGTTCTACAGCTTCAAATGGCACAAGGCTCGTGCACAAATTTGAATGGCGTATGCTCCCTTTTACCGTCAAACTACCATTCGCAGGAAAATTAACAAGACACCCATGATAACGGCTTTCAGAACAGCTACATTATTCGTTCAGTTATCGTGGCTGTCCTGCCAAGTCCTGTCTGCTTTGCATCTGTAAAGTACGAGATCCAGCGCCCAAAATATTTCGCTATTTTTCCACCATACTGCTTACACCTTTGAGCTGCAACCAGTTAACAAGACACCCACGATAACGGCTTTAAGAACAACTAAATTATTCGTTCAGTTATCGCGGGTGGAACCAATTAACAGGACCCCATGATAACGAGCGGCCCAAAAAATAGTTTTGTGATTTATTACGATGAGTGATGAGATGGTCGCTCTGATGTATTAACGGAGCCTGCGCGTTCGCTATATGGTTTGTTGGCGCACTCTAATATCAGAGGTGAAACCTACTAATTTCAAAAACATCCCTTGACTTTGCTATGATGGAAAGGTTTATCTTTCAAGAAAATTAACAAGACACCCATGATAACGAGCAGTCCAAAAAAATAGTTTTGTGATTTATTACAATGGGTGTCTTTGTAATTCTATTTGTAATTCTACGGTTAAATTAAAATAACAATAAATCTATTCAAGCGGAACAAGTTTATAGCGGGCACTGTTGCGCTCAATAAGTTTAGCGTTAGCCGTACAAATATTTATCAAAACAGGGAGTGTTAAATGAACATCAAGTCAAAAAGTCTAGTTTACCCAATAGCAGGTTTATCACTTGGCTTATTAGCCACATTATTCGGCATGCGTATGTCTTCAGCCATTGAAGTTACCCCCACCCTTAATGGGAATGGTATGCACAGTATGGGTTGCCATTTCAGCGAGTATTGTTGGTGGGATCAGCGCTAAATATAACAACTAAGTACTGCTAACAAGGCCATTCAACCAGCCACACAACCGTTGGCTGCGTTTCCCTTCGCCACATAATTTCAGCTAATTACTTTACGCCGCTGGCAAGGCGTTATAATTTTTAAGGTTTATCATGCAATATATAAGATTAATTTCCCTTACTCTCGTTTTTTTCATCACTGGGTGCAATGATGATGGAATAATTAGTTCTTGTGGAGACCTGCCTTCTGGTTCTAATAAATTTGATATCACAAATGTTAATGTTCAGGTGCTTTTAGCACCAACTACCACGCCCTCCTCTTCAAGGGTGTCTGGTGATTTATACAATCAAGGTACAGAAGTTAACTATGATGATATTGTATTTTCTATAAATGCTGTAACTCAGGTCGTCGCTGCGAAAAAAAAGGAAAGTAAAGGCTTTTCTTTTTCCCTGATAAGCTCAGCTTATGCATGTTCACTACTTCCTCCAAGCACAGATGAAAAAATAATCGATATTAAAGTCACCTCTTCTGCTGATTTTAATAATGCATTTTCAGCTGGCGATTCTTTGAAGTCTAAATTTGAGGTTACCTATACAGAGTCATACGCAAGGTTTTTTACATATGAAAATGAAGAAAAAATATATTACAACTTAATAGAATATCTTGAACAAGATGATGTGTATGCGGGTAAGGTAATTCAATTTAAATTAAACGAAGAACCTGAGTTTGCCGGTTATCATATTTTTTATATTGAACTGATGTTAAGTACAGGCGAAATATTTTTGTTAGAAACAGCTGAAATTAGGTTCGCACAATGAAAATTAACAATACACCCATAATAACGAGCAGCCAAAAAAAATATTTTTGTGATTTATTACGATGGGTGATGAGATAAAACTTACATGCACATCCATGATAATTTTGCCTGATTTTTGAACTGAACTACACTTATCGGGTGTTTCATTTTCAGTCCGGTAGGTGCGTTATGCCCCAGCCTCGCAAAAACCAAGTCAGTTTAATTGATACCCTTTTTTATATGAACAACATCCATGTCGTTCACTTCTTCGAAGCCAGCTAAAGCTGTTCAAATTTATTCCCGATAAATTTGTCATTGCGTTTCCCGCTGTGTTAGCCGCTCATTTTTGTGTGGTGAAGATAAATACTCGGGCCAACGTTACGAACACCGTCGAGGCTGGGTGGAAGACCGATTGCTATTTTTAACCACTGTCTATGCCATCGACATTTATGCCTATGCGGTGATCAGCAATCATACCCATGTGGTCTTGCATGTAGACAAAAATATGGCTGATGGTTGGGATACTAATGAGGTGTTAAGGCGCTATCACAAATTACATAAGGGCACGCGGTTAACTCAGAAGTATGTGAAGGGCGATAAGTTAAGCCCAGGTGAGCTTGTTACTTTTGATGAAACAGTAGAGGGGTACCGACAACGCTTGTACGACATCAGCTGGTTTATGCGCAGTCTGAATGAATACATTGCTAGGCAAGCCAATAAAATAGTCTTATTTGGATTATTTAATAATTAACATGGATGTCCATGTTAATTAATATAAGCAATGTTCAAAACGGTTTTGCACAACGGCTAGCGACTAATTCTATAGTCTTTGTTTACATCCATTACGCTCAGACCAAGCTCTATTACCTTTATTGTGTCAAGAAAATCAAATTGTATTTTACACTCTGCTTTGATCATTTTAAGCCAAACATAGCGCAAGCCGTCGGGGTGATTACCGATCCAGAAATCTTCAGTTTTGTTGATGTAGGCAACAACAGGCTCAATATGCCCATCACGATAAATGTGACGAATGAATTCGAAATCAGGACCAAAAGAACTTAGGACCGCTGAGCTGCTTACCTCAATAGACTTCAATAACTCTGCAAAGGCTAATTCATGCTTGTCTTGCCTGTATGCGATCCATGCCCGGGCTATACCTACAGAGTGTTTTTCGCTGCTAAAGCTGTCAAACACATCACCGGCTATTTGCTGCTTTACACTTAACCCATCTGCATGTTCAAAGATGCGATCAATTTTGGCAGTGACCTTATTAATAGGTTCGAATTGCGCGCTATATTTAAGGTGCCTGCTTAAATCACCTATTACTTGGAATGGATTTTTGCTTGTCGCTAAGCTTCGTTCATAGTCGCGCAGAGTCTCGGCAAGTAAACGTCTATTTTTTGTCTCGAAAAGAGCAAATTGCTCTTTAATATATTGATGATATTCTGGGTCATCACACCCAAGCGCATAGTCAGCATGGGCGGTTGTGTTTAATATTATGCCCATGCATACAAGTATTACGACTAAGGATTTTATCATTTAACGTACCTTCCAGATACAGTACAATTTTGTACTTAAAATACTCGCAGAAGGATCGTTAAGCAAAAGCTTATGAACCTGCGGGGTCAGGTTCGTTGAAACTATCATTTGCCAAATTAACTAAGAATTAACAAGACACCCATGATAATGAGCGGCCCGAAAAATAGTTACGCGATTTATTACGATAGGTGATGAGATGGACGCTCCCTAATACAGCGTCAATGCGCCAAAATAGTAGTTTCAACCAGACTATTAACCTACATGGACAACCATGATAACTGTTTTCAGAACAACCAATTATTACTTCAGTTATCGTGGATGTACTGCTAAATCCTCATCCCTTCGTTATGGGCAATCAAGTGCCAATAGGCTTAAAGACTTTGCCCGAATGGGGTAAATACAGGATGTATATGTAAAGGCCGCTCTTTGGCACTCCTCTTTATCCTGCGCTTATTGATTGGAAAACGGCTTCGCTGTAGAACAACAAATGCCAGCTTTGGCACCAGGCTAAATGTCCCGAATTACCGACATTAAATCCGTCTTAATTTAAAATGTGACTCATAATAAATGCATTGCGAAGAGTGTTATTTTATGTTTTTAAACCCAATATAACTTTAATTTAACATAAACAATATCGCCAACAACAAATGCTTGATCTTTAGCAAGTTTATTTATTGATATTTGTAAATAAAGTAACTATTTGGCTTTTATTTTTTACGGAAATACTCATCATAACAACATTTAAATCAGTCAGAATTTAGAATGGTTATCATAGATTAATAATTAATTCCTGTAACACACAATCTGTGGGAATATTACTTTCATGTTGGATGTCTTTTTAATTTTATCATCACCTGGTTACAAGAATTTACTGATAGATCCATGTTAGTTGCTATGGCGTGGTGTTAACCATTTTATTCTAAAAAGGTATTTTTGGAATACCTCAGACTCCGTCTCCTTTGATTGATTGGATGTAAAATGCTATTCTATATTCCTTGATGAACAGAATATTTAATAAGATATAATTTATAAAGTGAAATTTTTTTTATATTACATTTTTTAACGTCGTGCTCTTGGGTATATTAACCACCGAAGGAGTCCGCTTTCAATACTACATATCGAAATTATTATCTGCAGCCAAATCAATTGATAGCACTTCATACAAGAGTGTTTAAATGATTAATTTCGCCATACAGAAAGCTGATATTTCCCACAAAATAGAAATAACATTTGCTCAAAAAATATTAACTCTTGATGTTTTGAGATATGCAACGTCAATGATTAAACAGCGTATTACATAGAGAATATCAAGCGATTAATGACTGTGCCAAAAGTGACGGCATGGACTTAAAAATGAATTTGACTGATATTAAACTTTTTCAAAAAACACAATAATCATAATGCAAGGAAACTGGGATGAATAGTTCGATTAATTTTTGTTGGAGAAAGCATAAATTGCTACCGCTGGTGGCTGCAATTTCTGTCTCTTTATCGGGCGCTGCGAACGCAGCCATTTTAATGGAAAAAATTGAAGTTACCGCGCAAAAGCGAGTACAAAACTTGCAGGAAGTTGGCGTATCTGTTACCGCATTTAACGCTGAGCAGCTAAACGCTCTGGGCTGGGACAACAGTATGGATGTCGCGGCACAAACACCGGGGCTGGTAGCAACCAGTAATACCGGTGATACCTCTAATATTGCATTGTTTTCTATCCGCGGTGTTAATCAGGGGGATTATGCTGAAGGTCAGGAAGCACCTATCGCGATATATAATGATGAAGTTTATCTGTCTTCCCCGGGAGCATCGGGTGCACCGTCATTTGACCTTGCACGTATCGAAGTATTACGTGGTCCTCAGGGAACATTGTATGGCCGCAATGCAACAGGGGGTCTGGTACATTTTATCAGTAACAAACCTACCGAATATTTTGAATCTTCAATTGATATGACCGTAGCAGAATATGGCCAGTTCAGTATGACAGGTGTTGTCAGTGGCTCGCTAAGTGACACTGTTCAGGGTCGTCTGGCCATTTATGATAATAGAGACGACGGCTATGTGAAAAACGCTTCTGGGCAGGATTACAGATCAGACGATACAAGCTCTGTTCGTGCAATGGTAAATGTGGATATTACCGATGATACAACACTATTGATGATCGGCCGCTTTACCGATATTGATACCAGAGGAGGGGTGTATCACAACCGTGCCACCAAATCGACTGCCAATGGCCCTGTGTTTTGTCAATCGGGGGATACTGATTGTGGCGCAGGCATTCGCTATGATGAAAATGGTGTTCTGGAAGAATTTCAGGGCTTTTTCGATGGGGATAAAAGCGCCCTGACTACAGGCAGTCTTTTCGATCCTCGTAACGGTCAGCTTGATGATGGTATTGGCGGAGTGCATGACGGCGCGTTTGATTTTGATAGCGGAGTTGACCGTGAATCGAGCAGTTTAACCGCAATATTCAATACCGGATTCAGTAACGGCATTCATCTCACCAGTGTTACCGATTTTACCACCAGCGATAAAGAGTACCGTGAAGATGACGACAGCTCAGCGCTTAATCTAGTGACCTATGTTGCAACAGCTGACGTAGAACAATTGTCGCAGGAATTGCGCATCGACGGTGATACTGACACGCTTCGATGGACCGGTGGTGTGTATTTTTTAAATATCAAAAATGACTTTAGCGGGGCTTTTCAGTTTCCGTCAGATGGCTACTTGCCAACTTATCTTGCTGATTCTGAAACAAATACTGTATCAGTATTCGGGCAGATAGATGTAGATTTAAGCGAAACCTTGTTGTTAACAGCCGGTTTGCGTTGGACAGAAGATGATAAAGTATTGTCATATCAGCTTACCGGGGAAGGTGCCGCCTTTGCAGATGGTTCAAACTTTCTTTACACCGGAGATGTCTATGATTTCGATCGTACCGATTCCGAATTTTCTGGCAAGTTGCAGTTAGACTGGCAAGCAAGCGATGTGCAATTATTTTATGCTGGTTATAACCGAGGCACCAAAGGAGGTGGCTTCAATACACCTTCAGATGGTTTTACGTTAGCTTCTGAAGTTGGTTTTGAACCCGAAATACTGACTTCTTATGAAATTGGTTCTAAAACTAGTTTTGCTGATGATCATGGACGTTTTAATACCAGCATATTTTATTATGACTATACGAATTACCAAGGCTTCTTCTTTTCAGGCACAACCAGTTTATTGATCAATTCTGAAGCATCGTTTATCGGTGGAGAAGCTGAATTAACTTACGCTACTGATAACGGTTGGGATTTTTTGTTTGGCCTCAGCGTACTTGATACCGAAGTTAATGGTGTGTCAAATGACGGTTCCACTGTCATAAAAAATCAGAAAGCTCTGCTGGCACCCGAGATGACAGCTAATGCCCTTATCCGTAAAGAATGGGAACTGGACGGCGCAAGAATCGCAGCCCAAATATCGACGAATTATGTAGGTAAGGAGTATTTTAACCTGATTAATTCCGAGGCTACTGCAGCGGGTAACTATGCGCTGACGAATCTCAAGGTGAGTTATTTCTCTGATGACCAGAACTGGGAAACGAGTGTGTTTGTTAATAATGTGTTTGACAAAGAAGCCGTAACATTTGGTTATGATCTCAGTGACTTTGGTAACTACTCTATCTACGTAGTAAATCCACCGCGCTGGGCTGGTGTGAACTTTAAATACACCTGGTTTTAAATATCTTTAGAGCCACTTTAGTCTAAAGTGGCTCGTTGCTTTTCGCAGTTAACTCACCCCATTTATTTGCCGAATAAATGGTAACTTACATAACTTACATGGTCATCCATGGTAACTGTTTCCAGGCCAACCAAATTATTAGTTCAGTTATCGTGGATATCCTAAAAAACCCACCCGTTTTAAGCTCCCTACCCTTAGCGTGTCTGGCGCGCGATCGTATTCATCCTAGGCCATCCAATCCGGTTTCTTTATGGATTTATTGATAGTAATAATATGATCCTGCGCCCTTAATAATTCCCCTTTACTAAAATCCGTCGTCAGCTATCCTGAATTAACAGGACACCCATGATAACGGCTTTCAGAACAGCTACATTATTCGTTCAGTTATCGTGGCTGCCCTGCCGAATTATCAGGACACCCATAATAATGGCTTTCAGAACTACTAAATTATGAGTTCAGATATCCCGGATGTCCTGGTAAGACCTGTTTGCTTGCCATTTCTAAAGTACAAGATCTATCGCCCAAAATATTTTGCTTTTTTTCTACCCCACCAAATTAACAGGACATCCATCTTAATCTACGGAAAATTAAAGATCGCTGTACAGCGCAGTTAACAGGAAAAGCTTACCGTATATGACAAGTGCGTGAGCGATCGTCTTGAAATACCGGTGGAGAACGAAGATATGAGCCGATTTATTTTGTAGATTAGCTTAATACCCACTAAAAAAGGCGTCGATATTGACGTCTTTTTGTCTTTGGCACTCGTCATATGGCATCCTCTTGCATTGAAAATTTTTACATAATATTCAAGTAGATAAATTACTTTCGTTGCCTTGATGTCGTATAGATGTCATATTTATCACGTCAACATAACGCTAATCTGTCGTCTCTTACCTGGAGTGTCGGTTGATAACCTATGTACTCAGAAATACATAGGAAGCCGAAAAATGAAAATGCAAATAAATGCACACAAGATAAAACAAATGCGCGCACAAAAATGCTGGTCGCAATTACAGTTATCAGAGATGGCGGACATCAGTTTACGCACTCTACAGAGGGTTGAAGCTAAGTCCGTTGCCTCACAAGAAACGATCAAGAGCATCGCTTCGGTGCTCGAGATTGATTGTGAATTATTACTGCCAGAATCAGATCCCCTGCGAACTGATGAACAGGCGAGTGCAATCACTACTAATGACGCAGAGCAAGGGCTGTTGCTAAAGCAGGAGCGTAGAAAGTTTTCCATTCAGATTGCGATAGTAATAGGCTTAAATCTTGTGACTTTCGCCATACTCTTTTACGCATACTCAATGCAAAAACTAGACTATGCAACCTTCGACTTATTGAAAAATATCGTCTCTGGGGCTTTGCTAATCGGTTTAGGTAACCTCACCTTTCGTGCCTATAAAAAAGGCATTATTCGCTTAAAAGACTTTAGTTAGTCTATTTCCCCTCTTCATTGTTATTAAGTTAATTCTTAAGGAATCATTATGTCTTTAAAAAACATTTCTATTAAATGGGTAGCCATTGGCTTTATCACTTACATGCTGCTTACGGTTATTGCGGCGGGTGTACTAACATCAGTTTGGATGGCTGGCCAGGACTTAGCGGGCCTGAGTCAGCAACAAGTATCATTGATGGCAGAAACATCACCATTTATCATTACGTGGAGTGTTGTAATCGCCTTACTAGCAACACTATTTGTCAGCATGCTGGTCACTAAGAAGTCGAACCGGAAAGACTTTGCAAACGCCACAGGTCTTGCAGTGTGCCTTACTCTGTACGGAATATTGAGTATTTACCTTCACCCTGAGCACGCTATCTTGCATCAGTTTGGAAAATTAGTTGGCCCGATCACCCTATGCTTATTAGGCGCTTATTTAACAAACCAATGGAATAAAAGGGGGCAGAATGGAATAGGGGTCAGTGTCAAATTAACAAAAAAGGGATCGTAATAGGTTTGTTTTTTTGGCAGCTCAGCCGCAGCTTTTCATTGCCTCTGTAAAACGGCAGTGTTGAGGCCTGCGGGAGAATACCCGATAAAATCCTTCACCTTTCCCTTATTTGAACTTCACCGAATTATCAGGACACCCATGATAACGAGCAGTCCCAAAAAATAGTTTTGCGATTTATTACGATGGGTGTCTTGATAATTGGTGGCGTTGCGATTTATTACGATGGGTGTCTTGATAATTGATAATTGGTGTTGATAATTGGTGGCGCTTCAAATATGGGGCGCGCGTTGTTCGTGCGACCCTGCCATAATTTGTTTGTTAGGTTTTATGCTGACGCACCAGATTTAGGGTTCTCACCATACTCATTAGCATCATGTCCATCTTGCGCCAAGAATACGATAAGGATAATAAAGCCAATAAGTGGGATAAAAGCAATTAACTGCCACCAACCACTACGCCCAGTGTCATGAAGTCTTCTTGCGGCAATACTGATACTCGGAACTAACATACCAAGTGTAAATATTATAGAAAGTAATCCAGCTCCTATCACTGCATCAAGAATAGATATTACAATGATTAAGCTCATGTAGATGAGATAAAACATCCAATACTCTTTCCTTCTTGCTCTACCAGTGAAATCAGCATATTTTTTTAGTGCGCCTATAAAATAATCCATTTTTGACCCGCCTTGTTGTTGATAAAACTTTTAAAAGCTAACGCCCAATTAACGGGCAAAAAATTCTTGGCTAAGATGTTGAGGAACGAAAACAGCCAACTGTTTAATTGCTTGTTAGGTGCAATTACTGCTTAACAATACTTATTGAGAAAGATCCCAATAGTTTATTATGCTCCATCCCAAAAGCAGTATACTTACCGCTTGCTCCACTACCTTTAAATGTACCAGTTAAGTGCAAATATGAATCACACCTTCCATTGCGACCGATAACCAATGTACCTTGATTAATTTCATAAGATATTGTCTGATTAACAGGAAAAAATTGGTCATCTGACGAAGTTGAAGAAATTACGTTAATTGCTTTCCAGTTACCGCCAATACATGAGCTTGCAACTTTGTCAGTAAAATTAAAAAGTGCTGTTGTTATTAGGGAGTTATTTACATCCTTAATTTCCAGCTTCCAAGTTTCATCAGAACTATAATCCTTTGCCATTGCAAGATTAAGAAAAATAACACTTAGAGCTAACCATAGTGTAAAAATATACCGAAGCATAATTATACCCTTTGCACCTAACAATTTAATAGTGCGCAATTTGCGCGTTTTTCTACCTAGCATATGCTCGTTTCTCTTCTTAATGTTATTAGTAACAAATTTAACAACACTTTACTAGAAATGGGCTATGTCGAGGTTGGCTAATATATGGAGTGGATGAAAACGCGCAAATGGGTCGTTTTCCTGAATATAGGGAGAAGGTACGGTAATATGATTATTTATACAGTGACTCGGTGAGTGATTTTGATTAAGTTAAACGTCCGCTTTTGTTAGGAAGCGCTAGCTCAAAGAGAACCAACTAACGGTCTGCTTATGGCACTTTGAAGACATACAAAGTACAAAATTCACTCGTCAATCTATCGCTTGGTCAAAGTAACATTTACATTCGGATATTCAGCTTGAGTTAACTCTCACTGCTATGGGGTTAACAAAGAAGGATTGATTAACCACAATGGTAAGTCTAAGCGTTCAACAAGCCGTAAATTGCCTGCACCTACCCCAGACACGCTGTATTGCTAACGTGAAGGCAGTTTTTAAAATACACTCACGCAGTTACAAATATGCTACAAATAAAATAAATCAATGGGTAAATTCAAGCCATTGATTTTAATAACTTAATTTTATTATAAACACGCCGTATTAGGGAGCGCCCATCTCATCACCCATGCTAATTCCGCCTGTTTTTTGAACCCAGACCCAAGGTCCATGGGCATTAAATAATTAACTCGGCTGTCCTGTTAATTTGTTCTGTTAATTTCCACTGGCCTTGCCCCCTTTTCTTTTGCACTAAAAATTAACAAGACGAGGCACAGCGTGAACCGGTCGTTTGTGAGTCTTATAATTTTAGAGTCAAAATAGGGCCAAATTGAGACGGCAACTACTTTTAAAAACAGGCCAAAAAGCACAATATTCCGTCTGCCATTATCAAATTGCACTGGACTTTTTTACCGGCCATTGGGGCCCACAGCATAATATTGAAAAGTTAAACACCCTACCAGAAAATATTTATTAAATGCCATGACAGCTTATAAAAAAGTAACTATTGTTTATACACTTCGCATGTTTACTGCAGTTGCTGAAGGACAACATTTGTCTAAAATTAACTTGGGGAAATATTATGAAAACGGTATTACATCCAAATAGGCACATTAGGGTAATCACATTTCTTATTTGTTGCCTGGCATTGATTAACGTCAATGCTTTTGCAGCCTCAAATGGCAATTATGTGTTGAAGTATGACGCTCAAGACATTACCGAATATCAGCAAAAATGGGCCAATATTTATGGCCCATTAGAACTCGCCGCCGGGGGAAGCTTGTCGGTGTCAAAATACGATATTATTGTCACAGCTGTGCCTTTCCATGTGGGCGCTGACTTCAGTGTTTTTGATCATTTAAAGTATATCGCGGTAAGCACTGAGACATTTTCTGTGCCTGAAAGCGGGTCTTTGGAATTTTCAGCTGAGATTGTCGCGCGCACACCAGGAACGGAACCTTACCGTCTGATTCAGGGCTGTTATGGCGTCGCATTTTCATATGCAAATGTAGGTGACCCATGTGACGTGCCCTATCAAGACGTTGCAATAGAAGGTCAACAAGCGGGTGTGGTTTTAAACATGATTAATTTTGAAACAGGCCAGTTATTTGATTGGTTTGTCTCAGAAAATAAGGCATTTGCGTTAATCGAGCGATTGCCTACTGTGGTCACCGGGAGTCCCGGTACGGGTTTAGATCTTGCGTACACGCAAATTATCAAAGAAGTTGATATCAATCCAGGCAAAAAACAAACAGTAGCGATTAGATACACCCGTGGGCCTGACGAATCCTATGTGGAATATTTCCTCAATGGACAACTCTTTACTCGAGTTGATGATGTAGGTGTTCCTTTAGATAAACAAGGGGTTCCATTTACCGGATATGCCCCTTCCACAGGTGATGGCGACCCCCTTAAAGACAGACTTAATTCGTTTGTGATTGGTCATGGTTTGTTTAGTTTACTGGATGCATATCCCTACCAGCATCCCGATGCACCAGAATTAAGTGTTTCAATCCCTATGTCGGAACGCTTGTTTGGTCAAGGTGCCATAGGCAGCTGGAGCAAATTTAAAGTGACACAAAAAGTGAAATAGATGCCACTCAATCCGACAACCTTTATAGCAACGTTTGAACAATTCAAGCGATAAAGTGCATCTCGGTTGTCGGGTTTTTAACATTGACAGGTGAGGGAGTTTAATTTTCAACCGACAGAAACAGCCTGCATCCCTAAAAGTCTAATATATACAATAGATGGCAAACTTTCACCAGGTAACACGCAAACCTGCGGAGTCAGGTTCGTTGAAACCTATCGAATTATCAGGACACCCATGATAACGGCTTTCAGGACTACTAAATTATGAGTTCAATGATCGTGGATGTCCTGCTAAGACCCGTTTACTTGCCATTTCTAAAGTACGAATTCCAGCGCCCAAAATATTTCGCTTTTTTTCTACCCCACTGCTTACATCTTTGTGGTGCAACCTAAAGTCTCTCTTTGGCTACATTAATTTTACAAGTGCAAAAAGTTAGCAAGGATAACGCCAACGCTTCATTAAGCAGGGTTTTATAGCACGGCAAGATCACGAACACTTTTTGAACGGAAACTGGTTATTAAACAAATCAAACTTGTACAAGGAGCTATTGTTTATATCCGTTCGTAAATATTGCAGTTCACTGTCTAATCCGAATGTTCAGAAAACAAACACTCACGCTCTTGCCGTGGGTTTTATAGGGTGATAAAAACTTGATGCTTGTGCAGTTTAAAGGAGCTTGTTACAGTAAAAATACCGTTTCGGCCCCTAGACGTTGCACACTTACTGTGGTGAAAAAATTAACGTTGATGCCCTGTTAATTCCATAATGTTGATACTGGTAAAATGATGGGCAAAAACGTCAATGGACATACTACAACTCCGCAAAGAGAGCATAAGATCACAGTCGTGATGTGGGGTCAGATTATTTTTTTATTATAAAAATAAATATAATATCCCTCTGCTTTAGTAACGTATAATATTTTCATCCAAAAACAAAGCTAATGTCGATGTGTGAATTGCTTCACATTAGAGGGATTTATATTTTTAAAAAACATTCGCGACCTTGCCCTGACTTTCACTCCCTTGAAAATATAAAATAGACATCAATATGAAAAATATAAGGCAAGATGTATTTTCATTTTATGAGAAATGACGTTTTATTTTACCTATAATCCGATTGCCCTGATCCCTTTAACAAATCTAAAACCTTTAATGTTAAGGTACTGGGTAGTGATCAAGCTCATATGTCTAATCTTTATTCCAAGAAGAACGAGCACGATCTACTTGACGATCATTATCGAATTGGTAATAGCGGCGCGCCGCTATTACGTGGTGCCCTAACAAGTTTTGAATGTGAAAGTTGGGCGTATTATGATGATGTAGCCCATGAGATAGTGGTCGGCAGAGTCATTAAAATGGACAATAAGCCCGGTGCCAAACCCTTGGTATTTCAGGCCAGTAAATATAAAGAATTACGCTAAATTAGCGTGAGTGAGGCGGGCGATGAAATACTGTAGTAATTGTGGCAAGGAAGTGGTTAAACAAATTCCTGACGGTGATGATCGCCTTCGTTTTGTCTGCACACAATGCGAAATTATCCACTATCAAAATCCTAAGGTCGTGGTAGGTTGCCTGCCTATGGCTGGTCAGCAGGTTTTATTATGTCGTCGTGCGATAGAACCTCGTATTGGGTTTTGGACAATTCCAGCGGGTTTTATGGAAAAGGGTGAGACCATGTTAGATGGTGCCTTGCGGGAAACCCGCGAAGAAGCGGCCGCCAAAGTAAAAGGTGAAACACTGTATCGGCTCTTTGATATTCCGCATATTAATCAGGTTTATGTGTTTTATCGCGGCGAGCTCGATGGGGACTTTGGTATCGGTCCTGAGAGCTTGGAATCCAGGCTGTTTTCAGAGGACGAAATCCCCTGGTCTGAGCTCGCTTTCCCTATCGTGACAGACGTGCTCACCGAGTATTTCGAAGATCGTAAGACCGGCGAATTTCCTATTAGGGTCAGTACCCCCAGTCCGCTATGGGCTAAGCATGTCGGTTGGAAGGCGCCCGCGTAGAATTAACAAGACATATATGTTAAAAATAATACCTGCGCAAAATAAGCGATATAGGCCCTTGAATAAGATCAAAGGGGTCAGAGTCATAGATTTTTAAAATCACAAAAACACCCAAGCTTATATCAGCGCCATCATAGTTTATGCCGTTAAGCTTACTTATTACACGAAACCAAAATCAGCGGGAAAACCAAAACAGAAAAGCCTATTTGCACAACGAATACTGCCTAATCAACAGCCATTGGTGATCCAAACAACACTCAGTCACCTGAATACAAAAAATAACGAAATCGTTGAATTATTGCCCCACAAAGTAGAGTAACATCTCAGATAAGTCGGTTTGAATATAAGCCGTTGATCATCATAAACAAAAACAATATTCAAAACTGGTTTGCACAACAGCGGGAGGCGCTTGTCTTGAATTCTGAATTACGTGAAAACAGTTGAGTAATAGACGAAAGTTCGCCGACAGGCGGGGCATTATTGATATAAAAGGGATGTCGATATGCAAAATATGAGGCATCATGTATTTTCATTTTATGAAAAATGACGTTTTATTTTACCTATACTCCTTGCCTTGGATAAAGTTGATGCAGATCCCGTCGAGCTCTTCTTTAAGTAGCGATTCGCTCGTGAACCCGCACACATGAGTTACCTTTTTCTCCCAGCTGCAACCATCGCTTTCCAAATATTGACAAGGCGTGCAAGTACCGAAGAGAGGTTTACCCCTCTCTTGTGATACCTGACCGAGCATACGCTGGAGAGCATTGACAAAGTGATCTTTGACACTAGGAGGTAGTGTATCCGCAGCACGGACCAGGGATTCTAAGGGATCGTTCGCAAAAATGCCCTTGGCTTTTTCGGTCAGAAAGAGTCTAACACTACGCCTGTCGTCCTCTGACTGTATACGTTTCAGAAAGCCTTGATTTTCAAGGCTTTTTATTGTCTGTGACGCTGTACCTCTGGTCGTGCCATGGAAAGCGGCGAAGGCGGACGGCGTTCGCGAGAAGCGGTTGGCTTGGGCAAAGTATCTAAGCGCGGCCCACTGGGCTGATGTGAGGCCCTCTACGAGCCCTTCGCCAGTTGCTATGCGGCCCATGTGAAAAACCAACTCTGCGATCGCTCGACTATTCATTATCAGCTCCTTTATCACACGCAGATAGTAGCGTTTAAAATCTATATTGACAAGATGGTCGTCTCGTAACGCTACTATATGATATTTATTATTATAGTAGCGTTTACGAACTATATTGACAATATTCTGGTTTTATAGCGATACTACATAATATTATAAATATAGTAGCGTTTGAAAACTATCTTAGCAGTGTTATGGTTTCATCAAGCGAGCATAGAGAATTACTCCCTAGTGCGAGAGTTGCAGGAAGTAATGTCGCAGCCATATGCCGAGCAATCAATCGATGTGGAAGAAAAATACTATCGGCTGAAGCCGCTTGAGTTCTTTGAGACCGTTGTGTTATCGCACTATAACTGCTCGTCATGACTTAGCGCTTAATAATCAATTTATCCATATCAGGTATCCAATGACTATAAAGATAATCCCTATTATTGACCTGCTTAGTGCTGGCCAAGTACCGCTGATTCCTGCCTACGCGGCTGCCCCTAGTGGCCAAATTTCAGATAAGCGTGGTAGGCTCTTGGGCGATTTACGTATTTCAGTAACCGACCGCTGTAACTTCCGTTGTACCTATTGTATGCCAAAGGAAGTCTTCGGAAAGGGCTACCAATACCTGCCACGATCCGAACTTTTGAGTTTCGATGAAATCACGCGCATGGCGCGGCTGTTCGTTGCACACGGTGTTGAGAAAGTTCGTCTCACGGGTGGCGAGCCCCTGCTGCGTAAAAACCTCGAGATGTTGGTCGAAATGCTGGCCGCCCTCAAAACGCCAGACGGGAAGTCACTTGATATAGCCCTTACTACCAACGCCACGTTATTACCCAAGAAAGTCAAAGCGCTCAAGGCCGCAGGCCTGAATCGAGTTACTGTCTCACTCGATTCCCTCGATGAGGTGACATTCCGGGCTATGAACGATGTTAATTTCCCCGTGGCCGATGTGTTAAAGGGTATCGACGCGGCACACGGCGCTGGCTTTACGTCCATTAAAATCAACATGGTGGTCAAGAAGGGTGTCAACGATCAAGATATCGTTGCCATGGCGCGGCATTTCAAAGGTAGCGGCCACATTGTACGCTTTATCGAATTCATGGACGTGGGCACCTCCAACGGCTGGTGTATGAATGATGTCGTTTCCTCGGCCGAGATTGTACGCATGGTCAACGCAGAGATGCCGCTCATCAAAGCACCATCCAACTACAGCGGTGAAGTCGCCCAACGCTGGACCTATGCGGATGGTAGCGGCGAAATCGGCGTTATATCCAGCGTAACGCAAGCCTTCTGCTCTACCTGCACACGCGCCCGTCTTTCAACTGATGGCAAGTTGTACACTTGCCTATTCGCGGAGTCGGGCCATGATTTACGCGCACTTATGCGTTCAGGTAAGAGCGATACGCAAATTACCAGTGCTATAGGGCTGATTTGGAACCAGCGAGAGGATCAGTATTCGGAACTTCGCACAGAAGAGACGGCAAGACACAAAAAAGTTGAGATGTCTTATATCGGCGGCTGACAGTTTCAACCGCACCCAATCTGAACTTTCCGCCACACGATCAGTTTCGAATAAAGCGGTCAATTCATTTGACCATTAAAACTATTCAACTAGTGCTACGCAAAATTAACAGGACATCCATGATAATGGCTTTCAGAACAACTACATTATTTGTTTAGTTATCGTTGATGACCTGCTAAGTCCTGTTTGCTTTACATCTGTAAAGTACGAGAACCATCGCCCAAAATATTTTGCTATTTTTTTCACCATACGGTTTACACCTTTGACCTAAAGTCTCCCTTGGGCTACATTAATTTTTAAAGGGTGAAAGGTTATTATAAATATTACCAACACTTAATTAAGCAGGGTTTTATAGCACGGCAAGATCACGTGCACTTTTTGAACGGAAACTGGTTATTAAACAAGTCAAAATGGTACAAGGAGCTATCGTTTATATCCGCTCGTAAATTTTGCAGTTCACTGTCTAATCCGAATATTCAGAAAACAAACACTCTCGCTTTTGCCGTGGGTTTTATAGGGTGATGAGAACTCGATGTTTGTGCAGTTTAAAGGAGCTTATTGTAGTAAAAATAACGGTTCGCCCCCTAGACGTTGCACAACTTACTCTGGTAAAAAATTAACGTGGATGTCCTGTTAATTCATTGCTGTTAATTCATTGGCATTAGCTTAGTTATAGGTGTGATTGCATCGCTATAACCCTGCTGAAGCAGCAGGCGCAGGAGCATTAACATCAACAATGCTTGAAGATATTGGGAGCGATTCAGGTAAAGCGTCTGTAAATATGAAAACTCATGCTTTAATATCTGTAATTTTATTTGTGCTAGGAAACACAGCAGCAGATGCAAATGATCAAGTTGAAAAAGAAAACAATGCGTAACAAAAAGAATGAAAATTCAGTTAGCATCTCAACGCGGACTGTTTAATTGGTTAGTATTAATTGGCAGTGTATTGATTGCCTTATGGTTATATAAAGGAATTAATACTAATCGTTTAGGTGTAAGGTCATTAATCTTTACTAGCGAAGATGACTCGTTCATTTACTGGATATTGGTTGCCATTGGTATTTGCTCCATACTTTACGGAATATATGTGTTTCTCACCTATGAGTTAAAGTATGGAGCAAATAAGAAGTAAACATTAATTATGTATGTCTTGAATCCAAAGCCCCGCCTCGCAACGCCAGAATTTTCTATGCTGTTGGTGGGCTTTTTGTTGTTTTCAATCCCGCCAAATTCACTATAATTGACTATACTGTTAACCTACTGTAATTCCGAAATTTTATTGATGATTAGCTATGGTTTGTAGTGTCGATAAAAAAAGGGGGCAAGTCACTTGTCTAATAATACTTTTTAATATATGCGTATTCTCATTAAGCCAACGCCATCAAGAATCGAATGAAGTATTGTGAAGCAAGCAACTTGTCACCTTATTTTTTTGACTTGTTTTTTTAATCTAAATTACGCTTACGGGCAATGATACCCAGCTTAGTGCGATAGTTGACCATAGAGTGATCCTTGAGAACTTTTGACGCCCTGAAGCTGTTCTTCACCATCCCCATTATGCGATACGTCCAGCTTACAGATGAAAGTAATTTAACACTCTCAAAATCACCATTTTCACAGTTCGTTAGGTACCGCATATCGCCAGAGTGAAGATACCCGCCGAATTTTTCCTGAAGCAGATCACTAGCAGGCTGAAGATAAGGGATAAGGGATAACAGCTTAGAAGTGCAGGCAATTAATTCCCCGCCAGGCGGCATCATAGTCACGGAATCAACCGCATTGACTACGCGGTACACCGGCGCTCGTAAACCAGCCACCCAATTGGTGTCACCGACTCGCGGGGAACCAAACGTGTAACAGGCAGCAATACCCGACTTGTGCGTAAGACGCTTAGCTGCAATTGTGGCAAGGGCACCACCAAGACTATGGCCAGTAATAAATAATGGTTTCGCAGCAATATTTGCTTCGTTTAGAGCAGCCTGCACCTGTTCCGACACAACGTCGAATGCTGCGGAAAAGCCCGAGTGGACCATCCCACCCGAAACACACTTAACCTGCATGGCTTTCAGGTCTGACTTGATATCTTCTGGATTGGTTGATTCGGTACCACGAAAGGATAGAACGACAAAATGATCCGTAACTGCGATAATGGCCTGTGTATCCTTTACATCAAATGTCTTAATGAGTTCCAAGCGGATAGTATCGAGGTCACTCGTCAGAATTTGCTCTTGTTCCTTTGCATCGTAGGAAAAAGAGCTTAGCAGATCAGTGAGGATATTTTTTTTCTTACCATTAAGGTATTCATCTACCTTTTTATTAAAAGCCGCCTGAAGCTTTTCGCTAGGGATCAAGGGGTTGAATTTAACGTAGGCCAGTTCTGCAGCGCAGGACATCAACCATGCAGTTCTATCGCTGTAAGCTTGACGATACGTGGGCATCTGTTTGGCTAGGATAGCCGCTGCAAATAACTTCTCTTTTTGGGTTTTGTTAACTACGCTATTTGGGCCAGTCACTGAGGTATGAGTCAATGTCGTATCGGCTGTCACAAGTTACTCCTTTGTCTGTTGGTCAATCATTGGTATGAATCAAATCGAATTAACAGGACAACCATGATAACGGTTTTCAGAACAACTAAATTATTCGTTCAGTTATCGCGGATGTCCGATCAAAGAGGGCAGAGTAATTGATTTTTAAAATCACAAAAACACCCTAGTTAACTTTTCAATGCCATCATAGTTTATGCCGTTAAGCTTTCCTATTACACGTTATTACACGAAGCCAAAGTCAGCAGAAAACCAAAACAGGAAAGCCGGTTTGCACAGTGGATGCTGCCCGAAGTCTTAGATATAGCGATGTGCCTAATGAAGATCCATTGGTGATCCAAAAGATACTCAGTCACCTGAATACAAAAAATGACGAAGTCGTTGAATGATTGCCCCCACGAAGTAGAGCGCCGCCTCAGATAAGTCTGTTTGAACAAAAGCCGTTCATCATCATAAACAAAAGCAATATTTAAAACTGGTTTGCTGGTATGCACAACAGTGGGAGGCCCTTGTTTTGAATTCTGGATGATGTAAAAACGGTTGAGTAATAGACGACGGTTTGCCACTTTTCACTCACTTAAGGATATGAAATAGAGGTCAATATGAAAAATGACGTTTTATTTTACCCATACTCTAACGACATAAATTCGACATTACGCTGCGTCTCCTTTTCCAATCGTCGGGTAGACTTAATGCGGTTTAAGCAGCCATAAACATTGAGTTTGAATAATACAGCAGGATGGTAGCCTGGGCGTGCTGTTTGCTTGGCTATGACCCGATCAAATCCCAGCGCTACCAAATCCAGTTCATCTACAAAGGCATCAACCACTCGAATAGGATTTTCCTCGGTAACAAAGTCACCTAGTACTTCAGGAATAGTGTGACATGATGACGGCCTTGGCCTTTAATATGGTGGAATATACCAGCGACTCTTACTAGGCTTAACCTACTAATAAGTGTAGTTAAACGGAAAACTAGTCGCGGAGAAAATCAATCTTGTTTGAGCATAAAAACACGGTATTTAGCGCAAAAGGTAATCAATATTTTTCACACAGCCTGTCACCATAGTAGCCATTAGGTAAAAGCGACATATTAAAAGAGCACCCATGAAAACGGTTTTCAAAACAACTACATTATTCGCTCAGTTATCGTGGATGTCCTGCTTAGTTCCTCCTGCTAGGTCACCCCCTCCCACCCAATATAGTAGATAAAATCCTGAAAAATAAGCATATTTCAAAAGCTTTTAGTTGAGTTGCAGACATCAGAGGAGATAATTTAAGTGTTAAAATAATAAGATATCGTGAGGCTTTTTTGGCAAGGCGCGTCAGAATTTTTGGAATGCCTGAAGACTAGCTTGAGAGCAATCAGCCTTGATGATATCTGCCCCAATTCACAGCTCAAAGCGGACGTTGAATTGAGCGTGTATGTAGTTTACAGTTCTTTTCTTAACAGCCAGTTGTGGCGAAAGGAAGTGATCTCAATTATGTCGTCAATGTCCAATAATTCATCAAAAGTAGAGCAACGACTGCGCACAACTGGTTTTAAAGTGATGCTAGGCTTTACGTTTATTATCTCGGCAATTATTGTCATTACTGAGCCCAATAACCCTTTGATTGCTTGGGTTATAACCTTTACTTGGTTTATTTTGGCTACCATCGCTTTAATCAGACCAAAGTATAATCATTGGTGTGCTAAAAGTTGGGTGTTAATATCAGTACCTTTGGCACCTATATTAATACTCTCCAATGGTCTTATTCCTGCAACGTTGATCTCCTTGGGTACTATCTTCCCAGTAATGTTAGTCAAACATTACTGGCGATTGTCTGCGGTGATAATTTTCGCCAGCTCCACTTTGTTGGTACCCTTTGCTGATTTACCCTATGACAATGCTATTTGGCTAAGATTATCTATTTCAAACGCGATTGTTGCCATTATGGTGCTCGCACTTGTCAGTTTCTTAGAACAAGCATTGGTGGTAAGTCTGGATAAGTCAGATGAGATGAAAAAAGCACTGATACGTGAGCGTGAGGCTAACCTAACCCAATCTAAGTTTTTAGCCACAATGTCCCATGAAATTCGCACGCCTATGAACGGTATTTTAGGTTTGCTGGATGTTATGTTGTCTGCAGATTTGTCCGAACAACAACGCTCACATCTTGAAAAAATTAAATATTCTGGCGATGTGTTGCACCGCGTTCTTAATGATATTCTCGATTTTTCTAAACTGACTGCCGGCAAACTAATCATAGAAAATGTGCCTATTAGTATTCACCAATTAATCACTGATATTTCAGTAATATTCCAATCAGAGGCGCAATTAAAAGGCATTGATTTAACCTTCCACGTTGATGATAACGTCAAACCGAGTCTTATCGGTGACTCAACGCGCATCACCCAGGTTTTGAATAACTTGGTCAACAATGCCATTAAGTTTACCGCCATAGGGAAAGTCAATATTACAGTCGTCGTTTCCCATCAAACAAAGACTATTCAAACCCTTCAATTTTGTATAAGTGATACCGGTATCGGTATTAGAAATGATAATAAAGAGAGTGTTTTCTCAGCATTTACTCAAGCTGATGATTCCACAGCGAGAAGATTTGGCGGTACCGGATTAGGTCTGAAAATTGCTAAAAATCTAGTTGAACAAATGGGTGGTCAAATATGGGTAAACAGTGTTGAGCAGGAAGGCAGTCAGTTTTTTTTCACACTAAGTCTAAGAATATCTGCAGAGTACCCCATTAATAAAAAAACAGTTCAACATACGCGAACACAGTTTACTGGCAACGTTTTGGTGGCTGAAGATAATGAAATCAATCAAGTGGTAGCAGAGAAAATTCTGCTTTCATATGGGCTGCAAGTTGATATTGCCAGTGACGGACAACAATGTATAGATGCCCTTGAACATACTCACTATGATCTGGTGTTTATGGACTTACACATGCCAAATGTTGATGGTTTTGAAGCCTGTTCAATAATAAGGCAGACCGACCCCGACATTCCAATTGTGGCTTTAACCGCTGCGGTATTAAAAGATGAGGTTCAAAAAGCATTAGATGCAGGTATGAATTCACATCTCTCTAAACCCCTCGATCATGTAAAGTTAACAAATATCCTAAATCGATATTTGATTATAACGAAAATATAACCGTCACACATGATAACGAGCAGCCAAAAAAATAGTTTTGCGATTTATTACGATAGGTATCTTGATAATTGTTGGCTTTGGGGTACTGTGTTGGCCTCAAGTTGTGTGATGATGGATGATCATGTGTGGTTAAAATGTTCTTTTCAGAGTAAAGCTAAATGATATCCAAGCCGTCTAATCCTGCTCGACTAGTCAGTAATATTAAAAGTGCGATAGGCACTAATTTATTACCTGGTCTATGTTTACAGCTGTTCGCTTTAACGATTGGATTAAGTTATTTTTATTGGCCTGCATCTCAGCAAATATTTCAAATTCTTGCTGACTTAAAGGCAGAATATGGTGCGGTATATGCTGTCATTTCCACTTCGATATTCGGTGGTCTGTTACCTTTTATATATATATTTCTAAGTGGTAAAATTCGATTTTTACCTTTCACACAATTACTTTTTTATATCGTTATATGGGCCGCACTGGGTGGGTTAATAAATGGATTTTATAGCTTTCAAATTGTGTTATTTGGTGAAGGAACCGACTGGCTAACCATATTGAAAAAAACAGCTTTTGATCAATTTATATTCTCAGTTTTTGTCACCTCGCCACTTATTGCATTGGCTTTTTTATGGAAAGATCAGCAATTTAATTGGCAGAAAACAAGAATGCATTTTGATGACCTTATCAAGGTGCAAATTCCTACTACAATAGTGACCACTTGGATTATTTGGATACCCGCAGTTAGTCTTATTTATATGATGCCAAGTAATCTACAAATTCCGTTGTTCAATCTAGTGTTATGTTTTTTTGTCTTGATACTGGCTATTTTAAATGTAGATGAAAAGGGGTCAAGTCATTTGTCTGATGATACTACTTAATCTGTGCGCATAGAGGGGGTCACTCATTAGCCTTCTCCGGTCAAGCAGGTATGCGTAATCCCTTATGTTTTATTTCAACCAAGTAAATCGTTATGCTTGTTCCATCCTTTGCAGCTGATTATTTATATGCACCTAAAAATCACGTCGTTGTTGTAAATACGCACCAGTCACTCATCTGAATTAAAGCGGTGTAGCCTCCCGTGCTCATGAATGGCTACTGCTCTTGGCTTTCGCCTCAGTAATTTTTTAGTGCCAAACTCATTCCAGTTCTGAATCGCGAAAACGACTCGTTAACGGATCTATGGCTCTGTCTAATAAAGGCAGTTCAAGCCGTTATGGCTATGAGTGTGGGCATATTCATTTTTCAGCTTCATTGGATTGGGTAAGGTGATGGTTTAATCAGGTCTAATGGTTTTACCCACCCCGCGTATAACTCATCACCTTAGCCAGACTGTTCAACAAAAATCTTTATTGGCATCAAATTCCACCTGGTCTCTTAATACATAAAAACATGCCCTTGCAAGCTTATGGGCAACCGTCTTTATAGCGATGATTTGGATCTGCGGGGTGGATCTGTGGGACAGAGACGCTGATTTTTAAATGCTTTTTACTTCCTATCTCCGCCATTAGGTAAAGGCGAAAAATTAACAGGGAAAATAATTAACAAGACATATATGGACGCTCCGCTGATGTCAACGCACTACTTAGCCCTTCGCGCTGATTTTCAGCATGAATGACACCTTTAATCTTCTATTACCGCTTGTACGTTGTATTGAAGACAGTCTTAAAGTGGCCCTCTCTTTCAAACGTGGGCTGAGTTATCTTCAGGCTCTTTATTAGCGTTGGTTTAATCAACGCTGACCTTTATCAATGGCAGCCAAAAACGCAGAGGCATTCAGGTAGCCAATGCCGGGTATGCTAAGCAATATTTTGCCGCTTTCGCTGTTATCGACAAAGTAACGTAATTGCAGCTCAATGGCCGCAATACGCATACGTGTATCATCATATTCTGTTTTTAACGCGCCCATCATCGACCTTAACGAGCCACTGTATTGTTCGTTATCAATCATATTGACCAGGTGGATACACAAGGCCCCGTGACCACAAGGAAGCACTAGTCCAAACTCACTCAGTAACCCTCTGACCTGATTACTCAGAGCCGTCTTATTTTTGATTAAGCGTTCACGAATGCGGTGCAGGCAATTAACTTCCTGCTGTTGCTCAGTTTTAATTGGCAAAAAGCGGATATGAGGACGTTGGCTGGCTTCTGTTATTGCAAACGCATCGTTGTGGTCATTCTTGTTTCCCCGCACAAAAGGCCTGACATGCTGGGCAGGAATAAGCTTAGTATCATGACCTAATGTTGCTATCTCTCGCCCCCAGTAATGGGATGAGTAACAGGCCACCATGACCACCTGAGTAGGCAGTTGCTGACGCATGAAATCAAGTAACTCGATGCGTTTCAATTTATTATTGAACTGCGGCTTAATATGCTCATTTACATCGCACACTTAAAAAACATTTTTTGCTAAATCGATGGTAATTTTTTTAAGCTTTATATTGGATGTTCCCTATTTAAATAGTTTGGTTAACACTACTATTTTGGCGTATTGACGCCGTATTAGGGAGCGTCCATCTCATCACCCATGATAACGATCAGCAAAAAAATAGTTTTGCGATTTATTACGATGGGTGTCTTGATAATTCCCATAAAGCTAAACTTGAGAGCCTATATTGAGC
>Ga0307489_10000283_pt1 | contig 29443 bp, 49 predicted proteins | sample SB12metaG_FD_202247 | JGI IMG/M metagenome (GOLD analysis project Ga0307489, IMG submission 202247) | Sea-ice brine microbial communities from Beaufort Sea near Barrow, Alaska, United States - SB 1.2 | ecosystem: Environmental > Aquatic > Marine > Coastal | place: USA: Alaska | collected... | reverse complement strand
TCTATTAAACCCCAGACATCTCTGCTTGTGCATCGGTGAGAGAGAGAGAGAGAGAGAGAGAGAGAGAGAGAGAGAGAGAGAGAGAGAGAGAGAGAGAGACGCGTCAGCGTGTATGAGGAGGCTCCAGGCTTCCGCCTTGGCCCCCGTGCTTATGCACCAGTGAAATCTGCAAACCCAATCATCACTACTTGTGCACCAGTGATGACTACTTGGCGGACATGTACTTGGCCACGTAGCCTTCCGTGAGCAGCTTCATCTTGGCCCGTCGCGACTCCGTCAGAAACCCCTCCAGCCCCTCCTGGGTGTTGGGCACCGCTCCCTTACCCGAGGACGGGATCGCCAAAACCACCTTCTCCACAACCTTCTGAGCGATGGTCTTGTAATCATCCTTCGTGATTCTGCGATCCTTGTAAGGGCCCGCCAGATACTCCTTGACGACTGCAGTAACAGCGGTGCGGATCAAGCTCTTGCCGGTGGCTCGCTCGCCCTTGACTGAGGGGCGGGGGTCGACGGTCGCGGCGGCGCTGGCGGCGGCGTTGGCGGCAGCGTTAGCAGCGGTGTTGGCGTCGGCGTCGTCGGTGGCGGCGGCGGCGGCGTGGGCGGCGGCCGCGGTGGGGGGCGGCAGCACCTGCTGCAATTGTGCTTGTGCACTGTGCGGCTGCTGTTGCTGTTGCTGATGCTGCTGCTGCTGCTGGTGATGTTGCTGATGTTGCTGCTGCCGCTCCTGCCACTGGTCTTGCCTCGGTTGCTGCTGCTGCTGAGGCTGCTGCTTCTGATGCCCTTGCCACTCCCTAAACTCCGATAAGCTGCCTCCGCCGCCGCCGCCTCCGCCGCCGCTGCCGCCGCCTCGGGCACCCCCGGGGCCGCTGTCATGCTGGGTCTGGCCGCCATAACCCCCCTGATTGCGGAGGCCGACCTGACCACCCTGCTGCTGCCACTCCTTAAAATCCTGTAAGCCGCCAGCGCTGCCGCCGCCACCTTCTCGCGCATATGCAGCGCCGCTGTCGCGGCAGTGGTCGCTGCCATAACCTCCCTGGCGGCCGTCGTCCCGACCGTGACTAAAAACTGCCTGATCCCACTTGCCGCCGCCGCCGCCGTTGGACACTTCACGGCGTTTGTCGCGGTCGCGGTCGCTGCCCGTCGGCCGGTCTCCTCCAACTTGCTCCCGGCTGCGGCTGCGGCTGCGGCGCCTTTCCTTTCTGTCGTATTTGGGTTTCTCGCCGCCACTGCCACCGCCGCTTCCGCCTCCACCGCTGCCGCCTCTGCCGCCGCCACGGCCCAGCATGCCGGCGAGGAGGCTTTCGGCGGGGGCAGGGGCGGGGGCGGCTGCGGCGGACACCGTCGCAGCCTTAGTGGCGATGGCGGAGTGCGCCAACGCCTTCGCTGTGGCCAACGCCTCTCCCATGTCAAACGCCCCACCGCCGCCGCCGCTGCCGCCGGAAGGGCCGCCGGTGGGAGGGACGGGTATCGGGGGTGGAGGCGGCGCCCCAACCGACGCCGCCGACGGCACCTCCCGGACCTCCGTCGCCCCATCCCCGCCGCCGCCACCTCCAGCGGGCTGCGGCGGCGGCGGACGCGGCGGCTGCACACCCGGCTTGGACATGTACATATCCGCCGTGAGAAGTCCTGTGGGACCAAAGCCAAACGCACCCATGCCACCCATTATAGCCATACCGCCGGCAGCGGGAGGAGCGCTGACACCCGGCTGAGGTGCTGCCGGTGGCATGAAAGCCGGTGCCGCTCCTGTTGGCGCCGCCGGGGCCATCGCCTTGGCCACATTAAGCTGGTAGTCGAAATACGCGTACCCCGCGGGATCGATCGCTTCGAACAAGAACGAGAACTGTGGGTTGTTGCCATGCTCGAGCAGCGTGCGGCGGTGGAAGTCAGTGCCGTGCTGGGCGATGTACTTCGCCAGTAGGTCCGCGGCGCGCTGCTTCTCCGCCGGCGGTGCGGGCGGGGGACCCGCCAAAGAGGGCGGGGCGAATGACCTACCAGGGTCCCCGGGAGCAGGCAAGGGCGCTTGGTTTTGATCTGCCGCTTGCGCTCGCGCGGGCGGCGGCGGCGGCACGAGCAGCGGTGGCGGCGGCGGCACGTCTACCATCGGCGCGGGCTCCTCCTGGTCCATCAGACCATTGGTACTGCCGACCCGCCACCTTGTTCCGTAGCGGCGTCGGCGTCAGCGTCAGCGGCGCAGGAATCAAGCTCGCCTTCCCCCGAACTCCTGCCCCTGCCCCACTCCTCCGTCGTCGAATTCCCTGTCACCAAACGCTTCGCCCTGAATTCTCAACTCAACATAGAACCTCTCGGAGCTCGGAGAAAGAGAGAGAGACGGTGCGATCGATGCCGGCGTGGCGTCGCGACACTGCGCCGCTTCGTGACCGCTGTCGCTCGAGTGGATGAATGCGCCACACATCTAACGGAAGGTTATGCGGTGATCAGTTATCCGGTTGGGTGCCGACCGCACCACCCTCACCACACCCGCACCCCCCCAAACGATGCAAGTCGCCGAAGCCGCATTGCGCGGCCATAGCTCGGAACGAACCACCATGTCGTACCTCGATGACTGCTTCGCCGCCGTCGCCCGGAACATCGGCCGGAACGTCAGCGTCAGCTCCGACAAGCGCTTCTTCCATCAAGGGTGAGCGCGACAAATGTGTTTTTCTTTTGGGAACGAGAGTGCCGAGCGCGAGTGCCTTCCGACTGGACCGCCTCATCCGCCGTTCGCCCCCCGCCCCCCTCCGCCGCGGCCGCCGCGCCTGGCTCCCCCGCCCCATGGTCCCTCGACCTCGCGACCGCGCGGCGCCGCTGACAGGGTGGACCGACGCGACGGCTGAGATTTTTAGCCTCCCAGCACCGACAGAAACACAACTGACGCCAAGCTCACCCAACACCCGCCCACCGCACCGCCCCCCCCCGACCCGCCCCACACGACGGTTTCAGGTACGGCGACATCCTCGCCGCGTGCCAGCTGTACCACGAGGTCATCCGCGGCGTAACGCGGACCGACAAGCCCGCGGCGCCACTCGTTCTTCGATGGCAGAAACCAGTCACCAAGGGATCCATGCGCGACTTCTTGGCGGGCTGCCTCCGACCCGGCCTCGTCCTCCTCCCCATCCTCCTCCTTCCCACCCTCCTCAAGTCCTCATCGCTCTCCCCCTCTTCCTCCATCCTCGTCCTTCTCCTCGTCGTACTCGTCCCCGTCCTCCTCGCTCTCCGCACCGGCGCCGCCCGCGTCAGCACCCGCATGGGCACCCCCATGTTCCAGGCAGGGGCTTGCACTCGTCCACGTTTCAGCTCAACCTAAGCCGTGTTGGTCACACCTCCCGGTATCCCCCTGTCAAATAGACTGGGGGAAAATCATGCGCCCAACGTATCCCACAAAATGTGCTTACGTTGAGCAGAATAGTGGACGAGTGTAGGCCCCTGGTTCCAGGAGGCTCTGTTCGACTCCCCCGCCGCGGCAGGGGCTTATGACACTCGTTCCGATTTCAGCTCAACTTGAGCTGTTCTGTCCACCGTGTGACCTAACTTAGCTCATGAATGTGTCCTGGCGTTGCTCAAGTTGAGCTCTAACGTGAACGAGTGTAAGCCCCTGCGCCGCGGCGTACCTCCCGCCAGAGAGCCGCACAGGGCGCCTGCTGTGGGTTTGGCGCACGGCGGGGGCTTACACTCGTCCACTTCTCACCTCAACCTAAGCCGTTTTGGTCACACCTCCCCGTGTCCCCCTGTCTAATAGTCTGGGGGAACCTCATGCACCAAACGTATCCCACAAAATGTGCTTACGTTGAGCCGGAAAGTGGACGAGTGTAAGCCCCTGGCGCACGGGCACGTCAGCGCCGAAGCGCATCGCTATCCACATGGCCGCCACCGGGGATCAGTTCTACTGGCAGGGGCCTACACTCGCTCACTTCAGAGCTCAACTTGAGGACCTTCGGGAACGCATCGCTCACGTAAGAGCTCAACTTGAGCACCTTCAGGACACATCCACGGGTTAAACTGTGTTATATGTGGGACAAAGTAAGCCTAAGTTCAGCCGAAAGAAGCAAAGTCAGCTCAAGTTAAGCGGAAATGGGAACGAGTGTAAGCCCCTGTCTACTGGTACCGCAAGCAGATCGCGGTGGAGCTGCTCAAGCACGACGTAGCGTCGGCATGGGCTTACACTCGTTCCCATATCAGCTCAACTTGAGCTCCTCCGTCCACCGCATAACCCAACTTAACTGATGGATGTGTCATGGAGTTGCTCAAGTTGAGCTCTGACGTGAACCAGTGTTAGCCCCTGGGCGTCGGTCATTATGATGTTCCCCTACTACGGCGCGCGGCGCCCGGAGGGCAGGGGCTTACACTCGTTCCCAGATCCGCTCAACTTGAGCTTACTTTGCCCCGGTCCGCTCAACTTAAGCTCATATTATCCTCCATACAACCACTATTAACCCGTGGATGTGGCCCGAAGGTGCTGAAGTTGAGCTCTAACGGGAGCGAAGTGTTCCAAAGGTCCTCAAGTTGAGCTGTGAAGTGAGCAAGTGTAAGCCCCTGCCGGAGGGGCAGTACATGCACGTGCTGCCGGACGTCGCCGCCTTCTTCACACATGTGTGCGCGTCATTGATGGAGTCCGCCGCCGTCGCCGCGTGGGCCGGAAAAGAGTACCCCGGCGTACACACTTGCTTCACCGGCGTGAGCCTGGGCGGGAGCATCGCCCCGGTGGCGGCGCTCATGGTCGCCGCACAGAATGGACCCGGCGGCCCGGGGGTAGCCACCTGCCCAATCGTGGTAAGGCGGCGCAGGTTGAACCGATGAAATCCAAGTTGAAAGCGCCTGGAACTGAGCGCTTGAAACTGAAATGCGACAATCTGCTCTCAAGATTCGCTTTTAATTTCAACTTGCGCTGCTACATCGTGGCCACGTCGTGCGCCTCCTCACTCCTCACCGGCGTGTTGCATGCCCGGATCGCGTGGGACGTGCTGAGCCAGTGCCCCGCCGGCGAGCTGAAGAGTGTCCTCTCCGCAGCGGGGGTGCCCGGGGGTGGTACAGGGGTGGGCGGTGTAAAATCCAGTTCGTGGGGCGGCACTCGGACGAGCTGCACGGGTTACTGCAGGGGCTGGTGGCGGAGACGGGCATGTGCGAGCGGCGGGGGCTTACACTTGTTCCAATTTCCGCTCAACTTGAGCTTACTCAGCCCCTTCCCGATCAACTTACGCTTACTCTGTCCCCCACATGACCAAAAGTAACCCGTGGATGTGTCCCGAAGGTGCTCAGGTTGAGAGTTATAACGTGAGCGATGTGCCCCAAAGGTCCCAAATTGCGCTCTGAAGTGAGCGAGTGTAAGACCCTGGTGAGCGGCGGGACATCCCGGGTGGGCATCTCAGCGCGGTGCTCCGCCCGGCGCAGGCCATCGTGCCGGCCATCGTCTCCGCCTTCGACAAACTCAGCGGGAGTGGCGGCGGCGGGAACGGCGGTGTAAGCGGCAGCGGGAGCGGCGGCGGCGGGAGCGGCAGCGGCGGGGGCGGCGGCGGGAGCGGCGGCGGGAACGGCAGCGGGGGCGGCGGCGGGCACGGCGGCGGGGGTGGGAGTGTCGGCGGCGCTGGCGGCGGTGGGGGCGGTGGGGAGAGGAGCGGCGGGCACCGCATACACCAACACGACACGAGGTGCCAGCGGAGGATTTAGTGTTTTAGATAAGAGTCATGGTCTTTGGTGAAATATAAATAAATAGAGAATAGCTTCACAATTCACCACGAAAACAAAAGAAATCGAAAGAGCCCGCCCCCCGCCGCGCCTACACCCGTTGTGCACCATTCGCCCAAACACACACCCACCCACACGCGACCCGATCGGACGAGCCCGCCGTCGTGCCATGCAAAGTTCCAGCGATGGTAGATCTCTATTTACATGTCAACACGTGCTGCTCCACATCATTCTGATTGTGCAACATTTTGCCTTGTGCCCGCCCGTTGTCCAGTCCTGTCTCTGGCACACGTCGCCACAATACCGGGCAGTCTTGCACTGCGGGCACACTTTGAACTCCTTCAGATGCCCCACAACCTCGCACCCGTCGTTGTGGCAGTACTTAGACCCCACCCGCGCTATTCTACGCAACCAGTCGAGACATTCGTCGGGATTATGTCTCCCCTTCCGCAGCCAATGTAGCACGTCAATCAGGACCTCCGGGGCGACGTCGTGAAGTTTCATCCTGATGAAATCACGAACCTTGGGCGTAATAAAAATCGCCACGAACCCGTAGCAGCTGATGCAGGCAAAGAGGAGCGTCAGTGCCACCAAGGCCCAGCTGGAGAGGCGCAAGTTGAGATTGAAAGCAAAGTTTAAAAGCGGTTCATCGTATTGTAGCTGCAGGCGCTGATTGCAGACACCATAGGCGCTTTCAACACGGGGTTTGATGTTGTCAACCTGCACATCCCTGCCCAGCGATGCTCCCATAAAGCGCGCAGGGCGCCCACGAACCAGGGGCTTACACTCGTCCACTTTTCGGCTCACTGTGAGCACTTTCGAGGGATACGCTTCGTGGTTTCATTGAGTTTCGGTGTCAGAAACGGCTCAGGTTGAGCTGAGAAGTGGACGAATTTTAAGCCCCTGCCACGAACCATGCCGCGGATAACAACATGCCTAGAACCCAAGCCGAGGCTGAGACCCCCCGGCAGCCTCCTCCCGCACCCCCTCCCACATCCCTTGCCTCACACCCTCCACACGCCCGATCTCGCGGGCGTAGGGACGGTCTGCGTACATGCGAACGGCGAGTAGCAAGCACGTCTTGGTGTCCCCGAGCTCGGCGGCTTTGCGTATCCACTCCATCGCCGTCTTCTTGCTCCGTGAGACGCCGCGAGCGAAGGCCAGGCAAGTATTGCTTGTCGCGTCAAGTGATGCCAATTGACCCAAGGGTCTCATTGAGGAGGAGTCTAAATGAGGAGGAGGACGAGGCAGGTGGTATCAGCCAGGTCCTACGAGGAGTCTAAATGAGGAGGAGGCAGAGGCAGGTAGTACTCGTATATGCCAGGACCTACCGCGGCCGACTTCATACATGTGTCCGAGGTGGGTCGCCGCGCCCCCGACACCGGCGGCGGCCGCGCGCCTGTACCAGCCCGCTGCCGCCGGATAGTCCGGCGCCGCCGCGCCCTCCCCGACGTCGAGCTTGTACCCGAGGCCGAACATCGCCATCGGTAGCCCAGCCTCGGCGCCCTTCGTGTACCATTTCACGGCTTGTTCGTGCTCACTCCTCTGATCATGAAAATCTCCCAGCATTTGCATAGCGTACACGTGCCCCTGTCCTGCCGCCTGCGTCAGAAGCGCCACACCATCCTCCGCCCAGGGTTGCATCCGCAAATGGCTCGATAATCATCATTTGGTCGTCCGGTGACCATCGACACATCGACACAACGCATATAAACATTTGGTCGTCAGGTGACCATCGACACATCGACACACTCGGTCTGGTGAGCCACCGGAAGGTGCAAAGTGCCAACCCTGCCTCCGCCAGTGCTTGGCCATGAGTATTCTGTACAGTACTCGTCACCGTATCCGCCGCTGGAGCTTGTAACAGGATGCCCCCCAGGCTGAACTGCGGCGCCTCCACGTTACCCTGGCGAGCCCTCTGGCCCAAGATTCGAATGCCGAGCGCACCATACAGCACCGCGGGGTTTTCCGCTTGAGTCGACCAGTCGCCGAGCGGGCTCTGGTCTACGTGTTCGCGAGCTGCGGCAGCCGCCGCGGGTCGCGCGGGTCCCGCCTGCTCATTTGCGCGCTTGACGGCGTCGCGCTCAGCCCTCCGCCTGTCCTGGCGCGAAGGAGGCATCTAACGGGGTGCCGAGCAAACCGCTCCGAGGAAAGAAGAGGACAGCGGCGTGGTAGACCGGCCAGGATGCTGTCACCCACCTTTCGCGTCAGTGACGGCAACGCGCGGACTGATACGCGGAGGACGTCGCAAACGTTGAGCGGGGTCTGTCGCTGGCGCCGCATGGGCGGGCGGGCGAGAAGGCGGACGCGGGGGACGGGGCGGGGTAAATAAAAGAGCAGGGCCTCAGATCAGCCCGCGAGGTCTCAGCCGATCTGGATTGGAAGTGTTTGGCTTCTATACCAAATCGGAAACCTAAAACAACTTAGCAGGGACGCGACGAGCGAGCGCCCTTTTGCAGGTCACGCGGCGCCATCCCTGGTACGGTGCCCCCCCGCCATGTCGGACCCGGCACAGCGAAAGATCCTGATCGCCGGAGATGTGCGCGGTAAGCTCGGCGCGCTCTACAAGCGCATCGCCGCCGTCAACAAGAGCGCGGCGGGCACGGCCTTCGCATCTTTTCATCTCTCCCTCGTGATTATGTTTGCGCTTGCCGTGTCGCTGAAACCAACGGCGGCGCATGGTAGTTGCGCTCCTCTTCTGGAGGGTCGCTCCGCCACTTCACAGCGCGCCGTGATTGGTCGCTCTCAATATAGTACCTCGAGGTGCGTTTGTGCGCGGCTTAGGTATAGACTGTAGCGCACGTGTCAGGTTGAGGATATTCGTTTGCGTGGGTGGTGTGGACGCGAAGGTGCTCACGTTTCGCTCAAAGATGGGGACGCCGTGTGTGTGAGACCCTGTGTATAGGCCCCTTCGACGCAGTGTTCTGCGTCGGGGCCTTCTTCGACGGCCCGTCGGACGACGAGGGCGCCGCCGCCGACGCCGACGCCGCGTTCAACTTGGAACTGAAAGCTTATGTCGACGGTAGCGCCAGCGCGCCCATCCCAACCTACTTCGTGGAGGGCCTGCCCGCCGGGCGCGAATTCTGCCGCGACGCCGACGGCAGGGGCTTACACTCGTCCACTTTTCGGCTCAACGTAAGCGCTTTCTGCGGCATGGGGCATTGTTTTCGGAAGTGTCAAGGGAGTGTTGAGGGGGTGTTCGGGGGTATTAGGGTGTATTTTGTGTCAGAATCGGCTCAGGTTGAGCTGAAGAGTGGACTAGTGCCAGCCCCTGGCCGACGGCAAGGTGGCACCCAACATCACGTTCTTGCGCAAGCCCTGCGTGCAGACCCTGCACGGACTCCGCGTCGCTGTGCTGCCGGGGTGCTACAACGAGATCGCGTTTAAGGACGACAGTAAAATGGCGGCGTCTGCGGCCGCAGCGGAGGGGGAGTACCGGTATGGCCCTGCCCTGCCGATATTGCTGGCCCAGTCATCCGACGAGTTTATGACCCTCATTGCCTGAGTCATATGGCATGCTATGACGTGGCGAGCTATAGCTGCCAGACCCGAATTACCGGTCTGTGGACATCACCGCGCTGAAGGCGAGCCACGCAGACAGCGGCGGGGGCAGGGGCTTACACTCGTCCACTTTTCTGCTCATCGCAAGCACGTTTTGTGGGATACGTTGGGCGCATGATTTTCCCCCAGTATATTAGACAAGGGGACATGGGGAGGTGTGACCAAAACGGCCTGGGTTGAGCTGAAAAATGGACGAGTGTAAGCCCCTGGGCGGGGGCGTGATAGACTTGCTGTTGACCTCGGAGTGGCCCAGCGGGATCGACAAATTCACGAGGGACAAGGACAACGCAGAGCCTGCCGCCGCAGCCGCCGCCGCTGGGAGCCCCGTGGTCGCTGAACTCGCGCGGGACCTGCAGCCGCGGTAGGGCATGGACAGGTGTATATAATAGGGGGTTTATGTACCTATTAACGGGGGTTTAGGTACCCAGTACAGTCGAACAAGATGGCCAGTACATGGGGGGCAGGTGCCCACTTTAAGGGATTCAGGTGCCCTTAATATGGGGGCAGGTGCCCATCATAGAGGGGTCAATGGCCGGCAGATATTGCTCGCCATGTCGCAGGATGCCATTGAACTCAACAACAGGAGCTCTTAAAATGCGTTGTGTTGTTGACATGGCAGGCAATATGCGGCAGGCCCTACGGCGCGGTACCACGCGGCGGGCGGCGGCGGCGTGTTCTTCGCGCGCGAGCCGTACAAGAACCCGCGCAACCACGTCACGCGCTTCCTCGGCCTGGCGGCCGTGGGCAACAAGGCAGGGGCTTACACTCGCTCACTTCAGAGCTCAACTTGGGGACCTTCGGGAACACATCGCTCACGTTAGAGCTCAACTTGAGCACCTTCGGGACACATCCACGGGTTTAATGCGGGATATATGGGAGACAAATAAAGCTTCAGTTGAGCGAAAATGAGCGAAGTAAGCTCAAGTTGAGCAGAAATGGGAACGAGTGTAAGCCCCTGCAACAAGGACAAACAGAAGTGGATTCACGCGCTGGGGCTGACGGCCGCCGACGGCAGGGTCTTACACTCGTCCATTTCTCAGCTCAACCTCAGCCGTTTCTGACACAAAATGCACCCTAAAACCCCCCAAATATCCCCTGGTAACACCTACACATCCCCTACTGTACACGACCCTGTTTTCAACCCCTATCCCGCAGAAAGCGCTTACAATGAGCCAAACAGTGGACGAGTGTAAGCTTCTGGCTGACGGCATGCCGCCCACGGCGCTGCACCAGCAGCCGCCGGACACCACGCAGTCGCCGCACTCCCTCATCATGGTAGGCCGGTGCAGCTTGACCGGATGAAATCTAAGTTGATAGCGCCTGGACCTGGGACCTGAGCGCTTGAAACCATAATATGATGAACCGCCTTCAAATGTTGGTTTCAAATTCAACTTGCGCCGCTACATCATGGCGGCCGGTAATGGGCCCGCGCCGGCGTACAACCCCACGGGCGAGGGGGAGGAGTTCAACCACTCGGCAGGGGCTTACACTTGTCCACTTCTTGGCTCAATCCAAGCACATTTTGTGGGATACGTCGGGTGCATGATTTCCCCCCAGTGTATTAGACAGTGGGACACGGGGTGGTGTGACCAAACGGCTTAGGTTGAGCTGACAAGTGGACGAGTGTGAGCCCCTGCCACCAGGCAATCCGGTTTGACGAGCCCAAGGCCAAGAAAGCCAGGTAGGGTTCAGGGAATAGTGTCAATCAGGTTTAGGGTCTAGGGTTAGGGTTAAGGGTGCAGGGTTTAGGGTTTAATCCCCCAGGCCAGGGAATGGTGTCAACTCGTACTCGCCATGTCACACCCACCACGCTGTAGACCCTCGTTTCGTGAGTAAAGTGGCTCCCATGACGCAACAAGCCTGCACGTAGGTAAGGCCAGGGAGGAGGATACGGCGAGTGTGTGGGGTTACACCGGTACTCTATGGGCAATCAGTCTGGTTGAGCTGAAACGGTGCTGACCGTATTGCGAGGGTGGCGGCCAACATTGACAAGCGGCCGATCCAGGGGGACCTGGTAGGGCGGTGCAGGTTTACCCTATCAAACTCACGTTGAAAACGCCTGGATCCGAGCGATTGAATGAGGATTTGCTTTCAAATTTTGGTTTCAAATTCAACTTGCGCCGCTACAACCTGGACAAGACTATCTACGTGAAGAACCTGGCGTACCGCGCGGACGAGGCAGGGGCTTACCCTCGTCCACTGTTCAGCTCAACCTAAGCCGTTTTGGTCACTCACCTACTCGTGTTCCCCTGTCTGATAGACTGGGGGAAAACCATGCACCAAACGTATCCCACAAAGTGTGCTTACGTTGAGCCGAAATGTGAACGAGTGTAAGCCCTTGGGATGAGGGCGCGCTGGCGGAGTTCTTTGGGCAGTGCGGCGAGCTGGTGGCAGGGGCTTGCAGTCGTCCACTATTCTGCTCAAAATCAGCCGATTTTGTCGCTAAAGCTCAACAGCTACTTCCCCAAAAGGTGCTTACGTTGAGCTGAACAGTGCACGAGTGTAAGACCCTGGCTGGTGGACCTGCGGCTGGGGCGCCAGGACGACGGCCGCAGCCGGGGTTTCTGCCACGTGGCGTACGCCTCGGTGGAGTCAATGGAGCGCGCGCTGCAGCTGTCGGAGAGCAGCTTCTTCGGCAGGGACTTACACTCGTCCACTCCTCAGCTCAACTTGAGCCGTGTCTGCCACAAGAAAACACCCTACACTTCCTAAACACCCCCAACAACCCCTCAACACGGGCTACATAACCCCTACGCGCACCCCCTATCACATATAAAGCGCTGAAGTTGAGCTGTGCAGTGGACAAGTGTAAGCCCCTTTTCTTCGGGCGCGACATTCTGGTGGAGCCGGCCAAGGGGCAGGAGGCGCGCGATGCGGACCGGCAGCAGCGGCGCCAGGCCGCCATGCCCCCCCCCACCGGGTGCTGGTTCTGCCTGTCCAATGAGAAGGACACGCACCTGGTAGGGGCTTACACTCGTTCCCATTTCAGCTCAGCTTGAGCTTCTGCCGTCCAAAGGATAACCTAACTCATCTCATGAATGTGTCCTGGAGTTGGCCAAGTTGAGCTCTAACGCAAACGAGTGTAAGCCCCTGGCACATGGTGGCGTCCATCGCCAACGAGTCCTTCGTGAGCATGGACAAGGGCGGCGTGGTGCCCGACCACTGCCAGGCAGGGGGGGTACCCCCTATACACCCCCTATACACCCCCTATACATCCCCTATATTCCCCTTACATGCCCCCCATACGCCCCCTATATGCCCCCTATATACCCCTATATACCCCTTATACCCACTAACTACCCACTTTATACCCCCTATGCACCCCTATATACCCACTATCTTCAGAATACGCACTCCACCTACGTTCAATCGGTCCACCCAGTCACGTGCATCTGGATGACCGTTCACCATAAAAGTAAGTTATGCTCCAGCCTCAGTTGGATTGCTTGTGGTGAATGACCCTGCTGGCAGGTGGTGCCGGTGGAGCACGTCCCGAGCTTCGCGTTGATGCCCGCTAGCACGGCTGAAGAAATGTGGAAGTACATTGCGGCGCTGAGGCAGTGGCTTACACTCGTCCACTTTTCAGCTCAACATAAGCCGTTCGGTCACCTACTCGTGTCCACCTGTTTAATAGACTGGGGGACAGCCATGCACCAAACGTATCCCACAAACCGTGCTAACGTTCAGCCGAAAAGTGAACGAGTATAAGCCCCTGCGCTGAGGCGATGCTTCGCGGCGGGCGGCGGCGGCAGCCCGGTGCCGCCGGAGGAGGGGGAGGAGGCGGGCCTGGACGGCGCCGCCGGGGAGGGCAAGGCCTCGGGGCAGGGCCTTACACTCGTCCACTTTTCAGCTCAACCTGAGCCGTTTCTGAAACAAAAAATCACCATGCACACCCCCTAATACCCCCTGACACCCCCTGAACACCCCCTGAAGTCCCCCTAAACAACCTCTGCATGCACCCCCTATCCCACAGAAATCGCTTACGTTGAGCTGAGAAGTGGACGGATGTAAGCCCCTGCCTGGGGGACGCCGCGGGAGCTGGTGGTGTTCGAGCGGCACCTGGCGCTGCGCAGCAAGGTTGGACGGTGCAGGTTGACCCTATCGAACCCAAGTTGAAAGCGCCTGGATCTAAGCACTTTGAAGCTGGAATATGATAGAGTGCTTTCAGTTTTGCTTTAATTTTGCTTTCAAATTCAGATTGCGGCGGTACAGCAAGGGCGGGAACCACTGCCACATGAACTGCGTGCCGGTGCCGCGGGCGCGGGCCGGCAAAGCGCGCAAGATCTTCGACCAGGCCGCGGCGCGCCTCAACTTCGAGTGGGTGGTCATCCCAGCGCCTGAGTCGGCGGTGGAGGCGCAGAGCGCCATTAAGGCAGGGGCTTACACTCGTCCACTTCTCAACTCAACCTGAGAAGTTCTTGGTCACTGAACCACTAAATGCACCCAGCGTGTCGCTTAAAAGGTGCTCAGGTCGAGCCGAAATGTAAACCAGTGTAAGCCCCTGCATCAAGGCCATCGCCGGGGACCGCGAGTACTACGCGGTGCACTTGCCCGACGGGACCATCCTGTGCCGCCTCATTGGCCGGGCAAGGCCCGGAATTGTGTTTGATGGGGTTGATGTAGTGCGCACCATGTGATTGCCTGGGGGCTCCATTGACGCTAGTACACCAGATTAATTATGGTGGAAGAGGTCGTTAATTGACGTGAGTGCTTGGAGCTCGATAAACATGGTAATTCAAAGCAAAACAGCTCTGCTTGGTAGCGGGCCTTACGGAGCGGGCGAGCCGCACTGGATGGCGTTCGGGCGCGAGGTGCTGGGGCACCTGCTGGGATGCCCGGAGCGCACGAGCTGGCAGAACTGCATGGAGGATCAGGCGGGGGAGGAGCTGCGCGCCGCCAACCTCAAGCACAGCTTCGGCGCCTTTGACATCATGCAGGAGTGAGTGGGATGTGTAGTGGACCGTCGAGGCGGCCAGTGGGGACGTGACAGGTGGCGGGGCAGTCAGTGGGGACGTGACAGGTGGCGGGGCGGCTAGTGTGGGCGTGACAGGTGGCGGGGCGGCTAGTGGGGGCGTGACAGGTGGCGGGGCGGCCAGTGGGGACGTGACCGGTGGCGGGGCGGCTAGTGGGGACGTGACAGGTGACGGGCTTGGTCATCATGCAGGAGTGAGTGCAATGGTAGCAGAGCTTTGGGGCCTTCGACCATGGAACGTATTGTGGAGCTTCAGGACATTCGACAGTCTGACAGTGGAATGTTTAGTGGAGCTTCCGGGGATTCGACACCATGCATTGATAGGAATGTGTAGTGGAGCGTCGGGGCCTTGGACATCATGCGGTAAGTGGGGCGGGCGTCGGGTGTGGTTGCTAGGGTGTGACGACTATTGTAGGAGCTCAACCGAGGCGACAATTGTTTACCTCTCTAGGCTTGCAACTCAAGACAGTAATTCACGCGGTGAGCGGAACGAGACAACCTGTGAATCCGTAGCTAAGTACGGTTATCTGGAGGTGTTGAAATGGGCGTGGGAGCACGATTGCCCGGGGAGCGAGACGACGTGTCCAGTCGCCGCTATGGCAGCGGCGGCAGCAGCGGCGGCTGCGTGGAGGCGACTTGCCAGGTGCTGTACATGACGGGTTGGACCGGCGGCAGCGGCAGGCGTCCGAGCGCGGCTAAGCCGGCGTGTCCAAATATGTGATTTTCTCTTTTTGATCCCTTGTTGTTCCGCCGAGATGAGAGCCAGGGCGCTCGGAGGCCTTGCGGATATACATATAATAAACATAAATTGGAAGATGGGCTCGTCTAGCTACCTGATACTCGTACTGGTAGATCTATAATGACGAGCTCCTGGAAAATGAAATGGGAAATGACGCGGTAAGTAATTACAAATTGTCATGGCGCGGGCGCGGGCGGTCGGCGCGTAGAACGATAGCTTCACAAGCTCGCTCCATCTTCGCCTGGGTCTGGGTCGTCTTATTCGTCATCCTGCGCCGCCGCCTCCGCTTCCGCCTGCGCCTCCTGCGGCTCCTGTTCCTGGCATGAGGGTCACTGAGAACAACCACTGCAACCGAGATCGGACGTGCCGGCATGACTGACTGGGTACAGGTTGAATCTCATACTAAACAGACGCGGGCCCCGCGGAGGAGGAGGCGGAGGAGGGGGAGAGCAGGATGTTCAACGTCGGTCGGGTGCGGCGTTCGCAGTACCCCCCCCGCCTGGCTGACGAAGTCCACCGTCTCGTCCACGGCGTTGTTGTATTCCTCCAACACAGCCTCCGCATCTTAGGGCCCGGAGGAAATGCACAAATTATCACAGGTGGGTGGAGGCGTTTGAACAAGAAAAACAATGGTTTGTGAATGTGTTGCACAGAATGCGGAATCCTGCCATGCCCTAGCTAGGTGATGACGATGATTCATGGGCCAGCAGAACTTGCTATGAGGCGAGCGGAATATGTCTCAAGAAACGGGGGCAGGCAATGTGTTGATGGATATTTTGACTTTGAGTAACTTATGCCAGGCCCTACCACCTCTGTCAGCGCCGGGTAAAACAGATACGCATCCCGCAATTTTGATTCATTGGCCTCGTTGCCGCGATTGAACTCATAATGTTTTTCGTTGTAGATGCGGAGGGCGCGGCCGTGGAATTGCGCGAGCTTGGAGACTCTCTTGGCGGGCGCGAGGAACAGGCTGACCGCGATCCACGGTGTAGCGGCGCAAGTTGAGTTTGAAAGCAGAGTTGAAAGCGGTGCATCCAATTTTGGTTTCAAGCGCTTAGTTCCAGGCGCTTTCAACTGGATTTTGATAGTGTCAACCTGCACTGCCCTACCACGGGTTGTCGTAGCCCTCCCCGAGCGCAGGACCTGGCAAAAAATGGTATCGATACATCAGGCGGGTGGCATTCAACTGAGGAAACACGAGCACAATCAGTTGAAGGAGTAGGGCCGGCAGAGAATGGCATCAAAGCGGCATCAGGCGGGTGGCATGTAACTCAAGAAACGAGGGTTGGCGAATCTACGCACATCGGCTAGGGGAGTCAAATGGGAATTTGTGTTTTCTTCAGTCAATAGACGGTCGCTCATATAAATTACAGTGCAGATCAGTCTCCCGTATGGGCGAGGGTCTAATAAGTCAAAGATCGTGACCATACCGCGCCACGCGCCATCCGCGTTTGATCCCCCCACCAGAACTGCGCAGATGAAAGGCAGGACATTTTGAGCATTTGATGCCTGGCCCTACCCGAGCATTGAGCACTGCACGCCGACGTCAACGATGCGCCCAGCACCGGTAGGCATCGCACCGCCCTTCTTCCAAGCATCAGACCATGCAGCCGTTTCCTTGATGCTTAGCGGGGCTTTGAACGCTGCTTTAGTCGCGTTGCACTCTGCTACGTTTACTGCACCGTGGATGGCGGCGGCGACCAGTCTCCAGTTGTTGTCCTTGCTGAGCTTGTTGAAGTACTCCGCCGCGGCACTGGCGTCCTTCTTTTTGTTGCAGTGGATCAGCATCTTCGCCGGGATCGCACCGTTCAGGCGTGTGCGCAACGCGATGAGTTCCTTCGCAGCCGGTTCGATCAGCGCGCGCGTGAAGTAGGGAACACATCAACACATCTGGCACATCAGCACATCAGTAGTCACACGTGGCGAGCTTACCGATTATCTCACACTGGCATGTATACTAGTAGTCAGACACACCAGTGATGTCTCAACGCCAGTCTACAGATCAACGATCAAACACTGCATCGATAGTCACACCTGGTCAGATCACCGAATATCACACACAAGCACTTGTTCAGAAATACCAAAACGATGTCGTTTTCCTTGCCATGTATTCCTCATCGGAGTAATCCGCAGCAGCCTTCATGGCCACATTGTTGGGCGACGATGTCAGAAGATGAGCAGGGACTGCAATTCCTTGCCGGTTTTCCTTTTTGTAGCGGCGCAAGTTGAAATTGAAAGCAAAGTTTGAAAGCGTTTCATCAAATTATAGCTTTTAGCGCTGAGACCATAAGCGCTTTCAACACGAGTTCTGATAGCGTCAAGCTGCACCGCCCTACCTTGCTGGTTTTCTTGATGTATTTCATTGCCACTGCATCACGCCGTGTGTACATGGAGTAGAAGTCTTCGGGATTGAGGCCGTGGGACAGGGGCATACACTCGTCCACTTTTCGGCTCAACGTAAGCATAGTTTGAGGGATACGTTGGGCACATGATTTTCCCCCAGTCTATTAGACAGGGGAACATGTGGAGGTGCGACCAAAACGGCCTAGGTTGAGCTGAAAAGTCTGTGGACGAGTGTAAGCCCCTGCCGTGGGGCCCCTCCAGGCCGAACGGCTTCCCGTCGCCGCGCTTGGGAGTGGCGGTGAGCAGAAGAAACTTCCACTTGTGGCCCATGGCGGGGTTGAAATGGCTTTGCACCACAGTCCAGCTGTTGGCCAGGCTGTGGTGGCCCTCGTCAAAAATGACGAGCTCAGGGTGGAACTGCCCGCCAAGCAGGCTCTGCGTGGTCCGGTGGTGGATGGGGGGAGGTGGGAGAGCGCACGACAATCAGCAAACGGACATCAAAATAGCGTGACCAGACATTCATGCTGCTTGGTCGAAATGTAGATCTTGGTCACATCAGTTCTGAGCTAGTACCCGTACTCCTTGTTGTACTGGTGAGGTGTGAAACGGGGATGGCGCGTGGCGCGGTCCGGTCACGATCGTTGACCTAACAGACTCACCCACACATAATCAGCCTTTCAATCTCGAAGGCTGATCTACACTGTAATTCATATGAGCGACCGTCTATTAACTCAAGCAAATCCAAATCCCTGTTTGCCCGCCTCACCAGAACTGCGCGGGTTACGGTAGTGTCTCATGGCGGGTGAAACCGTTTAGTGCGATTCCTTCAACGCACCTGTGCCGTTTCGCGTAGGCGCAGGGGTCTCTCTTTCTTGTTAACGAGAGCGCCGATGTTGGTCACGATGATATCCGCCTCGTCTTCCGTCGGCACGGCGTCGTTCACCTTGAACCAGGGGCTAACACTCGTCCACTTTTCAGCTCAGCGTAAACACTGTTTGTGGGCTACACGCGTCCACTTTGGCATGACGTGAGTAGTTTTTGTAGGATATGGAGGTTGGTGTCATTGACAAAACACGTCTCAGGTTGAGCTTAAAAGTGGACGTGTGGTATGGCTTCAGTGACCAAAAACGGCTCAGGTTGAGGTGAGACGTGGGCGCGTAGTGTAAGTAAGCCCCTGCCTTGAACAGGCTTACCTCTGGTGCTCGCGACAGCTTGGCTCCCAAAGGGTGGTGTCGGCTGTACACACGCTTGACTTCTCTCCGCACCTGCTCGGTGATCTCGAGGTTCGGGCAGACGATGAGGGTCTTCTGGGCGCTCAGAAGGAACGGGCTGAGCGCAATGACCACCGTCTTGCCCGTGCCAGTGGGCATGACGACGAGGAATCGCGTCCCCGCACCCGCGGGAAGAAGGTGCTGGTGCATCTTCAGCAGAGACAGCTCCTGCGGTTCGCGGTATCTGAAACCTTGGGGCAGGGCCTTACACTCGTCGTTCGTTCCCTTCTCAGCTACAAGGCATGGTGGCAATTAGCACTTTCGAGGGAGTACTCGCTGGGGGACAAAAAAGTGAGCTGGAAAAGGAACGATTCTACGAGTACCGTATATGGGAACGATACTGAATACAAGTACTATTAAACACCCTGCCTTCGGCGCCTATGAACTTCCCGTCTTGTCCCACAGCTTTGTTCAAGAATATACCGGGGCGGAAGAAGTCCTCCGCGACGAAGCAAACTGCGATGCACAGGGATCCTTCGACGAGGCTGGCTGCGTCAGTGTTCGCGTTCAGCGTGACCCACTCTCCACCAGGCATGGGGTCAATGCTGTACTTGAGCGTCCGCGGCCGGCAGATAGAGCATGACGGATGTTGCTCGCCACGTCATCGACACGCATAGTGAACCTCGTGTCATGACGTGAATACGATGCTAAGACGCTGCGAGCGGTATCTGCCCGGCCCAACCTGGAGAGGGGAACCACGGGATTCTGAAGCTGGGCCTGGGCGTACGCGATCGCCTTGTGGACGGTCCAGGGTTTGTTCCTGTTGGCCGGGTCAAGCTGGAGTCGCCTGCCGTTCTCCGCAGCCTGGTTGGGCTCCACCAAGAACACGGTGACGGTGAGGAACTCCACCTGCATGGCGGGCCAGCTCGCTTCCCCGACCGGTGACTGTTCGGGGGCCGCGGGGGCATTGCCCAAAGACAACTTCTTGAAGCAGGCAAACATTGTTCCGAAACGAAACGAGATCACCTGAGAAGTTGCGGTTGGCCGAAGGAATCCTTGGCGTCAACTCCACAGATGTCGTCGCCGCGTGTGCGAGGTTTGGACACGGCGAGGCCGGGCGAGGGCGATAGTGGAGAACGCGCACGCCCCTTCACTCAAGATGACAAGATCGGGGAATTGTGCAGACAAGACTTTCGAAGACAAAGAGACGTTTTGAAGAATGATACGTCACGAAACGGTAGTCCCTGTGCAGATCCGGTGGGGGGGTCAAAACCCCGTGATGATGCGGACGTGCTGCGGCGGTTTGAAGAAGCTTCCACGCCGAGCGTCGTCGCGTCGAGCGCAGTTTCTGGCGTGGTAACCATGGATACCCGAGCCAGTAAGCGTCTTGCAAGACTCTCTGGCGGCGGCGCGGGCGGCGGCGGGGCGGCGGGAGTGCGGGCGGGAGGAAGCGATGAGGGTGGTGTGACAGGTTCAAATAATGGTGTGTGCGGGCACTCGGGGCACCCTGGCGGAGGCGGCGGGGGCGGGGGCGGGGGAGAAGGCGAGGAGTGGTGCCTCGTTATACTTGCGGACGCATCTCAGACGCATCTCTTTCTCTCGACGAACGCATAACAATGTAAAACGCATAATGGTCATCATATTAAAAGAATTGGCACTCGGTGCCGCTACATGAAAGAATGAATCACTTGCCCGGCTTGGCACTCTTACCCTTACCCCCCCCCCCCCCGCCACCGCCGCCCCCGCCGCCCCGCCCCTGTGCGCAGTACGTCTCAATCAGACCCTGGATCTTCTCCTTGCGCTTGCTGGTCAGAAACGAAAGCTCCTTGCAGGGGCTTACACTCGTTCAAGGTAGAGCTCAACTTGAGCAACTCCAGGACACGTCCATGAGCTAAGTCGGGTTATACGGTGGACAGAAGAGCTCAAGTCGAGCTGAATTGGGAACGAATGTAAGCCCCTGCCTCCTTGCTGCCCTTGGTCGGCGCCACCACTGCCGCCACCACCGCCGAGGTGGATCCCTCCATCACCTTGCCCGACACCTTTTCCTCGATGCGCTTGCACTCCTCGCGCGACATCTTTTTCGAGCCAGCGGCGGCAGCAGCGGCGACGCGAGCCTTGATGTAGCGGCGCAAGCTGAATTCGAAAGCAAGGTTTGAAAGCAGAAAATCAAATCATAGTTTCAAGTACTTAATTGCAGCTTCCAGGCGCTTTCAACGTGGGTTTCATCGGTCCAACCTGCACCGCCCAACCTTGAGCTGCGAGTGCACGTACGCGAGCACCTGCTTGCGGATTTGTTCTTTGTGGGATTCCTCGGGGGTGGCGGTGAGCGCGGCGCTCAGAGCCGCGCCGGCGGGTAGGACCACAAAAGGGATGTCGCCGGCCGCGTTAACTTGGGTACGGGTACAGACAGACGCGGAATAAGCCTGGCGGGGTGCGTCATTGATGCCATTCTGTTCTGTTTAACTCAGTACACGATATCAAACGTGTGAATATTCCGTGTGTGTGTTAAGTTCACCATGTGAAGCACCTTGGGGCTCGATGAACGTTCTTGAAAAAATGAGAGACATCTAATGCGGCCCTGCCGGCGGCGGCAAGCGTGGCGGCGACGGCACCGGGCCCAGCGCTGGCGCCGGCGGCCACCTTGTCCAGGTACTTCGCGGCGCCCTCCAATGGCGTGGCGGCCATGTCCGCGTCCGCGTCCGCGTCCGTGGGCGCTGCCGCCTCTCCAGCCTCCCCAGCCGCGGTTAGGGCCTGGCAGAGATTTCTCGCCACGTCATAGGATGTAGTTTAGGATGTATTATAATTTCAATCCATAAATGAGGGTTCGAAATGCGTTGGATGACGTGGAGTGCAATATGTGCCGGGCTCTACCGGCGGCGGTGGCGGCATCCGGCTCCGCCTCCTGCCTCGCGTCCTCTGCATCCTCCTTCTCGCGCTTGGACTGCTCGTGCTTCTTATGCTCCCGCTTCCGTGACTTGTGCGCGGCGAAGTCGTCGAAGGTCTTCATGCGCAGCTTCTGCTTCTTCCCCTTCCCGCCGCCGGCGGCAGCGCCGCCGCCGTCGTCGCCGCCCTGGCCTTGGGGGTTCCACGCGTACCGCAGCGCCTCGGCCGCCGTCACGTCCATCTCCCGAGTTCCAGGGTCCCACACTCGTTCTGTCTTTGGTCAACTTGAGCGCTTCACTCGATCCCTTCTCCGCAAAACCTGAGCGCGTTCAAGGGACGACTCGAGGAGATTCAGGGACAAAGCAGCTGAAGTTGAGCTGGGAGGGCATAGAGGAGATGCAGGGACAAAGCAGCTGAAGTTGAGCTGGGAGGGCATGACGAATGTAAGTCCCCCTGCTTAGCACGCGCCTCCGCCTCGAGCACCGCCTGCTTCGCCGCGACGAACGCGGCGTCTGCCGCAAGCGCCACCTGCTGCGCCGCCACCGCCCAGGGGCTTACACTCTTTCCCATTTCAGCTCAACTTGAGCTCCTCTGTACACCGATAACAAAGCTTAACTCGTGAATGTGTCCTGGGGTTGCTCAAATTGAGTTAAGATGTGAACGAGTGTAAGCCCCTGCCGCCGCCGCCGCGCCCTCCGGCAGGTCCGCCGCCGCCTCCAGCGCCGCTCCGATCATCTCCTCGTCCGACACCACCTTGCACCAGGGGCTTTCACTGGTCCACATGTCAGCTCAACGTAAACGCTTTTCGTGGGACAAGGAGTATTTAGGACAAGGGCTATTTATGGGATGTTTAGAGTGTTTGAGGCGGGGGCGGAGGGGGTGTTTAGACGTTTAGGGGATGTGTTGAATGTCAGAAACGGCTCAGGTTGAGCTGAGCAGTGGACGAGTGTAAGCCCCTGCCTTGCGCGCCGGGCTGCCGTTCCACTGCGCCGCATCGTCGTAGTGCGAAAACCCCCCGCCGCCAAAGCCTTGCAGTCGTCCCATTTTCAGCTTAACACAAGCCGCTGTGTGCTTGACCCCACTTGAATCGTGCTCCGAAGGTGCTTCAGGAGGACAAAGAGGAAGAGAAGGAATCGGAGGGCGAGGAGGAGGAGAAGGAGGAGGTGAACAAGCAAACGGGACAATTGTGGGGCCCTGCCCGCCGCCCTCCGCGGGTTTCGCTGCGGCACCATCGTCCTTCTTTGACGCTTCTTGCTTGGCCTTGGCTGCCTTGGACTTCTCCTTCGCCTCGGCCTCCATCACATCCGCCCAGTCGTCACCCCCGCCGTCGCCGTCTTCCCCGGCCCCCGCCCTCTCCAGCCCCCCAAGCTTCTTCTTCGAAGCGCCCTCCTCGCCGCCTCCCCCACCCTCCCCACCCTCCCCGTCGCTGCCCTTCTCGCCGCCCTCCCCGGCCGCCTTCTTCGCAGCCGCGGCCTTGGTGTAGCGGCGCAAGTTGCATTTGAAAACAAGTTTGAAAGCGGTTCGTCATGTCATGGCTTCAAGCGCTGAACCACAGGCGCTTTCAACACGGGTTTCGATACTGTCAACCTGCACCGCCTCACCTTGGTAGCCGCCTGCGCCGCCGCCGCCTGCGTCCACTTGTGTGCGCACCGCCGCGCCATCAGTCGCACTTCCGCCTTGGTGTAGCGACGCAAGCTGAATTTCAAAGCAAAGTTTGAAAGCGTTTCATCATATTGTAGCTTCAAGCGCTGAAACCATAAGCACTTTCAACACAGGATTTGAAAGGGTCAACCTGCACCGCCCTACCTTTGGGTGCGTGGCGAACCGCAGCTGCATCACCTTGGTGTAGCGGCACAACTTGAATTTGAAAGCAGAAGTTGAAAGCAGTCTATCACACTCCAGTGTCAAGCGCTCAGTTCCAGGCGGTTTCAACTTGGATTTCATAGGGTCAACCTGCACCGATCTACCTGGGCGATGCCGCTGGACCGCAACATGCGCAGGTCGGCCGGACACAAGGGTCGTTGAGAGCAAGTACACGATGTGAGCTCAGAGCATGACTCAGAAGAGTCCTTGAGAACTAGTACTCGATCCGAGATTGGAGCATGTCTCAGAAGGGTCATTGAGAACAAGTACTCGGACCGAGATCAGAGCATGACTCACCTTCAGCGTGGATGCTCGCACAGAGGCGCGGCGGAGGATAACGACAGAAGAGCGGAGGAGGAGGAGAAACAAATTCAACGTCGGTCAAGTGCTTGTGCTCGATAAGGGTTCACGGTTAAGAGTTTTTGGGGTTTATGATGTAGGGTTTATGGTTTAGGGTTTAGGGTAAAGCTCCTACCGGGATGTTGAGCAGCAGCCGCAGCATCAACAGCGTCAGCTCCTTGCCGCTCTCCTTGGTGTAGCGGCGCAAGTTGAATTTGAAAGCAAAGTTTGAAGGAAGTATATCACACTTTGATTTCAAGCGCTAAGTTCCAGGCGGTTTCAACTTGGGTTTCATAGGATCAACCTGCACTGCCCTACCTTGGCGGACACCTCCGTGAGCCACGTGGTGAGTTTGGTGAGACCCTCGCGGCGCAGCGCCCACTCGGCGCGCTGCTGCCCGGGCACCTGCGTCAGCGCCGCCTGCACGAACGCATGCCGCCCCGACACCGTCTGCAGCCCGTTCATCAGGCTCACGAACTTCAGCATCGTGCCGGTGGCCAGCGGCGTGGGCGCCTCCTTGCAGGGGCTTACATTCGTCCACTTCTCAGCTCAACATGAGCACCTTTACTGGGATGCGTTGGGTACCCGAGGTAGATAGATGGGTCATAACTCGTCACAAAGTGGACACAAAACGGCACGCCGAGTAAAACGCTTAGGTTGAGCTGAGAAGTGGGCGAGTGTAAGCCCCTGCCTCCTTGTCCACCAGCGGGACTTCCGCCATCACCCGCAGCACCTTCTTCATCTCCTCCTTGCCCTCGTTGGCCTCCTGCGCCTCGGCCCGCAACTGATCCAGCCGCGCCTGTGCCTCCTCGTCGATTATGCGCCTGGCCCGCTTGCGCGCCGCCTCGTCGTCCTCGGGCCCCTCCTCCTCCTCCTCGTCGTCGATGCGCCGCCCGCGCCGGCCCCGCTTCTTCTTCTCCCCCTTCTCACGCTTTTCCTTCTCCTTCCTCTCTTTCTTTGCCGCTCTCTTGCGCCCACCGTCATCCTCGCCATCATCGTCGGCGTCCTCGTCGCTGGAGGAGCCGTCGTCGGAAGCCAGGTCTGCGAGCAGCTCCTCGGCTGAAAGGAGCGCGAAGACCTCATCGAAGGGGTCACCCTCCGCACCCTCCATGACGTGCAGCGCGTGGCGCGCGGCGCGCCACCCCGTCATCATGGCGCCGCCCACGGTGTCCGGGTGCTCGCGGCACGTGTGCTCCCCCGCGAATAGCAGCCGCCCTCCGGCCTCGGGTCAGGGGCTTACACTCGCTCGCTTCAGAGCTCAACTTGAGGACCTTTGGGAACACATCGCTCACGTTAGAGCTCAACTTCAGCACCCTCGGGACATATCCACAGGTTAATTGAGGTAATATGGGGCACTAAGTAAGCTCAAGTTGAGTGGAAACGGGCAAAGTAAGCTCAAGTTGAGCGAAATTGGGAACGAGTGGAAGCCCCTGCCTCGGGTCGCCCGATCTCGTCGTAGTCATTGCCGGAGGATCCCACGGCGACGTACGAGTAGGACCCGCGCGAGAAGGGATCGGCACCCCAACGTGAGACGGCCACGTTGACCGGCTCCGTGACCTCCGCGGTCACCCAGTTGCTCGCGGCGGCGGCGGCGGCGGCGTCGGCCGCGTCCTCATTGTCGCCGCCGTCCAGGGCCGGCCGTATGTTGCTCGCCATCTCAGGGTTTAGGGTGCAGGGTTAGGGGTTAGAGTTTAGGGTTTAGGGTTTAGGGCGTGTTGCTCGCCGTGTAATAGGGTGCCATTAAACTCAACAAACGAGGGTTTTATTTGCGTCGGACGACGGATCGAGCAATATTTGCCAGAGCCCGCAGGGGGGTTTAGGGTTTAGGGTAAGGCTCCCATTCAAATCAACAGACGAGAGTTTTAAGTAAACCTACCGTCGTCGTCGTCGTTGAGTGCCGCGGTGAGCGCCGCTTTCCTCTTGGCGGCGGTGGCGATGCGGCGCAGCACCGCCATGGCCGACGCCACCAGGCTGGCCTCGGGCTCCTCCTCCGCCGTCGTAGCACAGAGCCTTACATTTTTGTCTCCGCGTTTTGGCTTGACGCGAATACTTTCCGTGGGATACGATCGGTGGTTTGAGCGATGAAGACGGTTGAGGTTGAGGTGAGAAGTGGACGGGGTGTATGAGGGATGTATTAGGTGTGTATCAGGGGTGTCTCGGGGGTATATTAGGGGTGTGTCAGGGGTGTGTTAGGGGTGTAGTAAAGGTCTGTAAGAGTGGAGGTGTGGGAGGCCGTGCCTCCGCCGCGGCACCTGCCACCAGCACGGTCAGCACCGGCGCGCCCACCGCCTGCTCCAGGTTCCAGAACATGAACATCCGCCCCCGCCCCCCCGGCTCCGCCCCCGCCCCCGCCCCGTCCGCCCCGGCGCCCGCCTCCAACCCGTCCGCCCCCGCCCCGTCTGCTGTCGCCCCGTCCGCTTCCGCCCCTGCCGCCCCCTCTTCCCCGACCGCCCCCAACACGGCAGCCCCGTCTTCCTGCGCCGCTCCAAAGTAATCCACTGTGGTGTCCCAGAACCAGGGGCGTATACTCGTCCACCTGTCAGCTCAACGTAAGCGCCTTTGGTGGGACTAGGGGTATTTAGGGGGTGTTTGGGGAGTGTTTAAGGCGGGGGTGGAGGGGGTGTTTTGGCGTTTAGGGGATGTGTTGAGTGACAGAAACGGCTGAGGTTGAGCTGAGAAGTGGACGAGTGTAAGCCCCTGCCCAGAACGGCGCGGCGAACTCCATGACCACCTTGTTCAAATTACCGAACCCTAGGCGCTGGATAGCACCCGCCTTCTCTTTACACAGCGGCGGATCGAACGCGATGTCCCCTTTCTTGAGGCACCCCAGAGGAGCCGTGACCTAAGGTCTGACAGATATGGATTAGGCGTCGTATGACGTCTGGTTTGGTGATTTACATATTTGGGGTTCAGGAATCCGTCCGAATCCGACCCTCTACCGAATCCGTCCGAATCCGGAATGCATGTCTGTAGGGTCAAAATTCCCATACTTGACTGCAAAATACCGCAAAATAATACCCCTGCGGGGCTGCTCGGAATCCGCCCGAATCCGCCCGAATCCGACCCTCTACCGAATCCGTCCGAATCCGGAAACGCCATCCCAGTATGACGTGGCGAGCAACGTGAGCCAGGCCCTACCGTGACCACACACACGGCGCCGTGGATGGCCTCGCCGGCGGCGGTGGTGACGATGACGCCGCCGCTGTCGCCCTCGCCGCCCGTGTGTTTCACTGACGCCACGGCGTTGCCCATGCGGATGTCCAGCCCCGCCGCCATCGCTGCCGTGATAGCGCCGTAGCCCCCCTTGACCACACAGTAGGGCCCAGCGGGTTTTTAGAGTTTAGTATTAGGTTTAGGGTTTAACATTGACATCGACTCCCCGACGTCTGAACATAACTGGACAGACGAGGGGCTGCAAGGAGATGAGTGACGTGGTGGGCGGTTGAGTAAATCCACAATCTACAATCTCCAATCCTCACCATGGTGTGCGGCCCCGAGAACCCGCCGTACGCCTCGTCCTGGTTCCAGTGCGCCATGGACACCTTGCTGAGCGGCGCGCTGCACCCATACTCAGGGGCTTACACTCGTCCACTTTTCGGCTCAGCGTAACCACTTTATGTGGGATAGGGGGTGCATTTACGGGTTGTCTAGAGGGGGTTGTGTGGTGTCAGGGGGGTTCAGGGCATATTCGGGGTGTATTTTGTGTCAGAAACGGCTCAGATTGAGCAGAAAGGTGGACGAGTGTAAGCCCCCGCCCGTATTCCAGGTTGGCCCAGTGCCAGCCCAGCAGCCGGCGGTCCCGCGCCGACAGCCTCGTGCCCGCGGCGCCCCCGCCGCCCCGGGGCCCCGCGCTCTCCTTCTCCTCCGTGGCGTCGCCGAACTGCTGCTGCATCTGCGAGGGCCCTGCATCTTCCGTGGTGTCGCCGATCAGTCAGCACATGCGGTATGAGCATTCCACTGTGGTAGACAACGAAGCAATAACATTATCCGAGGGAGGAGGAGGAGAAGGCGGAGGAGGAGGCGGAGGAGGAGGAGGAGAAGGACGTGGAGGAGGAGCAGGAGGAGGAGGTGGAGGTTGACAAGGTGGAGGTGGAGGTGAAGGAGGAGCCCTGCCAGCTCGTCGGCAATGACTTCGGCCAAGCTGAGGTCGTCCGCGTTCCCGCGGTCCACCCGCAGGCGCGCGCGGTCCAGCAGCGCGTCACGCGCGCGCTCCACCCGCGCGTCCGTCTCGTCGTCCACCACCGCCCCCGTCATGTAGCAGCGCAAGTTGAATTTGAAAGCAACGTTTGAAAGCGGTCCATCATATTTCAGTTTCGAGCGCTTAGTTCCTGGGGCTTTCAACGTGGGTGTGATAGGGTCAACCTGCACCGCCCTACAGTCACACCGTCGTACAGCGGAAGGCGCTCGCCCAACTTGTGAAAAGCGAGGCCAAGCTGCTGCGCCACGACGGCGGAGGGGTCGGCCCTCACACCGCGCCAGGGCAGGCCCGTGCGCCGCAGCGGGTCCGGCTCCGTGCCTGAGCTTCGGGTTGCAACCACAGGACATTTGTTAGGTCAGGTGACCAGATTGGTAAGCGTATTTTGGTTAGGTGACCATGTTGGTAAGCGTATTTCGGGCCAAGTAAATACCGCTCGCCGCGTCATAGGATGTCATTTAAATCAGCAACCGAGGGAATGCAATGTTGGTGGATGACATGGCAGGGCCTGCCCGTAATGATGGAAGCGCCCATGTCGACGGGCACCGAGAAGGAGTCGGCGTCGGTGTGCACGCGCCCGCCCACGCGGTCCCGCGCCTCCACCCAGGGGCTTACACTCGTCCACTTGTTAGCCCAACCTGAGCCGTTTCTGACACAACATGCATCTCTTAAACCCCCCCTGATACCCCCGATACCCCCAAGCACCTCCTAAACACCCCCTCAACAACCCCTAAATGCACCCCCTACGCCACAGAAAGCGCTAATGTTGCGCGGAAAAGTGGACGAGCGTAAGACCCTGCCTCCAGCACCACCACCTCGCGCCCGTGCTGCGCCACCATGCGCGCCGCCGCCAGCCCTGGGTTTAGGGTTTCGGGTTTCGGGTTTCGGGTTTCGGGTTGGCTACTGCTACAGTACCAACCGAACATCATTCACTTGGTCAGGTTTCAGGTGCCCATATATTTCTAGGTCAGGTGACCATATTGGTCAGTGCGTTTTGGTCTGGTAACCATATTAGAGAGCGTGGTTGCGGCAGATGAAACATATCGGTGCAAAATGATTGGATGCATACACAATCACACACAATGCCGATGACCTACCAGCGGGCCCCGCGCCAATGATGATGACCGGGCCCGTCGGCGACACCTTCGTCGGCTTCACGGGCTCCGCCGCCGTCGCCGCAGCCGCCGCCGCCGCCGCTGCCGCCTCCGCCTCCTCCTCCCTCTTTTTCCTGTCCGCTTTGCTCTTCATGCCGACATCCTTGAACCAGGGGCTTACACACTTCCAATTCTCAGCTCAACCTGAGCCATGATTGTCACCGAATCTCCATGAAGCCACCCAGCGTATCCCTCAAAAGTGCTCACGATAAGCCGAAAAGTGGACGAGTGTAAGCCCCTGCCTTGAACTGGTCGGGGTCGGCCAGGAAGCGCGTGACGATGGAGCGGACCAGCAGCTTCTGTTCCGTCAGATCTGTGCTCAGCTCATTCTCAACGGACTTGCGGATCTGGCGCTCCGTCGTTGTCTGCATGTCCGCAGTGCGCAGGAATATGACGGTGTGTTCTGTGATGAGCTCTTCCGTGACCTCCACCGCTGCCGTCGCCGCTGCCGCCGCCGCCGCCGCCGCCGCCGCCGCCGCCGCCGCCGCCGCCGCCGCCGCCACC
>Ga0307489_10000282_pt1 | contig 29452 bp, 48 predicted proteins | sample SB12metaG_FD_202247 | JGI IMG/M metagenome (GOLD analysis project Ga0307489, IMG submission 202247) | Sea-ice brine microbial communities from Beaufort Sea near Barrow, Alaska, United States - SB 1.2 | ecosystem: Environmental > Aquatic > Marine > Coastal | place: USA: Alaska | collected... | reverse complement strand
GCCGAAGGCGCGTCGGGTATGCGCGGGACCAGAGCGAGCGATTCGTCCGGCTTCCCGCTGAAACCTGTTCCGCCTTGGTGGCCCTCGCGATCAGGGGTCACAATGTTCGCGCAGTATAAAGGCGACTTTAACTCAGGTGTCAATTCAGTACCGATTTCTGGCCATTCGACCCTAATGTGATATGACTGACCCTCATTTGACAGGCTCAATAAAATCCGACCCTAATCTGACAAAACCCGGGAGGCTGTGGATAACGACCGCGCATTTCACACCGGCCCGCCGCCCCAACACTCCCACGATGTCCGCTATCGCCGCCTCCTTCTCCTTCACCAAGGCCGTGGCCGGCAAGTCCGTGGCCTCGAGCAAGGCGCGCGGCGCGTCCAAGCGCGGCTCCGCCTGCAAAGTCTCCGCGAGCTCCCGCGTCGATAAATGCGATAAGAACTCCATCATCGTGTCCCCCTCCATCCTCTCCGCCAACTTCGCTGTCCTCGGCGAGCAGGTGCCTACCCCCTCACAACCATGATGCCAGCCCGTACCCGCCGTTACCTGTACTTTCTCCCCGCCGTTCCAGCGCCGCACTCCGCGCTTCAATCAGATCTGATCCGAGCCCGCAAAGCGACACCTAGGACCCGCCGAGCATATTCGCAAATTACTTCTCTCCATCTCGGGTCCCTTCAATCGTGATGGTAGGATCGGTTATCAGACTAGCTACCGATTCACCACCGGGAAAGCCCCGGTGCGACGCCCAACGAGCACATTCGGAAGGGTTCTTCCCCAAGCTGCGGCTACCCCCGTCTTATAGGAACCTCCAGTGCAACGCGAAATTGGTTCGACAATAAATTGCGGCCGATTCGATTCGCTAGCACGCTTTGTACCAACGCCCCGTGCGATTTGCCAGAGGTGTGCAACGCCCCGTGCGTGGCCCCACGAGTAAGATGCGACGCGATGCTTACTTTCGTGCCCGCCGTGAACCTACCTCGTTTTTGCAGGTGTCGGCGGTGGACAAGGCCGGCGCGGAGTGGATCCACATCGACGTGATGGACGGGCGCTTCGTGCCCAACATCACCATCGGCCCGCTCATCGTCGACGCGCTCCGCCCCATCACCGACAAGGCAAGGAACCATGTCCAACTCACGTTCGTAACACGCCAATTATCGCCACGTCATCCACCGCACATTTCTCCGGTGCTCGCCACGCCGTCCACCACACAGTGTACCGGTGCTGGCCGCGTAATCCACCACATAGTGTACCGGTGCTCGCCACGCCATCCACCACATAGTGTACCGGTGCTCGCCGTGTCATCCACCACATAACGTACCGGTGCTGGCCACGCCATCCACCACAGAATATACCGGTGCTTGCCGCATCCACCACATGATGTACCGGTGCTCGCCAAGTCATCCAAGCAATTATGACGTCATGCGATGCGGCTCCGAGTGGTGCAGCGGTGCGGCCCTGCACGAGGGTGCTGGACTGCCACCTGATGATCGTGGAGCCCGAGCTGCGCGTCGCCGACTTCGCCAAGGCGGGCGCGGACATCATCTCCGTCCACGCCGAGGGTCGGGCCCGCCCTGTCCTTTCCGCGACCGTTCCCTGACTGTTCCCTGACCGTTCCGCAACCGTTCTCTGACCGTTCCCTGACCGTTCCACTACCGTTCCCTGTTCCCTGACCGTTCCCTGGCCGTTCTCTGACCGTTCCCTGGCCGTTCCCTGACCGCCCGCCCGCCCGCCCACCCGCCCCCCCCCCCCACTGCTGGCTCACAGTGTTCGCCCCGCCCCGCCCCTGTCACTACTTGCTCATAGTGTGCCTGTAATGTACGCCCCACCGCACGCGCCTGAGGGCCTGGTACCAGCTACCCCACTGTTTGCTCTCAATGTATTTGTGCTATGCGCCCCGCGCCTGTGCCTATGGGCCTGGCACCATCCCCCTCAATGTGTGTTCATAGTTTACCTATGCACCCCCGTGACTGTGCTTAAGGTCCTGCTGAATTGGTCATCCGTTTGGCGTGGCGGGACTCTACTGGTGGGTGCGTCGACGATCCACCTGCACCGCACCATCCAGCAGATCAAGGACTGCGGGTGCAAGGCAGGGGCTTGCACTCGTCCACTTCTCAGCTCAACCTGAGCCGTTTCTGACACAAAAGACACCTTCAACCTCCTCTAGGACCCCCTAACACCCCTTACACGCACCCTGAACCACCCCTAAGTACACCCCCTGTCCCACATAAACGCTTACGTTGAGCCGAGCAGCGGACGAGTGTAAGCCCCTGGTGCAAGGCTGGCGTGGTGCTGAACCCGGGCACTCCCCCCTCCGTGCTGGAGTACGTGATCAAGGAGGTGGACCTCATCCTCGTCATGTCCGTCAACCCCGGCTTCGGCGGCCAGTCCTTCATCGAGAGCCAGGCAGGGGCTTACACTCGTCCACTTCTCGGCCCAACGTAAGCACATTCTGTGGGATACGTTGGTTGCATGGTTTTCCCCCAGTCTATTAGACAGGGGAACACGGGGAGGTGTGACCAAAACGGCTTAGGTTGAGCTGGAGAGTGGACGTGTGTAAGCCCCTGCAAACAGGTGGGGAAGATCGTGCAGATCAAGGCGATGTGCGCGGCGGCGGGCGTGAACCCGTGGATCGAGGCAGGGGCTTACACTCGTCAACTTTTCACCTCAACCTAAGCCGTTTTGGTCACACCTCCACGTGTCCCCCTGTCTAAGAGACTGGCGGAATTTTATGCACCCAACGTATCCCACAAAACGTGCTTACATTGAGCCGAAAAGTGGACGAGTGTAAGCCCCTGGATGGAGGTGGACGGCGGCGTGTCACCCGCCAACGCGTGGAAGGTGATCGAGGCGGGCGCCAACGCGCTGGTCGCCGGCTCCGCGGTCTTCAACTCCAAGACCGGCTACGCCGACGCCATCGCCGGCATCAAGGCAGGGGGGTCATGCCTTTATTATATAGGGGGATTCATAATTGTTATATAGGGGGGTTTCTTCGGCCCTATATACCCAGGGCCGTTCATCCCATTTGCCCATACCCACACTCCGCTTCTCTTATTATGAGTTGGGGCCTTTATTGATATCGAGCACTCGACCGACTTGGCATCAACGAACCGAGTCCGCATGTCTGTATGATCATTTACCCTGAAGGTAAGGCATGCGGGCTCGTCCCATCTCGGTTCTACTGCTTGTACTCGATGACCCTACATTACGGCCTCCAAGGCGCCTAAGTAAGTCATACGCAACTCATCCGATCGTGTTGTTGCCGCGCCTACCATCGCCGGGAGAGGGCTCCCGGGGTGGCATATTCCTTATTCCCAAAAAATGACGGTGTTCCCCGTGCTCATAGCTGATTAGCGGGGATGTAGCACGTCGATCTAATACATTTTAACAGAAAAAACTCTTGGTTGAAAATCACTCTGCGCTCTCATCTGGCAGGTGGATGCTCGGCGTTCGCGAGCGTTCGGTGCGTTGCGGGGGCGGTTGTACAACGGATGATTCATGACAGGAGTCGGTCTGAATCGAATACTCTGCTTGGAGCCGCGGACCCGGTGGACGGTGGCGCGCTGCCGCCCTTTTCCGCCGCCGCCGAGGCGCCCGGGTCCTAATGCGTTGTCTGTAAAGTGTACTATATATAGTATCTCGTCTACCCGTGGTCAGCAGGCGTTTGGTGACATTCACCAGTAGTCATTTAACATTCGGCCAAATCACCAAACTCCAGCTTACTAGAAGTTACTAGCCCACATACTAGGCACTATCACCAGTGAGGGTCGCGGTGCCGGGTGAACACAACGAGGACGCTCTCACCCGCGTGCGGGTATCGTATCGAGGAGGAGGAGGAGGCACCGACATGCACACAAAGCAACCACTGTAGAGCACGAATCAGATAAAGCCTGTGTTGGATTGTCACTCGTGGACCGCAGGGAGCGTGGTGTGGCATCTGGCATGACATGGCAGTGTCAACTGTTCCGCTTCCGCTTCCGTGACTGCAATTTGCCGACCGACCGCTCCGCAAGAGAATCCTCAGAATTTCCACGACACACACAGAAGGCGCGAGTCACGGAACATCCCATCCCGCGCGCACCACAGCGCCTGCGCAGCTTCTACGGTCTCGCGCAGGCGGACCAGCCAAGGCGCGCCGACGATGTTCTCTCCCGCGGTGGCGCGCGGCCTGGCGCGGCGCGGCGGCGACCTCTGGCGCGCGTCGTCGGCGGCGCTCGGGGTTGGGCGCTTGCGCTTGTGCTCGCCAACGCCATCTTCTCCTCGCGCCCCCTTCGCAATCACCACCGCCGCCGCCGCCGCCGCCGAGGGCTGGGACTTCGATGTGGTGGTGGTCGGCGGCGGGCACGCGGGCACCGAGGCCGCCGCCGCCGCCGCGCGGCGCGGAGCGCGTGTCGCTTTGGTCACCCCGTCCCCGCTCGGCACCATCGGCGAGATGTCCTGCAACCCGTCCATCGGGGGCCTAGCCAAGGGCACGCTGGCAGGGGCTTACACTCGTCCACTTCTCAGCTCAACTTGAGCGCTTTTTATGAGATAGGGGGTGCGCGTAGGGATTGTGTAGCCCGTGTTAAGGGGAAGTTAGGGGGTGTTTATGGTGTGAAGGGTCTTTTTGTGTGTCAGACACGGCTCAAGTTGAGCTGAAAAGTGAACGAGTGTATAAGCCCCTGCACGCTGGTGCGCGAGGTGGACGCGCTCGACGGCCTCATGGGCGTCGCCGCGGACCGCGCCGGCATCCAGTTCCGTGTCCTCAACGCGTCCAAAGGCACGCCATGCACACGCTCTCATCTTCTCAACGCTTACTCGTAGATACCACCTTCGTACGAGTAGACACTCACTTTATATTACCCACACTCTCTTACGTAGAGCTACTCGCTCACTTCATGTTACCCACACTCACTTACGTACTCGTTCACTTTATATTACCCCCACTCACTTACGTACTCGAACGATTCTCGCCCTTACTCTCATCTTCTCAACAGTGTGTGCGTTTATACTATGACTCATTATATACTCGCCGTCCTCCTTGCCCCAGGACCGGCGGTGCGCGGGCCCCGCGCGCAGATGGACCGCAAACTGTACAAGCAGGCAGGGGCTTACACTCCTTCCCGTTTCAGCTCAACTTGAGCTCTTCCGTCCACCGTATAACCCAAATTAACTCATAAATGTGTCCTGGAGTTGCTCAAATTGAGCTCTAACGTGAACGAGAGTATAGCCCCTGTAAGCAGGCGATACAGGACCTGCTGTACGCTGTGCCCAATCTCACGGTGATCGACGGCGCAATCGAAGACCTCATCGTCGGGGAGGCGGCATCACCATCGGCATCGATTGCGACAACGAGACCAACACCATCGATGTCGGCGTTGAGTGACACACACACAACGCAGCCGGCGGCAGCTATCGGTGGGGGTGGCAGGGACGAGTGGGACGCCGGTGCCGGTGCCGCCGCGGGGAGCGGGTCGACGGGTGGTGGGTTCGGTCCGGCGGGCGGTGTCGCCACGATGGCGATCCGTGGCGTGGAATTATTGTCCGGCGTGACACTTTCCACCCCCTCGGTGGTCATCACCACTGGTACCTTCCTCCGCGGCGTGCTGCACATCGGCCAGGACACGGTAGGGCGGTGCAGATTGACCCTATCAAACCCATGTTGAAACCGCCTGGAACTAAGAGCTTGAAACTATAATATGATGAGCCGCCTTCAGACTTGGCTTTCAAATTCAATTTGCGCCACTAAAACACGGTTGCCGCCGGCCGCATGCCGACCACCATCACGGCGGCGCCCGATGCCACGGCGGCAGGGCCCGGCAGACAGTGCTCGCCACGTCGTCTGACGCACTTTCAACCTGCGTTCCGTGGGTCCTTGAGTCGAATGTAATCCTGTGAGGTGGCGAGCAATGGGCCGATTTCGGTATATCGCCTGGCTGAAATGCCCATACAGAGTTGCGGGCAAGCGTCAGCGCTCCGCGCGGGAAAGCCGGCGCCAGATTGAATGCCCACACAATGTTGCGGGCAAAGCGTCAGCGCTTGGCTCGGCAAGTGATATACCGAAATTGGCCTATTATCTGGCAGGCCCTCGGCGGCGGCGACGGCGGCGACGCGGCTGGCGGACCGGTTGGACAGCTTGGGGTTCACCATGGGTCGGATGAAGACAGGGACGCCGCCGCGCCTGGACGGTCGGACTATTGCGTGGGACCAGCTGGAGCCGCAGCCCGGTGACGAGGTAGGGCGGTGCAGGGGGTTGACCCTTTAAATCCCACATTGAAAGCGTCTGGAACTAAGCTATTGAAACCACCTCATGATACACCGCTTTCAACCTATGCTTTCAAATTCAAGTTGAACCGCTACAAGGAGGCACCGGTGCCCTTCGCGTTCCAAGCCGCCAGTAGACCAGCGCCGGCGCCGGCGCCGGGACCCACAGCTGGCGGGCTGGAGCCCTGGTAGGCCGGTGCAGCTTGACAGTATAAAACCCATGATGAAAGCGCCTGGAATTAAGCACATGAAACTACAATGTGATTAAGGGCTTTCAAAATTTGGTTTCAAATTCAGCTTGCGCCGCTACGCCCTGGCGCCCCCCAACCCGCCAGGTGTTTTGCTATTCCACGCGCACCACGCAAGCCACGGAGGCGCTTATCTCCGCGGCGCCAATCTCAAAATACGAAGCCGGACAGGACGGCGTGGGCGCGGTAGGGCGGTGCAGGTCGACCCTATCAAACCGATGTCGAAAGCGCATGCAATTACGAGTACCGCCCCTGAGAACTGCTGTGTGGAACTAAGCGCTTGAAACTGAAATATGGCAACCTGCTTTCAAGTTTAGGTTTCAATTTCAACTTGCGCCACTGCAGCGTGGCCCCGCGGTACTGTCCGTCCCTGGAGTCTAAGGTAAGGCGGTGCATGCTAGCAGTACAAAATTCGTGTTGAAAGCGCCTACGATTTCAGTGCTTGAAACTGAAATGTGATAAACGGGATTCAAACTTTGCTTTCAATTTCAATTTGCGCCGCTACACCAAGGTCCGGCGCTTCCCTGAGCGCAACCACCTGGTCTGGCTGGAGCCCGAGGCAGGGGGGGTATAGGCCGATTTCGGTATATCGCCTGGGTGAAATGCCCATACAGAGTTGCGGACAGAGCGTCAGCGCTCCGCGCGGGAAAGCGGGCGCCAGGTTGAATGCCCATACAGAGTTGCGGACAAAGCGTCAGCGCTCGGCGCGGGAAACTGTGTACCGAAATCAGCCTATTGACGTCGAGCAACCGAACGAGATGGGAGCATGACTGACCTTCGGTGTGAATATATTTTTCCGTCATAGATTTCAAGTCTAACGATCCAAACCCCACAGTAAACCCCCAATTCAGACCCCCAGAGGGAGCCCAATTGAAGCGTCCATGAAGAGAATGCTCATACAGACGCGCGGACTCGGCTCGTGGATTCAACGTCGGTCGATTCCTTGTTCTCAATAACCTTAATGCGAGGGGCTGGACACGGACGTGGTGTACCCCAACGGGCTGTCAAACAGTCTGGATCCGCCCGAGCAGGAGCGGATGCTGCGCACCATCCCCGGGCTGGAGGCAGGGGCTTACACTCGTCCACTGTTCAAATCAACCTGAGCCGCTTCTTGTCATTGACCCCGCCCACAGACACAGAGTATCCCGCAAAACGTGCTTAAGTTGAGCCGAAGGTTGGACGAGTGTAAGCCCCTGGCTGGAGGCGGTGGTGATGCTGCGGCCGGGGTACGGGGTAGGGCGGTGCAGGTCGACCCTACCAAACTCAGGTTGAAAGTGCCTGAACGACGCGCTTGAAACTGAAATAATATAGACTGCTTTCAAAATTTGCTTTAATTTCAACTTGCGCTGCTACAACGAGGTGGAGTACGACTACGTGGACCCACGCGAGCTGCGATCCAACCTGGAGACGCGGCGCGTGGCGGGGCTGTTCCTTGCGGGACAAATCAATGGCACGACGGGGTACGAGGAGGCGGCGGCGCAGGGACTGGTGGCGGGCGCCAACGCGGCGGGCATGGCGCTGGGCACCGGGCCCGTCCCGCTGTCGCGCGGCAGGGGCGTACACGCGTCCACTTCTCATCTCAACCCAAGCCGGTTTGGAGTACTTCACACCTCCCCGTGTCCCCCTGTCTAATAAACTGGGGAAAAATCATGCACCCAACGTATCCCACAAGATGTGCTTACGTTGAGCCGAAAACTGAGTCGACGAGTGTAAGCCCCTGTCGCGCGGCTCCTCCTACACAGGGGTGCTGCTTGACGACCTCACCCGCCGGGGTAGGGCAGTGCAGGTTGACCCTATCAAACCCACGTCGAAACGCCTGGAACTAAGCGCTTGAAACTATCATATGATGAGCCGCTTTCAAATTTTGCTTTCAAATTCAGCTTGCGCCGCTACACCGGGGGACCTCCGAGCCGTACCGCATGTTCAGCAGCAGGGTGGAGCACCGCCTGAGCGTGCGGCCGGACAACGCGGACCTGCGGCTCACGGCATTGGGGGCCGAGCTTGGGCTGGTGGGTAGGGCCTAGTGCCTAGTCTGTAAAGCGTACTATACTAGTATGCAGTATCTCGTACTACCCGTAGTAAGTAGGCGTTCGGTGATTTTCACAAAAAGTCATTTGACTTTTGGTCGCACTACCAAACTCCAGCTTGCTAGAAGTTACTAGCCATAGACTAGGCGCTAGCAGAAACTGCCATGGGGGCCACAGCTGGGGCAAAAGCCTGGTGCCTCCTCATACACGCAGAAGCGTCTCTCTCTCTCTCTCCCTCCTGATGGATGTCGTCTGCCACGTCATCGACACGCATTTCGAGGCATCCTTTCTTGAGCTGAGTTGAATGGCATCGTATGACGTGGCGAGTAATATCTACCAGGCCCTATTGGTGGGGCCGCAGCGGGCGGCGGCGGCGGCGGCGCGGGCAGCGCTGGTGGGTGAGGCGCTGGCGGCGCTGGCAGCAGTGCGCATGAGTGGAGAGGCGTGGCAAAGGGCGGGGGTGGCGGGCGCCCCGGCGGCGAAGCACGGCCGGCCTCAATCCGCCGCCGCCCTCCTTGTCAATCACGGGATCATGCCGCTCGACGTGGTGGGGCGGCGCAGGTTGACCGTATCAAACCCACGTTAAAAGCGCCTGGAACCATGCGCTTGAAACTACAATCTCTTGATCTGCTTTCAAGCTATGCTTTCAAATTCAATTTGCGCCGCTACAACATGGTCGCCGCCGCCGCCGCGCACTACGCCACTGTCGCCGTCGACACCGCCTACACGTCAGAGCTGGGCACCGCCGTCGAGGTGCTGCGCCGTGTCGCCGCCGTGGACGCCTCCGCGCTGGACTCCGCGGCCACGGAGTGCTACTACGCGCCGTACCTCGACAAGCAGCGGGTGGGGCCCGCTATCATCCACGTCAGTATGGTCGAGTCGTCAAGTCACTGGGTGGGCGGCACGGCGGGTGTGCGCAAGAGCGTGTGTTGCGGAGGGAGTGCAAAAATCGTTATTGAGTTGACTGTCGACTCCCACGAAGTCCTCTGCCGCGCAACCTCGTTGTCTACATGAGCGTACTCGTTCTGATTTCTGGCACTGTGTTCTGGTAGATGGGGTAAACCACTCACATGATACCATTCAACATGACCGACTTATTGAAGAGCGGGGTTGGGTGCCGGGTCTTGGCGGCGGCGGGATATTGCAGAGCTGGAGCGGGAGGAGGAGATGGAGCTGCCGCTGGGCCTGGACTACGACTCCATGTGTAAGGCCCGGTATCCCTTAAACCCTAAACCCTAAACTCCAAACCTCAAACCCCTCATAGTGCACCAGGTACTCAGGTACACATTCGCTTCCTCCTCCCTCTTCCAACTCCTCCTCCCTCTTCCACCTTAGGTTCGGTATCATAGTGCTCCAGGCAATCAGGTACTCACTCGCCTCCTCCTCCTCCTCCTCCCTCTTCCAACTCCTTCTCCCTCTTCCATCTGAGGCGCGGTATCATCCACGTCCACGTCAGTTCGGTCACTCCACCAAACGTGCCACCACTCAATATGGCCGTTTCACTAAAATGGTGTGCTCTGTTTGAAGCCGGGCCGTATCCGCCGCACTCGCGGCGGAGGACAAGGAGAAGCTGAAGGAGGTCCGGCCGGCTACGCTGGCGGCGGCGGCGCGCATCAGCGGCGTGACGCCGGTAGGCCCAGGCGGAATATGCTTTGTCTTTTGCCCAAATTCCCTGTGCTCAATTCCCCAAATTCAGCCTATTGGGCTCGGATTATACCCATTGTGCCCGCTTACGCCAGTGATTTTCCCAAAGATGCGCAGGTTGCATGCCAAAAAATGCCAAAAAGTACCCAGAAAACGGCCAAAGTTTTCAGAATTCGCCCAACATCGCCCGATAATGCCTGAAATTCCCTCGGAATTCCCGATCAGGCCAAGAGTGATGCCGGCTTATTCCGCCTGGCCCTAGACGCCGGCGGCGCTGGTGACGCTGATGCGGCACGTCAACCGCGGGCCCGGGGTGGCGTCGGCGGGCCAGCGCCGGAGGCAGCAGCAGAGCACCAACAACTACAATAACGTCGGCTGGGACTGAGCGGCAGCGCTATAAACAACATTAGTATTAAACGATCCATCAAGACAATTAGCGCTCTGTAGCTGAGAGACTATAACATATTCCGATGTTGCTACATATGAGCCATCACGGGCACAAGTACACCGATAGCTCCAATCATGAGACCCCTATACCACCTATTTATTAGACAGTCAGCAATCACAGGGTGCGCTGTGCGAAGACAGACTCCAGCCCCTTAACGTGCTCCAGCGCGGCGCCCTGACTGCCCGCCGGCAACGCTTCCACCTCGCGCCGCAGCGCCGCCAACTCCTAGGGCCAGCCGGAATATGCTGTTTGCTTTGCCCAAATTGCCTATGCTCGGCCAAAATTTGCATAAAACACCCAAAATCCCGAGAAAATGCTTAAACTTCCCTCGAAAATGCTGATTTTTTTCGATTTGCCTAGTATGCCAAAAGTAATGCCGGCATATTCCGGCTAGCCCTACCAGCTCCGCCACCGCCGCATCCACCTTGTCCCCCGACAGCACCAGGTTCATCTGCGGCGCCGGCCCCAAGGACGCCAGCAGCCCCGTGTCCTTCACCCAGGGGCTTACACTCGTCCACATTTCGGCTCAACATAAGCGCTTTCGATCAGATGGCGGGTGCACGTAGGGGTTGTTTTGGGGGTGTCCAGGGGGTGTTCACTGGTCTTTGGGGATGTTTTGGGTGTGTTTTGTGTTAGAAACAGCTGAGGTTGAGCTGAAAAGTGGACGAGTGTAAGCCCCTGCCTTCACCCCCGCGTACTTCATCGCCGTGGCCATGTCGACCAGCCCAGTCTTCTGCCCGACCGGCCGCCCGTCCTGCAAATAGGGGCTGACACATGTTGGCCGCGACGTCACCCAACGCATTGTGAACCGTCTTTGCTTGTCTTAAACTTCATCCTATGATGTGGCGAGCAACATCTGTGAGGCCGTACCTGGAACAGCATGAGCGTGGGGAACCCCGTGGCCAGGGGCTTACACTCGTCCACCTATCAGCTCAACCTGAGCCGTTTCTGACGCAAAATGCACTCTAAACACATCCTGATACCCCCTGACACCTCCTAAACACCCCTAAACAACCCCTAGATACACCCCCTTTCCCACAAAAAGCGCTTACGTTGAGTCGAAAAGTGGACGAATGTAAGCCCCTGCCCGTGACGCCGTAAGCCGCGCCATAGTCCGTGTACGTGTCAACGTTCATGCGCGCGATCTTGGTGCCCACGCTGTAGTGGCGCAAGCTGAAATTGAAAGCATTTATTTAAAGCGGTTCGTCACATTTTAGTTTCGAGCGCTTCGTTCCAGGTGCTTTCAACGTGGGTTTGATAGGGTCAATCTGCACCGTCCTGCCACACCGGCGGCGGCCAGCCGGGCCGGCAGCTCGTTCCACGTGGGTTCCAGCTTCTGCCAGCAGGGCCTCACTCTTAGCTTCCGCGATAGATTAATAGGCCGACTAATAGGCCGACTTCGGTCTATCACCTTGGTGAAATGCCCATACAGAGTTGTGGACAAAGCGTCAGCGCTCCGCGCCGGAAAGCGGGCGCCAGGTTGAATGAATGCCCACAGAGTTGTGGACAAAGCGTCAGCGCTCCGCGCCGGAAGTGATATACCGAAAATCCGAAATCGGCCTGTTGTCGGTACGTTCAGCGTCGTCGAGGCGTTTAAGACTTGAGTTGAGTTGAGTTGTGTACGGGAACCGGTGTAAGGCCAGGGTGGAGCATGCGGCGAGTGTGTACGGGTACAGCGGTACACTATGAGCAAACAGTCGCGACTTGAACGGAAGCGGGGACACCGTGCCAGGCCCCACCGCGCAGAATGGGCACCAGGGGGCGTAGAATTCCACAAAGACGCGGCCGCTGTTGAGAGCCAGACATATTATTGACCGTCACGAGTCACGTCTTCGAAACGCACATTGCTTCCCCGTTTATTGAGTTAAAGGGCAGCCTATGAAGTGGCGAGCAATATCCGCCCGGCCCTACCGCTGCTGGTGGCTTCCACTTCCGATGCGAAGTTGTCGGGTGTCAGCTCCACGACGGAGTCAAGCGCCGCGGCGCCGCCGGCGGCGAACGCCGAGCCGGGCGCCGTCATTAGAACCGCCGCCACCGACGCCGCCGCGAGCCCCGCCCCGCGGCGCCCCATGCCGGGCCCCTCAGCAGCCGCGCCAACCCCCTCGCCCTCCACCTCCGACACTGACGTCATCGAAAACGCAGCCACCTGCCCGCTCCTCCCTAAGCCCCCACGCGTCGCCGCATGCACCGTCACGTTCGGGCGGCGGCGTATACCGCTGAGGTCGGCGCGAGGAGCGAGCGGCCCGCGGCGTTGGGAGCCGCCGGCGGCGGCGGGGGCGGCGGCGGCGCGCGCAGCGTGCTGCGCGGCGGAGGCGACGAGGGTTGAGGTTGCCATTTTTTTTGCCGGCGGTGGGTGGGTGGCGTGTGGTGGTTAGTGGGCGGCACGGCGCGACTTGAGCTGGGCGCACACTTGGCACTGGTGTGAGACTTGTGCGCGGCGACAGGAGGGAGCGTACACGTATCGAGGCGGTCTGGATGATGGGGAGCTGGGCTTTGGTCGGGATCCTGTAAAATCCTCCTGTGACGCATGCCCCTGCGCAGATCCGGTGGGGGCCCAAATTCGCGAGGAGTTCGGATTCGGACATAATAAGTGCAGTGGCCCTTGCTTGAATCTCTCCTCACTCCTCCTCACCTCTCTCCGCAACACACAACACACGGCGCAACCCCGTCGATCGAAAGCGCCACGCCGTCGCCGTATTCCCTCGCTCGAGCGCACGAGCGCAAGTGCCGGGAGTCCAAGGGGGAGATCTCCGGTGGGTCCGGCCGGTGCGGCGGTGGTGGATCGATCGATCTATAGCACGCCAAAGAAAGAAACCTGCGCCTTCCGCGCCGCGCCTTCGTAGTACTGTACCACGATGTCGACGTTCGGCGGGTACGGGCAGCATCAGCAGCAGCAGCAGCAGCAGCAGCAGCAACAACAACAGCAGCAACAGCAGCAACAACAGGTGGGGTCTGGCAGATATCACCCGTCACATCATCGACACGCATTTTGAACCCTCGTTTCCACCAGCCGCACCACACGACAACACCAGCAACAACAGCGCAAGCACCACCACCGTAGCACCACCACCACCACCACCACCACCACCGCCTGCGTTCAACGGCAACCTGTGACGTGGTGAGCAGTATGCTTCGCGATCCTGGCAGCAGCAGCAGGCGGCGGCGGCGGCGGGCGGCGCGCCGAACCCGAACAACGACTTCCAGGTGAAGGACCCGCCCACTGATGGCATCTCCTCGCTGTGCTGGTCGCCCAACGCCAACTTCCTCGTCGCCACCTCGTGGTAAGGCCGCCCCGCCCCGCGTGTGCGGGTTTGCCACTTTGCTCCGATCCTCCGCAGACACTCAGCGTAGCAGAGCAGGGTGACCAAACCATACGTTCCTTCGCCCGATTGTTCATCGTCTCGGGCCTTGCCTTCGTCCTCGGCGTGGCCTGCAAGATTGTCTGACTGGTGGAGCGCGGACACCACCAACTGGCACGCCACAGCCAACTGCTCAGGATCTTCAGTCACACCGATGTGATGCGTGCGTGGGTGTGCTCGGAAGCAGACTAGGGTGATCAGCTAACATTATACAACAAACCATCAGACCACAGAACAGCATTTTGGAAAAGAGAGAAAGACGAACCTTAAGACTACGAGAGTACTGCTTGCGGTGGACGGCGTGGCGAGCACCGGTACACTACGTGGTGACGTACATGTTGTGTCGTGTGACAGCTCCCACCCACGAGCTCCATGGGTGCTGCCAGGGGGCACTGTGCACAGGGGTTGTAAAGGGTAGTATAACAGGGGCCCCAATAGGGGGTGTAGTGGACTTGTGGACTTGCTCGCCATCATCCTCACAATGTTGGCCGTCGTTGTTGGTACATACGCGTCGTGTAACGTAGTGTGTTTCCTATATATCTGGCCGTACTCGGTGGGACTGCGATGTGCTGTGTTACGAGGTGACGGCGCAGGGGCAGGCGATTCCCAAGGCGCAAATCAAGCACGACATGCCCGTGCTGTGCAGCGCGTGGAACCACGACGGCACCGCGGTGTTCAGCGGCGGGTGTGACAACCAGGTCAAGAAGTGGGACTTGGCCACGAACACGCCAACGCAGGTGGCGCAGCACGACGCGCCCGTGCGCCATCTGTCGTGGATTCCCGACGTCAACCTGCTGGTCACGGGTGGCTGGGACAAAACGCTGAAGTACTGGGCAGGAGCTTACACTCGTCGACTGTTTTCGCTCAACGTAAGCACTTTCGGTGGGATATGTCGAGTATCGTGAGTCTGTGAGTGACTGAAACAGCTCATATTGAGCTGAAAAGTGGATGAGTGTAAGCCCCTGGTGCTGGGACACGCGGCAGCCTTCGCCGGCGATGCAGGTGCAGTTGCCGGAGCGGTGCTACGCGCTGAGCTGCGTGTACCCCTTGCTGGTGGTGGGCACGGCGGAGCGTCACATCCAGGTGTACAACCTCAGCAGCAACCCGCAGGCAGGGGCTTACACTCGTCCACTTTGCGGCTCAACGTTAGCGATTTCTGTGGGACAGGGAGTGCATTTAGGGGTTATTAAGGGGTCTTTAGGAGGTGTCAAGGGATATTAGAGGGTACATAGGGTGTATGTTGTGTCAGAGCCGGCTCAGGTTGAGCTGAAAAGTGGACAAGTGTAAGCCCCTGCCCGCAGGCGCCGTACAAGACGGTGCAGAGCCCGCTCAAGTACCAGACCCGTTGTGTATCCGCATTCCCCAACAAGCAGGGGTACCTGGTGGGGTCCATCGAGGGCCGCGTAGCGGTCAACCACGTGGAGGACTCGTTGGCAGGGGGGCTGTTGAGAACTAGCACGAGACCGACGTTGAATCTCCTCCTCCTCCTCCTCATCCTCCTTCTCCTGCTTCTCCTCCTCCTCCTACTCTTCTTCCTCCTCCTCCTCCTGCTCCTCCTCCACCTCCTCCTCCTCCTCCTCCGCGCGTGTGTGAGCAATCACCCTGAAGGTCAGTCAGGATCGGATCTCGGTTCGGGTGCTTGTTGTCAATGACCCTCCGGCCTGGCGAGCAAGAACTTCACGTTCAAGTGCCATCGCGAGGCGACGGACATTTACAGCGTCAACCACATCGCGTTCCACCCCGTGCAGGGCACCTTCGTGACGTGCGGCTCCGACGGCGTCTTCAACTTCTGGGACAAGGCAGGGGTTTAGGGTGTAGGGTGTAGGGTTTAGGGTACTCCACCTGGGATCGGAGCATGACGTCCTTCCGATGAATGCTCATGCAGACGCACAGACTCACTTCGTGGTGGCCGACTGACCCGGAGGCCTTCGTCTGAGCATTTACCCTCGCCCTCGCAAACTGCCCGATCATGGTTTTTCGTCGTTTCAACGTCGGTACAGTCGTTGTTGTCAACGACCCTCCTGCGAGGACAGCAAGCAGCGTTTGAAGCAGATGGTAGGGCGGTGCAGGTTGACCCTATCAAACCAACGTTGAAAGCGCCTGGAACTAAGCGCTTGAAACCATTACACGATGAACCGCTTTCAAACTTTACATTCAAATACAACTTGCGCCGCTATAAGATGGCGAAGTGCAACCAGCCGATATCGTGCGGCGCATTCAACAATGACGGCAGCATCTTCGCGTACGCCGTGTCGTACGACTGGAGCAAGGGGGGGCACGACCCGCAGGCAGGGGCTACACTCGTCCACTTCTCAGCTCAACGTAAGCGCTTTCTGTGGGATAGGGGGGACATTTGAGGGTTGTTTAGGGAGTGTTTAGGAGGTGTTCGGGGGTATCAGGGGGTGTTCAGGGTGTAGTTTGTGTCGGAAAGGGCTCAGGTTGAGCAGAAAAGAGGACGAGTGTAAGTCCCTGCCCGCAGGCTATGAGCGGGCAGAACAACATCTTCTTGCACGCCACGGTGGACGCGGAGACCAAGCCCAGGCCCGCCGCCGCCAACCGCACGGGCGGCGGCCGCCGGTAGGAGCCGCTGCGGGGGCAGGGGTTGGCTTAGGGGGCAGAGGGGGCAGCGGGGGCAGGGGGGGCTGGGCGGATGAGAGAGGCCTGTCAGGCTGACGTGGGCGGCGGGTGCCGGTAAGCGCCGGGGGGGCTGGGGTGGCGGGGGGCGGATGAGAGAGGCCTGTCATGCTGACGTGGTCGGTCACGTGGATGATGACCACACCGGGCGGGATGGGGGCGCCAAGTGGACCAGCCGACCACATGGCGGGGGTTCTCGGAGTTTAGGCGGGGGCGTTAAGTGGACCGACCGACCGCCCGACCGACCGGGCGGGCGGGCGGCAGGGCCTGGCCCCTGGAGGTAGGCGGGGGCGTCAAACGGGCGGGTTATATTGGCGCGTCACACCGACTGATTGCGCAGGGGGCGGGGTTAGGCGGGGACATCGAGGTGGGTGGCGAAGTGGAAGGTGAAGGCGCAGGTGGCGAGGAGTAGGGTAAGAGGCGGGGGAGCAGTAGTCTCGGTAGGGGAGGGAGGGTTCGTTTATAGCAGCGCAGGCTGGCAGGGGTTCGAAAAGGGAAATGAACATCGTAGAATTTCATCAGTGCTCTCGCGCTCCGCGTTTGGCGTGCTTCAGCATCGTCGTTGAGAACCAAATGAGTGTGTGTTCAGACATCTTACATGTGGCCAACGTTTTGTCCAATATACAGTGTGTTGTAAAGCTGTCCGGCTGTGTGTCTATGCTCCCATCTAATGAGGGTGGCCGCTTGCAGTGTGTGTCTATGCGTCTATCTAAGGATTACACGGTCGCCCCCGCACGCTCACCGGACGGGAAGCGCTGATCAGCCAATGAGCCGATGAGTCACCGATGCTGTCGGCATCTTCCACCGCCGATCAATAGCGCACCAGCCTCACTCGAGTAGGAAGCGCTCATTGGCTGAAAGGTCCCCCGACTAACAGCGCACGAGCCTCACTCGAGGCGGGATGCGTCCCCCACCGCCGACCAATACCGCACCTGCTCAAATTCCTCGGCAGTTTTCTCCGCGGCGTGCAAGGCGGCACCGAAGGCCGCCGCCTCCACCAGCAGCAGCCGCAGCGCGTCCAGCGGCATCCGCACCACGTCCACCTCGCTGTACCGGCGCAAGTTGAATTTGAAAGCAAAATTTCAAGGCGGTTCATCATGTTTTAGTTTCAAGCGCTCGGTCCCAGGCGCTCTCAACATGGGTTCCATAGGGTCAATCTGCACCGCCCCACCTCGCCGCTCATCGCTGCGCGCTGCACGCGGCTGGCGGCGTCCACTCTGCAGGGCCTGCCAGGAAGTGCACGCCTTGTCTTCGACCCCTGTCTTCGACACGCACTTTGAACCCTTGTATCTTCATTTGAACGGCTCCCCGCGACGTGGCAAGCAATATCTGCCGAGCCACAAACTGCGTTGGATGATGTGGCGCGCGTTGTCTGCCAGGCCCCGCCTTCGTGGTTATTGGTCGGTCGGACTGGAGCACGGCGGCCAGGCGCGCGGACAGGTAATGCGCGGGACCGAAGAGCGCCGCCACGTGCGCCTGCAGGCAGGGGCTTACCCTCGTTCACGTTAGAGCTCAACTTGAGCAACTCCAGGACACATTCATGAATTAATCTGGGTTACACGGTGGACAGAAGGGCTCAAGTTGAGCTGAAATGGGACGAGGGTAAGCCCCTGCCTCCAGCACCGCGCTGGTCTCCACGCCGGCGATGCGCGCGGCGTTGGCGCGCAGCGCGGGGTCCATCGCCTCCACGTATACCTGGAGCGCGGGAACGTCGCGGCCCGCCTGATGCTGCTGCTGCCCCGGCTGTGGTTGGGAGCGCCAGTGCTGGTGGCGAGGCCCGAGACTGCCGCCGCCGCCGCCGCCGCCGCCGGAGGAGCCGAAGCGCTGCCGCTGCTTTCTGTGTGCCCACACGTCCCGCCACCGCTCCTCCATCACCTGCTCCTCCTGGTCGTCCTCCTCTGCCACGTCGTCTTCCCACAACTCGGACGAGGACTGCTGGAACGGGTGCAGCACCGGGTGTCGGAACGACGTGCGCTCAAACGCCCCCTCCAGCTTCAGCCGCCCCACCGACTCTGATGCTGACCCCGACTCCGACTCGCACTGCCAGTCCTCGCCGACCATTTCGAACCGCCGCTCCAAGCTCAACCTGCGGCTCACGCCAGCTAGGAAGTACCCGCACACAGGGGCTTACATTCGGTTCCCATTTCAGCTCAACTGGAGCTCTTCTGTCCACTGTATGCCCAACCTAACTCATGAATGTGTCCTGGAGTTGCTCAAGTTGAGCTCTAACGTGAACGAGTGTAAGCCCCTGCCCGTACACCGCGCTCTGGGCGTACACCTGCGCGAGCGTCGCCGCCGGTACGCCCGCCGCGCCCACGCGCCCCGACACCTCCGGGTCGTCCACGTTGGCGAGGATGGACGTCAGGTGTTTGCTGAGCAGGTCCTCAGCGCCCGCGGGGAGGATCTCCTGGAGCCGCGCTATCCGCTGCGTATGCCGGCGTGGCGCCAGGCCCGCCGTCAGCGTCGGGCCGCCGCAGTAGTGCGTCGGGTCCGGCGCCAGCGGCACCCCGAGGTGGTTGAAGCGGTGCACCACCTGGAGGCAGGGGCTCACACTCATCCACTTTCCAGCTCAGCGTAAGCACCTTTTGTGGGATAAAGGGGCCTTACGGAGGGATTCAGGTGATGTTTAGGGCATGTTTAGGGGTTGATTGGGGGTATGAGGGCGTTGAGGGGTTGTTGAGGGGTTGTTGAGGGTGTATTTTGTATCAGAAACGGCTCAGGTTGAGCTCAGAAGTGGACGAGTGTAAGCCCCTGCCTGGAGGTAGATGGTGTCCTGCACTTCGCTCGCCCGCTGCGCTGCCGCCCCCGCCGCCACTTTCGCCGCCAGCTCGTGTAGCAGGGCCGCACAGGCAGTATCCGTTCGAGGTCACTGACTGTTTGCTCATGGTGTACCAGTGTTCCCTTACACACTTGCTGCGTTGTCCTCTACCTCCTTTGTCTCACAGTGTACCCGTACACACTCGCCGCATCTTCCTCTCTGGCCTGACACGCTTAGCCGGTGCTGGATGAATCAATGCCTGAAACGCCCTGCCGAGTAGCAGCGCGCGGTCGCTCCACTCCGCGGCCGCGGCAGCGGCGTCGGCGCGCGGCAGCAGCCCCTCCATCGCCAGGTACTCCGGCGCCGCCGCATGCGGCCCCAACCCCGCCGCGTCACGGAAGTCGAACTCGATTCTACCATCTCCACCGGTACTCGCCCCCGCGCGCCAGGTGGTGGGGCCTGGCCGGTGGTTCTCACCGCGTCATAGCATGCCATGCAATTGAAGACACGAGGGCTCAAAATGCGTTGTATGACGTGGCGGGCAGCGTCTGCCAGACCCCACCAGGTGAAGGAGCCGCGGCCGTGGAAGGATTCAGCAGCCCAGGTTTGGAGCTGCGCAGCGGAAGGGGGGGGAGGGGGAAAGGGGTTAGCGCGCCGAGGGTGCTTGCCATATGGGTATGAACGGCAGGCGGGGCGTGATGCGCGTCGCGCGGAGCGGGGGGGGGAGTCGGGATAGGCGGGGGCGTCGAGGCGCCCCTCGTAAAGAGAATCCGTTTTTTTGGCTTTTTCGTGTCGTGGAAAATGGAGTGTGTCGTACTTCTTTACGTCTGGGGTGCCGCAGGCGGGCGCAAAGAAACAGTAGCGCGGAATAGCGGCCATATGGGTGTGGTGTCCGTGTAGCTACCAGATAGAGGGGTAGCGGGGGTAGCGGGGTAGCGGTAGCGGGGGGGCGGATGGGGGTTGCTCAAGGAGTGAAGAGAGTACTCGTAGCCACTGTCTTACCCGTTAGCCACAGGCCACTTGTCAGCAGGCCATCACCATTAACGTGTGCAAGGGTTGGGTGTTGTGTCTAGGGCTCACCTGTTCCTGCAGCGCCTCCTCGAATGCCGCAGGGTCTGTTTTGAGGAGTTCATCGAGCTCGGCGCCCACGCTGGTACTGCACTCCAGCGGCGCCAGGCGCCCGGCGGCGGCGGCGGCGGCCCGCGAGGCCCACCCCTCCTCCTCGGCCGAATTGTCTGAAGGGGAGGAGGCGGAGGCGTGGCAGCCAACGCGTCCGCCGCGCCGCACAGCCGGGCGACTCAGCCGCGCACCACCGCGGTGCGCCGCTCGCGCCCCGCATCGGCCGGCGGGGTCGCTCGCGGCGCGCGCAGTGCAGCCACCCGCCCCCGAAACCGGAAGCGTGCAGCGTGCAGCTTCCATTTATATCGGGGGAAACGATGGGTCCGTGTAACTCTCCTAAAGGAAGAAGAAAGCGGAAAACAGACGTACGAGCCAGAGGCACGCCGGCGGTACAGACGCGACCGCGCGAACCTGTTCAACGACGTTGCCCCGCGTGCCGCCCTGGTTCGTTCTCACGACGCCGTGTGTGCGATATTGTGTCGGCATTGCCAAAGCTAACAAGCCCAACACGCCTGCCACGTCCGCGTCCTCGTCATCGTCATCTTGAATCCAACTTCCTGAATCCCCTTTCCGCGGACAAACCAGATTCCTCGGATTCGGAAAGTGGATCAGAGATTCGTCTCTGATGAGTTCCGGAGTCCGCAATCCGCTGTGTGTTGACCAGGACGGCGTCGCCCACGGCGTCGACCGAGGCACTCCGCTTGGCACCAGACGACACGGGTCTAACCATGGCGGCCTCTATTGCCACCGTCCGCGTCGCAGCCGTGGCCACGCGCGCCGGCTCCCAGCCGGGCGGCCGCTCCACCCAGCATTCGCGACCATCCGTCGTGTCGCGACCATGCCAGAGCAGGGTCGGTGCAGCAGTGCCCGCGTCCCGCCTGGGCGGCAGGGGCTTACACTCGTCCACTTCTCAGCTCAACTTGAGCCGTGTCTGGCACAAGAAAACACCCTACACACCCTCAACACCCCGTAACACCCATTTAACACGGGCTACCCAACCCCTCCGCGCACCCCCAATCCCATACAAAGCGCTCAAGTTGAGCTGAAAAGTGAACGAGTGTAAAACCCCTGCTGGGCGGCAGCGCGCGGCGCGGGCGGCGGGTGGCGTGTGCCGCCGTGGATCTGCGGCAGGTGATCGAGCGGCTGGCCGACGCTGAGGACCTCAGCGAGGGTGAGGCCATGGACGCCATGGACGCGCTCCTTGACGCGGATCCGGTAGGGCCTGGCAGATGATGCAACCAGGGGCTTACGCTCGTCCACTTCTCACCTCAACTTGAGCCGTGTCTGACACACAAAAACACCCTACACACCCTACACACCCCCTTAACACGGCCTACGCAATCCCTACGCGCACCCCTTATCCCATAAAAAGCGCTCAAGTTGAGCACTGAAGTGAGCGAGTGGGAGCCCCTGCCTGGCACGGCAGAAGCTGCAACGAGTATTGCTCGCCCCGTCAGCGTCATAGGATGCCTTCGCTCAACAAACGAGGGTTCCAGACGCGTTGGATGATGTGGCGAGCAATATCTGCCGGGCCCTAGGATCCGGCGCAGATATCCGCGTTTCTCGTGCTTCTGCGGGCCAAGGGCGAGACCGCGAGCGAGATGGCGGGGTTGGCGCGTGCGATGCAGAACCGGTCGGTGAAGGTGGATGCCGGGGACGACGTGCTGGACATTGTGGGCAGGGGCTAACACTCGTTCACTTCTCAGCTCAACCTAAGCCGTTTTGGTCACACCTCCCCGTGTTCCCCTGTCCAATACACTGGGGGAAAATTATGCGCCCAACATATCCAACAAAATGTGCTTACGTAGAGCCGAAAAGTGGACGAGTGTGAGCCCCTGATTGTGGGCACCGGCGGCGACGACGCGGGCACCGTGAACATCTCCACGGGGTCCTGCATCCTCGCCGCCGCCGCCGGGGCCAAGGCGGGGCGGTGCAACAACACGAAGCGTTCAAACACGGGCTTTGAAATGAAAGCGCCTGGTTTCGGTGCCAGTGCCTAAAACCAAAATATGAAGTACGAACCGCGTGGCTTTCCAAGTTTTGCTTTCCAAATTTGACTTGCGCCCCTATACCAAGGTGGCCAAGCACGGCAACCGCTCGGTGTCCTCACTCTGCGGCTCCGCGGACGTGCTGGAGGCGCTGGGCGTGGCGGTGGACCTGGGGCCCGAGGGCGTCGCCAAGTGCGTGGAGGCGGTGGGCAGGGGCTTACACTCGTCCACTTTTCAGCTCAACTTGAGCGCTTTGTATGGGATAGGGGGTGCGCGGAGGGGTTGTGTAGCCCGTGTTGAGGGGGTGTTAGGGGGTGTGTAGGGTGTATTCTTGGGTCAGACACGGCTCAAGTTGAGCTGAAAACTGGACGAGTGTAAGCCCCTGGCGGTAGGCATGGGGTTCATGTACGCGCCGCGGTTCCACCCGGCAATGAAGGCAGTGGCGCCCGTGCGCAAGGCGCTCAAGGTGCGCACGGCGTTCAACCTGCTGGGGCCCATGCTCAACCCCGCGGGGTCAAAGTACGCCCTGGTAGGGCGGTGCAGGTTGCTCCTATCATTTCCACGTTGAACGCGCCTGGAACTGAACTTGTGACGACTAAATAAAGATGAACCGCTTTCAAGGTTTGCTTTCGATTTCAACTCGCGCCGCTACACCCTGGTTGGGGTGTACAAGCCCGAGCTGCAGATGCTGATGGCGGAGTCGCTCATGAAGCTGGGCAGGGGCTTACACTCGTCCACTTTTCGGTTCAACGTAAGCGCTTTCTGTGGGATAGGGGGTGCATTTAGGGGTCGTTTAGGGGGTGCATATGGGGCGTTGCGGGGAATTAGGGGGTGTTTAGAGTGTATTTTGTGACAGAAACGGCTCAGGTTGAGCTGAAAAGTGAACGAGTGTAAGCCCCTGAAGCTGGGCATGAAGAAGGCGCTGGTGGCAGGGGCTCACACTCGTCCACTTCTCCACTCAACCTGAGCCGTTTCTAAAACACAAAACATACCCTAAACACCCCCTAGTACCCACTGTCACCACCTAAACACCCCCTAAACAACCACTGAATGCACCCCCTATCCCTAAAAAAACGCTTACGTTGAGCCGAATAGTGGACGAGTGTAAGCCCCTGGCTGGTGGTGTGCAGCACGGTGGGCGACCTGAGCCTGGACGAGATGACCCCGTGCGGGCCCACAGAGGTGGGGCGGTGCAGGTTGACCCTATCAAACCCAAGTTGAAACCGCCTGGGACTAAGCGCTTGAAACTAAAGTGTGACATACTGCTTTCAACTTCTGCTTTCAAATTCAACTTGCGCCGCTACAATCAGGTGGTGGAGGTCACCCCGGCGGGCACGCGCCGCTATAAGTTCTACCCCAAGGTAGGGCCGGGCCTGCCAAACATCGCCCGCCGCGACATCCAACGCATTCTCTGATTCCTTCATGGGGGGAGCGTTATGAGAAGGTGGTATAGGGGTCTAATGATTGGAGCTAATCGGTAAATCGTGAATTAAATCAAGGGCTCTGGTGCCATTCTCTCACTCAGTCCTTTGGTTCTTGAATTGATGATATTGCGGTGACGTGGCGAGCAACATCCGGATGGCGCTACCACCAGGAGGTGGGGATACCCGAGTGCACGTTGGAGGAGCTGCGCGGCGGCGACGCGGCGCACAACGCCGTCATGCTGCAGGACGCGCTGGGCGGCGCCAAGGTAGGGCGGTGCGGGTTGAAACCAGCTGACCCCCCCGAGTTGAAAGCGTATTGGCTTCGTAAATGGGGGAGGCCCCCTATGGACCGTTATTCCCTCACTCTGATTTATGATGGAGGCCCCCTGCGCACCATTGAGCGCTTGAAAGCAACATGTGATGAAGCGTTTTGAAACTTTGCTTTCGAATTCAACTTGCGCCGGTACGCCAAGGGCCCGGTGGCTGACACGCTGATGCTGAACGCGGGTGTGGCCATGGTAAGGCGGTGCAAGTTGACCCCATAAAACCCGTGTTGAAAGCGCTTGGACGTATGCGCTTTAAACTATAGTATGATGAACCGCTTTCAAGTATTGCTTTTAAATTCAACTTGCACCACTACACCATGGCGGCGGCGGCGCAGGCGGACAGCGTCGAGGAGGGCATCGCCATGTGCAAGGAGGCGCATGCGGCGGGCAAGGGGGGCGACACCCTGCGCGCCTGGATCGCACTCAGCCAGGAGCTCAGGGCGCAGGAGGCCTAAGAATTAAGCGCCCAAGGCAGTTATGGGAGGCAGTTTTTCAACAAAAGTCAGTCCATGTGCTTATTGTTGAGAACGGACTGTCCGTCTAGTTCGACCGCCAACCGTTTTGAGGTCACACGATAGACATCACGCTTGGTCATTAAGCTTATGATATCGTAAATCTGGCACGTACACTGTTCCAGTCACACGCGCACGCTCGCGCAACACGCGCACGCTCGCGCAACACGCGCACGCTCGCGCAACACGCGCACGCTCGCGCAACACGCGCACGCCCGCGCGACGTCTATTTTGGACTGAATTTCAATACCTATTTCATGTTTCATGTTCCCCCCCTGTCATATTTTAAATCTACAGTGTGCAATCACGCGGCACGCATATTGCTGGTTTGGGGTCGAGGCGGTTTGGTTGATGCTGATCAGCCTGTTCTGCGTTTCAATACACACACACGCACACTCACTCACTCACACGCACACACACTCACTCACTCACACATAAGACACAGAGACAAACAAAGCCCATCCTGACTCTCCGATCACTGCTTGGGCGGCCCCACTGCCTTGGGCGGCCCGCCCTTGGGCACCGCGGGGCCCGCGGGGGCGTCGGCCCGCCGGGTACCCATGGAGTTGGGGTCCATGGAGGGGTAATAGTTGGCGCCGAGGCCGCCGCCGCGCCCCGCCGCGCCGCCGCCGCTCGGGGGTGCCTGGTCGTGGCGGCGCAAGTCGAATTTGAAAGCAAAGTTTGAAAGCGATTCTCATGTTCTAGTTTCAAGCGCTTAGATCCAGGCGGTGTCAAAGTGGGTTTGATCGGGTCAACCTGCAGCGCCTCACCTGGTACGGCGCCGGCATCGGCATCGGCATGTATCCCTGGTACTGGCCTCCCTCGGGCGGCGGCTGGTACTGCCCGGCACCTCCGCGGCCCACAGGCTGACCAGGCTGGTACTGGCCCTGACCCATCCCCGGCTGCAGCGGCATCATCATGGGCGTCGCCGCGCTCGCCGGCTCGCCCCGCCCGCCCGCCAGCCGCCTCAGGTCGCCGCCGCTGCTCGCCGCGCCCGCCCCGGCCACGGCCGCCGGCACCGCCGTGCCTTCCACCTCCTTCACCTTCGCGGGCTTGCCCCACATCAGCCGCAGCTTGATACCGTTTATCTCCAAGTTGTGCGCCAGCTTGGCCGCCGCCGACTCCGCCGCGGCGCGAGTGGTGAAGGTGACGAACGCGCAGTTACGCGCCAGCACCACGCGGATCGACTTGAGCTCGCCGTAGGAGTAAAAGGCATCCTTGAGCGAGGGGCTAACACTCGTCTGCTTCACAGCTCAACGTAAGCACATTTTGTGGGATATGTTGGGTGCATGATTTTCCCCCAGTCTATTAGACAGGGGACAGGTGGAGGTGTGACCAAAACGGCTTAGGTTGAGCTGAAAAGCGGACGAGTGTAAGCCCCTGCCTTGAGCGACCCCTCGTCCACGCGCGCGTCCATGCCCCCCACGTACAGCGTGGTGATGGTGGGGTCCTCGGGCCAGGGGCTTACACTCGTTGACGTTAGAGCTCAACTTGAGCAACCCCAGGACACATTCATGAGTGAAGTTGGGTCATACGGTGGACAGAAGAGCTCAAGTTGAGCTGAATCTGGAACGAGCGTGAACAGAACAGCTCAAGTTGAGCTGAAACGGGAACGAGTGTAAGCCCCTGCATCGGGCGGCATGATGGTGGGGGTCTGCTCCGCACGCGCCAGCATCTTCTCCGCCACCGGATCGTTGATGCCGTAGTACCGATCCTTCATGTTCTGCGTGCGCAGCTCGGGCGCGGAAGTCAGCTCGGGCATGTTGGTGTCGCCGTCGTGTAGCGGCGCAAGTTGAATTTATAAGCCAAATGTGACAGCGGTTCATCATATTGTAGCTTCAAGCGCTGAATTCCAGGCCCTGTCAATGTGGGTCTGATAGGTTCAATCTGCACCGCCTTACCATTGCACGGGCGGTACGGGCAGTCGTTGCGGTTGCACGAGTTGCGCAGCCAGAACGTGCAGATGGGCGACTTGTTCTTGTTGTAGTACGGCTTCTTGCGGCTCATCTTGTTGAGCAGCTCGTTGGCGCGCGCCTTGCCGAACGCCCCCGTCTCGCTGATGTCCTCGCCGTTCTCCAGCGCCTTGCTGTAGCGGCGCAAGTTAAAATTGAAAGCAGAAGTTGACAGCAGTACATGCCATTTAAAGAGAAGTCCGCGCTCGGAAATGTAATTTTCGGACATTTTAAATCAATGGGTCTTGAGTTAACAGATTATTTCGAACGTGGGCTTGTCTTTCGATGTCATATTACAGTTCAGTTTCAAGCCATCAGTTCGGGTCGGTTTCAACGTGGGTTTGATAGGGTCAACCTGCACCGCCCCACCTTGGCCAGCTGCTCGGTCTGAAACTCGATGTTCACGTCGGACTTTGCCAGCATCCGCCGCCAGGGTCGCAGCCCCCCAAAGCCTCGTTTGGTCAGATGACCATATCGCCATGCTTCTGTTTGGTTGAACGTGCCCTCAAGGACGCTGGTCCCTCCCGCGCCCACTTCCCCCCGCGCCCACTCCCTCCCGCACTACCGTACCGTGAGCACCGTCGAGGCGTTGACTTGGGATAGTTTGAGTGAGCTAGGGACCAAACAGCAAGGTGTTACCGGGAAACACTTCCCGTGTTTGTGTCACCCTCGCGACGTCCACGCTTCGCACGATGGGGGAACCCGGATTACAGAGAGGGGACCCCTGGGGTGTGGAAAACGATAGAAGGGAGTCCGCGTTGTGAAGTGTGAGGTTTGTTTCTGTTTGTGGGTGACTGAAGGTAGTCCCAGTTTGTGGTTTGGTCATGGTGGCTTGTGGTTTGGTCGTGGTGACCTGTGGTGCTTGGTGGTGGCTGCCCCGCCTCGCGCTCGCGGCCCAGCGCGGCGTCGCGCGCCTGCACGGGAATGCCGTAGTCGAGGTCCAGCAGACACACCTGGCACACGTTCTTGGCTAGCGCGATCTCCCGGCACACCACGGTGCGCTTGTACCGCGCCTCGTTGCCCGGGCGCCAGCGGAAAACCGTGAAGGGGCGGGCGCTAATCGCGCACTCCGCTCCGTAGTTTTCCTGCGATGGAAGAGAGAAAATGCACAAAGTGAGGAGGAAGGGAGTGAGCAAAGACGCGGGGATGTTGTGCGGGTAGAGAGGGGGATGCGCGCAGGGCGCCGGTGGAACGTGCGAGTTGACGGGGTGCCCTGAGAGAAAAAGGGGGAGTTGAAATGAAGATGGGCGTGTCGGTTGCGAGGTGGGGGTGTGCACCTTTTGCATGCGGATGTAGGGGTTGGGCCCGAGGCAATCCTCGCACACGACGGGGAAGTCGGTGCGCTCCCACCCGTCCTCGTCGGGGTCCGCGAGCAGCCGCGCAGCCTGCGTGAGGGAAGAGTAAACGTTAGGGCAAACAAAGGAGGCAAAAAGCGCAAAATGCCCGGTCATGGAACACGATCACCAGGTCCGAGTAAGCAGGATCTGGTGGGGGGGGCTGTGGAGGTGCGGCGGCGGTGGGCGGCAAGTGTGTGGGGCGGGATCCGCGACCAACGCACCATGTTTGCAGACTTTCCACGCGCGTGCTCTGCGGCGTCGGGCGGGCGGGAATGGCCAGGGCAGTGAGAGAGGGAAAGGTGAAGAGGAGAGCGGAACCCCCCATAAATCAATAAAACAAAGACCCCCTAAATTGATAAATAGCTCTACCCCCTATAAATTATGACCCACCAAAAAATCAAACACATCCTGAGGCGCGGGTGCCTGAGTGCCGTTGCGACGCCTCCGCGCGACCCAGGGGGAGGGTTGGCGACAATGGCGTCGCGCTCCCGCCGCCACCGCCATACCACCGAGCCTGACCTCGCGCTGCAGACCCAGTACCTGGCGTCCGTTCTCAACAACCCCAACGAAACCGAGAGCACGCTCGCATCGTGGAGCTCGTTCCTGGGCTTGGGCGGCGACGCGCCGTCCGCCGAGGAACCACCACCAATTGCGCCGGGGATACTTCCCGAGGTGCTTCCGGCGGACTTCGAGGCAGGGCCTTATCCACGCACCACCTTGCCTCCTTAGCCGTTCGACCCTGCTACCATTTTTCTCATCCCACTCCATCATGGACCGCCTACCTCACCGCGGCTTTCACGCGTCCGCAGGTCTGCTGCTGATCGCCCATCGTCAACGCCGCTGCCACTGCCATCCAACGGGGCACCCGCACCGTCCACAGCCGCACCCCGCTCCGCACAGCCAGACAACTCAGTCCTCGAAACATTGCGAGTACTAGCTTCACCCCCCGAGTAGCTCAAAGACAATCAAGTGCCCGGTTACAATGTGATTCTGGCTGTCCTCTGAAGGCCCTGCTTACTGGGATACCTGCGGCGCATCCGCGTGCAGTATGCGCGTTTCGTGGCGACGCGCGAGCTGGCGAAGCAGGCCTCGGAGAAGGATGGCGGCTCTGGAGGTGGTGGGAGGGAGGGGGGCGGGAGCGCGAGTGGCAGCGGTGGTGTGCGTGGCGGAGCGGGCGGTGGCGATGGCGGTGGCGGTGGCGGTGGCGAGGACGCGCGGCGCATGGCGGGCGACGCCGCCTCAGGGGCGCTGGAGCACGGCGCGGCGGCGGCGGCGCGGCTCGAGCGCGAGGCCCGCACCGACGGCTCCACCAACTCCGGTGCCATGGTGCTAGTCCCCCCACCCGGCGCGCCCGGAAGCGTGGTCATCGGCGGCCGCTTCGATACCGGCCCGCGGTTCCGCTCGCAAGGCAGCGGGCAGGGCCTGCCATGCACCCC
>Ga0307489_10000281_pt1 | contig 29454 bp, 56 predicted proteins | sample SB12metaG_FD_202247 | JGI IMG/M metagenome (GOLD analysis project Ga0307489, IMG submission 202247) | Sea-ice brine microbial communities from Beaufort Sea near Barrow, Alaska, United States - SB 1.2 | ecosystem: Environmental > Aquatic > Marine > Coastal | place: USA: Alaska | collected... | reverse complement strand
TCAAAAGTTAGGTGATTGCTGGTCCATGGTGGGATGACCAGGGCGGGGGCGTATAGGGGAGAGACCGGTCATTGATGACAGCGACGAAGTTTTGAAATCATACTGCCGATGAGTGAATGAAGATGTGGTTGATGTTGATTTGAACGATGGTGTTCATGATGATGATGATGGAACCGTTGTGAATGGGCAAGATGGTACGACGGCGTGTACATACTATACGACATACGAGTGCCATAATGTACATATTAGGAGAGTGGTGGGGATGCCTTAGTAGATGCATCGACAGCGCCTCATGTAATCCAATAATATTCAACTAGCATTCGAACCAGATTGACGAGCTCCGAACGAAAGCGAAGCCAGCTATCGGAAGAAGCGGTGTGCTGCCCCAAACAATGCTTGGCATCGTCAACACCTTCATTCCCTTTGTCATAGCCGGAGGACGGAGGGCTCACAGCTTCACACTGCACACGTGCACAAGTAAAACTAAAAAGAGGGGGGTCAGGGAAAAGGAAGGGTATTTAGCAAGTTGTAAATGCAAGGGGTCATAGTCGGGGGGAAATAAGCGCGAGTCTGACGCGGCACCTATCACTTCTCACGGCGCGGCGTCACGAGCGAACAGCGCTCACGCGTCCAGACGAAGTCGAAGAGTGGGCGCAGACAGAGCAGGCAGCGGTAGGCTGTTGGCGATTCCAAGCCGCGCGCCACACGCCCCCGGCTTGAACCAAGCGGCCAACAACAACGCGACACAAGACACTCGAAATATAAAAGAGGACAACGTGAAGATGGGACGCGGCACGCCCTCGTATTCGTCCGCCGCGGTGCAGCGCTACAACGCGGAGCTGACGCTGACGACGCCACAGGACCGCCAGAACGGAGCGGTGAGTGTATGCGTGGTGCCTTGTTTCGTTACGAGGGTGTGCCAGTGCTGACAAGCCCATCCCGCCCTGGCGTTCATTCCCACCACACTGACGTCTCTCGCTTCCTCCCTACGTTCCCTGCACTCCTCCCTCCCAGGACATCCGCCTGGCGCCTTGCAACAACTCTGACTTCGAGGGCGTCCCCGCCGTGGGCGGCCAGACGTACGCCTGGCAGATGAGCGGCAAGCACACGAGCAGCGTGGTGCTGGGCGCGCCGCTGCGGCACCAGGGGGCGCAGACGCGGTGGCCCACCTGGGGGGCAGGGCCTTACACTCGTCCACTTTTCGGCTCAACATAAGCACATTTTGGTGGATACGTTGGGTGCATGATTGTCCCCCAGTCTATTGGACGCGCTGGGCTGGGCGCCGAGGTGTGACCAAAACGGCTTAGGTTGAGCAGAACAGTGGACGAGTGTAAGCCCCTGCTTGGGGGTGTGCAAGACGCCCGCGCTCGTCGCCGCCGCGGCGGGGGGCGCCACGGCGAGTGGTCTCAACGAGGGGCACGAAGGCATCGACGACGCCCACGACGCCGACGCCCGTGCGCGTACATTGACGAGCGTGAGATGCGACCCAACGCGCTCCCATCATATCGAGGGCCACGAAAGCAGTAACGAAGTTGACTTCCGTGCTGCGCTAGATGCCGTGCACTCGGCGCCGCAGCCGCAACGCGTGGGGACGCACGTCGAATACGCGGGCCGCTCCGCGCGGTGTTGGCAGGGCTTTACATGTGTTATTGCAAACACTATAAACCTCAATCGAGCCCCAAGGCCACTTGACACCTCAATCCACTTAAAGCTGCTGCGATTGAAGATGGAAAATGGTACTTGGATGGGGCTCTGGTTGCGGGCGACCCGGTATGGGGAACGCGGCGGATGAGTTGGTAGGGCCTGGCAGATACTGCTCGCCACATCATTGGATGCCATTTAACTTAATATACCAGGTTTTAAAATGCGTGTCGATGACGTGGCGAGAAATGTCTGCCAGGTCCTGCGAGCTGGGCACAGCTGGCACGATGCCGGCAGAGGAGGTCCGCGCCGGTCAGATGGAGGTGGGACTTGCGACGCCCCCGGCGCAGGAGATGCAGCGCCCCAGCGGCGGCAGCAGTGGCGGCAGCGGCAGCGGCGGCGGCGGCGCGGCGGTCCCATGGCAGGGCCTGGCCACTCGTTCCCTTTTCAGCTCATCTGCCAGCCATTCGTCTTTTGAAGCCACTTGAGCTATCCCACTTACCCGTAATACCTAGAAGATATGTAATTCGACCCGAAAATGAACGGCGTGCTGGACCCTGCTCCATGGTACCAGCATCCGCCCCCCACCGGCCCGCTGCCGCCCACGCAGTCGATGCACCGCGGGCCGCCCGCCGCCGCCGCTGCCGCGGGAGACTGCGAAGCGTTGCCACTGCCGGTCGGGTCGACGCCGGGCGGGTCGCTGCAGGTTCCGCCCGCGAACCAGGCCATGGTTCAGCGCCGCAACGTCAGCGAAGGAAGAGGAGTCCCGACCGGCGGCGGTGGCGGTGGTGGGGGGCGGGGGGGCGGGGGCGGGGGCAGCAACGGCGGTGGTTGCGGCGGCGAATGCGGTGTCGGGGCCGAGGCCGGGAGGGGAGTCCATTTTGGGCACCATGACATCAGCATGGCTCCCTCTCCTCAAGCCGGAGCGGGCCCCATCCTCAAGCCGGGATTCCCCCCGCAGCGCCAGTTCCAAAAGCCGGGCCCGAAACTCGCGGACAAGTCCCTCGCCGCACGCTTCGGCTTCCCTCGCTTCTAGCTCTACAGAAGCGCCCCACATACTAGTGCGCGTGGGCGTTCATTTTATACATCGGCTGTAAGAATAATGTAAGAATATACCAACTTGGCGATTATGTTATGAACCTAGCTTTGCTCACCCCTCGATGCATGCCAGCAATCACAAATTCACAATACCTGACCAGTTTTCTGGCGTGTAGGTTTGGTTCAATGCTCACCATATGTTACTAGAGCTAGTTGAAAACAAAAGAAACCCAAAGAGAGCAGCCTAGCCTGCCGAGCTCTCATCGTCAAGACTGTCGTGTGACGAACGATAAACGCGATGCCGCATCGCCGCCGTCGTCAACGTTGCCGATGTAAATAAATGGTCATGTGATTATTGACATCCCACGCGCTTCTAAAGGTATGCCAAAATTAAGATTATGCACCACCGCCCAGGGTCAGTAGGCGCCCCCGCGGTCGCCGGCGGCACCGATCAGCCCAAGGTAGTCCTCTCGAATTGTGGCGATGCCGAAAGCAGGGTCAGATAAGTCACGGTCACCACATCAACCACCAAATGGTGTACCAGTGCTCGCCCCGCCATACACCAAATGTAAACCCTTGTTAACCAAAAGTCACACGTCATCCTGCGATAGGCGAGCATTTGTTCCGTTGGTCTGTCCGCGAAAATAGCGGATGTCGTTGGGTAATGCTCATCGTGTGAGCGCTTTGGGACTCGATGAACGTGAGTCATAGTGAAAGTATACCGGACCCTTCAACCCTACCAGAAGATCTCGCTGGCGTCGATGCGCATCCCCACCACACGCACGCGCACCTCCGCGTCCTTCACGATGCGAACCTCCTGGTCCGCGCTCACGTACGCGTTCTCCCCCACGCTCTCGAACGCCATGTCCTCCGTGATGAGCTGGTTGCTGACGAACATGTTGAGCGGGCCCGCCTCCGCGAAGAACCCGAACTTGTTCACCTGCGTGACAACGGCGTCCAGGGGCTTACACTCGTCCACTTTTTCGCTCAACTTAAGCGATTTCTGTGGAATAGGGGGTAAATGCAGGGGTTGTGTAGGGTGTGTTCAGGGGGTGTCTGGGGGTATCAGGGGGTGTTTTGGGTGTATTTTGTGTCAGAAACAACTCAGGTTGAGCTGAGAAGTGGACGAATGAAAGCCCCTGCCGGCGTCCAGCACCTCCCCCTTGAACGGCCGGAACGCGATGCAGTCGTACTTGACGTGGAACTTGGCGCGCGCCGTGCCGTCGTCCGTGATCATCCCCTCGCCAGGGCCTCACCCTCGTTTCCATGTTCAGCTCAACTTGAGCCGTTTTGTCCCTGACCCGGCTAAAAGTATCCCTCAAGGTTGCTGAGTTGAGTAGAGAAGGGGGGGACGCTTGGAAGGCCCTGCCCCTCGCTCACATCGTACATGCGCGTCACCAGCACGATGAACCCGTGCCCGCTGCCAGGGTCTGGCCACTCGCTCCCTTTTCAGGTCAGCTGACTGTTTGCTCGTGATGATGGTGTACCAGCGTACCCGTGCGCATTTGCCGCATCTTCCATCCTGGCCTGGCCACTCGTTCCCTTCTCACCTCGACTGCCAGCATTTTCGAGGGATGGCTCAGTGGTTTCAGGGTCAAAGCAGCACGAGTAAAGCTGTAAGAGGGCACAATCGTAAGGCCCTGCCGCCCGCTGCAGCTCCCCTCCACCTGTTTGATTTGGGAAGAAAGTTTGGATGAGAAAGATGCTTTGGATTGAAAGTTTGTGTGGAACGAATCGAAGGGAGGAGGCGCCGAGAGCGGCGGGGAGGCGGGGGAAACGGTGCACGACGCGAAGCTGTGGCCGCGGGTTTTGCGGGGCGCCCCGTCCGTGGGGCGCCTGTTCTCCTCTGCGCTCGCGTCTCATTTGATTCGCACTCTTTCCCGTAGGCACTCTAGGGTTACTCAAAGTGCATTTTGTATTTGGTCGGTGGGAAGTGACTGAAGGTATGACACTCGGCGCGCTCACATCGGTCTTGAGCTTCTCCAGCAGCAGCTCCCGCAGGTTCTTGCCGAAGTGCCGCGCCTCCATCACGATGTTCTTGTCCAGCTGGATGTGGAAAAACATCGCGGCACAACGATGTCACACGCCTCTCAACAGATCCCTCCCTCCCTCACCCCCGCGGCACCCAGGCTGATTCCCGCCACCGCCGCTAGCCCCCGCCCCCTGCGCGCCCGCACCCCTCCCTGTGCGTCTAACGGTTGGGAGGTTACAACTGCGTCGAGATCGCGACGGTCGCTCGCGCCGTGATCAAGACGAACGCGGGTGATGCTGCCACTGTGAGAGGCATCGCGTGTGACGCAGAAGAGACCGTTTCGCATTTTGTATAAAAAAGAGCCGCTGTTGGCAGGAGGGTGGGGGAGTCAGTGATCCGGCGACCGGTACACCACGGGCAAACAGATAGGGTATTGATCACTGGTGGGGGAGTCAGTTCTTCGCTTCCACATTTTCTTTTCTGACTCGGCTGACTGATCCTAGGTTCAACGTTTCGGCCGCCCGAAGCGCTTCCACCTCCACGCGCGTCAAGGCCGCCAGAGCTCAGACGCGGGCGTTGCTGAGACGAGAGGGGGTGGCCGGCATGGCGCAGCCGGCGATGTACGAGCAGATGGTGTTTCCCACGCGCTTCGTGTGGGCGTACGGCGGCCGGCAGGCGCGCACCCCGACCCTCATCCCAGCGGTCTCAACCCTTGCAAACAGAATAATTTGGCACTTGCTACGCTGATCAGCGAGGAGGTGTGGTGTCGCGGAAGGGTGGCCGTCCCGTGGCGCGCGCTGCGGAACCGCGCCTTGCTATCTGGACCAATGGCGTAACCGAAGCGCCGTCGAGTGGCCAGGCCAGCGAGGAGAACGCGGCGAGTGTGTGCGGGTACACTGGTAACACCAATGCAAGACCGAACAGTCGAGTTGAGGTGAAGCGGGAACGAGTGCGACTTCTCATTTGTCAGGCTCTGTCGCTCACCACGTAGTTGGCCGCGGCGGCGGCGCTCGCGGGCACCGCGTATCCGGAGCTCTGACACCTCATCGTTATCCATTCCGTGCCTCGACTACAGGTGCACTTGTGCGGGTCCTTCACGAACTGGCTGGAGACGGTCCCGATGGCCCCGGAGCCGACCCCCGCGGGCGGGCAGGTGTTCGCGGTGGTGTGCAACCTACCGCCGGGGTACCACCAGTACAAGTTCATCGTGGACGGCGAGTGGCGCCACGACGAAAACCAGGCGTTCATCCAGGACCCGTTGGGCAACGTCAACAACTGGTGCGCGCCGCGCCGAACCCGCCAACCCGCGCCAATATTCCTCCCCACCCCCATCCCCCAAAAAAACAAAAAACCCCTGGCCTCCCCAACGAGCAACGTTGTTTCTCACTGTCTTTATCTGCCAACTCTCTCCAACCCTCCATCAAACCATCACCCCGTGCCTCAGCTATTATTCTCCGCGCCCCGCGTCTCAACATCCCCTTGTCGATGCTCAACGCTTCCCTCAGACTGTTCCGCCCAACCCTACCACCCTGTCCCAACTCTTGGTTGTCCTGACCCGCCCCTGTCTGACTCGCGCCCCCCCCCTGCGCTCTGTGCCCCACAGGCTGTTCGTGAAGAAGCCGGGCGCGGCGGGCGAGGGCACGGGCGGTATCCCCATCCCGCAGCCGCGCGAGGGCGGGGCGGACGGCGGCATGGACTGGATCGGCAGCGGCATGCACGGCAGGGCCCCGCCTCCGGGCCTCGGGGCCCGGGCCCCGCGCCCCGGGCCCCGGGCCACGCCGCCGCTCCCTTTCCACCACAACTGAAGCTTCCCTCAAACCACTCAAGCTACGCTCACGTTATCCCCATGTGACACCTCGAGGGACGTTTTACCTTACGTTGAGCCAACGCGGGAACGAGTGTTGGGCCCGACTGCACGGGTTGCAGATCAAGCGCGACAGCGACGGTCATGTGAAGGGGCCGAGCGCGGGGCCAGCGGCGATGGGGGTCAAGGCAGGGGGGTCGTTGAGAACAAGCACTCGAACGGCAGATGGCGCTCGAGTTACCTTCACAGTGAATGCTCCCACAGACTCGAACAGCAGTGCAGTGGGCGACCGCCCCTACACCATATTAGGGGCCCACGCCAGCTAGCTTGCTTGATTTGCCAGGTTTCGCCCACCTGACGTGGGTGGAGTGCTTGTTCTGAAGGACCCTGGTGCAAGGGCGTGAATGCGGGCGCCGGCGGCGGGGAGGCGCAGGACGCCAGCCGCGCGCGCGTGCTGGAGTTCCTGCAGCGGCACACGGCGTACGAGCTCATCCCCGAGAGCAACAAGGCGCGGCGGCGGCAGCCTCACTCGGAATAATACTTCCCGCTGAAGTGTGTGACTCATATGTGCATTCTGGTTCCGCGTCCGGCGTCGCTCAACCTTCGCAGGAGTGGAGTGGAGTGGACAGCATGATGTAAAGACATAGTTATCATCACACGCGACTGATACACTGCGGTCCCTGCAACATGGTGGTGGTGCTGGACACGAACCTGCCGGTGCGGCAGGCGTACCACGCGTGCTACGAGCAGGGCATCATGGCGGCGCCGCTGTGGGACGAGCGCCAGCAGGAGTTCGTGGGGATGCTGTCCGCGGGGGACTTCATCGACATCGTGCAGATTATGGGGCCCACCCTGGTAGGGAGGTGCAGGTTGACCCTATTACACCCACGTTGAAAGCGCCTGGTACCTAGCCCTTAAAACTAAAATGTGATTAACTGCTTTCAAAATTTGCTTTCAGATTCAACTTGCGCCGCTACACCCTGGCGTCCTCCATGACGGAACAGGAGCTGGACCAGCACACCATCTCCATGGTAGGCCGGTGCAGATTGACCCTGTCAAACCCAAGTTGAAACCGCCTGGAACTATCCGCTTGAAACTAGTTTGTGATGTACTGCTTTCAAATTTTGCTTTCAAATTCAACTTTCGCCGCTACACCATGGTGCGGGATGACAAGGCGGCGGAGAGCAGGGAGCAGCCGGCGCCGCTGGTATCGGTGCGGCCGGAGGACAGCCTGCACCTGGTGAGCCTGACGCTGATGCAGGGGCGGCTGGCGATGGCGCCGGTGCTCAGCTACGGCGCCACGCAGCCGCCGCGGGGGGCGCCGGCCAGCCAGAATACAGAGGGGGACGAGCGCGTGGATGTCGGGGAGGGTGGGGGCGGAAGCGGCGGGGGCGGGGGCGGGGGGAGGACGCCGGCAGGGCCTGGCAGATGTTGATCGCCACGTCATAGGATATCATTCAACTCAATAATCGAGATTTCGTAATGCGTTGGATGATGTGGCGGGCAAGATTTCCTTGTGTCTTGCTTGCCACATCATAGCATGTTTTAAACTCAGGAAGCGATAGTTCAAAATGCGTTGGATGATGCGGCGGGCATTATGCGGTTGTCCCTCGGCATCGTCGTCGGTGCCGCAGTTGCTGCACCTGACGAACCTGGCGGAGGTGTTGGCGTGCCTGGTGCGCCACTTCCGGGGGGTGCCGTCCGCGCTGCCGCTCTTCTCGCAGCCCATCGGCGCGCTGCCGCTCGGCACGTGGACGCAGGCGCTGGGCGGCTTCCGCGGGCAAGCGGCGGCGGCCGGTGTGGGCGCCGATAGCAGTGGCGCTAGTAGCAGCGCCGCCGCCGCCGCCGCCGCCGGCGACACGCCTGTGCCGGCGCTGCTGCCGCTCAAAGCCCTGCTGCCCAACACCACGGTGTCAGACGCGTTCAAGATGATGCCGGGGGTAAGGCTTCGCAGATACCACTCGCTATATCATCGCAAGCATTCTGAACCCCCCTCTCTCGAGTTACGCGACATTCTTTGACGTGGCGAGCAACACCTGGCACGCCCTAGTCGCAGGTGGGAGCGCTGCCAGTGGTGGACGAGAACGGGCGCCTGGTGGACGTGTACGCACGGGCGGATGTGATTCTGCTGGCGGCCAATAACACGTACCGCCGCGTGAGCTTGAGCGAGTTCACAGTGGCGCAGGCGCTGGCGGTGGGCCGCGCGCCCACCGTGGAGGCGCAACGCGCGGCGGCGGCGGCGGCGGCGGCGCACGCGGCAGGGACTTACACTGGTTCCCATTTCAGCTTAACTTGCGTTCCCATTTCAGCTCAACTTGAGCTCCTCTGTCCACCGTATAATCCAGATTAACGCATGAATGTGTCCTGGAGTTGCTCAAGTTGAGCTCCGAGGCGAACGAGTGTGAGCCCCTGGCACGCGGCGGCGGCGGCGGCGGCGGCGACGGCTGCCGGCGCGCAGCCCGCCACGCCCGTGCCCTCCGAGGCTCAGCCGGTGGTCCCCAGCCCGCGCGCACACACCTGCACGCGCGCCGACACCTTGCGGGTGGTGGTCGAGGCGCTGTCGCTGCCGGGTGTGCGCCGCCTAGTCGTGGTAGACGCCGCGACGCACCGGGTGGAGGGCGTCGTCAGCCTCTCCGACGTCGTCGGCTTCCTGCTCTCGTAACACCCAATTAATAGTAACACCAATTAATATGTTCGGTTGCGTTGCGTTAATTGATATGTTAGTCCAATCAGTTACGTCCATATAGTGAGTCATAAAAGGATGCTGTTTGCTGCGTCGGTTGTAGTCCCCGTAATGACTCGCGAAAGGCTATTCATATTGTTTAATCTAATGCATCAGTCTCTTGCACGGTTCACAGCACTTGACTTCCTAGTGCGACCTGCGCGACGCGGCAGAGAGAGAGGGCGGTTAGTAGAGCTGGAGTCGGTTTTTTCACGGCTCATAGATAAAGATCAGACGCAATCGAGCGCCTTTCTGCATGGAGCCACACGCTACGGCTGTTCGTTACAGGTGTGAGCGTGAGTAAAACACGTTACACACCCGTGGCGGCCAGCAGGAAAGCAGCCTCAGTTGGCAGCTGTTGGCGCGTGGCGTACCTCAGTCTTGGTAGCTCCAACCTGACACGTCAGTCAGTCAGTGTCGCTTGCTTACCTGTTCCATCACAACCCCACCCACGGGTGCAGGACGCACGGCACGAGGCGCCACACGCGGTGAACGCGGCTTCATAGGAGAGCGCCAGCCATGTTCAGCGGTGCAGGGTGCGCACACTTCAGATCCATCCCCCGCCGCCTTGGCCTTGTGTGGACGGGATTGTCGTTGGGTTTTTTGGTTTTGATTGTTCGAGATCCCGTCCGCGCCCGCTCGTTCGCCCGTGGGCGCACCTCCCCCGTGTGTTCGGCACCCGCGCGCGCTCCCCGCCTCTGATCAGATCAAGGCGGCCGATGCAAACGCCCTGCAAGCCCCCTTCCCTCATCCTGTCTACTCCCGTCCTGCCGTCCTGCCGTCCTCCCATCCCCACCCCTCCTCGCTCCCCACCCCGGTCCCCGCTCCTCTCTCCCGCTCCCCCCCACGGCTCCCCAACTCACCACCTCCCTCCCGCTCCCTCCAATAACAGTGCCGGCGGCGGCTTCTTCGGCGGCAGCGCCTCCAGCGCCGCTGCCACGCCGCCGGGCGGAGGATTCTTCGGAGGAGGCTTGGAGGATGACGGCTTGGAGGAGCTGGGCGGTAGGGCCGCACCCAAGGTGTCCCGCTGCTGCCACTTGAGCGTCTTGGAGGTGTTTACTGGATAACTCAAGTGGTTGAGGATCCTGCGCCCCACTGCGGGAGGGCGCGCGAAGCGCGGGATGGGTAAATTGGGGAGCAGTCTGGCGATGTAGCCCCCCGTCTACATACAGGCTTTAATACTAATCGTGCTGACGATGGTATAGTATAAAGTGGGATAACTATCACTCAAGTGATTTCAGGGACACACGGCTTGAAGTTAAGCTGGAAACAGTACTTAGGTCACGGCTCTGCAGAGCGGGGACATGGAGGATGGAAGCGAGCAATTCATGAAGAGCGAGCGCGTGGAGGAGGTGGAGATCCCGTCGAGCCGCGATGAGGACTTCAGCGACATGTTCGCCAACAGCATGCAGATTGCGGATGCGCCGGTCAGCTCCTTCGGCTCGTATCAGCAGCCGCAGCGGCGGGGCCGCACCCGCACCCCGCACCCCGCGCCCCGCACCCCGCATCCCGCACCCACCCGGTGGTCACCTCCAGCGCAGCACTTGATCCGTCATAGTTCTGTATGAGTGTGTGTGTGTGTGTGTGTGTGTGAGAGAGTATAAGGTTGTGTATGTGTGAGTGAGTAAATATGTGTGTGTGAGTGTGTGTGCGAGTGTGTGTGCGAGTGTATTCAACAGCACATTAGGTAGAAGCCAGACCACGTCCACCACAGAGGAGTGTGTGTGTCCCTGCGCGTGTGTATTCAAACGCCGATCAGGTCGATCCGCCATCTAGGCTGACAGGCGAACTGGTGTGAGTTCTGTAGGACCCTGCGGCGCGGCCACAGATGCAGCCGCCGGGGATGCAGCCGCCGGGGTATCAACACCAGCAACAGCACCAGCAACAGCAGCAACAGCAATATCAACAGCAACAACAGCAACAACAGCAGCAGCAGCAGCAGCAGCAGCAGCCACAGCAGCAACAGCAGATGTCGCTGCAGCAGCAGCAGCAGCAGTTTCTGCAAAAGTTGAATCCCCAGCAGCAAATGCAGTTTCTCACGCAGTTGACGCCGCAGCAGCAGATGCAAATGATGCAGCAGGCACAGATGCACAACATGGCACAGCAAAACCAAGTCCCGCCGCCGATGCCGCCGCCCGGAATGTTGCGCAACGTGCCGCCGCCGCCCCCGGGAGGTCTGCCCCGTGCACCCCCTGGCGGCCCTGCGCCGCCCCGCGCACCCCCCGGAGGCCCCCCTCCTCCCATGATGCCGCCGCCCCCGGGCCACCCCCAGCGCCCCGCAGGCTACCCCGCCGGCGGCAGGGCCTCCTTCCACTCAATACCTCAAACATGTTTCAGATACACGCAGGGACATAATGCTTGCCACGACGCCTTGTTTCGTCATCGTCAAATACATTGCATCATTAATGTGTGAGCGTGTTTTCATCTGACCCTCGTCGGTGGCGACCCGCGGTTCCCGGAGCCGCCTCCTCAGGGCTACCCGGCAGGCGGTGACCCGCGGTTCCCCCAGCCCGGTCGGTCGACTGGCGGCGGAGGTAACCGCCGCAGTAACGTCCCCGAGTGGGCGGACGACGAGTCGCTGGAAGGGCCGGGCGGGAACCGGCAGTCGGGAATGTCGAACGACATCCCCGGAATGCCGGGCGTGCCCATGCCGGATCACATCCCGGGCATGCCGGGGGTGGCCATGACGCCCGAGGACCGCCAGGCCATGGCCGGCGGCGCGGAGTGGGAGGGCGGCGGCGGCGGCGGCGGCGGCGGCGGGTATGGCAACAGCAATAACCGCAACAACGGAGGGAACGATAACTACCGAGGTGGTGGCGGTGGAGGTGGAGGTTATGGAAATAACAGCAACAGTGGTGGCGGCGGTGGTGGTGGTGGTGGTGGGTTCAGGGACGGCGGCGGGCACGGCGGCGCGCACGCCAACAACGCCAACGCGCACAACCCCAACAACGCGAACTACCAGAGCTCGGCGCCGCGGCGGGCGGACAACAACAACCGCGGGCACGTGCACCGCCACAACCACCGCAACCGCAGCGCCAAGCTCATGACGTCGGAGGCAGGGGCTTACACTCCTTCACATTACAGCTCAACTTGAGCAACTTCAGGCCGCATTCATGAGTTAAGTTGGGTTATACGGTGGACAGAAGAGCTCAAGTTGAGCTGAAATCGGAACGAGTGTAAGCCCCTGGTGGGAGGAGATCGAGCAGATTCTGCGCATCCAGTGGGCCGCCACGCACCCCATGGACCGCGCCGCCTACGAGTCCGACTACTACTACCAGGTGGGGCAGATTCCATATTTGGGGTCCAGGAATCCACCCAGATCCACCCAAATCCGACCCTCTACCGAATGCGTCTGAATCCATAATCCATTTTGATAGGGTCAAAATGCCCATACAGCTGCTCGGAACCCACCCGAATTCACCCGAATCCGCCCCTCCACCGAATCCGTCCGAATCGGCAACCCCATCCCAGGCCCTGTCTCCACGTCATCCACCACCTTGTACACTCTCATCGATGAGTTCTGTGGCATCCTGTGATGCGGCAAGCGTTGTTGTGCCGTGGGTATGACGTGGTTCCGACGGAGATATGACCTGGCTTCTGACCTTGGCCGCGGATGTGGCTGTCGGTGACGAACCGCGGGAAGCTGCGGGAGCCGTTCGCGCCCGACGCGCTGCGGGAGCTGGCGCCGCAGGCCAAGGTAGGGCGGTGCGTTGACCCTATGAGAACCATATTGAAAGCGCCTGAAATTAAGCTCTAAAAAATAAAATATAATGAGCCGCTTTTAGAGTTTGCTTTCAAATTCAACTTGCGCCGCTACACCCAGGAGGCGCGCGCGCCCACGGCCTTTGTGGCGCTGGACGGCATGGGCCGCGTGCCCTTCTCCAACATCCGCGCTCCCAAGCCCATCATGGACGTGACGGGCGACGGGCAGACCAAGGGCGGGGGCGGGCGCGGGGCGACCACGGGCGAGGGCGGCCAGCGCCGCCTCGAGCAGGAGCCCCTGCTGGCGGCGCGCATCATGATCGAGGACGGGATGTGCCTGCTACTGGACGTGGACGACATCGACCGGCAGGTGGAGGAGGGCGTGGCGGTGGAGGCGCCGGCCGCCATGTCGCGCCGCCGCGACTTCCTGCTGGAGGGCCTGGCGGGCACGCTGCGTCTGCCAGCTGTGCCGGTGCTGACACCGCAGGCGGCCAAGCGCGGCGAGTCTGACGCCGTGTTCGAGCGCATCGCGCACCTGCACAAGGGTCGGACGATGCTAGCGAAGTTGCTGCCGCGGCTGAGGCCCGGGTGCGCGGCGGCGGCGAGCTTGACGTGGGCGGTGATGCGCCACGCGCCGGCGATGCTGCTGGAGGGCGAGAAAGCGGCGGCGGCGGCAGCGGCAGCGGCAGGCAACGACGAAGACGCGGCGCAAAACAACAGCGCGGCGGCGCTGGCACGCGCCGCCGCCGCCGCCATGGGCACGCTCACGCACAACGCCGCCGCCAGCGCCATCGAGGCACTGGCCTCCTCAGTGGTGGGCGCCTCTGCAACCTCAACGCTGCCGTCACTGGCCGCTGCCGCGGGCCCCGGTCACAGCCTGGCGCTGCTGCTCTGTGCCGTGCTGGAGCAGGGGTCGCGCCTCGGCATCCTGGGCGCTGACTACGACAGTTCCCCCGAGTGGTCCGACTGCTTCACCACGATGTTCGGAATCCTGGACGCCCACCTCGCGGCGCTTGAGGTAGTGCGTCGCAGACATTGCCCGCCACGTCATCCTCCACATCACAGACCCTTGCTTTTTCAGTCAATGGCATCGCGTGACGGGGAGAGTTCCTGCTTCGTCATCCTCCACATTCAGACCCTCATTTCTTGGGTTGAATGGCATCATATGACGTGGCCACCATCATCTGGCTGGCCTTAATCAGAGGAACACATGAAGGCGGTGCGGGGTGGAGACAAGAAAGCGGCGGAAGGGAGGGCGGCGGAGGCGGTGCCGCGCGACCTGCTGCGCGCGTGTGTGCCACACTGCTCGCCGGACCAGCGCGACACCATCCGCAACCGCATCACCTCGTGCCAGTGACGCGCTCCGCGCTAATCGTCGAGAGCGATAGCAAGCTGAGCAGCTGCCTCTGGCCTGCAACTGGCTGTTCATGAGACTGCCCGGTCGACTGAGCTGGCGAGAGCGAGAGCGAGAGAGCGGGAGGAAGAGCACGCGAGAAGAAAATAATGAAAAATAATAAAACCCTTCACCGCAGCAATGAAATGCTGCGGGGGAGGAGAAAGCTGAGACCCACGGGCTCTGCTGATTCAACCCACAACGGCACAGGCAAACCTATTTTTTCTGCCACGAGTCGCCGCGTTGTTGGGACAAGAAACCGGCGGTGTGAAATTGGAGAATTTCGATAAAAGGCGGCATGAAGTTTTAATTCTCCTGAAGCCCGCGCCCCTGCACTGTCTCATTCTTTCATCCTGCACTAGTAATCCGTTGCTGTCAGCGTCGCCGGATCCATTTCCGGGGCGGTTCTGAGCTTAGGGTTTATGGTATAGGATTTCAACTTACCCTAAACCCATATTTTTGAGCATCCGTGCTGTGATTGAGCTAGACTAGCGACTGAACTTTCTTTTTAATTCACATTCATCGAGACCCAAGGCTCAAGAGGAAGGCGGTAGCGGTGTGTAGCGGGAATTTTAGACTATATTTTTGTACTTATTTATCGGGCTGCCTGCTTATCCCTGTTGCCTAACTCCCGGATTTCTCCGGTGCATCCGACCATCTATGCACTGAACATTGTGTCTCTTGCGGCTGGGTACTACTGCGCTCGCTATGCCTGACTACATTAGGAACCCTTCCCCAGCGCTGCCGCTACCCCCGCAGCCCCGGCCCCCGCCCCCGCCATGCTTTTGAGATATCGCTCTTCCATCCAATGTACGACTTGGCCCCGGCAGTTCTCCACGGCTTCGATGATAGCCAGCAGTTTCTCCTCCGGGGGCTTGTCAGCGAATCCCGGCGCGCCATCAACGCCAACATCAACGTCATCAGTATCCTCCCCGCCATCCGCGGCGGCGTTACCTAGTTTTTTTCGCGCGACCACCACCCTGGGTGTAGCGGCGCAAGTTGAATTTGAAAGCAACGCTTGAAAGCAGATTATCGCATATAGGATTTCAGCGCTGAATGCTGCATAGGGGGCCTCCCCCATTCATCAGAAGTAGCAGATAATGGTGCATAGGGACCCTCTACCATTTACGAGACAATCTCGCATTCAACTCGGGATTCATCTGGTTTGAACCTGCACCGCCTTACCTGGGTTCGTAGGTGATTCTGAACGCCATGCGCAGCAGCGCCTCCTCGAACTCCTCGTAGTCCATCTGGACCATGCCCTCGCCGGTGCCTTCCATCTGTGACATCACAAATAACTCCACTACCTGGCTGTAGGGGCGCAACTTGAAATTGACAGCCAATTTGGAAAGCAGTTGATCGTATCCTAATTTCAAGCGCTGAAACCCTGACAGACCCTGAGTCCGTCCGCTTGAAATGGCGAAGGGAGTTGGTTAACACTCACCATTGAGCGCCTTGGGACTCGATCAACGTTATACAAAAACCGAAAAGAAAACTCAAACCGGGCGCTTTCAACAGAGGTTTCAACTTACACCACCCTGCCTCGTGCATTTTGAACCCCCCGTCTTGGCTGATTTCAGATGAGACAGCTTCGGTCGCGGTAGCGGGCCTTCCCGCCGCCCAAGACGCCTTCTCTTCCTTCTCCTGCTTCTTCCGCTGTATGTTCGAAACGACGAGTTGCTCCACGGCATTGTTTTCAACGCTGCCTGCCATCTCCGCCGTCTTGGCTTTCGAGTCGAGCAACTTCGAGTCATAACACAGCCGAAGAAACTCGGTGACGTTTAGGTCTGCCACATGCTTGCGATCGACCTGGTCCAATGACGCGTAGCCTGCGAAGATAAATCGCAGAATCTTCTCCTTGCGGGTAAAAATCGAGCTGAACGGCTCCTCGCAGGAGGGTCATTGAGAATGAGCAATCGAACCGAGATCAGAGCATGACTCATTACTCACCTTCAGGTTGCATTCGCATGCAGACGCGCACACTCCGCACGTGGATTCAACGGCGGTCGAGTGCGTGTTCTCAACGACCCCCCCCCCGCCTCGGCCATGCGCGAGCGGAACCACGCGTTGCCCGTCTCCTCGCAGGAGGGTCTTAGGGTTTTTAAGGTTTAGGGTTTAGGGGTCAGGGTTTAAGGTTTAGGGTTTAAGGTTTAGGGTTGAGGGTTTAGGCATTGAGGACAAGCACTCGAGCCGACGTGGTAAGTCCTCCTCCTCCTCCGCGCGTCTGTATTTTTAGGGTGAATGCTTATGCAGACGCACGGGGGTGGAGGAGGAGTTACAACGTCAGTCGAGTGCTTCGTCAGAATGACCCCCCTGCCTCGTCGCGCCCGCAGTTGGGCAGAATGAAGTTGGTAACGAGCCGCTCAACGCGTTTGTCGATTGAGTCATTCCCATCCAGCGGCTAGGGCCCGCCGCACCACGCTTGCCACGTCATTCACCGCAGAGCGCATCGGTGCTCGCCCCGTCATCGACCACATAGTGTACCGGTGCTCGCCACGTCATTCACCACATAATGTACCGGTGCACCAATGTTCGCCACGTCACAGGTTGGCAGTTGACTCAAGGAACGAGATTATAAGGTTTAGGGTTTAGGTTTTAGGGATCCCGACCTTGAGGCGCGCGTGCGCGACGCGAACAATCGCAGCGACGTACTCGTGCAGTGTCAGCTCGCTGTCTGCGTCTGGATTCTCCCCCCCCGCTGGTTTCAACCTCGCCCCAAGCGCCGCCGGAGCTTTTGCTGCTAATTTCTTCATGGCCCGCTGGTGACCCAGGTTGGCACGGAGGAAGATGAGGTGCGCGTGGGACATGGGCAGCTTGGAACCCGTGATGTAGCGGCGCAGGTTGAAGTTGAAAGCAAAGTTTCAAAGCGCTTCATCACATGTTGCTTTCATGCTCTGAATGGTGCATAGGGGGCCTCCCCCATTTATCAGAGTGAGGAAATAATGGTCCATAGGGGAGCTTCCCCATTTAAGAAGCCAATGCGCTTTCAACTCGGGGGGGGTCAGCTGGTTTCAACCTGCACCGCCCTACCGTGATATGCGCCTCCTGCACGAATCGCATGTATTCCGAGGGGCCCAGGCTGTAGGGACGCAACGTCAAACTGAAAGGAAAACTTGAAAGCGGCTTATCGTGCATTAGTTTAAAGCGCTACAACCAGGCGCTTTCAGCGCTGCAACCTAGCGCTTTCAAAACGGGTTTTGACTTGAAGCACCCCACCATGGTAACGGCGCAAGAGTCCTCGGCTTTGGCCGCCTCCACCCTCACGACCTCTGACGCTGACATGGAGTATTCCCGGAACGTCCCCTTCATTTAGCGGCGCAAGTTGAATTTGAAAGCAAAACTTGAAAGCAGTCTATCATGTTTCAGTTTCAAGCACTCGGGTCCAGGCGCTTTCAACACGGGTTCCATAGGGTCAATCTGCACCGCCCTACCTTCAGTAGAATGAAGTGGCGCTGCAGCACCTCCTCCACCGCGTTGCATACGTCTTCGTAGCTCGGGGTATTCTCCCCCAGCATGTCGCCCAGCTCAAACTTCGCCCGTTTCCACACCTGCCCGAACTCCATTGCCGTGAAGTCGGCAAAGTTTCGGCGTTGTCGTATCTGCGTGATTTCCTCCATCTGCATGGCTTCCTGCTCCTTCGCCACTTGTAGCCTATCCAGCTTATCTTTACTGGTGAGGCGACTGGAGTTACCCTGAAAGAAGTTGCGGTTGTACCGGAGGTCGATGACGGACTGCTTGAAATCTTGCTTCAGCGCCTCGCAAGAGAGTCATTGAGAACACGCATTCGAAGCGAGATCAGAGCATGACTTACCTTGAGGGTAAAAACTCTTACTTACAGACGACTGGCGGAGGAGGAGGTGGAGGAGGAGGAGGAGGAGGAGGAGGAGGAGGAGAAGGAGGAGGAGTAGGAGGAGGAGGAGGAGGGGATTCAACGTCGGTTGAGAGCTTGCTCACGATGACGCCCCTACCTCTCCGCCTGTTTCGCTGATGCCGTAGAGCGAATCGCGAGCCTTGTCGGCATACTCCCGTCGAGCAGCGGTCATCGTTGAGCGCGCTTCACCTCGTGTACCGTGTTTACCGTCGAGCAGGGGCTTACACTCGTTCCCATTTCAGCTCAACTTGAGCTCCTCTGTCCACCGTAGAACCCAAATTATCTCATGAATGTGTCCTGGAGTGGCTCAAGTTGAGCTCTGACTTGAACGAGTGTAAGCCCCTGCCGTCGAATAGAGGCGCCAGGATTGTGGACGGCGCCGACCCGGACCCCCGCCTCCTCCGCCCCGCCGGGAGATCCCCGGAGATCACGTCCGTGCCTGCTGAGAAGTCCGTTTGCAATGTCTCGATGGCGCCTCTGGACCCTCGCCTCTGCCTCGGGGGGAGCTCGTTTTGTTTCGTCCCCCGAAACTTCTTCTTGTGAGAGAAGCTGACGGACCGCCGCGGCGACGACCTCCCCGAGAGGAGAATGGCGTGGGTGTGACGCGGCGCCCGCGGTGCTGACGGCGGCGGCGACCGCGCTCCCGGGATCTGTGGCAGGGAGACACTCCGCAGCGGCGTCGCCCGCGGCACCTCCCGTGGCGATAGCGTGACATCGATAGCGATAGCGCGCCACGTGGAGGAGGACGACTCCGAGGTTGTCGGATCCCCCGACCCGTCTCTGCGTAGGGCCCGCCATATGACACCCGCCACGTCATACAGTGCATCTTGAACCTTCTTTTCTTGAGTGCATTGGCATCCTATGACGTGGCGAGCAATATCTGGCAAGCCCTACCTCTGCGTTCTCTTGACGTCACGATCGAGTCTGGTCGCCGCCACTCACGCTCGGACGGTTGAACGTGTGCACCCGGCAGCGAGTCCCTCTCTCTCAGCAGCCCGAGGCTGGACGCACCGATGGACGCCTCGATGAACGCCTCCGCAGGCCCCAGCACAGAGGCTCTTCTGACTGACGTGCCGTGTGCGGCATTGTTTCTTTTATAAACCCCGCGGCCGCCGCTCGCGGAGCGCTCCCCCACGATGATTCCACGCGCGCGCTCGCCGGTCGCCAGGTTGGTGCGCTCGACGAAGACTCCGCGGCCGCTGCCCGCCCTGGGGTAGCCATCCCTCATCCTCGACAGAATAACGGTAAGACCCCCCCCCCCTTCAGGATTACTGAACTGCCGGCTGAGGACTCCGCTGCGTCGCCCTCACCTCCGCTGTGACTGGTCGGTGGCTCAGTTGCGGCGGCGGCGGCTCCCTGTCCTGCCCCCCCGGCTGAAGTGAGCCTCCTCTCCTGCCCGCGGGAGGTCAGTTGAGCCCCGGCGTGTCAACGCAAGGCGGTCTCGGCGCAGAGACCGAGGCGGACTCTGTTCAACACCCCGACGAAAATGAAACGAAATGTCTCCACCTCGATGTCCCCCCAGGCGCCCTGGGGACCCGCCGCAGTGCTCCGCAGTTGCCGCGGTGTACCACGTGTGCCCCCGCGGCTGTCGTGTGTCCCACAACTTCGGCGTCCGCGTGGTGCGGCGAGTTGAGCCGCCTCGAATGTACCGCATTCCGAACTTGTACCCGAACACGAAGAACGCGACTTTATCGTATGAAATAATAACCCTAAACGACAAACGACCAGCCAGACTAATGCCAATAAACCCTAAATTCATGGCCCCACCTGCCACGTGCCGATCACAACCTAGCGCGCGCAGACCTCAGCGTAGCAGGTCAGCGCGTGTCGCCCTAGACCACACGGCCCCGGGCGTCGGCGAGACACCTGAGAGCGAAGCGAACACAGCAGAGGAGAGCTTCGGGAGGTTGAAGTGGCACGTCCAGCCCCTACCCAAACACCTCGGGGACAGGCGGGGGGGATGATGGGCACGGCTCCTCGCGGCTCGCGCCCCCGGCTACTCACCTGGCTGGCGCTGCTTCTGGTGCTGCAGCTGATCGCCCCCGCGGCGGCGATCTACCTCCCCACGGCAGGGAACCACCCCACGAACCCCTGCACGCGGGTTGCGCCGCACGTGCCCTTTTCCCTTCGCTGTGCTCTCGAGTTTTGTTTTTCAAGTCTACGACACTCGTGCGGTGAAGCATGTTGACTATTGAGTGTAATCGGTGCCGGTTATTGAGCCAACACACCTCAATGTTACCCCCGTACGACAGCCCCGCCACCCGTCCACTCGGGGACTGTCGCACTGCAGGACTCGAACAATGTACGCGGTGTTCCCTTCCCCTTCCAAGGAGTCGTCGAGTCGGACAGGACTCTACCTTGGCAGCTTGGGCGATTGAGCAATCGCTGCGTCGTTGTGGTGGACCCTCGCAGCAGCTGTTCAACAGCCGGAGCGGCGAGACGCGGCCAGTGGCGGCGACGCAGGCGGAGCGGCGCGCGCGCGGGAGGGCGGGCGGCGCCGACGGCGAGTGCAGCGCGATCCACTTCGGCGAGGAGTGCAAGGCCACGGTGCCCGACCTGCCCGAATGCATCGGCGGGAGTTACACGGACTGGTGGACGCTGCATGCTGCGGTGCTCACCAGCTCCGTCACCGTCAAGGATAACAACGGCACCATCTCGCGGACCACCAACACGCACGTCGCCGTGCCCGACATCCCCTCGCTGCACATGGGCGCGCGGCAGGTGCGGGAGCGCGAGCAGTTCATCAACTCGCGGCAGGGCAGGGCGCGGGGTGAGGACAATGCCACGCGCACCATCTACGACACGCAGCTCCGTCAGGATCGCTTGCTCAAGGTGAAGACCATCCACCCTCGCCACGTCAACCAGGTCCCCGAGCGCGACGTGTTCGGCCTCGTCCACGACTCCGCAGACCCGGCAGCGAACCACCGCGGCAAGGCGCTCTTCGGCAAGTGCGGCATCGTGTCCAGCGGGTGCGGGCGCCCACTTTGCTCATAGCGTACCGGTGTACCCCCCTCCCTCCAGCCCCCCTGCAGCCCCCCACCCGCCCCCATCCAGCCCGGGGGGCCACTTCGCTCACATTGTACCGGTGTGCCCATCCCTCCACCCCGTGTGGTCACGTTGAACTGACTACCCCCGCTCACTACAAAACCAAACACAGCTGTGTCAACATGGTCACCTGACCAAACAAGGTATGGGGGGTTTCAGGCAACCCTGGCGGCGGGCTGGGGGCCACCAGGTCCAAGATGGGCGCGGACATCAACAGCAACGACGTGGTGCTGCGCATGAACAACGCGCCCACGCTGGGCTTCGAGGAGTTCGTGGGCAACTTCACCACGGTCGGGTGGTGCAGGTTGACAGTATCAAAACCCGTGTTGAAAGCGCCTACTCGTATGCTTTCAGCGCTTGGAAGTAGAATATCCTAATTCGCTTTCAACGTTTGCTTTCAAATTCAACTTGCGCCGCTACACCACGGTGCGGGTGACCAACACACAGTACGAGGGCGTGCGCGAGTACGAGGGCGAGGTGGTCATCGCCAAGTGGAGCGGCTACCCCATGGCAAGGCGATGCAGGTTGACCCTATCAAACCCACGTCGAAAGCGCCTAGAACGAAGCGCTTGAAACTATAATATGATGAATCGCCTTCAAAGTTTGCTTTCAAATTCAACTTGCGCCGGTACACCATGGACGTCGGCCGCCTGTACGTGAAGAAGGTGCACGCGCTCAACCCCGCGTTCCGCCAGTGGGCGCAGTCCTTGGTGCGGCCTGCCCGACAGTGCCTGCCTCCCAATCTCCCCCGCGTGTGGGACCCCCGTTTCTTGAGTCGAGCAGCGTCCGCCATGCAAATGACCCTAAACCCTAAATCCATAACCCTAAACCCTAAACCCCTGGGAGTCCGGCGGGCCCTAGTGCACGGATGACACCATGAACCAGCACATCACAACGTCGGGCATGCTGGGCCTCATGATACTGCTGCACCACTGCAAGGAGGTCACCGCGTATGGCTTCAAGGCAGGGCTTTATGCTTGCAACGTGATTTGCCTCGTTATCATTGTAAGAAGCAAGACGACCGACGTCACTCACTCGTGATGCTCTGCTCATCTACTGTCCTGTGAGATGCGATACGTCCGCTTCTACTCCCTTCTACATGCCCCATAAATACCCCCTGAATGCCCCCTGACTACCCCCTTACTATATAGGGGGTATCCTGCGACCCTGGGTGGGGGGCAAGCAGCTGGAGAAGTGGTACTACAACAAGCGGCCGATGGGGCGGATCCCCAAGAGCCAGTGGCTGAGCCGCGTGGGCACCGAGCAGATGGCCGTAGGGCCGGCCACACGTTCCTCGCCCCGTCATAGGAGGTCATTCAATTCAAGAAACGAGGCTTCGCCTGGCGGTGAATGACGTGGCGGGTAATGAGCCTGGCCTGGCGTACATTGCTTGCCACGTCGTAGCATGTGATTTGGCTTGAGAAACGAGGGTTAAAAATGCGAAAATGCATGTCGATGACGTGGCAGGGAATATCTGCCTGGCCCTAGATGAAGGTGGAAGAGTGGAGTTATATCGCCGCGCACAAGCTCCGCAAGTCGAAGAAGTTTGCGGCGCAGCCCACGGTGAAGGTGTACGGGAGGAAGAGCCGGGAGAAGGAGCGGGGCACGCACCTCGGCATCGGCGCCGGGCAGGGCCTCCCCTCACCATCGTTTTCAGCTTATGACATCTAAAGATAGGCCCATGCTCGAAAATATGTGTTAACTCAAGACGTCTTGAGTTAGAATGTCCGGAAATTACATTTTCGAACATGGGATTGTCTTTAAATGTCATAATTTCATTATCTTTGAGATGCTCAGCGGGATATCTCATGTGTGGGTTCAGGTGGCGTGAATAAATGACTTCAAGTTAAGCTGGGGAAAATAGGTGGGGTCGGCCCTGGCGCGGGGACACAGCTGGCGCGGATGAAACCGCCGCCGCCGCCGCCGCGCCCGCCGGCGGTTCCGCACCCGCCGCCGCGCCCGCCCACTGCGGCGGGGGGCGCATCCTCACCACCCGAGGCGTCCTTCTGGGGATCGTTATTTGGGGGCATAAGGAAAGTTCGCGATGAATGGAGCGGCGATGACGTAAGCGCGCAAGGGGACGGGGACGGGGATGGGGAAGTGGACATCGAGCCCGCAACCCCGGAGGAGGAAGCGGCGGCGGAGGCGGCTGCGGCGAGGAGGGCGACGGCGGCGGCGGCGAGGGCTGTGGAGAGGGCGGCGGAGAGGGCGGCTGCAGCGAAACGGAGGCAGATCGCCTCCACCCCGGAAGCGCGAGCGCGGAGGCAGTACTCCGCGTGCGAGTCGCGGACCTGCAGACGCGAGCGATCGGAGAGCGAGCGTGAAAGGCTGAATAAGGAGGCGCGCATAAAGGAAAAGGAGAAGCCGAAGGGGCGGAACTTGCTGCAGGCAGAGCGGGAGGTGGAGCAGCGGGAGTGGGACGCGTTGGAGGCGGCGGGGGAGGGGGAGGCGCTGTATTGGGACCAGCGCGGTGCCGGCAGCGGCAGCGGAGGCGGCGGCGGAGTCGGCGCCGGCAGTGAGAGAGGCAGGGCCGCTAGTGCCTGGCAGATATTGCCGCCCCGTCATCGACACGCATTTTGAACCCCTGTTCATTGTGTCTACTTGCATTCTATGTCGCGGCGAGCAACACATGCCAGACTCTACATGGCGGCAGCGGGCGGCGGCGGCTGCTGGCGGACCCAGTGAAGCTGGGCCACGTCATCGAGCGCGAGCGCGCGTGCATGAACCGCCTGGAGGACCTCGGCATCCTCCGCATGGCGCTGTGATCGCAGCGACGCCGGGCCTACGTGCCGTGACTTGATGATGCAGTCGCATGCCGCTGCAACAGCTGCTGATCATCGATGTCTTTAAGCAATCGTTCATTTGCGTTTCTTGTCATGAGTTTGAGAGTTTCGTTGTTTCTCTTCTTCTCATCGTTTGCCATCGTTTTGAGATAGAGCTATCCTCTTCGTAGATGAGCCTAATCATTTAGCACAACGGACTTAAAAGAAAAAAAACGTTTATCTTAGGGAGTGCGCAAGCGATGCACTACCTTGGCCACCTCCACCTCTGGCGCTCGCTCTCGGGTGCGGGCGCCGGACCAGGACCAGGTGCGGCGGCGAAAACTCGCGAGAGGTTGGGATATTCGAGGTATTCAGGGGGATATCATTCGAGTGGGCTCAGCGAAAACACACACGTGTTGCTGGCAATACACAGATGTGACGGAACGGCTGGTTTTTGACGCACACCACACGTCTGTCTCACGGAGACGAGGTAACTCATGCGGCAGGATAACTTCAGTGGGTGGGTTCGTCATCCAGCTGTTTGTTAAAAATAAAACTACCGTTCATCGAGCCCCATGGTGGCTAGCTCTAACGTTCATCGAGCCGCAAGTGATGAGAAACAGGCATGGCTGTAGCTTTACATGGCACGCCATCGCTTTAAATACAAACTCTAACGACTACGCAGCTCTACTCTTCCCGCATCTAAATTGCGGCTATTTTATATGTCACGTTCCCATGCGCCTCTTCATCTTGCCTATCTCCGTCGCGACTCGTTCGCGGTGCATCTGCATTGCCGTCTTGCCGTCACCATCCCGCCCCAGCTCCAGGTCCGCCCCGGCCTCCCGCAGCCAGGGGCTTACACTCGTCCACTTTTCCGCTCAACGTAAGCACGTTTTGTGGGATACGTTGGGTGCATGGTTTCCCCCCAGTCTGTTAGACAGGGGGACACCGGGAAGTGTGACCAAAACGGCTTAGGTTGAGCTGAAGAGTGGACGATTGTAAGCCCCTGCCCGCAGCACGTTTAGGCACTCCGTGTGGCCCTCCAAGGCGGCGAACATGGCCGCCGTGACTTTGGAGTTCTTGGTCGCGAAGTTCACGTCAGCTCCGGCGTCGATGCACACTCGTACGCACTCCGCATGGCCGTTCTTGGCCGCTCCCATCAGCGCCGTGCGGCCGTACCCGTTCTGGACCGCCGTGCTCGCGCCGCCTCCTGCTCCAGGGACACTTCCTCCTCCTCCTCCGCTGACGCTGCCGCTAATGTCCCCAACGCCGTCGCTACCACTGCCCCCCCCGCCTGCGCTCCCGCTGCCCCCGACGCCCTCGCTCCCGCCTGCATCGCCGCCAACCCCTGCCCCGCTGCCACCGCCGCCATCAGCGGGCTTGAGCAACAGCCGAAGCACCTCCGCGTGCCCGCGCTCCGCCGCCTCGACCGCGATGGCGCGGCCGTTGCCTAGCCCCAGCCCCAGCTCCGTGCCCTAGGGCCTGTCAGATATTGCCCGCCACGTCACAGGATGCAATTTGACTCAAACAATAAGGGTGCAAATGTCTGTCGATGACGTGGCGGGCAATTTTTATGATTGTCCCTGCCGCGCCCCGCTCCAACAGCAATCGCAGCGTGTGCACCTGCCCGAAGGACGCGGCGCGCTGCGCCGCCGTGCGCACCTGCGCCGTGCGGATGGCGCGAGCGGAGGAGTCCAGCTCGGCCGCATCTCCGCTATACGCGTCGTCGAGAACGCGCCGTAAGCATTTGACGTTGCCGCTGGTTGCGCACTCCATAAGCGAGGGACAAGCAAACGATGCCCGCCACGTCATCGCAACGACACGCGCTTTGAACCCTCGTTTGTTGAGGTAAGTGGCGTCCTATGACGTGGCGGGAGGAGGAGGAGGAGGAGGAGGATGGAGGAAGAGGACGAGGACGAGGAGGAGGAGGACGAGGGTGCAGGAGGAAGAGGAGGAGGAGGAGGAGGAGGAGGAGGAGAAGGAGGTGGAGGAGGAGGAAGGAAGGAGAGTATCCGACAGGCCCCACCACGAGATCCTGCGGGAAGCCACCCGCGCCAGCGACGAATGCTACTCGTAAGGATGCGAGTAGGGCGATGGCAGGACGACGACATGGGACGCGCGCGCAGCGAAGCAGTGGTGACGAGGAGGAGGAAGAGGAGGAGGGCCGGCGCGGGCCAGCGGGGAGGCGCGCGGCCCTCCCACCCGCCAATACGCTCGGGGCGGCGCTGGCCATCGTGGTCGCCCGCGACGTGTTGTGTGTTCCCACTGTTGAACTGTCCAACTGATCTGTTACCCGGGAAAATGAAGCCTCGGCGGACCGGACCCCTGATTTTCAAAAAGGCCCGGCCTTTTTCACTGATTTCTGGTATCGAAGAGGCTAATTCGAGGGTTTCCAATCTCCCGGGAGATTTTCTGAGGGGGCTTCATTTTCCCCGGGCAGAGGGGGGGTCGTGAGAAATACACAGTTTATAAAATATGGGGATTAAATCGAACCCCAAAGCCCAGAAAACATGTTTCGAGCTCCTTCGCGACGCCGACGCTTAAACTCAGTGTCAGCGTTCCTAGGAACGCGGCTTATAGCTCGCGCCGTGATTGGCTGAGAGGCTGACTGCTCCTATAGTGTACCGGGTACAATCCGTATTTTTGCTTTTGACTGCTACGTTCTGATTGGTCGAACAGCTTAGATTCGATACCAGACCCGACACTGAGTTTAAACCCAGTCTCCGGTATGACTACCCCCTGAAACCCCCGAATACAGCCTCTCGACCAATCAGGGACGTGGGCAAACGATGGACTGTCCGTTGACCAATCAGGGACCATACACGTTTACGTACAAAATTGGCGCGAAACCTGTATGAGATCCAGCCAATCGAGTCTCAGTAACTCACTCTCTCGACCAATCAGTATGAGGGCCTTCAGCGTTACATGTAACGCGGAGACTAGGTTTAAGACGCCAAAGCGTTTGTTTTTTCAGTGCCGCTCCGATTACTAATGGTACGCAGTTACTACACTTAGTTGGTGTCAGCGTATATTGAACTTCAACGGCCCAGTGAACACACCATCTTCGCGCCGGCCACAACGTTTTAGCTACACTATTGTGGTGTGTACACTGGGTGAGGCGTATTGGACCTGTGTGCGGGATCCATCTCTCAAGCGCCATTCCCGTATGAGTGTGACTTCGAGTATTCAAGTATGACTAAGAGTATGAGTATGAGTTTGAGTATGAGTATTAGCATAACTTTCAGTTTCAGTTTCAGTTTCAGGTTGAGTTGAGTTTCAGTTTGAGCATGAGTATGAGTATGACTTTCAGTTTGAGTTTGCGTTTGAGTATGAGAATGAGCATGAGTATGCTTTGAGTTTGAGTTTGAGTCTGCGTTTCAGCTTCAGTTTCAGTGTGAGTTTCAGTTTCAGTTTGAGCATAAGTATGAGTATGAGTTTGAGTTTGAGTTTGAATTTGAGTCTGAGTATGAGTTTCCGTGTGAGTATGAGTATTGAGTTTGAGTTTGAGTTTGAGTTTGAGTATGAGTATGAGTATGAGTAGGAGTATGAGTATGAGTATGAGTTTGAGTTTGACTTTGACTTTGACTTTGCGTTTTGGTTTGAGTTTGAGTTTGAGTTTGAGTTTGAGTTTGAGTTTGAGCTTGAGTTTGAGTTTGACTTTGAGTATGAATATGAGTATGAGTATGAGTTGGAGTTACAATTTGAGTTTGAGTTTGAGCACGAGTATGAGTATGACTTCCAGTTTGAGTTTGAGTTCAAGTATGAGTATGAGTACGAGTTACATTTTCAGTTTCAGTTTCAGTTTCAGTTTCAGTTTCAGTTTCAGTATGAGTTTGAGTTTGAGTTTGAGTTTGAGTTTGAGTTTGAGTTTGAGTTTGAGTTTGAGTTTGAGTTTGAGTTTGAGTTTGAGTTTGAGTTTGAGTTTGAGTTTGAGTTTGAGTTTGAGTTTGAGTTTCAGTTTCAGTTTGAGGTAGAGGTAGAGGTTGAGGTTGAGGTTGAGGTTGAGGTTGAGGTTGAGGTTGAGTTTGAGTTTGAGTACGAGGGACATGTCTTGAATACTTGGTGTGCAGTGGTATGTACCGATTTTGCACATACGTAATCTCCCGGGATATTCTTATAATGTTAGTTGAAATGGTAAAACATGCAATGTATCTATTTGCACTCGAAAATCTCCCGGGAGATTCCTCACTAATGGTATCGAAGTAGTTTACACTGTAAAAAATCTCCCGGGAGATTCTTTAAAAGGTACATATGCATGTTTTACCATTTAAATGACATTGAGGCAATATCCCGGGAGATCAATTATGTGCAAAATCGGTACATACCTCTGCACACCAAGTGTTCAAGACATGTCCCTCGTACTCAAACTCAAACTCAAACTCAAACTCAAATTCAAACTCATACCCAAACTCAAACGCAAACTCAAACTCAAACTCAAACTCAAACTCAAACTGATACTCATACTCATACTCATACTCATACTCATACTCATACTCATGCTCATACCCTTATTCAAACTCAAACTCAAACTCAAACTCACAACAAAACTCATACTCATACTGCAACTGTAGCTGTAACAGAACTGAAACTGGACTTGAAACTGAAACTCAAACCCAAACTCATACAGTACTCATACTCATACTCATACTCATACTCACATAAAAGTAAACTCAAACTGAAACTCATACTCATACTCATGCTCTAACCGAAACTGAAACTGAAATTGAAATTGAAACTGAAACTCGTGCTCATACTCATACTCAAACACACACAGTACTCATACCCATACTCATACTGATACTCGATGTAATACTCATACGGGAATTGCGCTTGAGAGATGGATCCCGCACACAGGTCCAATATGCTTCACCCGGTGTACACACTACAATAGTGTAGCTAACACGTTGTGGCCAGCGCGAAGATGGTGTGTTTCCTGGGCCGCCGAAGTTCAATATACGCTGACACCATCTGGTGTAGTAACTGCCTACCTCGGGATAGCTCCAGTAATCGGAGCGGCACTGAAAAAAAAGGCCTTTGGCGTCGGCGTCGCGAAGGAGCTCGAAAATTGTTTCCTAGGCTTTGGGAAGTTTGATTTATTTCCCACATATTTTTACACCTGTGTATTTCTCACGACCCCCCCTCTTCCCGGGGAAAATGAAGCCCCCTCAGAAAATCTCCCGGGAGATTGGAAACCCTCGAATTAGCCACTTCGATACCAGAAATCAGTGAAAAAGGCCCCTTTTTGAAAATCAGGGATCCGGTCCGCCGAGGCTGAGCTTCAGCATGTCCTCACCGACCGGGCCTCCGGACGGACTCCGCGTAACGTTTTTGCGACTTTGTTTCGCTACGCGCGAGGTTATCGGTTATGCGATTCTGGCTCGACACTTTTCTTGGGGTCAGGAACCGTGGCAGGAACCGGCCATGGATCGGTCGCGTGGGTGGGCGTGCGGGTGTCCAGTCTCAACGGAATAGAGTTTTTTTGGTATGGAGCGACGCCTTTGGTC
>Ga0307489_10000280_pt1 | contig 29457 bp, 28 predicted proteins | sample SB12metaG_FD_202247 | JGI IMG/M metagenome (GOLD analysis project Ga0307489, IMG submission 202247) | Sea-ice brine microbial communities from Beaufort Sea near Barrow, Alaska, United States - SB 1.2 | ecosystem: Environmental > Aquatic > Marine > Coastal | place: USA: Alaska | collected... | reverse complement strand
TCAAGGTGCAGTAGATGGGTATAAGAATGCCCTAAGAAATAATCCTACTGATGATGAAACTCGCTATAATTTAGCAGTCGCTCAAAAATTATTAGACAAAGAAAAACAAGACAAAAAAGACGATAAAAATAAAAAAGATAAAAATGATGATAACAAAGACAAAAAAAAGGATCGCAAAGAGGATTCTGAAGGAGACAAAAACAAGGATGGTAAAGACAATCCAAAAAAAGATAAAGGAAAAGATAAAAAACAAAATCCAAATAAAGATAAAGGAAAAGATAAGCAAAAACCTAAGCCACAAAAAGGCAAAATGTCTCCACAGCAGGTTAAGCAATTGCTAGAAAGTTTAAATAACGAAGAAAAGAAAACGCAGAAAAAATTGAATGCTAAAAAAGCACAAGGGAAAAAAGTGAAACAGGAAAAAGATTGGTAAATTTACCATTTTAGAAAAAGTTGATGAAGTTTAAATTTTACATATTCATATTTATTTTTTTACTAGGTACTTCTTTTACAGCGCAAGAAGCAACCCTAAAAGCAAGTGTTAGTAAAAACAAATTGGGCGTAAACCAGCGTTTGCGTGTAAAATTTTCTATTGACAAACAAGGAGGGGATAATTTTTCACCTCCAAACTTCAATAATTTTAAAGTTGTTGGTGGTCCAAGTCAATCTGTAAGTCAATCTTGGATTAATGGAGCCGTAAGTTTTACACAATCCTATTCTTATGTTTTACAACCAAAAAGAAAAGGAGAACTCTCTATTGGAAATGCAACTATAAAAATTGGGGGAAAAAGAATACAATCTAAACCTATAAAAATAATTGTTTTAGACGCTATAGATATTCCTAAGAACCCGAACGATCCTAATTACATCGCCCAACAAAACATTCATTTAGTCGCAGAAATTTCTAAATCTAGACCTTATGTTGGCGAAGGGATTTATGTTGAATATAGATTGTATGTAAGCGAAAATGTAAGTGTTTATGACACCAATGTAACAGAAGCACCAAAATATAACGGTTTCTGGAATCAAGACATTAAAATAAATGGGTTTCCTGTTAAATTGGGCAAATATAATGGTGAAGATTACAGATATATTGTACTTCAAAAAGCGTTATTAATTCCCACAAAAACAGGGAAGCTTTCCGTAAATCCAATGAAAATGGATATTGTCATTGGAGTTCCTTCCGGAAGATCAGATTTTTTTGGAAACGCAATCACAAAAAACATTAGAAGAGAGTTTGCATCTACTAAAAAAATAATTAATCCTAGAGCCCTTCCCTTAGCAGGAAAACCTGAAAATTTTATAGGTGCTGTTGGTACTTTTAATTTTGATGTCTCCTTAAGTAAAGAGATTTTAAAAGCAAATGAAACTAGCAAAATAAAAGTAGCGGTCTCTGGAAAGGGAAATTTAAAACTCTTTGAATTGCCTACTGTAGAAACTCCTGCAGAACTAGAAATGTATCAACCAGAAAGAAAAGAGCGCATTCGGATAAGTGCAAATGGTATTTCTGGATCTGTGACAGAGACGTATACTGTTGTACCACAATATAGAGGAAAGTACAAAATACCAAGTGTTTCGTTCTCCTATTTTAATCCAAAAGAAGAAAAATACAAAACACTAGCTACTGATGATTTCTTTGTAGATGTTCAAGAAGGAAAAGAATTGATAACTTTGGATACCACCTCTGTAAAAAAACAAGATATAGTTAGTACTGGTGAAGATTTTAGATACATTGCTACAAGAACTACCCTTATTTCAAAAAAACAGTATGATTTCTTTAGGTCTAACCTCTTTTACCTCCTGCTTTTGTTGCCATTAACGGCAATTCCTATTGGAATATTTATTGGAAAAAAGAATGCAAAGAGAAATAATGATATTGCCGGCAATAAAACTAGAAAAGCAGAAAGATTGGCCAAGAAATATCTTTCAAAAGCTCAAAAACAATTGGGCAAGAAAGCAGCTTTTTATGAAGCTTTAGAGCGTGCCTTGCACAATTACTTAAAAGCAAAATTAGGAATAGAAACTGCAGAAATAAGTAAAGAAAGAATTACCGAACTCTTAGAAAGTAAAAAAGTAGAAACAAGCACAATTCAGCAATTTATTGAAGTTTTACAAAGTTCTGATTTTGCCCGCTACACTCCTTTTACAGCAATGCAAATGAAAGAAGAATTAGAGCGTGCAAAGCAATGTATTATTCAATTAGATAAACAGTTATAACATGAAAAAGATTTTATTTTTATTGTTCATGATTGCCAATACAATAAACGCCCAAAATGTGGATACCTTATTTGTATCAGCAAATGAATTGTACAGAAATGGGGCCTTTAAAGAAGCCATTAAAAAGTATAAAAAAATTGAATCTCAAGAGATGGTTTCATCAGAATTATATTTAAACTTGGGAAACGCATATTATAGATTAAATGAAGTTGGACCTACCATTTTCTATTATGAAAAAGCTTTAAAATTAAATCCTTTAAACGTCGATGTAAAAAACAATTTAGTTTTTGCAAAACGCCTAGCTTTAGATAATATTGAAGAAGTGCCAAAGACCGTTTTTCAAAAGTTTAACACTAATTATCTTCAAAAACTGTCCTATAATGAGTGGGCAATAGTTGCTGTTGTATTTTCTTTCTCGACCTCCATTTTCTTTTTGTTCTTTTATTTTGGATATTCTTCGAGAAAAAAAAGAATCTATTTCACAACAAGTGGCATCAGCTTGATCCTATTAATTTTCAGTGTTTTTATTACTTATAGCCAATACAGTATAACAAAAAAAAATAAAGAAGCCATTGTATTTGTTCAAAAAACAGAAGTTAGAAATGCACCTACTTTAAATTCTGAAGAAATTTTTACATTGCATGAGGGTACAAAAGTAATTGTATTGGATGCCATTGATAATTGGAAAAAAATTAAATTAGTAGATGGCAAACAGGGTTGGATAATTGCTGATGAAATAAAACTACTAACCGATTTTTAATTATTATTTAACAAAAAATCAAAAAACCTTTCTTATTTTTGTAGTCTTTCTAAAACCCAACAATTGAGAGTTAAAATTGCAATTTTCTTTTCGATATTATTCATAAGTGCGCTAACGGTTCCTACCCTTATAAGCCAAACTGATGATTTTCAAGAAATCGCCATCCTCTTAGATATGAATGAAGAAGAAGAAAACAAAGGAAAAGAAGGGTATAAAGTAGATTCAAAACTAAAAATTTGGCCTCAAAACTTCACATCCTCTATTTCAGATAATAGTTTAGAAATTACTAAAAACATACAGTTTTATTCAAAAAACTATGCTTCAAGGTATCCAACAGTAACAACCCCACCACCCCAGTAATGCTCTTATAATTTCTTATAGTATTACAAATTAAATCTTATTTTTTACAACAAAACTCTAGTTACCATAAACTTAGAGTTAAAATCATTTATATATGTTTAAAAACATTAAAAACGACTTGCCTGCAAGTGTCGTTGTATTTTTTGTAGCCTTACCATTATGCTTAGGTATCGCCTTAGCCAGTGGAGCACCCTTGTTTTCTGGATTAATTTCTGGAATTATTGGAGGAATTCTAGTTGGTACGCTCAGTGGCTCTAAAATTGGAGTAAGTGGGCCTGCTGCAGGATTAGCAGCCATTGTACTTACTGCAATAACCTCCTTAGGTGGTTATGAAAACTTTTTAGTTGCCGTTGTATTGGGAGGTGTTATACAGTTAATTTTTGGTATTCTTAAAGCGGGAATTATTGGCTATTACTTTCCTTCATCTGTGATTAAAGGAATGCTAACAGGTATTGGAATTATAATTATTCTAAAACAAATCCCACATTTTTTTGGTTACGATTCTGCTCCTGAAGGAGATTTTGCTTTCTTTAAAGTAGATGGTCAGAACACCTTTTCTGAAATTTTAAATACGGCTAATAATATTAGCATAGGAGCTACAGTTGTTGGTTGTATTGGTTTGGGTATTTTAATACTTTGGAGTACTGTGTTCGCTAATAAAGGCAAGTTCTTTAAAATAATACAAGGTCCTTTAGTTGCAGTAGTTGTAGGAATTGTCTATTATTTTGTAACCAAAGGAAACGCTACCTATGGCGTAAGTGCAATACATTTAGTGAGTGTTCCTGTACCTGACAGTTTCAATTCTTTTCTTGGTCAATTTAGATTCCCTAACTTCAATGCCATTTCAAATCCAGATGTTTGGGTTACAGGTTTCACCATCGCTTTAGTAGCAAGTTTAGAAACATTACTTTGTGTAGAAGCTACTGATAAATTGGATCCACATAAAAATGTGACACCCACAAATAAAGAATTATTAGCGCAAGGAACCGGAAATATTGTTTCTGGCTTAATCGGTGGATTGCCAATTACCCAGGTAATCGTTAGGAGTTCTGCCAATATTCAATCTGGTGGACGTACAAAGTTATCCGCTATTATTCACGGTTTATTATTACTAATTTCCGTTGTTGTGATTCCCACTTTATTAAATAAAATTCCACTTTCTGTCTTAGCAGCAATTTTATTAATTGTAGGGTATAAGCTAGCAAAACCGGCAGTCTTTCTAGAAATGGTTCGATTAGGTTGGAAACAATGGATTCCCTTTACCGTAACAGTGCTAGGTATTATTTTTACGGACTTATTAGTTGGTATTTCCTTAGGCTTAGCCGTAGGTGTGGTAGTTATTTTGATTAAAAGTTTTCAGAATTCTCACTTTTTACACATCGAAAATAAGAGCAACGGAAAACACAGAATTAAAATGACCCTTGCAGAAGAAGTAACATTCTTTAATAAAGGAGCAATTTTAAAAGAGCTAGATAGTTTACCTAGAGACACTTATTTAGAGGTTGATGTTCGTAAAACACGCTTTTTAGACTACGATATTATCGAAATTTTACAAGATTTTGCATTGAAAGCAAAAGAAAGAAATATAGATATTCAATTAATTTCTGAGAGAGGGATTGTAGAAAACCCTCCAAGCTACATTGAATTTTTTAACTTAAGACCAAAAAAAACTGCTTAAAACTGCTCTTTATGAATAAAAACTATAAAATATTAGTCTTGTCAGATTTAAGTAAATCTGCGGGTGTAACAATAAAAAGTAGTGTCGCTTTAGCGAAAATAACGAATGCAGATATCGATTTATTTTATGTAAAAAAACCAACAGAGGTGGTAGAAGAAGACAGTCAATTGTCAGCAATTAGAACTATCAACAGAGCGTATTTCACAATCGATAATAAAATAAAAGAGCTAATACATCCAATTTCTCAGCGCTACAATAAGAAAATAAATCACAGCTTTGTCATTGGAAACATAAAAAGGGAAATAGCAGAATACATTGATAAAAATAAACCCGATATTATTGTTTTAGGAAAGCAAAAGGCTAAAATATTGCCCTTTCTTAGCGATAATATTACCCAATTTATCCTTAAAAAACACAAAGGAACAATTGTAATTACCAATAATAGAAGTGGCTTAGAACCAAACACAGAGTTATCTTTAGGCTTATTTCAAAACATCAAATCTAAAGGGGTTTTAGCAGAAAACATTATAAATGCTACTCAAAAACCGTTGACCTATTTTAAAATTGCGTCAAACAATCCGGAAGCACACAAAACGCCCTTTTTAAAGCACCAAGATAAAATAGAATATGTTTTTGAACAGGGAGATAATGCCATAAAAAACATTTCAAATTATCTGTCAAAAGGAAAAATTAACCTACTTTTTGTCAGCAGAGAAACAAACAATATTGGTGCAATGAAAACCAGCGTTGCAAGTATTATTAAATCGCTTAATTGCTCACTTATATTAACCAATTAAACATAATTTCATGAAAGCACATACCAAAGAAACGCAAGCAACTCTAACACCAGAAAAAGCAGTAGCCTTTTTAAAAGAAGGAAACTTAAGGTTTCAAAATAATTTAAAAGCAAATAGAAACCTTTTAGAGCAGGTTAACGATACTAGTACTGGTCAATTTCCTTTCGCGACAATATTAAGTTGCATTGATTCAAGGGTCTCCGCAGAATTGGTTTTTGACCAAGGTTTGGGAGATGTCTTTAGTATTCGAATTGCAGGAAATTTTGTGAATGAAGATATTTTAGGAAGTATGGAATTTGCATGTAAATTAGCAGGCACAAAAGTTGTTATTGTTCTAGGACACACCTCTTGTGGCGCAATAAAGGGCGCTTGTGACAATGCAAAGTTAGGGAATTTAACAGCATTAATTGACAAAATAAAGCCAGCTGTTAGAGCAGTTAAAACGCCCGAAGAGGAGCATTTAAGAAACTCTAGCAACCTCGATTTTGTAAATTCAGTTTCAGAAAAAAATATTTATATGACCATTGATAATATCAGACAACGAAGCAGTGTTTTAGAAGAAATGGAAGCAGAAGGGAGTATTAAAATTATAGGCGCTATGTATGATGTTAGCAACGGGTTGGTCACTTTTTACTAGTTTAAAATGCCACCCTTTATTTAAAGCCAATCCTTTTAAAGGATTGGCTTTTTTTAATTAATAAAGATTAAATTGTGCCCGAATAAAAAAATATTTTCAAGATTTATGAAAAAATTATTTTCAAATATAAAAGGTGATATTTTTGGTGGCATTACGGCAGGTATTGTTGCCTTACCTTTGGCATTAGCTTTTGGTGTTTCTTCTGGTTTAGGACCGAGTGCTGGTTTATATGGTGCCATATTTATTAGTTTCTTTGCCGCACTTTTTGGAGGAACAGATACACAAATTTCCGGACCTACTGCACCAATGACTGCAGTAAGTATGATTGTAATTGCTGGTATTGTTGCTGCAAATGACGGTGATGTTACCAAAGCCTTACCTGCTATTTTAACTGTTTTTCTCTTAGCCGGATTATTTCAAGTTCTACTGGGGCTTGCTGGTCTTGGAAAATACATTAGATACATTCCATATCCAGTAGTTTCTGGTTTTATGACCGCAATTGGACTCATTATTTTATTGACCCAAATATTACCCTCTGTAGGCTACTATCCTAAAGAGGATGTAGCATTTGTAAACACATTTAAAGCAGAAGCGCAAGAGGTGATTTTACAAAATATTTTAAAAGAAGAAGCGGGTGAAAATATTTTAGTTTTAGAAAATTTTGAAGAGACGATTACAAGAGCCGATAAAATTACATCCGAAAATATTTTAAAAGAATCCCAAACCTTAGCGGCAAAAGAAACTGCTGGCGCCTTAGGCGCTATTAAAGCGTTTCCTAAAGCAATACAAAACATTAATTGGTTAGAGTTCTTGCTAGCTTTAGGAACCATATTTATAATATATGGTTTTAAACGAATTACTACAAAAGTACCAAGCACACTCGTTGCGTTAATAGTAATGTCTAGTATTGCTGTTGGTTTTAGCTTAGATTATAGAACTATTCAAGAAATTCCGAGTGGAATACCCATTCCTAATTGGGAGATTTTTACAGGTTTTAGTCTCGCCAGTGTCACACCCTATATTTTTACAGCATTAACTTTAGCCCTACTAGGTGCTATCGATTCTCTTTTAACAAGTGTGGTTGCAGATAATATGACCAAAACAAAACACAGTCCAAATAAAGAATTAGTAGGACAAGGCCTTGGAAATAGTATTGCTGCAGTATTTGGAGGTATTCCTGGAGCAGGAGCAACAATTAGAACAGTTGTAAACATAAACGCAGGTGGAAGAACAAAACTTTCTGGAATGGTTGCAGGAATTATGTTGCTAGTAGTGATGTTAGGTTTAGGACCCGTTGCATCCAAAATTCCAGCAGGAGTTTTAGCGGGTATTTTAATTACTGTTGGTATTGGTGTAATGGATTATAAAGGATTAAAAGCCATCCCTTATTTACCAAAAGACATTAAAATAGGACCAATTAAACTTAGTTCTGAAGTTTTAATTATGATTGTAGTTTTACTACTATCCACATTTTGGAATTTAGTCTACGCAGTTGGTATCGGGTTAGTCATTGCATCTCTAATGTTTATGAAAAAAATTGGCGATTTGACTGCGGAAAGATCCGATGTGAAATCATTGAAACAAGAAACGTGGGCAGATGAGTTTGATTTTCCAGAAAACTTAAAAGAAAAAGTATTTATCAAGCACATAAAAGGACCTTTATTTTTTGGATCTACCAGTGAATTTCAAGCACTTTCGCAACAAATTCCAACATCAGCAAAAACTGTAATTATGCGCTTAGGAAGAATGCAATATATGGATCAATCTGGTTTATACGCTATGGAAGACATGTTGCTAGATTTAAAGAAAAAAAATATTGAAGTGCTGTTTGTTAGCCTACTACAACAACCAAGATACATGATGGAACGAATTGATATCATTCCGGATTTTATTCCAAAAGAACACATTTTCAGCGATTTTAGTACCTGCGTCCGATGGATAAAAGAACATATAAATGACGCATTAAAGAATTAAAAAGAAATAGAGAGAAAAGCCCTATTTTAAAATAGTTTCAAGAAATGGCAGAAATTAAAATTATTGGTGGCATCTCACATATTAGTAGCTAAAATTCTACTTTACCATAACTTCTAATCAAGTAAAAACCGAGATGTACATCTCGGTTTTTTTAATTCGTTATTTTTTGTCAGTTACCATTCCAAAACGCGCTATTAAAGTGCGCCTCTAAAAACCTTATATTCCTTTAATTTTATTAATTTTGTGGCTCCTTGTAGTTTCACAAATAAAGGGTAATTTGTTAAAGTAGCTGCTCTAATAATTAATTTATAGGCAAGGCTTTCAATATCCTTTTTTAATCTTTAATATTACTTTGCTACAAAATAAGAACCGTTTATATATTTACAAATGGGTTCTTAAAATCTTCTCCACCTTTAATAATAGAAGGGAAAATAGTTGGTGCAACTTTCTTCAGAGGTTGGTATAATATAGATTCCTCTAAGGTTTTCTTTTCTATAAACGGAATACTATCATTCATTTTACCTAAGAAAATAAAAACAACACTTAAAATCAATCCTATTTTTAGGGTTCCAAAAACACCTCCCAATATTTTATTTACAATACCTAAAGAAGCGAAATCTGCCAATTTTGTAAGAATTTTACCTAGGAATGATATCACAATAATAATTACAATAAAAGTTCCTGCAAATGCCGCTAAAGACACATATTCTTCACTCCATGACACCGACTCTTTTAAAAAATCTCCTATGAAATAAGAAAAATGAATCGCACCATACACTCCTGCAATTAATGCAACTAATGAGGCAACTTCAACAAAAAGACCTTTCATAATACCTCTTACAAAACCGAATATTAAAAGTGCCCCAATAATTATATCAAAAATATTCATTAAAATAATTTCTTCAAACCTACATCTTTTTTTTTAATATTTAAAAATGCACATTGTATCTTTGTGGTATTAAAATTATAAATGATGCAAAAAGTTAGTAATCTCAAAGAAAAATGGGATTTGTTGGTTACAAAACTAACAGATCAATTTGCAGATGGAGAAGAGTTAAATATGGATGGAATTATCTATTTAATAGGTGTTCAGGAATTAGGAAAAGGAAGTATCGAGTTTAAGAAAGACGAAAAAGTAAATTTAATGCACATTGCTATTTGCAAATTACTTGAACCTTATGGTTATTATGAATTCGATTCTTATGACGATGATAGTTGGCCACATTACAACGTTATTACAGAGTTACCAAGTTTAAAACCAGGTGAGCAAACCGTTTTAATGAAAGAAGCAATTCTAAATTATTTTGACGCTTTAAATTATTTCGATGATTAAGTAACCCTAATTTTCCGAACTAAAACTGAAAATAATTTCGGAAAAAACCGTTTTACGTACACCCCTAATTTTTCTTTTACGCCAGCAATATAAACCTCCTCTTTTTCATTTTTAATCGCTTTCAACATGCGTTTTGCACAGCGCTCCGGAGACATTCCATTGCCCGTTGCCACGTCTACCTTTCCTTGCGGAGTTCCGTTTCCAGTTAATGCATTTTTAGAAACGTTTGTGTTTATAAAACCAGGACAAATTAATGTGACTGCAATATTATTTTTATGATTTTCTGCTCGTAAACTATCAAAAAAACCATGCAACGCGTGTTTACTAGCCACGTAACTAGATCTTAGAGGTGTACCAATTTTACCAACAATACTACTAGTTACGACAAATTGACCTGATTTATTTATAATAAAATGCGGTAAAATGGCTTTAGATAATGCAACGGTGCCCAAGTAGTTTATATCCATAATACGTTTATCAACATCAATATTTGTATGCTCAACTAAAGATCGCTGACTAATACCGCCGTTATTTATCAGAATATCAATTGTACCAAAAACGAATAGCGCTTCATCTGCTTTTAATTTTAAACTTGAATACTTTTCTAAATCCAATGGGATAACTGCTATGTGCTGCGGGTTTTTACACTCACTTTTTACTAATTCTAAAGATTCCTTGTTTCTAGAAGATAAAATAAGTTTACAATTCTGTTTAGAAAGTTCCAAAGCCAATGCTTTTCCAATTCCTGAAGAAGCTCCTGTAATCCAAATTACTTTATTAGAAAAATACATCATACTATTTTATTTACGAGTTACAATATACCTAATTTGTTATAGAAATGGTGTTTTTGAGACCGTACTTAAATAGTTTTTCTAGCACCAAGATCAATTCAAAAAAATGAAACAGTTCCTTACTCTTATATTCTTAATAGCTACATTCACGCATGCACCGTCTTCTATTAAGGAAAGCCTCACTAGTTATTTAGATACAAATTGGGCTGTATTATACAAGAATGAAGGTTCCAAACAACAGTGTGTTCAAAATACAACAATCAAGAAAGAAAATCTTTTTATGAGTGGTAGCGATCAAACAAATGCAACCTTTAAATTTGAATTACCCGAAGATACAAAAATTGGTTCTTATCCCATTAAGTATAGAATAAGTGGCACAAGTTTTTTGCATCTTATATGCAATAAAGAGGATGTAAGCTTTTCCTTTCATCCAGACTTCCCAGAACAGACGGTCCTATTTTCTTGATCTAAAGAAAATATAATGTGCAAAAATTACCTCACCGAAATTACAGAGCAGCAACAAAAATTAGATTCACTGCAAGTCAACGAGATTCATAATATTCAGAACAGATACTTAGAAATTTTAAAATAAATATATATTTAATTTCATATTAAAGCTAGTTTAAGAGTACATCCGCTAGAGATTAACCAATCTAAAAGAACATATCTCATGTAAGAACTACTTTTTTAAATACGATACGTTTTTCTAATACACCTCTTATAATCACTTCTTTTATAGTGTATAAAATTACAGATTCTGTCTTTTACCTCGAGGGTTCAGATGACAAGAAAACACAAAAAACACCCTATAAAAGTCCTGTAAAAACTGTTTTTAGCAAAATTAAAGACACTGTTTTTTAAAAAAATGTAATTGAATTTTATACTTGAAAAATTTGTAAAAAGTAATAACGTAACATGGGTAGTTTTTCTTTTTGAAAACTATTAAAACACACTTCCAAAATCTTTCCAAAGTGCGTCCTTTAAACGTAAAAACTGGGGTTACTTGCAACAGCAGTTGGTAAGATAGCTCCTAATTTTTCTTAGAAAGAGCATGGCAAAAACTTTCAACTTTCTACCTTAAATGAAGCAAATTACTATCTACTACTTTTCTGGAGCGCTACCTGTTCTCATTGCTTAAGAGAAATACCAGAAGTACATGCCTTATTAAAAGGCAATACAAAAGTAAAAGTAATTGCTTTTGCCATGGAAAATAATCGGTTAGATTTTAAGCGATACCAGAAGGTATTATATGGTTGGCATCATGTTTTAGATTCGGTAAAAGGAAAAACAAACGGCTTTAAATTATAATGTTAGGGCTACAGCTAGTTACTTTATGTTAGATACACTAAAAAAAAATGTTAATAGTATTAACTTCGTTAGTATAGGCAAGTTTTACTATTACGAATGTGAAGGAAAAAACAACAACACCAAAATTCATTAAGAAAGTCTAAACCAAAACTATTGTACCCCACTAAAACAATAATACTTTTTACTTGCTTTGATAATAAATTTTTAATGTTGTACGTTTAGCTTTAGCAGAAGCACCTAAAAATGTAGAAAAGCGTCTTTTAAATGCTCAATTTTTATTTTATTATTTTGATAAATAATGGCAATAATATCAAACCGAACTTCAACTTCTAAGTCTTTATCAATTACATAATAATCTATCGCAGAAACTAAAAGTTTTATTTTTTTTGGTTTTACGGCAGCTTGCGGATCCCCAAAATAATCGGTACTCCTAGTTTTTACCTCAACAACTGCCAAAACATTTTTTTTTTGGGCTATAATATCCACCTCAGCTTTTAAATAACGGTAGTTTTTTTCTAAGATTTTATATTCGTTTTTAATTAAAAAATCTACGGCTAACTGTTCTCCTTTTTCACCAAGTTCGTTGTGCTCTGCCATTGTTTATTTTTTAGTATTCAATTGCAGTTTTTTTTTAGCTAAGTGCCTCTAAAGGTTCTTATTGATTAAAATTTACAAAATGTTAAATTACAAATTATTGAGAACTTTTATAATAAAGACAAAGGAAACACTCCATAAAGAGCTATAATTTCTAAAATTAAAGCTAAAGAACATCCAAATAACGCAATTATTACAAATGATGCATTACATAAATTAGCAATTGAAATATAAATGGATCAATTTTATTCATGGTTTAAATGATAAAGCAATACGTGATACGTATTGGCAGAATGGGGAGATCTCCAATCTCTATTGGTAAATAGGAATCAGTTGCTTTATAAAACTAAATTTTAAGAGTTATTGTATTGTAAAAGTATAAGAGAGTTTCCTCTTTTAATGCCAACTGCTTTTTCAATTTGGTCTTCTGTAGATACAATGAACATTTATGCGTGTATCAATCCAAGACATGCTGAAATGATTAAAAAAAGAGGACTAAATTGATCTTCAAGTGAGTTATTTATCTGTTTTGAACCTGATCACATGCAAGAAAATTTAATCTCTAAATTTATTTAAACACTAATGATAAATTTTCGTCAGCTTTTATTAACTGAACGTTTCTTCCAAAAATAATTGTTCTATTGTCTGCTTCATGCCCTGCAGGAAAATCAAAAAAAACAGGGACATCTTCTGGCACAACTGCCAAAATTAATTGTTCAATCGAACTTCCCCACTTCGTTGAATTCTTCTTTATAGCAGATATATTTCCTATAATAACTGCTTTTACTTTTGTAAAATAACCTGCACGCTTTAAACTCTGCAACATTCTATCTATGGAATACTTATACTCACCAATTTCTTCAATAAATAGTATTTTACCATCCGTAGCAAGTTGGCTGTTTGAGCCTAACATAGATGTTAAAATAGAAAGATTTCCTCCTACGATTTGACCCTCTATTCCATTTTTCAAACTTGATAAAACACTTCTGTTATGTATTGATAGCGGAATTAAATAGCGGAGCTCTTCACCAAAAAGTGCCCTTTTAAAGGATGCAATTGTTTGCATAATTTGTTCTGGTTTTTCCTCTAAACTAGTTGCCATCATTCCATGCATCGTTTCTATCTCTAAATTATGAATATGATTGTGCAACGCGGTAATATCAGAATAGCCAATAATCCATTTCGGGTGCTCTTTAAACTTCGTAAAATCTAACAAATCTAAAATTCTAACAGAACCATAACCGCCTCTGGCTGTCCAAATTGCTTTGATACTTTTGTTATCTAAAGCCTCTTGAAAATCGGCAGCTCTTTCGACATCTGTTCCTGCAAAATGATTATTTTGACGAAATACATGTTCTCCTAAAACAACATATAGACCCCAATTTTCTGCTAATTCTATCGCTTTTTGAATAGTGCCTTTTCTATCTTTTAGAATTCCCGCAGGTGCAACAATTGCAATGCTGTCTCCCGCTTGCAAGTAAGGTGGTCTGCTTAAATTATTTGTTTTTTCCTGTGCAGCTATTGCTGAGAAAATCATCAAAAGTAAAATTGTAAATCCTTTATATTTCATAATTTATATTTTTTATAACACCCTAAACCAAAATTACAGCTTATACCAACATCGCTTTTTTAGCAATATTTGCATGTCACTTAAAACCGAAAGATCTTCCTAAACCAATAAGTTTTACAAAAGGAATTAAACCAGATAAAATACTAATCCTTGCCTTTTTAGATTGAAACCAATGCGTACTAATTTCTATTGGAAAGCCAAAGTAGTTGTTTGTTTTATCAATGATTCTATCATTTGTAGTATTGCAAGAAAGGCTACCAGAGAAGTGATAAGGAGAACCGTCTCCCGCATATCTTTTACCGTATAACAAAGAAAACTCTTCAGTTGCTGAATTTATTTTTCTGAATGGTGTTAAAAAAAAAACATCTGCTTTTATACCCGTAATTGAGGCATACTTAAAAGTAAATAAACTTTTTTTTGATTGATCGTTTATATCAAAACCGACATGTATCCCTTTTACCCCTCCATTTGCATCTCCTAAGTTCCTTCCTGCAAAAAGTATAGGGTTTGTCTTTACTCTTGAAGAATCTTGCTTTTCTTGCAAGGCCACAAAAGAAAAATTCATCATACATAAAAAGCTACAAAGTATAATTTCATGCCACATTTGTCTTGTTTTTTATTGAAAATAGTTTAAAAATTGTATCGTTGTAAATGTATCTATTTACAATGACTTTAGAAACTCCGTTTTTTGTACTTTTGCACTTTAAAAATTAGTCCAAAATAATACAAAGAACACATGAGTGCTCCAAAAAGATATACAATTACAGCAGCCTTACCTTATACAAATGGTCCAATTCATATTGGTCATTTAGCAGGTGTTTACGTTCCTGCAGATATTTATGCGCGTTATTTACGTTTAATTGGTAAAGACGTAGCCTATATCTGTGGTTCAGACGAACATGGTGTTGCCATTCCGATGAGAGCCAAAAAAGAAGGTGTTTCTCCGCAAGATATTATTGATAAATATCATGGAATCATAAAGCAATCTTTCGTTGATTTTGGAATTTCTTTTGACAATTACTCAAGAACATCTTCTGAAGTGCATCATGAAACCGCATCCCAATTTTTTACAAAGCTGCACGATAATGGCGACTTTATTGAAGAAACTTCCGCACAATTGTATGATGCAGAAGCGAATCAATTTTTAGCAGATAGATTTGTGGTGGGCACTTGTCCGAAATGTAGCTTTGAAGAAAGCTATGGAGATCAATGTGAAAACTGTGGAACAAGTCATAATGCCAATGATTTAATAAATCCTACATCTGCAATTACAGGAAATATACCCACCGTAAAAGAAACAAAACACTGGTTTTTACCTTTAAATAAACACGAAGATTTTTTACGTAAATGGATTTTAGAAGATCATAAGAAAGATTGGAAACCTAATGTTTACGGACAAGTAAAAAGTTGGATAGCCGATGGTTTAAGACCAAGGGCTGTAACTAGAGATTTAGATTGGGGAATTCCGGTTCCTTTAATGGATGCAAAAGAAAAAGTACTCTATGTTTGGTTTGATGCACCTATTGGTTATATTTCATCTACCAAAGAATGGGCCGCAAGAGAGGGAAAGAACTGGGAAGATTATTGGAAAAAAGACGATACAAAGTTGGTACATTTTATAGGGAAAGACAACATTGTTTTTCACTGCATTATATTTCCAGCGATGTTAAAAGCACACGGAGATTATATTTTACCAGACAATGTGCCTGCAAATGAATTCTTAAATTTAGAAGGAAATAAGTTGTCAACCTCTAAAAATTGGGCCGTTTGGTTGCATGAATATCTAGAAGAATTTCCAGATCAGCAAGATGTTTTACGGTATACCTTAACTGCAAACGCCCCAGAAAACAAAGACAATGATTTTACTTGGAAAGATTTTCAAGCAAAAAACAACAACGAATTGGTTGCTATTTTTGGTAATTTTATTAACAGAGTTGTCGTTTTAACCAATAAATATTATGACGGAATTATACCAGCCCCAAGTGATTTTTCAGAGATTGACGAAGATGCCTTAGCTGCAGTAAAAGAGTTTCCAAATACCATTGGAAAATCTATTGAAAGATATCGTTTTAGAGAAGCTTCTCAAGAGTTCATGAACTTAGCAAGACTTGGAAATAAGTATTTAGCAGATGAAGAACCTTGGAAGGTTATAAAAATAGATGAAGCACGTGTACAAACAATTATGTATGTTGCTTTGCAAATTTCTGCAGCTTTAGCGGTACTTTCTGAGCCTTTTTTACCCTTTACTTCTGCAAAGTTAAAGAAAATTTTAAATATTGATAAAAACTTGTCTTGGGGAAACATAGCTGAGAATGCTGTTTTATTGCCAGAAACGCATCAAATAAACAAAGCAGAATTGCTGTTTTCTAAAATTGAAGACAAAGCAATTGAAGCTCAAATTGAAAAACTAGCAGCTACAAAAATTGCCAATAAGCAAGAAAATAAAATCGTAGCGCCTCAAAAAGAAATCATTGAATTTGAAGATTTTACAAAACTAGATATCAGAGTTGGAACTATTTTAGAAGCTCAAAAAGTAGCGAAAACTAAAAAGCTGCTAAAGTTAAAAGTTGACGTTGGTATGGACACAAGAACCATTGTTTCTGGAATTGCAGAAAGCTTTTCTCCAGAGGCTATTATTGGACAACAGGTTGCTGTTTTAGTAAATCTAGCAACCAGAAAAATTAGAGGAGTAGAAAGCCAAGGAATGATTTTAATGACGGATACTCCTGACGGAAAATTGGCATTTGTACAACCTGAAAAAGAAGTTAAAAACGGACAAGCAATAAGTTAATGCTAAAAATAGCAAATCACCCCATTTATAAACACGAGTTACCAGAAGGACATCGGTTTCCTATGGAAAAATATGACCTTTTACCACAACAGTTAATCTATGAAGGAACCTGCGCAGAAGAGAACTTCTTTGAGCCAGAAATACCCAATAGCAAACATTTTTTTAACGTTCATGACCCCGAATATTTTTTTGACTTATTAAATATTACACTTTCTCAAAAAGCAGTAAGGAAAATAGGATTCCCACTTTCTGAAGTGCTTATAGAAAGAGAAATGATCATTGCAGACGGCACTATGAAAGCCTCTGAATTTGCTTTACAAAACGGAATAGCAATGAATATTGCTGGCGGCACACATCATGCTTTTTCAAATCGAGGTGAAGCTTTTTGTATGTTAAATGACCAAGCAATTGGCGCCAGATATTTGCAACAACAAGGCTTAGCTGAAAAAATATTAATTGTAGATTTAGATGTACATCAAGGAAACGGAACTGCAGAAATCTTTCAAAATGACACGTCTGTTTTTACATTTTCTATGCACGGAAAAAGTAATTATCCTTTTGTCAAAGAACAATCTGATCTAGACATCGCCTTAGAAAATGATACAAAAGATACTGCATATTTATCAATTTTAAAAGAAACACTTCCAAAACTAATCCAGCAAGAAAAACCAGATTTTATCTATTATTTATGTGGAGTAGATGTTATAGAAACTGACAAATTAGGGAAATTAGGGCTGACTGTTAAAGGTTGTAAAGAACGAGATCAATTTGTTCTAGAAACCTGTTTCGACTTAAAAATTCCGGTCATGTGTTCTATGGGTGGCGGATATTCTAAAGATGTAAATATTATTGTAAATGCCCATGCAAATACCTTTCGGATGGCACAAGAAATTTATTTTTAACTGTTTTTAAATAAAAGAATATTATTTTATTGATTGGGCTCGTTTCTTCGTTTAATTCTTACTTTGGACTTACGAAATATGATATGAAAAAACTAATTACTTTAATTTTTATAGCAAACTTACTTTCTTGTGCTGCTTCAATAAATACGACCTCTAAAGAGCATACAATTAAAGGAAATTGGGTGCTAAATGAAATTTCGTACAGCAAGACTGGTGATTATAATGTTACTACATTTAACAACACTACAAAAGAATGCTTAGAGGGCAGTACTTGGAATTTTATGCCGACTAATAATTCTGGTGTGTATTGGTTAAACGGACTTAAATGCACTGTTAGCGATAGAAATTTTATTTTTGAAATTCAAGAAATAGACAAAACTTCTGGATATTATGATTTTTTATTAAAACCAAAAAAGAACCAAAGTGATGTTGGTTTTAGAATAGAATTATCTGAATTGTCTGAGTCTACCATGAAGTGGCAACAAAATTTAGCCGTAGACGGAACTCCATTTACGATTAACATGTCTTTTAAAAAACAATAATTTTACAAAATCTTATTCGTTAAAATTGTGCTCGGTTTTAAACTTAAAAACTAGCATTCGAAAATCTATAAATACTTGATTTCAGGCTGTTATTCACTAAAAAAATCCAAAGAATATAAATTCTTTGGATTCCTCTAAAGTGAAATATCTATTTACTTAAACAGTTCTAAAGTATCTTTTTAGCTAGAAAAACTTTTTTTCTTTAATTCATTTATAAAAGGCTGACTGTACATTCTTTTGCCCAAAGCAGCATTAATTGCATTCGCTACTGCGCCACCTGCAGGCGGCAACCCTGGTTCTCCTAAACCTGTTGGTGCATTGTTATTTTCTACAAAATGAACTACTACTTTTGGTGTTTCATCTATTCTTATTAATCTGTATTTGTCAAAGTTCTGATATTGTGGCTCGCCGTCTTTGAATGAGAAGTCACTATACATTGCATGTCCTATTCCGTCTAAAACACCACCTTCAACCTGGTTTCTTGCACCTGTTGGATTTACAACAATGCCACAGTCAACAGCAACAGTTACTTTTTTAAGCACTGGATACCCGTCTTTTAAAGTAATTTCTGCAATTTCTGCAACATGGGTATTATGGCTATAATATGCTGAAAAACCCTGGTAAACGCCTTCTTTGGTTTTGCCCCAATTTGCTTTCTCTCTAACTAATTTAATAGTGTCTTCCATTCTTTGCCCAGAATATTCTATTCTTTTATCGGTTGTATTCTTTACATTTTGTAATAAATCTAAACGCAACTGAATGGTATCTACATTTAATTCTGTAGCTAACTCATCAAAAAAGCTTTGTTCTGCAAATGCTAAAAAATTAGTATAGGGAGCCCTCCAGGCACCCGTTGTTATATTGCTCTTGTAATTACCGGTTTCTACTTTATAATTAAGAATGCACCCTGCAGGAAAAAAGTTAGGAATTGAGCCAAACATATTGCTGCCAATAGCAGCCTCTTTTAAATGGTATCCCGTAATTTTTCCGTCTTTTAAAGCTGCTTTTATTCTATATTTTACAGAAGGTTTATAAATACCTGTAGTCATATCATCTTCTCTTGTAGAGATAACCTTTACTGGTTTTTTAATTGCAGCAGATATTTCTGCAGCTTCATAAACAAAATCTCCGTATAGCCTTCTTCCAAAGCCACCGCCCATTCTAGTCATTTCTAAATGAATTTTGTCTACATCAAAATCCAACATATCCGCAACAACAGTTGCTGCATATTCTGGCGTTTGAACAGGACCTACTAAATGAATTTTTTCTGCAGTTACATTGGCGTAAAAATTCATTGGTTCCATACAGTTGTGCGGTAAAAAAGGCGAATGATATGTTTTTTCAATAACTTTATCTGCAGTTGCAAAAGCAGTTTTTATATTTCCATCTTCCCTTTTTATCTTCAGATTTTTACCTTCTAAAATAGCCATTAAAACAGTATCATGTGTTGCTGTGCTTTCTGCTTTCGAAGCTGTTTCCCAAACCGCAGCAAGTGCTTTTTTACCTTTTATTGCCGCCCAAGTATTCTCTGCAATAACGACTACTTTGTCTGTTTCAGATAATTTAACGGTCCAATTGCTTTTGCCAGACTTTACATACTTTCTTACTTTATCTCCAATGGTTATTACCTCTAAAACACCTTTCACATTTAATGCTTCCGAAGCTGTAAAAGTTTTTAATTGCTGTCCAAAAGCTGGAGGTCTTAAAACGGAAGCAAACACCATTCCTGGTGCCTTATAATCTAAACCAAACAGTGGTTTTCCTGTAATAATTTCATCAATATCTACATTTACTATTTCTTGCCCAATAATCGTAAAATCTTTTGCCTCCTTTAACTTTACATCTTCAGGAACCTCCAATAGAGCAGCTTCTTTTACAACATCTCCGTATCCTAGTGTTTCTCCATTTGAGTTTGTAATAACTCCTTTATTGGCTTTTAAAGTAGCGGCATCTACATTCCATTTTACAGCTGCGGCATTTACTAACATTTGCTTAGCAGTTGCTCCTGTTTGTCTTAAGGCATCCCAACTAAAACGTATCGATTGGCTTCCGCCAGCAACTTGTCTTGTATACTTATTTGTATCTAAAATTCCTTGTGCCACCGTTACGTTGTTCCAATCTACATCTAATTCCTCTGCAATAATCATTGGCATAGATGTTTTTACACCTTGCCCAATTTCTGGATTTGGAGAAAAAATAGTAACATAACCTTCATCGGAAATTTGAATAAATGCATTAAAATCATTAAAGTTTAAGCTGGCAATATCCACGGGCATTTTTGCTCCAGGTTTACAAGCTGTAAGTAGATTAAAACCAATTAACAGACCTCCACTTGCTAAAACAGTTGTTTTTAAAAAATTTCTTCGACTAAAATTATCTTTTTTATGTAATTTCATTTTTCTTAGTTATAGCGATTATGACATTTTTTCTGAAGCAACTTTTACTGCCTTTTCTATTCTATTGTAAGAAGCACATCTGCAAATATTACCATGCATTGCATTGCGTATTTCTTTTTCTGACGGACTTTTATTTTCCGTTAAAAAGGCAGAAGCTGTCATGATTTGTCCTGACTGGCAATACCCACATTGTGGCACATCAATTTCTTTCCAGGCCTCTTGCACTGGATGCTTACCATCTTTAGACAAACCTTCTATAGTGGTGATTTTTACGCCCTCTAAAACAGAAACTTGCATTTGACAACTTCTTGCAGCAACACCATTAATATGAACTGTACATGCACCACATTGTGCAATACCACAGCCAAATTTTGTCCCTACTAAATCTAATTCATCTCTTAATACCCAAAGTAAAGGGGTGTCTTCATCTGCAGAAACGACAACTTGTTTGCCATTCACATTTAACTTATAGTTTGCCATAAAAAGTTAATTTTTAAATTATTGAGGTAAGTTACAAAAAAAGTAATTGCGATAGTATTCTAATTGTTCTAAAAAAACGAACCGTTAATATCAAAGTTTATCGGCTAAAATAATCAAGAATACTCGTATGAGTATCTCAGAATAAATACTTAACTTTGTTAAATATGTCTGTAAATACATTCAACTTTTACGCGCGCAATAATTTTAAAAGGTCTGCGCACAACATACCGAAATCATTAAAGTAATTAAAATGTATACATTCTTTTTTCCCTACTATTTGGTATCAAAACTCATATAAATTCAATCTTTACAATAGTACAAATAGGAGTAACACAGGTTTTAATTCTTTAGAAATAAAATTTCTATACATACAAAAAGTTGCCTTTTAAAAATTATATAAATTAAAATGAAACAAATTATATCAGTAGACTTTTACTTTCAAAACTTAGCGCACCTTCCTATCATTGATGTTCGATCTCCAGGAGAATTTTTAAAAGGAAATATACCCAAAGCTCATAATATTGAATTATTTACAGACGAAGAGCGCGCAATAGTTGGCACTGCTTATAAAAAAGAATCAAAAGAAAGAGCCATTGAGATTGGATACGAATTTGTAATACCAAAACTAGATAGTTTTATAAAAAGCACTATTGAAATTGCACCTAAAAAAGAAGTTGTTATACATTGTTGGCGCGGAGGAATGAGAAGTAATGCTTTTGCCAACCATCTTATTGATAACGGCTTTAAAAAGGTATATGTTATTGAAAAAGGATACAAAGCTTTTAGAAATTATGTGTTGCAATTTTTTGAACAACCGTTCAATCTTAAAATTTTAGGAGGGTATACCGGCGCTGCAAAAACAGAAATACTACATTCTTTAAAAACAAAAGGACAGCAAGTTATAGACTTAGAAGGGTTGGCGCACCACAGAGGATCTGCTTTTGGAGGCATAGATCTGCCAACACAGCCAACAACTGAACAATTTGAAAACAATCTGTTTTCAAGCCTGCGAAGTTTACATCCGAATACCCCAATATGGGTTGAAGACGAAAGTAGATCTATTGGAAAAGCATCAATTCCAAATGCTTTTTATGCTGCAATGAGTACAAAGCCTGTATATTTTTTAGATGTCCCCTTTCAAGAGAGAATAAAACACCTGGTGGATACATACGCAAATCTAAATCAGGATAAATTAGCGGAAGCCATTAATCGAATATCAAAAAGGCTCGGAAATGATCGCGCTAAACAAGCTTTAGATGCACTAGAAATCAAAAATTACTATAAAGTTGTAGAAATTACACTTTTCTATTACGACAAATATTACTTAAAAGGATTGCAAAAACGAGAAGAATCTTCCGTTCAAAAAATTAAAGTTCCTCGCATAAATCCAAAAGAAACAGCAGATTTTTTAATACGCTTACTAAATGATAAAAATGGATAAAACAATAAAATTAACAAGCTTTAGTCATGGTGCAGGTTGTGGTTGCAAAATATCACCAAAAGTGCTCACAACAATATTAGCTTCTAATACACCAAAAATTGAAGATGCAAACCTTTTGGTAGGGAACGATACAAGAGATGATGCTGCGGTGTACGATATGGGAAATGGCATCGGGATTATTAGTACAACAGACTTTTTCTTGCCGATAGTAGATGATCCTTTTACTTTTGGAAGAATCGCAGCTACAAACGCTATTAGTGATGTATATGCTATGGGAGGAAAGCCTTTAATGGCTATCGCAATATTAGGGTGGCCTATTGATAAGCTAGCCCCTGAAGTTGCTGCTCAAGTAATGGAAGGAGGCAGAAAAGCGTGTTCTGATGCTGGAATAATACTTGCAGGTGGTCACAGTATTGATAACCCAGAACCTATTTTTGGATTGGCAGTTACTGGTTCGGTTGCAATTTCTCGTCTAAAACGTAATGATAAAGCACAATCTGGAAGCATGCTTTATTTAACCAAACCTTTGGGTATCGGAATTCTAGCTACCGCACAAAAAAAGGGTCTTTTAATGGACGAACATAAAGATATTGCTGCCAATTCAATGATTACTTTAAATGATGTTGGATTGGAGCTCTCAGAGGTTGAAGAAGTAACCGCTTTAACAGATGTAACTGGATTTGGATTAATGGGACATTTACTTGAAATGTGCGAAGGTAGTGCTGTATCTGCCATTGTTAATTATAATAAAATTCCCGTTTTCGAAGAAATTCATGGCTATCTCGATAACAACTGTATCCCAGGAGGAACTTTAAGAAATTGGGAAAGTTACGGACACAAGCTTAAGCTTGAAGATGAAAGAAAACAACATATTTTATGTGATCCACAAACTAGTGGAGGATTATTAATTGCTGTTAAGAAAGAAGCATCTCAAAAAGTTGAAGCTATTCTTAGAAGCAAGGGTCTTTTTGCAGAACCAATAGGAGAGCTTATAGAGAAAACAGAAGCGGCTGTATCTATTATTGAATAATCTTCGTAAAAACGTTTATAGATTGCAACTAACGGCAATCTAAGTGCGCATTTCGATAAAACTGTTCTTATTCTTTTAGAATTGAAATGAAATATCAATCTAAAAGAATAAGAATAGTTTAATTGTTATTTGAATTATTTTCGTATTTGTAAACTCCGTGCATATCTAGCTACTTGCTCCTATATTCGTATTTCTAACCGTACTTCAATTTCCTAATCACACGCAACGTCTCTTTGTATTTTAAGTACGTTGCTTTATCCTCTAGTTCTTTAATATCATCTTTTGCCTTCTTAAGTACCTCTTCAACTTCTAAAAAGCCATGTAAATAGCAAATTAAATAATCGGTTGGCATTCGTAAAATAGCTTCTTGCTCAAGTATGGAAAGTGATTTTTTATGTTGAATTTTTTCAATAATTAAATTACAATTATTATAAAGATTGGTAATCACTTCGTTCTCAAAAACTGGTGGTTGAAAAAGAAATTCTTTTGCAATATCATGTTTCCCATTTTCTTTAAAATGAATAATGGTTTTCTCTAAAGGATAGTGTTTTTCCTGCTTTTCTAAACCTAAATAAATATATTCTGTAATTATAAAAGAGTTCTTATTATAGGTGATTTGAACAGCATCTAGTGCAGAAAAAAACAATTGAACTTGCTCATTTATCAATGCTATATCTACTCTAGAAAAGTATACTTTATTATTAATAAGCTTTTGTTTTCCTGCCCAGCACAAAACAAATTGCTCGTTAAAAACTTTGTATTGTGGGTTGTATGCCACTTTGTGATTTTTGATAAAATCAAAAACACCACCTAAGGTCAATTCTATATTATTACTTGCATTTTTTTCTAGCGCGGCCACCGTTTGCTTATTCGTGTTTTTAAGCTCAAAATTGCCTCCTAAAAAAGGGATAGAAGTACTCCCTTTTCTGTAAAAAATAGTATCTTTTTTATATTTCCACGCATTTTTTAGTAGCGAGGTAATTTTGTTCTTCGGATAAATGGTAACCAAACCAATTACTTTATGGCGGCCTAAACTGGGGAAAGAAACATTTTCATATTCAATTTTCGGTGGATTTTTTAAATACGCATTTACTAAATTTTGAATTTTACTATCGTCATAAAAATCGACCCCAAATATCTTATTTTCTTCGTCTTCAATACCAATAACGATATAGGAATTGTTTAACGGATTAGAATTTGATAGTGCACTAATGTGTTTTAAAAACTTGGCTTTTCCGTCTTTAGAATCAAAAGATAATTGTTGCTTTTTATCAAAAAAACTATTCTCATCGTTATGAGAAAGTAGATTTTTAATAAGTAAGCGTTTGTTTATCATGTTAGCTTTTATTCATAATTGTTGGACTTGCTTGAGCGGTTGGATACACCACTAGATCCTCGATATTTACATGATAAGGTCTTGTTACCACAAAGTGAATAATAGCTGCAATATCTTCTGGTTGCAATGCTTTATATCCTGTATACACTGATTTTGCTTTTTCTAAATCACCTTTGAAACGAACCTTTGAAAATTCTGTTTCTACAGCACCAGGATGCACTGCAGCAACGCGAATATTATGTTTATTTAAATCGATTCTCATGGACTTATTTAAAGCGTTTACAGCATATTTAGAGGCACAATAGACGTTTCCGTTAGGATATACTTCTTTCCCCGCAATAGAACCAATGTTTACAATAAAACCATTATTTCTTGCGATCATTTGAGGAAATATTGCTTTAGAGACATATAACAAGCCTTTTACATTAATATCTAGCATTGCATCCCAATCATCAACATCGCCATCCTGTATCGTTGACAATCCGTGTGCATTTCCTGCATTATTGATTAGAATATCTACTGTTTTAAAATTTTCTGGAAGCGATGCGATTGCGTTTTCAACTTCGCTTCTTTTAGAAATATCAAATTGCAAGGTGGTAACCTCTGTAAGTTTACTTAATTCTTGTTGTATCTTTTCTAAACGAGCTGCTCGTCTTCCGCAAAGAATTAAACGAATGTTGTTTTTTGCAAAAATTTCTGCTGTGGCCTTTCCAATTCCAGAAGTTGCGCCAGTTATAAATGCTGTTGGTTTCATTTTAAAGTGTTATTGCCGCTTAGAGCGCCATTGAAAAGTAGGTCTCAACTGCGCTCAACCAGACATTAATTTTATAATACTTAAAATTATGAAAACTAGGTCTTATTTTTAGTTTTAAAAAAGATACTTTTTCAGCAATTATTAACAAAAATAAACCGTCTTTCTCAAGACGGTTTACCCTTCAATTGATTCTTAAGAAAAAACCAATCAAAATCAACTAACCAAACTTTATTTTAAATTTCTTCTCCTTTTTATTGCTCTCTTTACTTTCGTACGTTTTCTATCGGTATTGTTTGCACTAGCCTTTGCTGTTTTCTCACCTTTTAAATATGGTATAAATCCTCTTCCTTCAAAATCGTAGGTTGTTTCTGAATTCAAATTAAATAATCGAATCTTACCGTCATTCACAACACTTAATTCGAATTCTTCAATGACTCCGCCATCATAATTCAATGTTATTATTTTTAGATCTTCAAAACCTACTACATCAAACACCTCATAACCACCAACGTACTTCCATTCTATATCCGCAACTTGCATGCCAAAGTCGTCTTTAGAGCTATAAAAAGTTGTAATATCTTGCGGGACAAACTGTAAATAGTTCTCTTCATCAAAAGGATTTGCTACACCTCCTGCAAAAACTGTTTTCTCCCAAGCATCATATTCTTGTAAAAAGTATTCTATGTTTTCATAAAATAACTTGTCATAATCAAAGGTGTTTATTTGATATCCTATTAAAAAATAGGTCACATTTTGTCTGTAACTATGCAGTCTTAATTCGTTTGAAGAAGATAAGGTAACCTCAAAATCATGTCTACCATCGATCACATGTCTTGTTTCTAAAACACCAGAAAAAGCATCATAAGTTCCTACATCTATTCCTAATCCGTTTCCTGTAAAACCAACATCTACAATATTATTATTTGCATATAATATTCCATTTAAAAAAGAGAGTGTAAATGCATTAGAGACAAAAGGAATCTCTCGGTTACCAATTGTTCTGTGATAATCTACATACCACAAATCATAACCCGAAACAACTTCTTCTAAAGAAATTTCATTGCCTCTAAAATCGTTTTCGGATGCTGTGTTGCATGCACTAAATAGCACTCCTATGATACTAAATATGAAAAGTAATTTTAATGATTTCATAAACGGTTGTTTTATAATTACAACTTTATAAGAACCAAATTACGTGCCAAAAATAAAACTGTCGGCACATTAGCGTTTTAGACATTAACCATCAAGTGATTACCTGTTATTTATTGTAGGGAAAAGTGTAGGTGCTATTTTTTTTATGTTTTCAATCTTAAAAAACAGTGTTTTCTTTCCTTTTTTATAGCGAACAACCGCTTCATAATCATTTAATCCAAAAGGAAATTTCTTAATGACTGGGAGTGTGTTTTTTAGTTCTTTTTTAGAATCTATATCAATAATTAAATCGTTTTTCATTCTTTTTGATGTTGAATAATGTCCGATTAATTGTGTTATTTCTCCTCTTTGCGAGACCTTTACTTTGATTCTTTTATTTTTGAAATACAAGGTATCAAAAATAATTTCTGCCGCATTTTTTAAATGAATCTCTAATTTTGTACCGCTTACGCCTGGTTGGCCACCAACCCAATTATGATAAGATGCTTTTTCTACTTTAAATGACGGATTTTGAACAAACGTACTGCTCCCACATTGCACAAAACCGAATAGCATTGTTAAAATTGATAAAAATTTCATGATTTTAATTTTCTAGTGTTGCTCTGACAAATTCAAATACACTACTAATATAAATAAAATCCACTCAGTTGAGTGGATTTTATTCTTTTCCAAAACAAAATTCGTCCTTTTATTTAGTTCCCAAAAGCAACAATTCATGAACCAATATCTCTGTAATATATCTTTTTTCACCTTCTTTAGATTCATAAGATCTATTGGTTAACTTGCCTTCTACAGCAATTTCTTTTCCCTTATTTACATAGTCCTCTACTATATTTACGAGACCTCCAGTGATCACAATATTGTGCCAATAAGCACGTTCCACTTTGTTACCTTCTTTATCCTTGTAACTATCATCTGTTGCCATAGAAAATTTTGCCATTTTGTTACCGTCTTTAAAGGTTACTATTTCTGGTTCTTGACCCAATCTACCAATTAACTGTACTTTGTTTCTTAACGTATTCATAAGATAAGTTTTTTAAACACTTTTATTTTAAGTGTAAGTTTATAATTTGTTTTTGTCAATTTGTTTGACACTGCAAAGTTGCGACACCTTTTAATTTTTATTCGGTTGCAAAACAATTACTTTCGGTTGTAATTACTTGTAGTCGTTTGTAAACGGTTAATTTAATGTATATTTATCAAATGGAAACAAGAGAATGTTTAGCGTGTAAAGAACCGTTAAAAGGCAGGGTGGATAAGAAGTTTTGTTCAGATTATTGCAGAAATGCTTATAATAATCAAGTGAATAAAGACAGTAAAAACCTGATTAGAAATATTAACAATCGCCTTCGAAAAAATTATAAAATTTTATCTGAATTAAACGTTTCGGGCAAAACAAAAGTAACAAGAACTAAATTATATGACAAAGGTTTCGACTTTCAGTTCTTTACCTCTATCTATAAAACCAAAACAGGAAACACGTATTTTTATATCTATAATGAAGGTTATTTGACACTAGAGAATGATACTTTTCTATTAATTCGAAAAGAACGCTAATATTTCGCAAAGCCATTATCTTTGATTGTAAAAAAAAATATTACCAAGCATTTTCTTCTAGACTATTTTTTTTGATGCTGCAATTTAGAAAGTAGCCATTGCAAATAATAACTGTTCATTTTAAATATTTATAGTAGTCATAAAGATGGAAAAAATAAATGGATTTCACTTGCCATCGCATAGAGTACAAACCCCACTGTTTTTTTTGACCCACCTTTTTATAAAATGCTATGGGCATGTCTTTTAACCATTCGTTTACTTATGAATAGTTTGTCTGCAATTACCTGATTGGTGCGCTCTTCACAGATTAATTTCTCTTTTTGATAATTCTTGTAAAATCGACTTATTTTTTTTGTGCAGTTGTTTTAATCGATTTGTTTCTCTCTCTAAAGATGTTGATAATTTTTTCAAAATTAGCGACTTTCTGCACTAGGTTACTTTTTTTAGCCATTTTTATTGCTTTACTAGGATTAACTCATTTGTACACAAGCGTTTTAGTACATGGCAACTTGGGTAGCAGAAAGTGACATACTTTCTAATTTGCAATGCTCTAAAAGCCGTTTCTTTTAAATTATTTATTCTTTAAAGCCAACTTAAAAGATTTTGCCTGTCTTGAAAATACTGTTTTATTGGGTGCATTTAACGTTTTCTTTGCAATACATCTCCTCCATATTGCAGTAGTTCTACATCTCAAACAATCAGAAATGAAATATTCAACGACGTACTCTTAGATACAGTCGATAGCAGTCTTTTATAGCGCTTTCTATAGGTACAAAAACGATAGATCTTACAATGGCAATTCCGCTTTCCATTGCTGGTTTAGAAAAGAGAAAAAGAAATCTAAAAAATATTTTCTCTGTTTCTGGTCTTGAAGACAAAAGTTTAATGAATAAAGCGAGGGAAAAAGCGTTTATTTAAGCATGCTAATTAAACTTCTAAATATTCAAAAATGAATCGTAGCAACCTCACTATTTCCAACTATTTCCTTTCATTTTTAAAGCTGCTTTTAAAATATCTTTTTGACTAATTTGTCCAATAAGTTTCCCGTTTTCTACAA
>Ga0307489_10000279_pt1 | contig 29508 bp, 52 predicted proteins | sample SB12metaG_FD_202247 | JGI IMG/M metagenome (GOLD analysis project Ga0307489, IMG submission 202247) | Sea-ice brine microbial communities from Beaufort Sea near Barrow, Alaska, United States - SB 1.2 | ecosystem: Environmental > Aquatic > Marine > Coastal | place: USA: Alaska | collected... | reverse complement strand
GAAACGGAAACAATGTTTGAAGGGGTCTGTCCGCTTGCAACGGAGGTGGCTGGTTAATGCTCACTAAGGCTCGATGCACGTTTTCAATAACATAAATAAAAAGCGCATCATCATACGTCAGGTTCTAATGCTGAAACCAGACGCGGTAAAGCCGGGGTCAACCATGGATCAACCTGTACCGCCCTACCGTTGGTGACAACGACGAAGCTCTGCTCCAGGTTGTTGGTGAGCTCCGTGATGTTGTTCATGCCCTGGACGAAATCTCCGTAGTGGTCTAGAACTTGCTTGGACAGGCGTGATGACACCACCTCCACCACGTCAGACAGCTTCTCCTCCTCTTTCAAGAGACTGATGGATAGTGTTCGCCACGTCATCAAACGAGTCTGGAACCCTCGTTGCTTGAGTCAGACGGCATCCAATGCCGTGGCGAGCACTATCCATCAGTCCCTACCTCCTGCTGGAGCAGCTCCGTCGTGAGCTCTCCATCGTGTGCCTCCAGCATAGATTCAAGCACGTGCCTCACCGGGTCAAACTCATCCTCCGGGAGGTAGTACCCAGGCGCCAGCGCCGCCAGCAGCTCATCCGAAGCGGACGCAACAGCGGAACCGCCGGCGCCGCCGTTGTCAGAAGTTGAAGTTCCATCGTCGGTGCCTGCACCCGCGGCACCAAAGTCTTCGACGCCGGATGTGCTAGAGTCAGCGCGAGGGCTGCTTCCCGCGGCGGCTGAAGCATACGGACTTGAACCGATCTCCGAGAATACCGTGCTGAGGCTCGTTGCGGCAGTTGCGGCGCCGGAAAACCCGCCGAGTAGGAACTGATGGACAGTGCTCGCCACGTCATGTGATACCATTTGAATCAAAAGACGTGCACGCTGCGTCATATGATACCATTCGACTCCAGAGACGTGCTCGCCGCGTCATATGATACCATGTAACCCATGAGACGAGGGTGCAAAATGCATTTGATGACGTGGCGAGCACTGTCCATCATGCATTTGATGACGTGGCGAGCAGCATCCATCAGTCCCTACCGCCAAGACGCGCGGCTGTGCTGCTGGCGCCAATCGGACCGCGTGTCTGCGCATAGGGCCTGACAGATACTGCTCGCCGCGTCATGTGATTCCATATAGCTCGAGAAACCAGGGTCTACAATGTGGAGGATGACGTGGCGGGAAACATCTGTCAGGGTCTACCTGTGCATATCTCTCGCGAGCCTTGTCGACCCCGGTGGCGGTTTCCACATTCTCCCTCAACCGCCTCCCTTTCTCCTGTGCATCACTCACTCGGCGCTTTGCTTTCTCCCTCAGCTCCGCCGTTTTGTCCCTGATTGCCTGGAACATGATCTATCTACCTCTGGCCTCGTCTGCCTCGTCTGCCTCGTCTGTCTCTCCACCTACTCTATCTGCGTATTTCTGGCCTCGGCTCGCCCGGCGCCTGCGCGTGCTGCTCGCGCTGCCACTCCTCCTCCTCCTTCTCCTCCTGCCCCGCCTCCTCCGCCTCCTCTACCTGCTCTGTCTCCTCCGCCACCTCGTCGAGCCCTCTGCCTCCTCCTTCACCCCCCCGTCACTCTTACTAATCTACAGCGAGGTTTACTCGCACGCCGCCAGGATGTTGAGAACCTTCTCGGTGAACTCGCGGAACCCAGGGTCCTCGCAGGCGGAATCCAGGGCCTGCTCGGCACGCGCCGCCCCGTCTATCTTGGCGATGCTGGCAACCAGCCGCTCGTCGCCCAGGGCTAGGGCCTGACCGACATTGCCCGCCACGTCAGCAAATGCATTTGAGCCCTCGTTTCGTGAGTTAAATGGCAGCCGATGACGTGGCGAGCAATATCCCCTGGCCCTACCCAGGGCGGCGCGAATGGCGTCGTTGCTGGAGATGCAGGCCAGGTGCTTGCGGCGCAGCCGCGCGCCGTCCTCGTCCTCGTTGTCCTCCTCGAACCGCCGCTTCGGCCGAGAGGCCGCCTGGACAGTCGCCGCTGCCGCTGCCGCAGGGAGGGCACCCTCTTCCAGCTCCTCCTCCGGCTCCTCAGGCTCCTTCTCCCGCTCCCCGCACGGCACGGCTGGGAGAGGATGGGGAGTGGGGCGGGGAAAAAGTAAATGCGTGGACGTCGCAAATCTAGAAAGCCGGGTATCGTGTTGGACACGCAAGGTGGGTGTTGCAAGGTTGGATATCGCGAAAAGGCGCGCGATACCCGCTGGAAGCGGAATAGCGCGCGGTCCGTGGGGTCCAGCCGCCCCAGCACCTCCTCCTCCGCGAAAGAGATCCGGCAGGTGAGTCGAGCAGGTGGAGCCGTGGGTTGGGGGTTCCCCGCCGCCAGAGGAGCAGGAGGAGGAGGAGGACGGGGGCGAGGAGGCGGCGGAGGTGGAGGCGGAGGGCGAGGAGGAGGCGGATGGCGAGGAGGAGGAGAGGTGGGGGGCAGGAGGAGGAGGGGAAGGGGGTGGGGGAGGAGAAGGCGTAGGTTGAGACGAGGGAGGAGGGGGCGAGGGAAATTTTCCAGGCTCACCTTTGTGGGCGCGGCAGCAGGTGACCGAGCAATAGGGCGTGCGGCAGGTCGGGCACTTGTACTTGGGGCCCGCGGCGCTGCACACGATGCACGTCGTCTTCGCAGCAGTGCTCATCACAGGCACGCCGCCCGCAGCGCTTACAGAATGCGCGAGGGGGCGGCACCCTTCGCTCGCTGACGACAGAGACGGCGCGCCGCGCGAGCAGATAGTAGGGTTTCTCAGCAAGGCTGTCAAGGTTTAGGGTTATACTTTATAGGATTCGGGCAGATTACTCGCCTCTCTCTGCTCGGAAGTCACAACAGGCATCGCGGCCGACGTGCTGCGTTATGCATCTGTGATGACGCGCGATGTCCGCTCTCGCGCGGCGCTCGTGCGCCTCACCGCGGGCTTCTGCTGCATCTTCGCCGCGTTTCAGCCCCTGCAAGCTCTCCAATCTTCTCTGAATGCCAAACACGCGGTGGGCACCTGGAGTCTCGGCATCATATACTCCACTGGTTCGTTGACGGGGTTCGTCGCGCCGCGCGTCGTGCGCACGCTAGGAACAAGGCAGGGCCTTACATCTGAGCCTTACTGGGTTAATGATTTCGGGTGCAGGATTAAATAGTCACGCCAACGCAGCGTTTGACCTCTACCCGTACACTCGTTTGCCCCGTGCGACGAGACTTTCAAGACGAGAATACGCTTTCCTGGGCACCCCGTGCCTACTCACGAACTCCCCCCTCGTACGAGTACGAGACATGTCTGTGCTTTCATCCTGCGCCGCTACATGAAGGATGTCGCTCGCCGGAAGCGCCCTGGCATACGCGCTGTACGCCGCCGCGAACTTTGCGCCAGGATTCACCATGATGGCGCCCGCCAGTGTTTGTCTCGGCGTGGGCGGATGTCTGTTGTGGGTGGCACAGGGCACCCTGCTGACGTCCTTAGCGGAGGAGCACTCACACTCCAGGGAGGCGTGCGGCGCATGCGCCGGCGGCGGAGGCGCAGGCGGAAATGGTGTTGGCGGTGGCAGCGGGGGCGGGGGCGGCGGCGGCGGCGGCGGTGGAGGCGGCTGCATTATTGGCGGTGGTGGTGACAGCAGCGGAGGAGGCGGCGTCGTCATCGGTGGCAGCGGTGGCGGCGGCGGCGGCGGCGGCAGCAGTGTTGGCGGTGGTGGTGACAGCGGCGGCGGGGGCGTCAGCGGAGGAGGCGGCGGGGGCGGCATCGTCGGGGTTGGTGCGGACCAGGGAGTGGCAACGGCTGCGGCGACAGCTGTGACCGTCTCACGCTTCAACGCGGTATTCTGGGGGTGCTTTCAGGCGGCGTCAGTGTTTGGGAACGTGCTTGGGTTGCTGGCAGGGGCTTACACTCGTCCACTTCTCGTCTCGACGTGAGCACTCTTTGCGGACACATTGTGTGATCTCATACAGTCTCCGTGGCAAAAACGGCTCCGGTTGAGCTGAGAACTGGACGAGTATAAGCCCCTGGTTACTGGTATTGTCGAACGGGAGGCCGGGGGACACGGACGTAGCCGCGGACCCATCGCCCAGCACTGTGCGCGCGCTGCTGTGGGTATTCCTAGGACTGACACTGGCCGGCGCGGGGCTGTTGGCCACGCTCCCGGGACAAACGGGGAGTGAATGCCAACAGGCTAGGGCGGGGGCGAGGGATGACGTGGAGCAGGCAGAGGAGGAGGAGGAGGAGGAGGTGGGGGACGTGGTGGTTGAGAAGGATGAGGGGGAGGAGGATGCGGAGGCAGTGGTACTGCGCCCGCTGCTGGAGGAGGAGGTAGAGGAGGAGGAGGAAGAACTGGGGACTGGCCTGGACTGGGTCACGCTGGCATTACAGTGCCCGCTCTTTTTCTACAGCGGCATCCAAGCGGCATACGCCGTGGGCGACTTGACAGCGCACGTGGTTGAGCCGCTGCTAGGCAAAGCGATGATCGGGGGGGTCATGGTGTGCTACTTTCTGACAAACGCCGCCTCCAGTGTCATCTCCGGGTTCGTCTCGTCAGGAGGCATGAAGGGCGCCTCGGTAGGGCGGTGCAGGTTGACATGACACCATAACAAACTGTGTTGAAAGCGCCTGCGATGAGGGTGTGAGCGCTTGAAACTCTCATGTGATAAACTGCATTCAAGTTTTGCTTTCAAAACCAAGTTGCGCTGCTACACCTCGGCGTGGTTCGCGGCGGCGGCGGTAGCGCAGGGTACAGCGTTGCTTATTGTACTCAGCCAAGGTGCAGCGTTGGCATCACGCTCGACGGCGGCGGCGGCGGGGGCGGCGGCGCCAGGGGCGGATTACGCGCTTTGTTTCACGCTGGCGAGTTTACTGGGGTTTGGAGACGGCGTCTGGAACACCCAAATCAGCTCCCTCATCGGCTCTATGTACCCGAGCCGTAACATCCCTCGTGTACCAGTAAAGGTGCACACAATATACAGACGCTATAGTACCCGTCGAGCACCGGGGCACAAAACGCACAGAGCCAGGACACGAGGCACTGCTTCCTCCGCTGCAGCTGTGGGGTTCACTGCTTGGAGGGTGACACAAGGTGGGGTGGTGCAGGTTGACCCGGCTCGCACCCCAGAGGACTGAGCTTGATTCCAGCAGTTTAAGCCAGAATTCGATGAGCGGCTTTCAAACGATGCTTTCAATTTCTGACTTCCGCTGCTACAGCAAGGAATGGCCTCGGCGCTGGCTTTCGCGGCGGGCCCGAATCTGGCGCTGCCGGACAAGACGATTCTGGTGGTGATTTCGCTGGCGCTAGGCATGGCGGCACATGGCGGGGCAGTCGCGCGACACCGCCAGGTCATAGATCGGCGCCGCCTCCACATCTTCGGCGTCAACGGTAGCAGTAGCTCGTAGTCAATGCTCAAACAGGAATATGATAGTATGATAGCTCATTGTTCATGTAAAAACACGTGTACATAGAGCCAGACACCCAAACTATCAACACATTTTACGAATTGAGCCCCCAACGTCATCATCGTGCATAGCCGAGCATGGAATCTATTTGAGGTCGCGATCTTCGCGGTCTTCCCGGACGGTGATGGCACGGCCGTCGATGCTGGAGTTAGACAGCGTGCTGATCGCGTGCAACGCCTCGCCATACGGCCTGGCAGGTATTTCGCGCCAAGTCATGTGCCATTAAACCTAAGAAATGAGGGTTCAAAATACGTGTCGATGGCGATGCTGGCCATGACCCTGCAGGCACCGACCAATGTGTCATATGATGCCATGTCACTCAAGAGAGAAGGGTTCACAATGCGTGTGGATGACGTGGCGGGGAATATACAGCAGGCCCTGCCTCGCTTGGGGACTCATACTCCACGATGCCGCACCCCTTGGACCGCGTCCCGCCCTGCTCCTTCATAACGTCGGCGTACACAACGGTGCCGGCGCCGCGGAAGTGGTCTTTCAAGTCCTGCCATGATACGCCCCATGACAGATTGGATACCGGTTCTAGGGCCCAGCAGATATTGCGCTCCACGTCATAGAATGCCGTTTGACTACTAAACTTGCATTCAAAATGCGTGTCGATGACGTGGAGGGCAATCATCTGCTGGGATTCGAAAGCAATTCGAAGGCGTGGCGGGCGACAGCTGGCAATCCTGCCGTACACGCGCCGCCCCACGACCAGGCCACCGCCGCCGCCGCCTCCTCCGCCGCCTCCTCCTCCTCCGCCGCCGCCGCCGCCACCGGCCCTGACCACGACCGCACGGACGCCCGACCTTCCTCCACCTGGACCAACCACGACTGCTCGGCGGCGCTTTATGTAGCGGCGCACGTCGAATGTGAAAGCAAAACTTATAAGCAGGTAATCGTATTTGAGCTTCAAGCGCGTAGTTCCAGATGATTTCCAGACACTCCAGACGTTCCACACGCTCCAGACGTGGGTGTCATTGGCTCGGCATGCGCCGGCCTACCTTCGCAGAGCTGTCATCGCGGCCGCCGCCGCCACGCGCGGCGGAGGGGCACTCACTGCTCCTGTGCCCCACGCCACCGCACGTGTGGCAGGTTTGTCCGGCAGGCAGCGTGCTGCCGCGTCCCCCACCACCGCTGCCGCCCCTGCCGCCGCCGCCGCCGCCGCCGCGCCCTCCTGCGGATACAGCCCGACTCATGTTGCTCGCCGCATCATAGGATGTCATTCAACTCATGTAAAGAGGGTTTGAAGTATGGTGGACGATGCAGCAAGCGTCGTCTGTCAGGCCCTACCCGCGGGGCCGCCGCCGTCGCCGCCGCCGCTGTTGTTGTAGCCGACCAGATCACGATCCTCGCGGTCCTCGCGAACGAAGATCGGACGCCCGCCCAGCTGCAGAGGGATAGGGAAGAAGGGATTCAGATGCAGATGAGGAGACGGATGTGGAAGGCAGGGGTGCACTGCCAATACACAAATTGCTCGAAGGATGATGACGAGAATGAAAGAAGGAGGAGGAGGAGGAGGAGGAGGAGAACGAGGAGGAGGAGAACGAGGAGGAATATGAGGAGGATGAGGAGGAGGAGGAGGAGGAGGAGGAGGAGATGCTCGACACATTGCAGAGTGATTTCAACTCTAGAAACGAGGGTTGGCAGACGTGTTGAGGCCCCAGCACGCACTTCCTTATCGTTGAGCGTGTTGATAGCGGCGGCGGCCTGCTCCGCAGTCTCGTACTCCACGATACCACACCCCTTGGAGCGCGTGGGGTTGTCCTGCTCCTTCATCACGTCCGCGTACACCACCGTGCCTGATGTGTGAAACAGGAGCGCAAGGCAAATCGGTCAGCCAGCTGTGCGCGCATGAAAGAAATATGGTCTAGCACGTTGGGGTCTACGCGGTCTGATACCCCCAACTGCAAGAAACTGAGGGCCGCATCACGTGAAATCAATATTGGGCGTTTAATAACTCGAGAAGGCACTGAACTCGGTTGGCCGGGTGTCTGTCGCAGGTACGGAATTCCGTACTTTCACACTCAACCCCCCACATTCTTATGGTAGAGAGGTTCGCTCCAAGTAGGTGTAAGCAGCCTCTTCACATCTGACGGTGATCCCACTCAATACCTCAAAGGTACACGAGTTAAAACACAAAGGGAACGAGCGTCAGGCCAGGCTAGAGAGGAAGATGCGGCGAGCGTCACTGGTACACTGGTACACCGGTAGCTCTACACTATAGGTCAGGTTGAAGGGGAACGTGCCTGCTTCCCGAAAGAAGTCCTTCAAGTCCTGCCAGCTCGTCTTCCATGAAAGGTTGCCCACGCCACAGGCAGGGACAGCCAGATATTGCCCGCCACGTCACCGAATGCCCTTGCCCGTCACGTCTTTGGCACGCGTTTCGAACCCTCGTTTCTTGAGTTGAATGGCATCCTTGAACCGTATGACGTGGCGATAAATATCTGCCAGGCCCTATGCCCTTGCCCACCACGTCTTTGGCACGCATTTGAAACCTCGTTTACTGAGTTGCGTGGCAGCATGTGACGTGGCTAGCAATGTCGGCCAGGGCCCTACTACACGCGGCGCGCGACGCGAACGGTGCCGCCTCCGCCATCGCCAATGTTGGTGGTTTCGCGCCCACGTTTGGTGCCGCCTTGCATTTTGCTGTAGTCGTGCGCGCAGTGGTTCTGTGACGAGTCAGAGAGGGAGCATGGGATCAGCAACCAGGGCGAGGGCGGTACACGCTGGTCCAATGGTCATGATGCCGCAGCCGATGCGCGGCGGCGGGGGGCAGCGGGAGGGCTATCGAGCGGGAGGATAGGTGCCGAATGAATCTGGAGTCTTTTGCCGCGGTTTTGTCGTTGTTATGTATTTGGGGACGAGAAGGACGGGAATTACGCGGGTGAGAGGGGGGTGACGCGCGTGAGGGGAATGAGAAAGGGGGGCGGACCTTTCGGGGTGTGATCGGGCGTGCGGCGTGACGCGCGCAACGAGTAGTGGGCGCACACGGCACTGTGGGGCAGGCTACCAGGCTTGCGTATGGCACGCGCAGCAGGGGGATACTCGTAGGGTATAGGAAACCCTAAACTCATTTTGACAACCGACCCCTGTCGCGCGCAACGGACAAACACTTTCACGTTGTGCTGCACTCAAGCGAGCTATAGCCTCCAGCCTTTGGGGTAACCCCTCTCACTTCCCCCAGGCGTGCGTCACACCGCTGCCACATGGTATCGCAGTAAACGCTTCCACTGCATAGTTCAGACGTGCTAGTGTTGCTGCTCGAGGAGAGATTTAATACTTTTTAAAATCCACCCGCACGACTCTCATATAAGCACTTAATAGTGCTGTACACCACTCCCTCACTCGCCGTCATCACATGCTACCGCAGTAAACGCGTGCAACGGGTACATCGGACGATCAGACGCTGGTGCTGCCGCTAAATGAGAAGAGAGATTTATTATTCCAAGCTATTTTCCCTCCCGCATATGTATAAATGTAATGTGTACCGCCGCTGCCTCCTCACAGCCGCACGTTGGAGCGTGTGATAGGAGGGTCCTTGGAGCGCTCACTGCGCGCCAGTATCCACTCCAGTACCGCAGCGCACACCATGTCGCAGGTGGGCTTCTCGTTGTAGCGCCGCAAGTTGAAATTGCAAGCAACGTTTGAAATCAGCGGGTCATCTATTTTTGCTTCAATCGCTGAAATCAGGCACGGTCAACCTACGGCTTATTGAAAGCAAAGGTTGAAAGCAGTTCATCTAGTATAATTACCCGGAACCAGGCGCGGTCAACCCACAGTCAATTCGGGGTCAACGTGCAGCACCCTACCTCGTGCATGAGGTCGTGGAACACATTGTCCACCCACTGCAGCGACTTGTCGGAGCAAGACGCCCTGCTGTGGAGCATAGCCTAGGGACTCATGGATAGTGCTCGCCACGTCATAGGATGCCACTTGATTTAAAAACGCAGGGTTCAAAACGCGTTGGATAAGGTGACCGGGCAGATATGCTCGCCGCGTCGAAGAATGTCGTTCAAGTCAAGAAACAAAGCTTTAGAACGCGTTTGATGACGTGGCGAGCACTATCCATCAGTCCCTGCCATAGAGGAGCTCTCGGGGTCCGTCATTGGGTCGTCGCGGCCGTGGAAGGCGATGAGCGGGGTATTCACCTGGTGCAGCCGCTGCTGGATGCGCTGCGTGCCCAGCCAGTACTCCGCCGCCACCCTGTAGCGCCGCAAGTTGACATTTAAAGCAAGGTTTGAAAGAAGTGCGTAATGGTCTAGTTACAAGCGCTGAAACCAGGTGTTTTTTTGACCGGGTTTAGCTGGGGCCAACCTGCACCGCCCTACCACCCGCGCACGCGTTTTCTTCACCCCGCTCGGCCACGTCAGCGGGTCCCCTTCAACTTCCCGCTGCGTGTGAGGGAATTTGACGTTACGCGCGGTCTCCGCCAAGGTGTAGTGGCGCAAGTTGAAATTGAATGCAGAGTTTGAAACCGCTTCATCATATGTTGGCCTTAAGCTCTGAGACCAAGCCTGGACAAACCACGGTGACAACCTGGGGTCAACCTGCACCGCCCTGAAACTAAGCGTGGTCAACACGGGGACAACCTGGGGTCAACCTACACCACCCTACCATGGGCACGGTGGGCAGGAACTGCGAGATGAGCGTGATGAGCGGCAGCAGCAAGCGGTTCATGCCGCGCTTAGCCAGCTTGTTCAGCGACAGCATGGGCGCCAGCAGCACCACCCCGTCCACCAGGTAGGGCCTGGAGGTCATTGCTGGCCAACGTCACAGGGCGCCACTGACGGGGAACAGGGCGAAAACCTGGTGCCTCCGTACACATGCGTCCCTCTCTCACACGGTGGCCCTCTCGCTGGGCGCCACTTCACCCCAGCAACGAGGCTAAACGTGCGTTGGACGACGTGACGTGGCGAGCAATATCCGCCAGGCCCAACCACCAGGGTGTCATCCTTGATGGCGGAATCAACCACCACGTACCCCCCCATGCTCATGCCCATCAGGAATGTCGGCTGCGCCCGCCCCACATTCTGCCGCACCAGCCGTACGAACCGCGACTGGTCGTCCACCAGGTGGTCGATCCACTGCTAGGGACTGATGGATAGTGCTCGCCACGACATAGGATGATATGTAACTCAATAAACGAGGGTTCAAAACGCATGTGATGACGTGGCGAGCCCTATCCTTCTGTCCACGTCAGAGGATGACATTTGACTCAAGAAACGAAGGTTACAAATGCGTTCGATGACATGGCCAGCACCATGCACCAGTCCCTACCCTCTCGAAGAAACACCGCTTGCCCCGCGCGTATTCAGAGCGCCCGTGCCCCTGATGGTCCACTGCGAACACGCTGAACCCAGCCTTGTTGAACGCCTGGAGAAACCCGCCCTCGTATCTCGTCCGAAGCCCTGCGGCCAGGGAGAGAGAGCCAGGGAAGAGCGTTGGTCCAGGTGAGTTGGAGCGTGTGTGAAAAGCGGGGATCGGAGAGCGCTGCGCACCGTCGCCACGTGCAATGGGAACGGCGGGAGGGGGACGGTGGGAGTGGTAGGCGGGGTAAGGGAGGGAGGGGCGGGAAGGGTGGTGGAGGGAGAGAAGGGGGAAAGTGGTGCGAACGGAGGAGGGAGAGAAGGCGGAGGAGGAGCATGAACCGGTTGATAGCATGAGCAAGAGCAAGGGCAAGAGGAGGAGGGAGCGGCGGAGGCAGAGGCAGAGGCGTCGAGACAGCGGTTGCCGCCCTGGCCGAGGGGTGGGGTGCCGCCTTCGGGGTCGCTCGCTCGCACGCACCTCCGGGCTTATCGCTGTTCAGCAGCTCGAACGTGGAATGCACGCCGTGCCCGTGGGCATAGATAATCACGCCCTTCGGGTTCGGCACCTCCCACGCGTAGAACGCCAGCCACAGCCCGTGCTGTAGCGCCGCAAGTGGAAATTGAATGCAAACGTTGAAGGCAGTGGAACGAGTATAATATTATTCCTTCTTCAACTCGGCGTCAACTGTTCCCTCTTCAACTCTCGACGTCAGCTCTTCACACGGGTTTTGGTATTGCCGATCTGCACCGCCGTACCGTGCGCGTTCTTGAACTTCCCGCACCGCGTCACCTTGCCCCGCTTCAGCACCGGGTCCCACGCATCCCATTCCTTCTTCGCCAGGAACTCCATTTTATTCTGCTGAACCCCCCTCTGGGCAGGTTGCGGCGACGCCGGGATATCCCGCACGACTGATCGGGTCGAGGCCCTTCCCCCGCCGCGGAGCCCACGGAGCAAGTGTCGGCTGAGACGCTAGCCCGACGGTGCCGCGTGCACCGATGTCGTCTCACGCGCGGTGACGGCGCGGCAATTTAGAATTACTTTGGCACCTTTTTGCCTCCCACGCGTGCCGAGCCCGAAGCCCGCGAAAGGCACAGCGACGCTTCCCGGCAGGAGTTTTGCTGCACTGCCGTTCCTCGCGGCGAGGCGGTGCTGACGGAAAAGCCCTCCTGAGGACGAAGACGATGTGGGAGCCCACAGTCCAGTACGGGGCTGCGGACGTGGGCGGCGGCAGCGCGTTGCAATGGACTGTTCTTTGACGACGGCGACGCTTGAACGCGCTTGAAAGGACGTTCGCCGGCGTCCACTACTCAGCTCCACCTGAGCCGTTTTGGGGCACCGACTCACTGCTACTACCCCGGTGGGTCCCTCAAAAGGTGCTGACGTTGATACGAAAAATGTACACGTGCAAGCCCCTGGTCGAGATCGCACGGCACCGAACTGAACAGATTTTCGGCGGTTGGGGAAGGTTTTTCGCGGCGAAGACATCCAATGTGCGAGAGCCGCACTCCAACCCTCACAGAACCTCGGCACGGCCCAGTCAACACCGCAGGGCAGTAGTACTGGTAGGCTGCTGTGGCGAAGAGCAGCGGAGACGGCACACTACGGAGTAGTGGTAGCGGCACCCCGCCATCCGTACGCCTTAGCTACCCTAGTAGCCATCCCATGGCAACAAATTCGAGCCGTGACGACACTGAACGCGACCTGTACGGCGACTTGGTCGAGGACTCCGGGGGCACCGGTGAGACGCTGGTGCGTACACAGAACGCGGCGTTGCGAGAGCGCGTGACACAGCAGGATGATGAGCTTCTGAGCCTCAAGGGTAGGCTGCGAGACCTGGAGGAAACGAACACGCGGGTGCAAGACGAGAATCTGACGCTCGAGAAGAACATTTCTTGCCTCTACAAGACAGCGGTCTTGGTGCGTACCGCCCCGCCCCAGCCTCACCGGCCCCCGCCTCACCAAACGCGCTGAGCGCAAAATGGCGATTTGAATCGCGGCAGGATTTGGATGACGTCGGGGTTTCGGTGTATGCTCGCCTTACGATGGTGGCGCAGATGGATACATTGCCTGCCTTGGCAGTTTCGCCGTGATTAACCGGACAATCCCTCTCCCTCGCTGCAGGAGATAAACCGCAAGGATAGCGAGATAAAGAGCTTGCGGTCGCAAGAGGTGGAGGGTCGAGGGTCACGCCAAAGGGGTTACTGAGGGCAGCGGGGTGGGGGGAGGCAGCGGTATCATAGCGACAGCAGCAGGCGGCACCGAAGACGGAAGTGGGACAAAGTGTGCCGTCTGGCACGGCCACGCCCATGGCATCGGTCGATGCTGGCTGCGTCACTGAGTACGTGTTCAAGCGCGATGGGCGCCCGAACGAGGAGGGCGAGGCGATGGGCGAGGCGGTGGTAGTGCGGTGCAGGTTGAACCGATGGAGAACAAGTTGACAGCGCCTGGAGCTAACCGCTTGAAACTATAATGTGGTTAACCGCCCTCAAATTTTGCTTTCAAATCCAACTTGCGCCGCTACACAGTGGTGGTGCGCGCCGAGCGGGCGGCGCACTTCCCGGAGTCGACGTCCACCGCGCAGCTGGACGAGACCGGGCACGTGGTAAGGCGGTGCAGCTGGAAACCTGTGTCTTCAAATACGGAATAGGGCGTTCTTTACGTCGGGTTTATGACTCAATGACCGTGTGCGACACTCTATAATCTTACCACGTGCTACTCTCTGCGAGCGTCTGGTTTCAGCGCTTGATACTAAAATGTGATGCACTGCTTTCAATCGTTGCCGTCAACTTCAACTTGCGCCGCTGCATCGTGGCGTGGCAGGCGATGCCCGTCTTGTGCCACTTTATCATAAGCCCTAGAGGCCAGCGGTTGCTTCGAGGCGCGAGGGTGCTGGAGCTCGGCGCTGGCATCGGCGTGCCGGGGCTCCTGGCCGGCCGCGTGTGCAAGGAACTGACACTGGCAGGACGGTGCAGCTTGACCCCGGGTGAAAGCCGTGTCGATAGGGCCTGGTTTACGCTCTTTAAAAGTATGTTATGACAAACTGTTTTCAAATTTCGATTTTAACTACAACTTGCGCCGCTACACCCTGACGGATAACAACGTTGCGGTGGTGGCGCGGCTCCTCCGCAACGTGGAGCTTAACAGGCCAGCCTTGGCATGTGAAGCACGCGTGGCGACCGTGGCCTGGGGGGGCGACTCAGTGCCACCGGAGCACGTCGTCGACGTGGTCCTCGGCTCAGACGTGGTGTACTCGGCAGACTCTGCTCTGGCGTTCCTGTCGACGGTATGGACTGATGGATAGTGCTCGCCACGTCATGACACGCATTTTGAACCCTCGTTTCTAATCACACGATTTTTTTACCCTCGTTTATATAGTCAAAATTCATCCTATGACGTGGCGAGCACTGTCCATCAGTCCCTGCTCGACGGCGAAGGCGATGATGGCAGAGCCCGACGGTGTGACGGTGCTGGCGTACATCCCGCGTTGGCCGGCGGTAGACCGCGCGCTCCACGTCGCCCTCTGCCACTCGAATCTCGCCGCTGAGGTGGTGCCGCTCGACACGTTCCTCCCCGCCGCTGAACATGGGGCTTCCAGCTCGCTACCCGATGGGCACCCGCTGCCAAACGGAACATGCCTGCTGCTCGTGCGGCGCGGCAGCGGAGCTGGTGCGCCCGTTTGCAACGAGGCGCCACCAGAGACGCGCGCGCGTGGTGGAGAAATCGCTAGTGGAGGCATTGGAGGTGGCGGCTATGGCGGTGGAGACTATACTCTAAACCCTGGGCGACCCGGCGGTACAGGACTCGGAGACGAAACTGCTCCAGGTAGGGTGGTGCAAGGTTGAACCGATGAGACTTTGATCTGCAACTTTGATAAAACTGAAAGCGCCTGGAACTGAGCGCTTGCAACTGTAATCGACAAACTTCTTTCAAACTTCGCTTTCAATTTCATCTTGCGCCGCTGCATCCAGGCTGGGAGAAAGTTCTCGAGCTACACCTTCGTCCCGAGCACATGAACGACGACCTGCCGGAGGTGTGCCGCAGAGCGGGAGTGGATGACGACGCCGACGTTGCGCCGGCGGATTCGGTTTCTGTAGAGGTGGATGCCACGGGTCCCTTCGCGGTGACGCCCGAGCAGGCGGAGGCGCTGAGCGTAGCGTTTCGTTTGCCGCCGCTGGTAGGGGCTGATGTATAGTGCTCTCCATTCCATCAAACGCATTTCGATCCCTCATTTGTTGAGACAAATGGCACCCTATGATGTGGCGATCACTATCCATCAGTCCCTGATGGCATCTTGTGACGTGGCGAGCACTGTTCATCAGTCCCTGGACGCTGGTCGGGCGGGTGACGGAACTCTGGCTGAAGGAGTGCTGGCTGGGTGAGCAGGGGTGGGCCCACCTCGCCCCTGAGTTGGGAGACTGTGGCGAGGCCTGGCGGATATTGCGCGCCACGTCGTCCAACGCACTTTGAACCGTCGTCTCTTGAGTTCACATAGGCTTCACTGCCACATTACAGTGGGGTCACTGTCACAGTATAGGGGGGTCACTGCCACATTACAGGGGCATTACGGACAGATCACAGCGGGCCACCGCCACATTACAGGGTGCTCACTGTCACATGACAAGGAAATTACGGCCACATTCTATGACGTGGCGTGCAACATCAGCCAGGCCCTAGACTGCGGCCCACTGGCGGTGCTGCACGTCACGGGGGATGAGATCGGAGAGGCGGCTGCGGCGCACATCGGAAGAGCGCTACCGAGGTGCTTGCACCTCGCTTCTCTGTGCCTGTCCCGTAACCCCCTCGGCGACCCGGGGGTGATCGCGCTGGCCGGGGGGCTGTCGGCGTGCGGCGCGCTCACCTCGCTGACTCTGGTGGGGCGGTGCAAGTTGAAAGGGCTTGATACCCATATGAAAGTGCTTTGTTTCTGCTCTTGAATCTAAAATGTGGTTCAATGGCTCCAAATCTTTCTTTCAGTTTCAATTTGCGCCACTGCACCCTGGCACATTGCGGCATCGGCGACGCGGGTGCGGCGGCTATCGCGGGGGCGCTCCCAGCTTCACTAAACAAATTCGACATCGCCAGCAACGACATCAGCGCACTCGGACTCGCGGAAGTCGCCGCCGCGCTGCGCGTCGGGCAGACGCCACTGCTCACGCACTTGGACCTCAGTGGGAACGAGATCGGTGCCGGCGGCGGCGCGGAATTGGCGGAAGCGCTACCTGTGGGAACCCCGCTGCTTGAGAACCTCGACCTGCGGGGCTGCTTCTTGGCCGACCCCGGGCTGGCGTGGCTGGCAGGGGCTTCCACTCGTCCACTTCTCAACTCAGCCTGAGCCGTTCCCATCACTGAAACCCTAAAGCCACCCAGCAAAAGGTGCTTTCGTTGAGCGGGAAAATTGGACGAGTGTAAGCCCCTGGTGGTTGGCGCCCGCGCTTCCTCTGTGCGGCAACCTGCGCGTGTTGCACCTGGGCAGCAACGGCGCGGGAGACGCCGGGGTCACCGCCCTGGTAGTGACCGATGGATATTGCTCGCCACGTCATAGGATGCCATTTCATTCGAGAAACGAGGATTAATCGCGCGTTCGATGAATGGGGACTGATGGAGAGTGCTTGCCACGTCATAGGATGTCATCACACTCAAGAAAAGAGCGCGTAAACTGCGTTGGGTGACTGAAGTCTGATGGATGGTGCTTGCCACGTCATAGAAAACACGATGGTCATAAATGTGTTTGATGACATGGCGAGCACTGTCCATCAGTCCCTGCGCTGTGGCCGCCATGCTTCCTGCCTGCGCTGGCTTGCAACAGTTGGGGCTCGCGATGAATTCAACCACAGGCGACGGCGCGTGGTCCCTCGCCGAAGAGTTAGTGCGGTGCGGGTCGCTGACCGCGTTGGACCTCAGAGGGAACGTGCTGGGGGACGAGGCAGGGGGGGTATTTTGAACATCGTCTCGACCGACGTTCGATCGACGACCAACCAAAATTGGGATGTCGGCAATTGCTCATAGGTCGATCAGAGTACTCCACCACGAACCGCGTGCACGTGTCTGCATGAGCAATTACCCTGATGGTAAGTCGTGCTCCGGACACCGTTCGAGTCGTTGTTCGGAATGACCCTCCTGCGAGGGTGCCGTGGCCATCGCTGACATTCTCGCCGAGGTGCCCACGCTGCAGGTCGTGAACCTGGCGAATAACGACATAGACGGGGAGGGGGTTATGGTAGGGCAGTGCAGGTTGAACCCAGGTCGACCCCAGGTTGAACCCAAGTTGACCCCAGGTTGATCCAGGGTGACCCCGGATGGGTCGCCCTTGGCTAAAGCGCTTGAAGCTAAGATATGATGAACTGCTTTCAGTTTTTCGTTCCAATTTCAACTTGCGCCGCTACATCATGGCGTTCGTCGAGCTGTTTGAAACACTCGGCGGCGAATTGCCCTGGACCGGGCTGAGTCTGGACCTTACGTGCAACACGGTGGTGGGGGACGCGAGGAGCAGGCTGGACGAGGCGGTGCGAGGTAGCAGCGTGATATGCAAGTTGTCGCCGTTGGTCGTGCTTGAAACGGGCTTTGGGAGGTGAAATCAGACAGAGTAGCGGGAGCAAAGCTCGTAGTAGTATAACAGTTTGAGCTAAAGTTTAGAAGCCTTCAGAGTTCGCACCCGCTCGAAGGTGTAGTAGAGTTCAAGCGAATCCCAGTTTGAGTCAAAGTGTAGAGGGCGTCGGTGTTCACCATTCCTTTGCCAAATCACATCTTCACCTCGCTGTCCCTATCGCCGGGAATCGCCCCGGCGCCGATGGTATCCTTCGCCGGATTATAGGGCCTGGCGGACATTGCTCGCCGCATCACAGGGTGCCATTCAGCTCAAGAGTCGAGGGTCCAACGTGCGTTGTATGACGTGGCTGGCATCATCCGACAGTCCCTACCGGGTTCAGGTGGTCCAGCTTTGTCCAGTCCCGGTACGCAGGGGCTTACGCTCGTCCACGTTTCGGATTGACGTGAGCACTTTCTCTTTGAGTACGATGGGTGGTGTTACCCTTGAGGAATGACAAAATTGGCTCAGGTTGAGCTGAGAAGTGGACGAGTGGAAGTCCCTGCCTGTACGATGCTCCCCTCATCTCCGCCAGCCGAGCCTGCCGCAATCGCTTCCTGACAGGATGGGCATCGAGAACAAGCACGCGACCGAGATCGGAGCATGACATACCTTCAGGGCAGATGCTCATACATATGGGGGGATTATTTATTGAAAGGTGGTATAGGGGTCTAGTGATTGGAGCCATCGGTAAATCGTAAATTAATGAAGGGCTCTGGTGCTATCCTCTCACTAAAACTAAGAGAGAAGACGCGCGGAGGAGGTTGGCGGTGGTCGACCGACCGCCAGACCATCGTATGAGCATTTACCCTCGCCCTCACCACGTCTCGATTCCGAATAATCGTCCATTCAACGTCGGTCCAGTGCGTGTTATCAACAAAACGTCGGTCCAGTGCTTGTTCTCAACACAACGTCGGTGGAGTGCTTGTTCTCAATAACCCCCCTGCCGGAGGTCGTCGGCCTCCATAGCCTTGTCGCGCTCGTCCTTCTCCGTCCAGTCCAGCTGCCGATCCTCTGCTTTTTGGGCCTCCGCGTAGTGTCTGACATATCATGCCTGCGACGTCATCCCCCACATTATAGACCCCAGTGTCTTGAGTCAAATGGAATCACATGACGTGGTAAGCATTTTTGTAGACCCACGTTTCTTGAGTTAAATGGAAACACATGACGCGGTGAGCATGATGTGTCATGCCCTACCTCCGCGCGCAGGAAGTCACGCATCACCGGCGCGGGCAGGTCGGAGTAATCCTTGGAGGAATCGTCCCACTTGATCTCCCCGTGCTTCTCGAGAAGCCTCTGCCTAGGGACTGATGGATAAAAATGCTCGCCACATCTTCAAACACATTATAAACACTCGATTATTGAGTTACATGGTATCCAGTGTCGTCATGGATAGTGCACGCCGCGTCATCGAACGTGGTATGAGCCCTCGTTTCTTGAGTTGATGGCATTCTATGACGTGGCGAGCACTATCCATCAGTCCCTACCTTCGCCAAAATGACACGGTGTGGTTCCCGGTGTCCGTGAAGAGCTCCAGGTTCATCTTCTTCAGGTACAAGCAGAAGCCATCTTCGAGGGCCTCACAAATCGACACGTCACGTGATTCCGATGAACACTAGAAACGAGGGTCTACAATGTGGAGGATGACGTGGCAGGCAATACATATCAGCACCTAGTCATATGATTCCATTTAAGTCGAGAGACCAGGGTCTACAATGTGGAGGATGACGTGGCGAGCATTATATGGCAAGCCCAACCATCCTCTCCCGTCCCCCCAGAATGCACCCAAGCACTCTCCTCTGGCACGATGCCTTTCTCAAGAACTCCCTCAAGGTACACTGTGCCGTCGATCGACGCAACCCTGAAGCTGTTGGTGAGGATCTCGATCTCGAGGTCCTGCTTTTTCGCCGTCTGCGGAACACCGAGCTGTAGCGGCGCAAGTTGAGTTGAAAGCAGAACTTGAAAGCGGTTCATCAAACTGAGCTTCAAGTGCTTAAACCAAGCGCGGTCAACCAGGAAGGCGATTCATCAAATTTGAGCTTCGACCACTGAAACCAAGCGCGGTAACACCGGGGTCTCTCTGGGGTCAACCTGCATCGCCCTACCTAGCACCTGCACCGACACCTCCGACGAGCTCTGCTTCCACCTGCAGTTATCTACAGCCACCCACACGTCCACATCCTTGTCCTTGGAGTTGTAGTACACCCTCGACATGCAGAACGGGTGCTTGTCCACTCGCTCCACCGTGGTGTTGGGACTCGTGGACAGTGCTCGCCACGTCATGTGTTGAAATGTAACTCCAGAAACGAGGATTCACAATTCGTTTGATGACGTGGCGGTCACATCATACGTTGCCATTCAATTCCAGAAACAAGGATTCACAATTCGTGTTATGACGTGGCGGTCACGTCATATGTTGCCATTTAACTTCAGAAACGAGGGTAGGGACTGATGGATGTGCTCGCCGCGTCATCAAACGAATTGTGAACACTTGTCGATTAGTTTAACTGGCGTCCTATGACGTGGCGAGCACTATCCATAAGTCTCTACCGTGGAGCCGTCTGCGTACACGAGCTTGTACGTCCGGTATGGGAGTTCCATCTCCAGAGTGGGTCGCGCGGCCTCCACCACGGCGCCTGGAGCCAGGGGCTTACACTCCTCCACGTATTCAGCTCAGGTTCCGCGTGACACACTTTCTGCGGAACATGTTGGATGCCGTCAGTCTAACAGCGACAAAAACGGCTCAGGTTGAGCTGAAAAGTGGACGGGCATACACTTGACCACATGTTAAGCTCAACGTAAGCCTTTTTTGTGGGATACGCTGGTTGATGTCAGTCTTGACTGTGAAACAAACGGCTCAGGCTGAGCTGGAAAGTGGACGAGAGCAAGTCCCTGCCTGGAGCTGCTTCGCTGTACAACATTTTATCCTCAGCCGAATCGGTATTTTCTTTGGCAAGGTTGATCTCCTCCAGGATGCAGTGGCGAAAGTTGCAATCGAAAGCAAACGTTGACAGCAGTTGATCATATCTTAGTTTCAAGCGCTGAAAGCATAGGAGCTTTCAACAGGAATGTGATACGGTCAATCTGCACCGCCCTCAAGCGCTGAAACCATAGGCGCTTTCAACACTGGGTTTGATACTGTCAACCTGCACCACCCTGCCAGGATTCCTGTTTCACTCACGGCTGGACCGATGAAAGCGTGAAGGCCCTCATGAGGAGTGGGGACATCGCCACTTATGCCGTCCAGGTACTGCTGGGCCTTGTTGTAGCGGCGCAAGTTGAAATTGAAAGCAAAATTTGAAAGCAGATCATCATAATTTTAATTCAAACGCTGAGACTAAGCGCGGTCAACTTGGGGTTAACTCATGGTCAACTCGGGGTCAACTCAGGGTCAACTCAGGGTCAACTCGGGGTCAACTCAGGGTTGACTCGGGGTCAACTTGGAGTCTACTCGGGTTCAACAAACTCGGGGTCAACTCGGGGTCAAATCAGGGTCAACTCGGGGTCAACTCGGGGTCAACTCGGGGTCAACTGGAGGTCAACTCGGGGTCACCTCTGGGTCACCTCGGGGTCACCTCGGGGTCAACTCGGGGTCAACTCGAAGTCAACTCGGAGTCAACTCGGGGTCAACTCGGGGTCAACTCGGGGTCAACTCGGGGTCTAATCGGGGTCAACTCAGGGTCAACGCACGGTCAATTCAGGGTCAACCAGCACGGCCCTACCTTGTCTTTGTGCTGGCCGACATGGATCTGGAACTTGATCTGAAGACGTTTGGCTCCCTCATCATCCTTGACGATCGAAACATTTTCAATCAACACAGCACGGGTGTTCACATCCGCGTCCTTGGAGTAGAGCCACAAGTTGAAAGCAAGGATATTGAAAGCCAACGTTGAAAGCAGCTCATGATGTTATAGTGTCAAGCGCTGAAACCATAGGCGCTTTCAACACGAGTTTGATGCTGTCGACCTGCACCACCCCCCTACCTTGGCGATTTTATTTTTGAACGCCTCTCTCGCCTTAGCACCAAACTTCGCCAGCTTGTCACACTCGAACCGCAACGTAGCGGCGTATTGAAGAATTTGAAAGCAAAGCTTAAGAGCAATTCAATATATTGTAGCTTCAAGCGCTGACACCAAGTGCAGTCGACTTGATCGACCTGGGGTCAACCTGCACCGCCCTACTGTGACGTGGCGTCGACTCGATACAGCTGCTCTTGCGCGCCGACCTCCACCAGCATCTCCGGAATCCCATGCTGTAGCGGCGCAAGTCGAAATTGGAAGCCAAACTTGAAAGCAGTTTATTGTATTATAGTTTCAAGCGCCTAATTCCAGCCGCTTTCAACATGGGTGTCATCGCTTCAACTTGCACCGCCTCACCATGCTTGGCGATGATGCTCTGCTCGTTGGCCTCATTCAACACCTCGTTCATCTGTGAGTTCGTCAATCTGGAGGTCAAATCGCTGAACGCACCTGGCACGAGGGTTGTTGATACAAAGCACCTGACCGAGCTCGGAGGAATGAATAACCTTCAGGTTGAATGCTCATACAGTCAAGCAGAGGAGGAGGGGGAGAGGGAGGAGGAGGAGGTGGTGGAGGAGGAGGAGGAGGAGGAGGAGGAGGGGGAGGAGGAGGAGCAGGAGGAGAAGGAGGAGGAGGAGGAGGACGAGGACGAGGAGGAGGAGGAGGAAGAGGAGGACGAGGACGAGGACGAGGACGAGGACAAGGAGGAGGAGGAAGAGGAGGAGGATTCAACGTCGGTCGAGTGCTTGTTCTGAACAACCCCCCCACTTCGATAGTCAATGTTGCTATCGTCCAGCTTCGTCGCTATCTTGAAGCACCGGGCTGCTTTCATGATGTCCCGCTCCGCGCTGGCTTCCGTCGCCTTCAAACCCTGTCCCTGCAAAAACCAGGCCCACGCCCTCGGAGTAGGGGCTCACATTCGTCCACTTCTTCAGCTCAGCGCAAGCACTATTTGTGGGCTACATGCATTCACCTTGCGGCTTGAGGTGAGCATTTTTTGTGGGCTATGTTGGGAGGTTGCATAAACAAAAATGGCTCAGGTTGAGCTGCGAAGTGAACGCTTGCGGTGGCTTCAGTGACAAAAGCGGCTCTGGTTGAGCTGAGGAGTGGACGAGTGTAAGCCCCTGCCTCGGAACCACCAACTTCTTCTCGTAAGGGTTTGCCGTGCCAGGCTTTTCGAGAATTGTTTTGATGAGCACATCGTCCTCAGCCCTGAGCTTGGGGTCTGGCAGATGTTGCTCGCCATGTCATCTCACTGCAGAAACGAGGGTCTAAGACGTGGAACGTGATGCCAGGGACGACATTGCTCGCTACATCACGTCAGAGGATGCCATATGACTAAACAAATGAGGGTTTTACATGCGTACCGATGACGTGGCGGGCCAGGGCCTGGAAGCTGTCACTCGCTGCGTCAAAATAATTTCGACGTATTCGATGAAATAATTGACATCAAGCGCGATACAAATCGGGGTCAATTGAACTCAATAAATGAGGGTTCAACAGACAGGCTTTGGTTGACGTGGTGGGCAGTATCTGCCAGTCCCTACGTGGGGGCAATACCCGCGTTGGATGCCTTGGCTCTGTCGTCGTGCCGCAGCGCAGCCTGCGCACAGGGGCTTACACTCGTCCACTTTTCGGCTCAACGTAGGCACCTTTTGAGGGACACGCTGGGTAGTTTCTGAGGTTCAGTGACCAAAAGCGTCTCAGGTTGAGCTGAGAAGCGGACGAGTGGAAGTCCCTGCCTGCGCATCAGCCACCACCTGCTTGAAGCACAGAGCTTCCTTGCTGTAGCGGCACAAGTTGTAACTGAATGCAAAGTGTGAGAGCGGCTCATCATATTTGATCTTCAAGCGCTGATACCAATGGCGTTTTCAACACTGGCTTTGATGCTGTCAACCTGGACCTCCCTATCGTGGGATGACACGTCGTTGGCACGGGTTAAGTTTATCAGGCGGGTGGCGTTTAACTCAAGAAATGGGGGTTTGATACTGTCAACCTGCACCTCCCTACCTTGAACATGCAAGCGCGGTGTAAGTACGCCAGCGTCCAGGGACTTACACGCGTCCACTTTTCGGCTTGACGTGAGCATTCTTTGCTGGGTATGTTGGTCCGTAGTGAGGCTTCAGTGACAAAAATGGCGCAGGTTGAGCTGAGAAGTGGACGGCTGATAGTCCCTGCCAGCGTCACGCTCATGGGCTGTAGCGCCCACTTTGCCACGTACGTGTTATAGTCCGCCACTGGTCCGCCGTCCCTTTGTGTAGCGGCGCAATATCAAATTGAAGCAAGGTCGGAAAGCGGTTTGTGACGGGGACCAAGGTGGAAGCCTGGTGCCTCCTCATAAACGCTGACGTATCTCTCTCTCCTGAAAGCGATTTGCCGTATTTTAGTTCCAGGCGCTGAAACCAGGTTCTTTCGATGGAGCAGCATGTGGTTAAATCACAGAGCATCACTCGCGGACAATATGGGATCAGTCATGCACGACAACGACGTCTTATTCCATGCTTGCACACACATACATGTTTCGGCCTAAATCGCCTTACCTTTGCCAGTTTCGAATGTGGTTGAACATCGCCTCCTTCTTCTCATCATCCGACACCGTCTCGTAGAGGCGCAAGTTAAATTTGAAAGCAAAGTTGGAAAGCGGTTCAACATATTGTAGCTTCAAGCGCTGAAACCAAGCGCGGTCAATCCGGGGAAAATCTGAGGGCAGCCTGCTCTGCCTACCGTCTGTTCGCTCGCAGGTTCCATTAGTCCTCTAGCCAGGGGCTTACACTCGTCCAGTTTTCGGCTTGACGTAAGCACTTTTTGAAGGACACATTGGGTGGTTTCAGTGTATGTCAATGATAAGAAGAGCTCAGGTTGAGCTGAGAAGTGCGCGAATGTAATGGGGCTTATACTAGTCCACTTTGTAGCTTGACATAAGCACTTTTGGAGGGACACGTTGGGTGGTTTCAGTGAATTTAAGTCACAAGAACAGCTCAGGTTGAGCTGGGAAGTGGACGAGTGGAAGCCCCTGTTGTGTACTAGCACGCGTTCAGTTAATCACCACTGGTACACTATGAGCTGGCAGTCAGGATGTGCTGGGACGTGAACGAGTGGAAGCCCCTGCCAGAGTGACAAGATATAATCCGATATAGATATGGAGATCGATGTGGGAGATCAATGTGGGAGATCGGACATCAATGGGATATCGGTAGGGATGTCGATATGGGATATGGGATATCGATTTGGGATGCGGTATATCGATATGATTATCTACCATATCGTTATGGTCATCCTGGATATCGATATGGGATATGGGCTAATGATACGGCAGATGACAGTATCGATACGGTCATCCTCCGCATCAATATGGGATATCTTGTCACTCTGCGAGTGGAAGCCCCTACCTCTGGCCTCGAAGTCGTTGAGCATGATCATCATATGCTCCGCCTGCTGTTCGCGCGTCATGCGCCGCGAGATTTCCGCGATTGCCGTGCGGTAATCGGCGTTGCTCTTGGACGTGTCCTGCACCAGGCTGTACGACTTGCCATACGCCTCCAGTGCCTGTGTGTCGAGGAGGAGCAATGGGAATGTGGCTCAGAGTCAGTAAGTGACTGGGCCAAGCACCAGGCTCCTTCACAGCCAGGCCCCGTACGGGCAGGTACAAATATATGATATTGTCTCAGTGGTTTAGCGGCGTTGGTGTCGGCTTCACGGACTGCATTCACCAGTCCTTGGAGGCTTCCACTCGTCCAGTTCCCAGCTCACCCTGAGCCGTTCTTGTCACTGAAATCCATTAAAACCACCAAACGCGTTTCCTCAAAAAGTGCTCACGTCAAGCCGAAAAGTTGACGGGTGTAAGCCCCAGTTGACCTCCCACCTTGCTGAACTGCTTGAGTCCATTGAGCGCCGTCGCCTTGCGCCACCACGCCTTGTCCCACTCCGGTTTCAGCGCGCACGCCTTCTCCGCATCCATCAACGCCAGGTCGAATTTGCCAACCTGCGGGAGGAGCGGTCGTTGTCAGTCTCTACGATAGGGAGCGAGTGGCCAGGCCAGGGAGGAGGATGCGGCGAGTGTGTGCGGATACACTGGTACACTACAAGCAAACAGTCAGGTTGGGATGAAGAAGGAGCGAACGCACGGTCTCGGTGGAAATTTTCGATTCCATTCGTTCGCGTGTTCACCCACCTTGATGTACGCCAGTGCGCGGTTGCTGTACACGGCGTGCTCGTCGCCGTGTCCCGCAGGCATCACGCTCACGCATTCAGTGTACCTGTAGGTTTCGGAGGTGTGTGCCACGTCCGCTCAGAATGCTAGATGTCACTCTCGTGCGAGGGGGGTGGAGGGTGACATGCGGGGAGCGGGGCCGTCGGCATTGTCAAACACAGCAGTTCAACACACTCGTTGTGACGATACGTGTCAGAGGACGCATCCTGCCTGGCAGGGAGCGAGGGGACAGGCCAACAGGGTGACAGAGACAGGTATAAACACGGGAGGGTGCTTACTTGAGATATGCCTCCTTAGCATTGCCCGCGCTCAATGCCGCGTCGGCTTGCTTCTTCAGGTAGGTCGCCTTCATACCCCTGCTCGAGGCGAAGGGGGGAAACGTGTTATTCATTACCGGGCTGTTCGTGAACCTCGCGTGGCGTGCTGCAAAACCAATGCGTGCCACGCCGGTGGATCTAATAACCAGGGTGAATGCGTTCGTTCACCAAATGGCCCCCACACCCCCGCCAAACAGAAAGCAGACGACGCCGAAACGTTGAGTGGTGTGCCCACCTAAGGTCATCCTCTCCCGAGCGGTTGTCCGCCATCACTGCCGCCGAAGTCCTCTCGCTGTGGCAGCCCGTGCGTTGTGCGGCAGCGCGGCGAACGGGGCTGCCCTTTACCGCGGCTGCCGGTTCACCTCCTTTCTCCTCGCCGATTTTTCTTATTGCCGATGAAAAGTCTGCGCAGATCCGGTGCGGCCAGGGAGGGTGACCCCCCAATAGATCTGCGCACATGAAGCTTGACACGGCACCCATCTCACTCATCAGGTCTCCCTGCCTCTTGAGATGGCGTGCCGCCGCGAGTCACAAGGCAATGAAGCCAGCGCTTGCCCCTCGGCAGCTTCATTCCATCGTCCGTCTAGCCAAAGGCTGCGGGGAGGTGCAGGTGCGGTCATTGGTGTCGGGGAAGCAGGGTGAAGCAACACTTTCACCGGGAGCTTCACACCGTTCACAGGTGCCATCACCCTGCTGTCGAGGAGGCACTGGTGAGGGCGCCGCTCCTGCCCGGGGAATGGACGACGGGGAGAGCTCCGCGCCTGCCCGGGTGGACGACGGCGGTTCCCGAGCCGCCACGCTAGTGCACGCCTGCGATGTCTTGCAGGTAGGCACTGAAAGATAGCGCTCGCCAACGTCACCGAACGCATTTTGAACTCTCGTGACGGCATTCTATGACGTGGCGAGCACTATCCATCAGTCCCTACTGGCAGGCGCGAGTCGCCGCTTACGCTACGCGCTTCCCCGAGGTGGAGGGGGTTCAGCAATTTGGGAAAACATTGGCGCGCGAGCGTGACGTTGCCGTGAACCTCGCGTCCGGCACCTTGCCTTCGAACGCCGCACGACTCCAGGTAAGGGCTTACACTGGTCCAATTTTCAGCTCAACGTAAGCACCTTTATGGCATATGTCGGCGGGTGGTGTCAGTGTTTCAATGCCCAAATTTGTGTCAGGTTGAGCTGGAAAGTCCACTTTTCGGCTCATCGTAAGGACCTTTTGTGGGATAAGCCGGGTTGGAAGCCGGGTGGTTTGCAACGTTGCACTGACCAAATTTGTCAGATGCACTGAAAGTGGACGAGTGTAAGCCCCTGACTCCAGGGGCTTGAGAACAACCTCGCGGGCCTGGCCAACGAGCTCGACGTCGCGTCGTGGGCGCCCGGGGTAACGGCCATTCGAAAGCGCTTCGGGTCGCGAGTCCCCTCATCGGGTGCGAAGCTCGCGATTAGCGAGGTGGTGGAGGTAGGGATACTCGTAGTCCACACCACGTCATCCAACGCATTTTGAACCCTCGTTTCTTGAGTTAAGTAGCATCCCCAGGGTCTGATGGATCCTGTCAGCCAGGTCTTCAAGCGCGTTTTGGACCGTCGTTTCGTGAGTAAACCCACATCCTATGACGTGCCTATCCATCAGTCCCTAGGTGGAGGTGGACGTGGTGGCGCACGGGGGAGGGCTTTGGATCGAGGCAAAGGTGTCGAAGGGCGAGGCTTCGCCCGACATCGTGAAACAGACGCTGGCCTTGCAGAAGGTAGGGCGGCGCAGGTTAACCTTGGCAGCCTGGGCTGGCCGCGCTCGGTTTTTCCAACTGAAACTGAGCTACGATTAACTGCTTTCAAGTTATGCTTTCAATGTTACTTGCGCCGCTGCGCGAAGGCTGCACAGGCGTCCTGCAATCTTCGCAGCTTCGGCAGAGCCCCCGAGGTGGTGGTGTACGTTAGGGGCGGAGGTGACGGTGGCGGCGGCGACAGCGGTAGCAGCGGCAGAGGCGGGTCACTGGGGCAGGCTGAAGCTGACGTGTTACGCCAAGCCGGCATGCGGGTTCTTCCTTCAGGTGCGCTCGACTCCCTGCAGCCTCACGAGGTAGGGCGTGCAGCTTGAACCAGTCTGTGCAAGCACGGAATGAGACGTCCCTCGCTTGGGTCTCTGACTCAATGCCCGTGTGTGATGCTATGTGATGTTACCACGTGCTACTCTATTGAAAGCGCCTGGTTTAATCATTTGAAACTCACAAATGATAAACTGCTGTGAAGCTTTGCTTTCGATTTGAACTTGCGCCGCTACCTACACCAAGGTTCTCCCCGCTGCACCGACGCCCCCCGTGGTCGCCAACCTGGACATCACCGCTATCTTCGCGCTGGTGTCCGAGGTGAGCAACGGCGGAGACTCACCAGTGTCAGATGCCGTTCATGCGTGGGCTGCGCTGAAGCCGCAGCACGCGGCGTGTCTACTCGCAGAAACCGAGAGCCCTCTGCGGCTTGCAGACACGCTTGGTAGGGCGGTGCGCGCTGACATCATCAAAACACGTCTTGAAAGCACCTACGGTTTCAGCGCTCAAGATCATAATATTAAAAACTGCTTTTCACTGTTGCCTTCATTTTCAGCTTGCGCCGCTAAGGCTTGGGGGATACGAAAAGATAATCGCGCATCCCACCGTCATCGAGCGCTTTGAAACGATTTTGAACACAGTGGGCGGGCCTGGCGAGCGGCGGCGATGGCAGGAGTGGCGACCGCGCATCCAGGTCAGGCGGTCCGGGTTGACAGTATCAAATTTCGTGTTGAAGGCGCCTGTGGTTTCAGCGGTTGATGCTAAAATGCAATGCACCGCATTCACACTTTGCTTTCAATTTCAACTTACGCCGCTACATCCAGGTGACGGAAATTGATGGAATAGGACAGAGCGGCGGAGAGCCGGGGATGGGGCCGGGGAGGGAGGTGCCGGGGGAGTACAGGATGGGGTGGATGGGGTTGGTGAGGATTGAGGCGGGGGTGGGGCCGGTGACGGTGAAGTCGAAGGCGGGGAGGCGGGGGCGGAGGGTGGGGGTGGAGGGGGCGGGGGCCGGGGTGGAGGTGGAGGTGGAGGCGGGGGCGGGAACGGTGGCGGCGAAGGCCGAGGTGGAGGGCTCGCAGTCGGCGGCGGGCTCGGCGGTGTTGGATCACGGCGGCGAGGAGAGTAGCGGTACAGCGAGTGCCGAGCGGCGACGGACAGTGAGGTAAGGACTGATGGATAGTGCTCGCCACGTCATAGGATGCCGTTTAACTCAAGAAACAAGGGCTCAAAATGCGTTTGATGACGTGGCATGCTCGCCATGTCATATAACTCCACTAAATTTATGGAAGGAGGTTTCCAATTGCGTTTAATGACGTGGCAAGCACTATATATCAGTCCCTGTAGTGAGGGGGATACAGCGCGTCTCACAGCCACAGCTCGAAGTTTTCGAGCTGGGCGAGGCGCAGCATGCGAGGACGTTCACGGCGAATAGTCGTGCAGTGGCGACGGCTGCGGAGCAAGGCGTGTTTCTGGAGGCGCACGTACACCGGGCGATATGGCTCGTCGGCTTGTGAATCAACAGAGTAGATAGAATAGGACAGAGCGGCGGCGGCGAAGCGATTACAAGTGGAGCGAGCGGCGACGGATATTTAGAGAAATTCAGCGCATCTCACAGCCGCAACTCGACGT
>Ga0307489_10000278_pt1 | contig 29520 bp, 29 predicted proteins | sample SB12metaG_FD_202247 | JGI IMG/M metagenome (GOLD analysis project Ga0307489, IMG submission 202247) | Sea-ice brine microbial communities from Beaufort Sea near Barrow, Alaska, United States - SB 1.2 | ecosystem: Environmental > Aquatic > Marine > Coastal | place: USA: Alaska | collected... | reverse complement strand
ATTGTTGTTGATAATATCCTTATTAAAAAATGGGTGACTAATCGTTACCTATTTAAATGGTTGGGTTATTGCTTATATCAAGGTCATTTTTTCCAGCCTATAACCCGTTTGAAAGTGAAGGCGTAGCTCAGTAGTTTCTTTATTAAAATTGTATAAACCACTGTTTTTAATAAATTTAATCTTTATATCTTGGTTGCCTATTAAATACACCTTGACCTACATGGACACATCGATATAATTCTTGACTGAATTAGTCAGGAATTATGAGAGATACAATGCGACTGTCAACAAAAGGCCGATATGCTGTTACTGCAATGATGGATATTGCACTGCACGAGAAGCAGGGCCCGGTGACATTGGCAGAAATATCGCAATGTCAGGGCATTTCCTTATCCTACCTTGAACAGCTTTTTTCGAAGTTGCGTAAACATGGTTTAGTGACTGGCGTCAGAGGCCCTGGTGGTGGTTACCGTCTAGCAAAAACAGCTGATAAAATATCAATAGCTGACATCATCCAATCAGTTGATGAAAAGCTAGATATGACCAAATGTGGAGGTAAAGGTGACTGCTCTAATGGTGAAAAGTGTCTCACTCACCAATTGTGGTTTGATCTTTCCTGTCGCCTATATGAATTTTTAAGCGGTATCAAACTTGATCAGTACGTCAATCGTCCTGAGATAAATGAATTGGTTAAGAAGCAGGACATTTTATATGGTCGGTTTATTAATCGTACACAAACGTTAGCCTGATTGGAGAAAAATCGTGAGTAACATTAACCTTCCTATATACCTTGATTACAGTTCAACCACGCCAATTGATGCTCGTGTAGCAAAAAAGATGGCTCAGTATCTTACACTAGAAGGTGAATTTGGTAACCCCGCATCACGGAGTCATGAATTTGGCTGGAAAGCAGAAGAAGCAGTAGATATAGCAAGACAGCAAGTGGCTGATCTTATCGGTGCAGATCATCGTGAAATTGTATGGACTAGTGGTGCTACTGAGTCTAACAATTTAGCTATAAAAGGCGCAGCTCACTTTTATCGAAAAAAGGGTAATCATATTATTACCGTAAAAACCGAACATAAAGCGGTATTAGACACCTGCCGCCAATTAGAAAGAGAAGGTTTTGACGTGACATATCTTGAACCAGAAGAAACTGGTTTACTGTCGATGGATAAGTTAAAAGCAGCGGTTACTAGTGAAACAATCATTATTTCTGTTATGCATGTTAATAATGAAATTGGAGTCATTCAAGACATCGCTGCAATAGGTGAGTTTGCTCGCGAAAATAAAATTATTTTCCATGTTGATGCAGCACAGTCGCCAGGTAAGGTCGGTATTGATCTATCTACTCTAAAGGTCGACTTAATGTCGTTTTGCGCCCATAAAGCTTATGGGCCAAAAGGTATAGGTGCTCTTTTTGTCAGGCGTAAGCCTCGCATTCGCCTTGAAGCACAAATGCATGGCGGAGGACACGAACGTGGTCTTAGATCGGGCACTCTAGCAACCCATCAAATAGTTGGGATGGGAGAAGCTTTTCGAATTGCAAAAGAAGAAATGGCATCAGATAGTGATCGTATAAGAATGCTTCGAGATCACCTATATGATGGCTTGAAGAATATGGAAGAAGTTTATGTCAATGGTGACTTTGAACAGCGTATTTCGGGTAACTTAAACATCAGTTTTAATTTTGTTGAAGGTGAATCGTTGATAATGGCATTGAGAGATTTAGCTGTTTCGTCAGGTTCAGCCTGTACATCAGCAAGCTTAGAGCCATCTTATGTATTACGTGCCTTAGGACGTAACGACGAATTGGCCCACAGTTCTATTCGATTCACCATAGGTCGATTTACAACGCTAGAAGAAATCGATTACACAGTCGAACTGGTTATAAAAGCGGTAGAAAAATTACGTAGCTTATCGCCACTTTGGGATATGTATAAAGATGGTGTCGACTTGAATTCTGTTGAATGGGTAGCACATTAATTATTAGTTATAACTAGAGGTAATAATCATGGCATATAGCGAAAAAGTACTCGATCACTACGAAAATCCACGCAACGTTGGCGTCATCGAAGATGACCAATCAGTCGGTACCGGGATGGTCGGTGCTCCTGCTTGCGGTGACGTAATGAAACTGCAAATTAAGGTAGGTGATGACGGCATTATTCAGGATGCAAAGTTTAAAACTTATGGTTGTGGTTCTGCTATTGCATCAAGTTCGTTAGTAACCGAATGGATAAAGGGCAAGAGTTTAGACGAAGCTGGTGCGATTAGAAATACTCACATTGCTGAGGAACTTGCACTGCCGCCTGTTAAGATTCATTGTTCTGTTTTGGCAGAAGATGCCATTGCTGCAGCGATTGAAAACTACCGATCTAAGCATTAGTAGGTCCGGTTAAGGTTTTCAAGTAATTACAATATGGTTTATTTAAAAATCTAATAAATCTTTAAACAATTTTGGATATTTAAAAGTTGAATTGATCAGTGCCTAATTCCATTTATGGACAGGCACTGTTTTTATTTAGGCACATAAGTTTATGCCCTAGGTATTGACAGTATTATTAGCTTACCATTTCAAAACTATTGTTTCTTAATCTCGAACTTAGATTTAGATTCTGCGCTTGTTTTAAGATATTTGCATTTTAAATCTCTCCTTTTAAAAACCTTCAAGGCGCTATGAAACCAGTAAAAGTACTGTTTGTTTGTATGGGTAATATTTGTCGATCGCCCACTGCACAGGGTATATTTAAGTCGATGGTTGATGCTGAAAGTTTAGGTGAGAAAATTCTAACCGATTCTGCTGGCTTACATAGTTTTCATGTCGGTAGCTCACCGGATTTACGCTCGCAGGCAACGGCACGTGCTCACGGTGTGGACCTGGCTCATTTAAGTGCTCGCCAGCTTTTACCATCTGATTTTATGGATTTTGATTTCCTGTTAGCGATGGACCAATCTAACTACTTTGGCATGCAGCGATTGCAGCCTGTAAGTCCGAGAGGTCAGCTTTTTATGATGCTTGAATACGCTAATAAATATGACCAAGTCGAAATACCTGATCCCTATTACGGTGATGACGGTTTTGAATTGGTATACGACATGGTTGCGGATGCTTGTACCGGATTGCTCCAAACCATTCGTCAACAGAACAATATTTAGGACTTATATTTTGGTTTAGAAGGACTCAAGTTAAGCTTACATTGAACCTAATTTAACTAGAAATCTCCCAGTAGTTTTTTTGCCGACTGCACATAACTAGCTCTGGTGAATAAAAGTCGCCATTGGCTCCCACCGATTTGATTCCACAATATAGCGGAACGAATGCCTGCTAAAAGCAGAGTTCTAATTCTACTCGTCGTATCACTGTTGCTCAGGTAGCTTTGCTCACCTTTGACTATAATACGTGGGCTTAAGGTGCTAATTGTTTCCTGATAAAGCGCAGAAACTTTGGAGGTGATATTACTGCGACCGAGATCAAATGCACTTGATTGAGTGTTGATTGCCTTTAAACCTTCAAATACTTGTGATGACATTTTCCCGTTCTTTTTTAATTGCTTGGCAATTTTCAACAGGGTCAAAATATAATAGGTCATTGCCTTTGTCGGTTTATCGCCCTCGCCACTTAAATACATTTCCAAAGCTTTGAGTCCACTTTGTATACTGGCTAGATCACCATAGATTTCGATTGTTGTGGGTGCCTCAAAAGTAAACAAGCTATCAAAACTACAGTCGAACGCTGGTTGATTGATCTTGCCAACGGTTGATAATTGATCCACTAGTGAGGCGGCTTGAAATACACCCGCTAATGCGATTGTTTGGTTTTCTAATGGGATAAAATTAATTGTCATTGTTATGGCATCTTTAAAATTGGTGATTTTCAGGACTGATTTTAGAACGCCTTTTAGTCGGGTTGATTGAACGCTGCTTCGATAGTTGCACCACCGAGGCAGACCTCTTCTTGATAAATAACCAATGCCTGTCCGGGCGTTATAGCCCTTTGTCGGTTTTCAAATTCTACGATAGCCGTGTCGTTATCGATATTGACAATTTGACAATGTTGGTCACTTTGTCGATATCGGGTTTTCGCCTGAAAAATCGTTGCTTTTGACGTGTTCACTGAGTTTATCCAATGAAGCCCCGATATACGGCAATGGCTGTGGTATAGACTAGAGTGGTCTTTTCCTTGGGTAACCATGAGTTTATTGGTATCCATTCTTTTCTCAACTACATACCAAGGTTCGTCGCTACCTTGTTCGGTTCCACCGATACCTAGGCCCTGGCGTTGGCCAATGGTGTAATACATTAAACCGCTGTGTTTTCCTAGTGGCTCTCCGTCTAATGATTCTATTGTGCCGGGCTGTGCAGGAATAAAACGCTGTAAAAAGTCTTTAAATTTACGTTCACCAATGAAGCAAATACCGGTGCTATCTTTTTTATTATAGGTAGTGAGCCCGTGCTTTTGAGCAAGTGCCCGCACGTCAGGTTTATCGTGTTCTCCGACAGGAAACAAGGCATGAGATATTTGAGATTGATTTAGAGCATATAGAAAATAGGATTGATCTTTGTTCCGATCCAAGCCACGCAATAGTTGCGTTTGACTATTTTGTGAACCCCCATATAAAGTACGAGATCTGACATAGTGCCCTGTCGCTATTTTGGTTGCGCCTAGTGTTTGAGCATGATCAAGAAAAGCTTTGAATTTAATTTCTTTGTTGCATATGATATCTGGATTAGGTGTGCGACCTAATCGGTATTCTTGCAGAAAAAATTCAAACACGTTATCCCAATATTCACTTGAGAAATTAACGGTATGCAGCGGTATATCTAATTTATTACATACCTGTTGCGCATCAGCCAGGTCGACGCTCGAAGAGCAATATTCTTGAGTATCGTCTTCTTCCCAATTCTTCATGAATAGGCCTTCGACTTCATAGCCTTGTTCAATTAGTAGCAAAGCGGAAACCGAAGAGTCAACACCGCCAGACATGCCAACTATAATTTTTTCACGTGAAGATTTCATTTATTTGTATCAGAACGAATTAAGTTGATTGATAAGAATCTAACTCTAAGTGTCAAGTAATCGGTGTGATGGACTCAATCAGGGTTATATTTCTTAAGGAAGTTTTTTTTCACCTGCCAATTGGCCAAAAGCTGAATATAAGGTAATTCACCATTATCCCGATACCAGGAATCGATCGCAAACTTTTGTTTCGTTTTTGTTTCTTCTATGACTGCCGTCCAATGACTGATAAACCACACGATACGCCTTTCCTTAAGACCAACGGTATGCCATTTTAATAGATTGAGTGCTTCGATTGCATACAAATACTGGAAGGTATTGGTTGATTCGTCGATGCAGTCCATTTGTTTTGGGATATCACTGCCAGGATAGTTACCCCCAACATCCAGCGATGTTCCTGTCAGTTCTCCACTAAAATGCTCCATTAATGCAATAGCCTTTCTTAATGACTGCTTTTCTTCGTATTCATTATGATTTGCTGTGAATAGTGCACTAATTTGTACCCATTGCTCAGGATTGAACTCTACTGACTGATGACTCTTACATCCAAAGTCATAGCAATGCACAAAAGTTGTGCTAGTTTGGCCGTTGGAAAACAACAGACTTAATAGGACTACGATGAGTATTTTAAACTTCATCTAAGTTTTATCTTAAATTAGGGGTATAAAATTTCAAGAGGCACTAGTTTTTATGAAGATAGTCATACAAGCATCGAAAAAAAGGTCTGAGGTGCGGTTCATGGACAATGACAATTTCATCATAACGCATCTAATGAGTTTATATGTTGCTATCGTCGAACTGGCCGTCAAAGTAACGACCCACTTGACCAATAAAAAAAACCAAAGTTTAGTGATCTCCGGTGCATTTTCTATAACAGATCGACAAATGCCGAGCAAAAGATGTGGAAGTGGACTCGTATTGAGTTTCTTCGAGTGTTTCTCAACAACGTCATCAAGCAGGCTTTCGTCCGGTTTTAAATGGATAACAGGTTGGTTTAAAGCTATTTTGTCGTCTATTTTTTCTTTGCTAGTCAAAATCTACCGCCGCGCCAATGCTTAGTGACAACAGTACTTTGTAGATTCCAGGCACTTTGTAACACACATCCTTTCTTGTAGATGTTAATATTAGTGTTTAACTTGATTTTTGGTCTGCCATGAACAGCCAAGTTTCGATCACTGTATCGGGGTTAAGCGATACACTATCAATGCCTTGTTCTAGTAACCATTTAGCAAGGTCTGGGTGGTCCGAAGGGCCTTGCCCACAAATACCAACATATTTACCAGCGGCCTTACAGGCTTTAATTGCCTGTTTGAGCAGTGCCATAACAGCTGGATCACGTTCGTCAAACGAGTTGGCAACTAGTCCCGAATCTCGGTCAAGTCCGAGTGTTAATTGTGTCAGGTCATTTGAACCGATTGAAAAACCATCAAAATATTCGAGAAACTGTTCGGCTAATATTACGTTAGATGGGATTTCACACATCATGATCACTTTAAAACCATCGACACCACGCTCCAGTCCATTGTGTTTGAGCCCTTCGTGTACTAGTCGCGCTTCAGTTAGGGTGCGCACAAACGGAATCATGATTTCAATGTTTCTCAATTGCATTTGATTACGTACTCGTTTAATGGCTTCACACTCAAGTGCAAAACAAGGCTTGAAGTCTTCGCTAATATAACGAGAAGCACCTCGATATCCGAGCATTGGGTTTTCTTCATCGGGTTCGAAGACATCCCCGCCAAGTAAGTGCGCATATTCATTGGATTTAAAATCAGACATTCTAACGATGACTTTATGGGGTGCAAAAGCAGCGGCTAAGGTAGAAATTCCTTCAGTTAGCTTTTGGATAAAATACTCAACGGGACTAGGGTAACCCGCAATCTTTCGACTGATTTGCTGCTGTAGTTCTTTATCCATCTTATCGAACTCCAATAAAGCACGTGGATGAATGCCAATCATTTTATTGATTATAAATTCAAGTCGCGCCAGTCCGACGCCTGAATGCGGTAAGCGCGAAAAACTAAAAGCGCGTTCGGGGTTACCCACATTCATCATGACCTTTACTGGAATATTAGGCATATTCGTACATTCATGCCGTTGATGTTCGAACTCGAGCAAACCAGGATAAACATAACCCGTGTCACCTTCCGCACAAGACACAGTAATCTTAGCTAGATTGTCGATTACTTCTGTGCAGTCACCAGTACCCACTAGCGCTGGAATGCCGAGCTCACGAGCAATGATTGCGGCGTGACAAGTTCGGCCGCCTCGATTAGTAATGATTGCTGATGCCTTTTTCATTACTGGCTCCCAATCAGGGTCTGTCATATCAGTTACTAAGACATCACCAGCCTGAATTTGATTCATTTGCGATACGTCACTCACCACCTTAGCAGTGCCTTGGCCTATGCGGTTACCAACAGCGCGGCCTTCGAGTATAGGCTCGACCGTTTGTTTGAGAACAAATCTCTCTACTACCTGGCCTGTTTGTGATTGAACTGTTTCTGGGCGCGCTTGAACAATATAAAGCTGTCCATTCTCACCATCTTTAGCCCATTCAATATCCATGGCTCTGCCATAATGCTTTTCTATTGTGACTGCAATTTTAGCCAGTTCGGTAACATCTTGATCCGAAATAGAAAAAAGAATCTGTTCTGATTGAGGCACATTAACGGTTTGAATTGCCTGAGCAGGATTATCGCTGTCGGCATAAATCATTTTAATCAGTTTACTACCCCGAGTTTTTTGCAGTATGCTGCGATCGGCAATGTCTAAGGTATTTTTATAAACATAAAATTCATCAGGATTAACAGCACCTTGTACGATAGTTTCGCCCAGACCATAACTGCTGGTAATGAAGACCACATCTTCAAAACCTGATTCAGTATCTATACTAAACATTACGCCACTAGAGGACAGGTCGGAGCGAACCATGCGTTGTACACCGGCAGAAAGTGATACTTCAGAATGAGCGTATCCTTGATGCACACGATACGAAATAGCGCGATCGTTAAATAATGAAGCGAATACCAGTTTCACTGAATGTAAAACTTGGGCAATGCCCTTAATATTGAGGTAAGTTTCTTGCTGGCCTGCAAAAGAGGCATCGGGCAAATCTTCTGCTGTTGCAGACGAACGAACGGCAACCGTGGCCTCTAAGCCGTTGACCGACATCTCTGCGTAAGCAGCGGTTATATCGTCCTCAAACTTTGACGGCAGAGGAGAATCAATTATCCATCCTCTAATTTCCTTACCCACCTTAGCTAGGGCACTAACGTCATTAGTATCGAGCTTATCGAGTGCTCTATGGATTTTATCGGTCAGCCCAGCTCCATTTAAAAATTGGTCAAATGCAGATGAGGTTGTAGCAAACCCACCCGGAACTGAAACGCCTAAACTACCCAAATTGCTAATCATTTCACCTAATGACGCATTTTTTCCACCGACCCGTGGTATATCATTCATTCCAAGTTGATCAAGCGGCAGTGTATTTATAGTCATTTCAATCCATCTGTCTATATTTTGAAGGAAAAGATCTTATCATAGGAATTATGTTTAGATTGATAGAAAAGTGAATATTGATAAGTTTATAAATGATATTCTAAAAAAATATTAGACTGATAATAAATGGCTCAATTGCTATGGAAGAAAAAATCATTAAGGCTTATTTTATATCTAACGGTACGGCGATAACAGTGGAAACATTGGGTCATAGCTTGCTGGCTCAATTTCCGAGTCTTCACTTTAAAACGAGAACTATTCCGTTCATAGACACTGTCGAAAAGGCGAGGGCAGTGAGTGAGGAAATTGATCGCGATCTGAGTCAAGAAAATAGCCTGCCTATTGTCATCTCCACTATGGCAAGCCCTGAGCTAAAAGCCATTATTGGTCAATGTAAGGCTTTAATATTAGACCCCTTTAGTGACTTTTTGCCGCGTCTTGAAAAAACCCTAGGAACATCATCATCACATCAATCGGGGCATCGAATTTCAAACCCTTCTTTGTATGAATCACGGATTGAGGCTATTGACTATTCGCTAATTCATGATGATGGTGGGAAAACACGTAACTATAATGAATCAGATATTATTTTAATTGGCGTGTCACGAACAGGAAAAACGCCAAGCTGTTTATACTTGGCGTTGCAATTTGGGTTGAAAGCTGCCAATTATCCAATTACAGAGGAGGATATGGAATCAGATCGTTTACCCGAACCTATTCGAGCATATAAGAGCCGGTTGTATGGACTCACGACTGATGCCAATCGCTTGGTCAATATCCGTGAGGAAAGAAGGCCCAATAGTCGTTATTCATCATTAGAGCAGTGCCGATTCGAAATCAGCGCTGCGGAAGAAATGTATTACAAACATAATATCAAATTTATAAATACGACGACGATATCGGTCGAAGAAATTGCTGCCAGAATTGTAGAAGATACTGGTTTGCATCGAATGGTGCAAACCAGTTAAATAATGATTAATGCCTTAGAGACGGGCAAGACAATAAAACTGATAACGGCTTCCCTAAATTTAGAGGTGTTAAGTCCGTTTGTCTCGGGTTAATTACGAGCTAAATCATAGGCCATCTAATTTACACCAATAGCACTTTCTATCCCTTTGATGATTAAGCTTGCAGCTTCAATTCACCTTTCATAGCATAACAGTCATTTTTCGACAAAAAACTGGATTACTCTTAATTACATCAGAACCCACTTCCCATTTAATACTCGCATAAAGGTGCCATCTGTATTTTCGAGATAGATCACAATTAGAGTATATTCGTGCAGTTTTTGCTGTGTTTCAATGCTAGAAACCTGTCGGACTTAGGGTGATAATGCACGTTCATATATGAGCATAAAGATCAAATTGCTTTTGAATAGAAACATTAAGAGATTGAATTCCGCCTCCAACAGGTGGTTTTAATGGCTCTTTGATTGAAAAATATAGCCTTTTACGGCCTATAAGAACTATCTTAAAAGTTACTCATCTTCACCGCAAATATGCGTTACTTTTCTCCCGCATACATTTCTATTCAGGTTGTTTTTTAGATCCACCATAGGCTTTTCGAATGGCAGCATCCACAACACCAATCAAGACTGTTGAAGTATCAATATCGTAACGCCATATTCAATGAATGGAATGATAGGGTTATTAGAGATTTTTAGACTAAAGTCTTAGTTGTTTGAATTGTTTAATCTTGTTCAGGTGATTTTCAGGTGAAAAATCATGTAATTGAGTTTGCCCCTAAAACATAAAAATGTGGTTCAGATATAATTTATGGAACGAGGGCGAGGGTAGTGCTGGTGAGTCAAATGGTTATGACTAACAATGAAATTATTGATTTATAATAACGGATTTGGCTTTTGAGCCGAAATTTAAAAACTGAGGTAATAATAGCATTAATGCTGTTATTACCTCAGTTTATGAAATGAGTGAGTGCATAGCTTTAGTATATTTCAAGTAAATGGGGATCTGAACATAATAATGTACCAATCGATTCTGCAAAAAAAATCGAGGATAATTAAATCTTAAAGGTTGAGGCGTTTAAAATACCCCATCAATTGCCGACAGAGCGAATGTTTTGCGCCATTAAACCCTTAGGCCCCTCATCGATTTCAAATTGGATTTTTTGACCAGAGGTTAACTTTTTATAACCATCCATTTCTATAGCAGAAAAATGAGCAAAAATGTCAGCATCCTCATCTTCTTCCGTATTAACAAATCCATAACCTTTTACATTACTAAACCACTTTACTGTACCTATGGCCATGACTACTCCTATTTTTTTACTTCCATTTAATAACTGGGCGATCAAATGCAAATAATACACTTCTTTACAATTTTGTCAGGTGTTTTTGATAAATAGGATATATAGTTCGTAGATGAGTAATATCCTAGGCTTGATTTTCTTCAACTCACCCTTAAATAATACGAAAGATTGCATATTAGAACCAAACTATGACTGACGAAAGTATTAACAATGATAACGACGACACCCTACTGCTTGAACAAACCAAACCCAAGCTAAAAAAGCCACCTATGTATCGAGTACTTATCCTAAACGATGACTACACACCGATGGAATTTGTGGTTCACGTATTAGAATCAATATTTGGGCATGGTCGTGAAAGTGCCACCCAAATTATGCTCAACGTGCATAAATCCGGTAAAGGTATATGCGGCGTATACAGTAAAGATGTTGCAGAGACAAAAGTAACTCAGGTCAATAGTTTCTCTAGGGAAAATAAACACCCGCTACTATGTGATCTAGAGGAGAATTAATAGGCATTTTTAATAATGTTTTTTCCGCGATTGCTGCTTGGGCTTCTTGGGCACTATTGATGAAGCAGAAATAAAACAATCATGAAAAATTACTACTTTTAAAGACAGCTTAAAATAGTCTCAAACGATTAGCTTTAATAACCATTTTTTAAATACATACTGGAAATTAAGATCATGTATTTCGTTTTAAACAGGCTATTTACAAACGACCACAAATTTAGGCTTTGGAGTTATAATCATGTTAAATAAAGAATTAGAACTATCTTTAAATAAGGCTTTTCACGACGCGAGCGAAAAACGTCATGAATTTATAACGGTTGAACATATTTTACTTATGCTAACCGACAACAAAGCCGCATCAGCAGTACTTGAAGCTTGTGGTGGTGATATTGCATTACTTAGAACTGAACTAGAAACTTTTGTTGATGAAAATACGCCTCTACTGTTAACGAGTGAGGACAGGGATACCCAGCCAACACTGGGCTTTCAGCGTGTTCTTCAGCGCGCACTTTTTCATGTTCAATCATCTGGTGGAGGCAAAGTCTCTGGTGCAAATGTATTAGTCGCTATTTTTTCAGAACAAGATTCTCATGCTGTCTACTTGTTAAATAAACATAATATTGAACGTCTCGACATAACTAACTATCTTTCACACGGTATAAGCCGTATTAACGAGGATAGCGAAGACGATAATATAACTCAGCCCGACGATAGCGCTGCTCCTGAACCTGAAAAAACTAACCCACTCGACCAGTTCGCTACCAATCTTAATGAACTCGCTATTGCAGGAAAAATTGATCCTCTAATTGGTCGAGATCACGAAGTTGAACGCATTATTCAAACACTCTGTAGACGCAGAAAAAACAATCCATTGCTGGTTGGTGAAGCTGGTGTTGGTAAAACGGCCATAGCTGAAGGCCTGGCTCGAAAAATAGTTGAAGACGAAGTACCCGAGATATTGTCTGGCAGCGTTGTCTATTCACTGGACCTAGGAGCTTTAGTCGCTGGCACTAAGTATCGTGGTGATTTTGAAAAACGATTAAAAGCCGTCATCAATCAATTAAAAAAGGAGCCTGGTGCCGTACTCTTCATAGATGAAATTCACACTATCATTGGCGCTGGGTCTGCATCTGGCGGTGCCATGGATGCCTCTAATCTGATAAAGCCTGTATTAGCCAGCGGTGATATTAAATGTATTGGCTCAACTACTTATACAGAATATCGAAGTGTTTTTGAAAAGGATAGAGCTTTGGCACGTCGGTTCCAAAAAATAGACGTGGCTGAACCCAGTGTTGAGGAATCTTACCAGATTTTGAAAGGGTTAAAATCACGTTTCGAAGAACACCACAACGTTAAATATACCCTGCCTGCGTTACGTAAAGCAACTGAACTTGCATCGCGTTACATTAATGACCGGTTCTTGCCAGATAAGGCAATTGATGTCATTGATGAGGCTGGCGCCAAACGGCGATTGTTGCCAATTAAGCAACGCAAAAAGACCATTAGTGTTCATGATATAGAAGAGATAGTCGCTAAAATTGCTAGAATTCCATCCAATACCGTTAGCAGCAATGATCTGGACATGCTCAAGAACTTAGGTAAAAACCTTTCGAGAGTTGTGTTCGGCCAAGACGAAGCAATCAAGGCACTTGACTCGGCAATTAAAATGTCGCGCTCTGGTTTAGGTCGAGAAGCCAAACCAATCGGTTCATTTCTATTTGCTGGACCAACCGGAGTGGGTAAAACTGAAGTTTGCCGCCAAATTGCTAAAATAATGGGTATTGAGCTGATACGTTTTGATATGTCCGAGTATATGGAAAGGCATTCAGTCTCTCGTTTGATAGGTGCGCCTCCAGGTTATGTTGGTTATGACCAAGGTGGATTGTTAACTGAAGAGATGAATAAGCACCCTTATTCAGTTGTATTGCTTGATGAAATCGAAAAAGCGCACCCGGATGTTTTTAATATTTTGTTGCAAGTCATGGATAACGGCACTCTCACCGATAGTAATGGACGAAAAGCTGATTTCCGCAACGTGATTTTAGTAATGACAACCAATGCTGGTGCAGAAATGATGAGTCGATCTTCTATGGGCTTCACATTACAAGACCATACCCGTGACACTGGTGAAGCCATTAAGAAGGCCTTCACACCAGAGTTCAGGAACCGGTTAGATGCCGTAATTCAATTCGAAGGACTTGGCCCCAAGGTTATTTTGAATGTTGTTGACAAGTTCCTAATTGAATTAGAGTCTCAGCTTGAGGTCAAAAAGGTTAGCATGAGTGTTACCGATAGTGCCAGAAAATGGTTAGCGGCAAAAGGTTATGATATTCAAATGGGTGCGCGACCAATGGCTCGTGTTATTCAAGATGAAATCAAACAAGTGTTGGCAAATGAATTGTTGTTTGGCGATTTAACAGAAGGGGGAAGCGTAAAAATTGATGTCGAAGACAACAAGCTAACTTGCGAAGTCAATTCATCAAATGTTAAATCAGAAGATCTAGTTATTAATTAGGTGTCCTTATAAACCAAGTCTATATTGTAGGCTTGGTTTATTACCACTCGATACTAAGGTTAGCCTAAAGAACCCCTCTTTAGACCTTATCTTTAGATCTTATCTTTCACGAAAAGTAATTCTGCCCTTAGATAAATCATAAGGTGTCAATTCAACCGTTACTGAGTCGCCTGTTAAAATACGGATATAATGCTTTCGCATCTTGCCCGATATATGAGCAGTAACAACGTGACCGTTTTCTAACTCAACTCGAAACATAGTATTAGGTAAAGTATCTTTTACCTTTCCCTTCATTTCAATGTGGTCGCCTTTTGCCATTATTTAAGCCTTTATTTAGAGACGCGCTATTATGCATTTTTTTGCATTGAAGGCAACTGACTTATATTGCCTTTTGCATGTCTATGATATTATCCAAGCCTTTTAATTAATAATAATATCTATGATTAAAACTGCATTTATTTTTCCAGGACAAGGCGCTCAATCAATGGGCATGATGTCCAATTGGGATAAAAACCAACCAATCGTAAGTGATATCTATGACCAAGCCTCAGAATTGCTCGGTTATAACCTATGGAAAATAGTCGCTGAAGGACCAGCCGAAAAGCTTAATCAAACCGAAATCACACAGCCAGCCATGCTGTGTGCCAGCATTGCCTGTTGGCAAATTATTGTTGCTCAAGAAGCGATCCCAAGCCCTAGCATGATGGCCGGCCATAGTTTTGGAGAATACTCAGCATTAGTTTGTGCTGGCAGCCTCGCGTTCGAGGATGCTGTAAAACTGGTATCTTATCGCGGGCAGTTGATGCAATCTGCTGTACCGCCAGGTGAAGGTTCAATGGCAGCCATTATTGGACTTGACGACGATAGCGTTATTGCAGCCTGCACCAGCGTAACCAGTGGAGTTGTCGAAGCAACCAACTTCAACTCAGAAGGGCAGGTTGTTATTGCTGGCAACAAAACGGCTGTTAACGAAGCCATGGAAAACGCAAAGGCACTCGGGGCTAAACGCGTTTTGCCATTAGCCGTCAGTGTACCGTCACATTGTTCGCTGATGACTGAAGCTGCTGACCAACTTTTTGAGTCGTTATCGAATACAACTTTCAAAATGCCATCTATACCTGTTGTACACAATCAAAATGCAGATATCGCGGTTTCTGTAGAGGACATCAAGCAGCTGTTAAAGAAGCAGTTATATCAACCGGTGAGGTGGGCTGACAGTGTTCGACTGATGCATTCAAAAAATATTGAGTGCCTCATTGAGTGTGGGCCGGGTAAAGTATTAAGTGGCCTAACGCGTCGAATAGAAAAAACAATGCAGTCAGGATTTGTATCTGACCTGACTTCCTTAGAAAAAACAATTAAATTATTCTCGGAGTAACAACACATGTTAACGAATCAAATTGCGTTAGTTACCGGTGCTAGCCGCGGAATTGGTCAAGCCATTGCTTATGCGCTTGGTAATAAACAAGTGACAGTCATTGGAACAGCCACTAGCGACGCTGGTGCACAAAAGATATCCGATGGATTTAAAGAAAATGGAATTACTGGCACTGGAATGGTTTTGAATGTTGCTGACTCTGATTCCGTTACAGCCTGTTTAAAAAAAATCTGTCAAGACTATGCCTCACCCGATATATTGGTTAATAACGCTGGCGTAACCAGAGACGGCTTATTGATGGTAATGAAAGACGAGCAATGGGATGACATTATTAATACTAATATGACCTCTATTTTTCGAATGAGTAAAGCCGTAGTAAGGCCCATGATGAAAAAAAGAGCAGGCCGAATTATCAATATCTCGTCCGTTGTTGGTTCGACCGGCAATCCAGGTCAAACTAACTATGCCGCAGCTAAAGCTGGGCTTGTTGGTTTTAGTAAATCATTGGCTCGAGAAATTGGGTCTCGTAATATTACTGTTAATACAGTATCCCCCGGCTTTATTGATACTGATATGACGAAAGAGCTTAGTGACGACCAAATCAAAACCCTAACAAGTCAAATTCCACTGGGGCGATTAGGTAGTGCAGAAGATGTTGCAGCAGTAGTTGTTTTTTTAGCTTCGCCTTCAGCTGCTTACATTACTGGTGAAAATATTCATGTTAATGGCGGAATGTTCATGCCATAAATTAATAAGCAATAGTATTGATTGAATTTTAATTGACTTAAAGTTGCTCGAAATTCAAGTCAATGAATTAATCATTTATTTAGTCTAGATCCTAAATTTTGCTGTCCAGAAATGTAATTAACATTAAGTAAGACTGTCCCTTTTTGGGGGTAAAATCATAAGTCATTGTTTAATAAAGGGAAAATAAATACATACAACTCTGGCAAGTCGCACTAGTTTTCAATACAATATCGCCACTCAGGCAAGCCAAATATTATTAACCAGGAGAAACTCTAAAATGAGCTCTGTTGAAGATCGTGTAAAAAAAATTGTTGCTGAACAATTAGGTGCCAAAGAAGAAGACGTCACTAATGGAGCATCGTTCGTCGATGATCTTGGCGCTGATTCTCTTGATACTGTAGAATTAGTAATGGCTTTGGAAGAGGAATTCGAAACTGAAATTCCTGACGAAGAAGCGGAAAAAATCACCAGCGTTCAGCTTGCTATCGACTACGTAAACGCTAACGTATAATCGATCACTCGCTTTGGAAGATGCCGCTTATCATCCCGCATGTTAAGCGGCATTTTCATTTATTGTCCTAGAAGTCGGTATTACTTAGGTAATAATTAGTAGGGGAAAGTCATTTTAAGTTGAATTATTTGAACTAATGAGACGAATAGCTGTTCTATTCAGTTTATTGGATTAAAAATCTGGCACAATAACTTCTCCGCTTAGATTTATGCTAAATCCTACAGGCTCCTAGAGTTAAGATGAGGTATCCATTTTGTCAAAACGACGTGTAGTAGTAACAGGTTTAGGGCTTTTGACCCCAGTTGGGAATACAGTTGAAGAATCTTGGAAAAATATTATCGCAGGTAAAAGTGGTATAGCACCAATAACGGCTTTTGATGCTAGCGGCTTTAGCGCCCGTATATCAGGTTCAGTAAAAAACTTTGACGCATCTTTATATATTAAGCCCAAAGATCATAAAAAAATGGATACCTTCATTCATTTTGGTCTGGCTGCAGGTATTCAGGCATTAGATGACTCTGGTATCGAAGTTACTGACGAAAATGCCGAAAGAATAGGGGTCGCCATAGGATCAGGTATTGGCGGATTGCCAACTATTGAAAAAAACCGAGATGCATTTGTTGCAGGAGGATCTAGAAAGATATCTCCATTTTTCGTACCTAGTTCAATTATTAATATGGTATCAGGCAATTTATCGATAATGCGTGGTCTCAAAGGACCTAATATCGCCATCGTTAGTGCCTGCACCACTGGTGCGCACAATATTGGTGACGCAGCCAGAATGATTTCTTATGGTGACGCAGATGTAATGGTTGCTGGTGGTGCCGAAATGGCCACCTGTCCACTGGGTGTTGGTGGTTTTGCTGCTGCACGTGCGTTATCCACCCGTAATGATGACCCCGAAGCAGCTAGCCGACCTTGGGACAGAGATCGAGATGGTTTTGTGCTGGGTGATGGTGCTGGTGTCGTTGTGTTAGAAGAATATGAGATGGCCAAAAAACGCGGTGCAAAAATATACTGCGAATTAGTGGGTTATGGCATGAGTGGTGATGCTTTTCACATGACGTCTCCATCGATGGCAGGTGAGGGAGCCGCTCGTTGCATGAAAAATGCTATGAATGATGCTGGACTCAACGCTGAAGACATTGGTTATATTAATGCTCACGGTACTTCTACCCCTGCTGGAGATCTGGCTGAAACAATGGCTGTCAAACGAGCTATGGGGGATCATGCCTATAAACTTGTAGTGAGCTCCACCAAATCAATGACTGGCCACTTACTGGGTGCGGCAGGTGGCATTGAAGCTATATTTTCAATATTAGCGTTGCGTGACCAAGTAATTCCTCCAACCATTAATTTAGACAATCAAGACCCAGAATGTGATTTAGACTATGTTGCGAATACCGCTCGGGACTTGAAGTTAGAAGTTTCTATGTCCAACTCTTTTGGCTTTGGTGGCACCAACGGAACCTGTATTTTCAAGACGATATGATTATCAGTGATTAACAGCCACAAACTTGAAGGAACTCCAGATTTACTTGCTGTGCATGCACTCAAGCCTGACAGTTACCCTTATTTATTAGCATCTAATTCGAGTGGTGGGGAAAATGCGCGCTACTCGATATTATTCTCTCACCCTCAATCTATTGTATCTCAACGGATTGGGGATGAAGATTGCCTCAGTTCAATTAAGGTAGATATTGCAAATCCAAAACAACATTCAGATTTACCATTTTGTGGTGGGTGGTTTGTTTTTTTAAGTTATGAATATGCGCAATCAATTGAATCTGGTGTCCAGTTTTTTCCTGAAAAATCCTCACTGCCAATTGCATTTAAGGCCAGAATTCCCGCCGCAATTATTGTCGACCACGATCAGGTTAAAGCATACATAGTCGTTGAAGACGGTTCAGAAAATCTGGTTGATACAATGCTTGCAGATATTGCAGAAGCGGGTGTTTATAACCCAAAAGCTTTGGCAATCGGACGAATAAAAGAAGAAGACCCTGCCCACTACATAGATTTCATCGTAAAAGCAAAACAGTACATACTCGATGGAGATATATTTCAGGCTAATCTTTCACGAAAGTGGGACGTTGAGTTTGATCGACATTGTGATCCAATTGCTCTCTATCATAGTCTTAGTCAAAGTAATCCAGCTCAGTTTTCGGCACTCGTAAAATATAACGATCAGTACATAATTAGCTCTTCTCCAGAAAGACTCGTTTCGGTTAAAAATGGAGTCGCTCAATCGCGCCCAATTGCAGGTACGCATCCGCGCGGCAAGACTCAACAAGAGGATCGGGACTTATCAAATCATCTTTTGGCTCACCCAAAAGAAAAAGCCGAACATGTTATGCTAATTGATTTGGTTCGTAATGACCTTGGGCGATTCTGTCAGGCTGGTAGTATTCAAGTCACCGAAAAAATGGTGTTAGAGAGCTATGAGCATGTACACCATATTGTATCGAATATTGAGGGTACTATTCGTTCTGATCAAACCGTGTCGGATGTAGTTCATGCCGTATTTCCAGGTGGAACAATTACCGGATGTCCAAAAGTTAGATGCATGGAAATCATCAGCGAATTTGAGCAAGCACCAAGAGAAGCCTATACCGGCTCACTTGGTTACATCGGATTAGATGGTCAAATGGATCTCAATATTCTTATTCGAACACTGCTTTACAATAAAAACCAAGTCAGCTTTCGGGCGGGTGGTGGCATAGTCCACGATTCAGTACCTGAAAAAGAATTAATGGAAACAAGACACAAAGCCCGTGGAATGCTGAATGCCATTAAAGTTGATGCCTAGCCCATTAATTAACAATACATTCATTAACGAGACACTCAACTATCATGAGCGTGGTTTACACTATGGTGATGGATTGTTCGAGACACTGCTTAAGATTGATGGAGAGGTTCCCTACTGGCATTCTCATTACCAGAGGTTAGTTAAAGGTTGTAAACATCTTTATTTGCCAATTCCTGATTTCAGTTGGCTAGAAAATAAGGTAACCGAAGTAACTAGCAATACGGACACTTGCGTTGTTAAAATCATGGTGACTCGTGGTGTTGGCGGTAGAGGGCTCAACCTACCTGATGCTGACCAAAGTTCAGTGTTCGTTTTATCTTATCCCTACACACGACCTGGTAATACTGCTTTAAAAGTATCCGTTTGTGACATACGACTACCGATTAACGCTAACCTGTCTGGCTTGAAGCATCTCAATCGACTTGATTATGTTTTGGCGACAATAGAGCTCAATAATAAACAAGATAAAGATGAGGCTATTTTATGCGATACAGAAGGTTTTATTGTCGAAGGCATCATCAGTAATTTATTTTTTAGCAAAAATCGTCAGCTATTTACACCCAGCCTATCTTTATCTGGCGTTGAAGGGATTATGAGATCTAAAATTATTCAGCATTTTGATAAAATAGAAAAGTCAGTGTGCATTGACCGCTTTAAACTCGATCAGCTTCTTCAGGCAGACGAAATCTTTCTTTGTAACAGTGTGCAAGGCATCCGTTCGATTGGTTCGGTTAACGGGCAAGCATTCGAAACTGGCGTGACCACTCAATTGATGATGAAAAAATTTAACCCTACGCCCAGCACTCATATTTAAGCGATTGACTAATGCTGCTTAAAATCATCAATAAAATCGTACTCTGGGGCTTATTCTTTCTCGTGTTAGTCAGCTCAATACTGGCATTTCAACTATTCAGATTTCAGTATAAGGACATTCAACTGTCTGGCGACGAAACTATATTTTTGATCGAACCCGGTACCAACATAAAAGCCATTTCGAATAAACTCAGCCGTCAAAAAATTATTGAAGACCCTTGGTTATTTATACTTTTAGCCAAGTTCAAGGGCGTAGAGACCAAGGTACGGGCAGGTGAGTATCGGCTTAACCAAGGGGAGTCTGCTTCTGGCCTTCTCGAACTATTTACCACGGGTAGTTCAATTCAGCATAGCTTTACGGTTATCGAAGGCTGGTCTTTTCGTCAGATGATGGATCAAATGGAAGTCGATCCAGTGATTCAAAATACGCTCAAGAATCAATCAAACGAAGAAATTATGACAGCGTTAGGTTTTAAAGGTCAGCATCCAGAAGGTCTTTTCTACCCCGATACTTATTTTTTTCCGAAAGGAACGACTGATCGTCAGTTTTTGAAGCGCTCTTACCGCCTCATGCAAAAGCATCTAACAAAAGCCTGGGACAACCGAGCTGAGAACCTCCCGCTAAAATCTGCTTACGAAGCCCTCATACTCGCATCCATTATTGAAAAAGAAACCGGTGCCGGTCATGAAAGACCATTAATAGCGGCTGTTTTTACTCAGCGCCTAAACAAAAATATGCGACTTCAAACAGACCCAACTGTCATTTATGGTATGGGAGAAAGCTATGATGGCAATATTAGGCGTAAAGATCTGAGAGCAGATACGCCATACAACACGTATTTACGCAAAGGTTTAACACCAACACCGATTGCCCTCCCGGGTTTAGATTCGATTGAAGCTGCGGTGAACCCAGTTGATAGCAAAGCACTTTATTTTGTTTCCAAAGGTAATGGCACCCACTATTTCTCTGAAACGCTTAGAGAGCATAACAACGCTGTTATCAAGTATCAGCTTAAAGGGCGTAAACCCAAGAAAAAAATCTCGAGCCAAGCGGAATAATTTTCTATGTCTCAAACCTTTTCCTTTAATAACAAAATGATTGTAATCGACGGCGTCGATGGTTCTGGCAAAGGCGTTCAGACTCGCCTTTTACACGAAGCTTTAAGTATTATCAGCAATCAGGTTTTACTGACCCGAGAGCCGGGTGGCTCACCCGCCGCTGAAGATATACGCAAACTATTGGTCGAAGGTGAACCCGAAAAATGGGATAGTATGACTGAGCTATTGCTCATGTATGCGTCGAGACGCTCACACTTAGTCGATACAATTTGGCCTATGTTAGAAAAGGGTGGTTGGGTAATCAGTGATCGATATGCCGACTCTAGCCGGGCTTTCCAGGGTATTGCTGGCAATTTGGGGCTCGATCTAGTTGAAACAATCCATCGCGAAGTGGTGGGCACTTTCGAACCTGCATTGGTGTTAATACTCGACATTCCCGAATCAATCGCTCTGCAGCGAGCTTTAGTTCGTGGTGGTAAAGAAGATCGGTTCGAAAAGAAGGGTAATAAGTATCACGCGAAAGTTAGGCAAGCTTTTTTACAAATAGCGGCGTTAAACCCCAATCAATATCATGTAATTGATGCAAATCAATCAATTTCGACAGTAACCCAAGCTATTTTTTCGACTATAAATAACCATTTTAATATTAACTTGATAGCAAAATAGGCGTCAATTTTGATGCGTAATCTAGACGACAACAACACCATTCAACCCGTTTACTTACCTTGGCAACAGGTTCTACTAGAACAAATATTATCACTCAAGCAACAGGCTCGGCTACCACATGCCATTTTGATTGAAGCGAAGAGTGAGCTCATTGGTGCTTCCTTTATCTGGCATTTAACCATGCTATTGTTATGCAATAATAATCAACAGATTGATCCCTGTGGACAGTGCCAATCTTGCAGTCTAATGTTAGCCAATACTTATCCTGATTTTAGTTTTATCTCATTAATGCAGGATAGTAAAACTAAAAAAATGAATAAAAACATTAAGATAGAGCAAATACGTAATCTTATACATGAAGTATATTTAACGCGACGATATGATAATTTAAAGGTAGTCGCCATTCATCCCGCAGAAAAAATGAGCATAGCAGGTGCTAATAGTATTCTTAAAACACTGGAAGAACCCGCGCCTTTTTCACTCATCTTGTTACTGACCCACAATAAAGGAAAGGTGCCTGTGACAATCCGTAGTCGTTGTCAGGTCTTAACTTTGGAGCACCCTGATAGAACAGTTGCGCTAAACTGGTTAGCTCGACAGGGCTTAAACGAAGCCGAATCCAGCCAATATCTTGACTTCTCTACCGGTGATCCCCTACTGGCCCTCAACTTGCATTCCAACCAATATGGCGCAGTAGTAAAGCTATTTAAAACTCAGTTTGGGCTCTATATCAAGAATGAAATTGACGTCATTAAGTTATGCGCAACACTCACTGCATTAGAAGTGTCGTTAATTCGTCGGCTGATAAAAATGGTACTTAGAGCTTACATTATTCAATTCAGTGGACTATCAGATAGGGTACAAGAACCTAAGATGCACAAGAAAGCAGGTCAACAAATACTAGCCCTATCGACGCAGGTTGAACAGCAACTAATGGTTGAGGAGAATAACCTTAACCTGCCACTTCAACTTGAAGACGTGCTAATATCATTGAAGCGAATCATTCGCAGGAGCACCCAATAATGGCAGCACCTAGTCAGGGTATTTTGTCATTAAACATTAAAGACAAGAGCGCACTTTATGCTGCATATATGCCCTATGTGAAAAACGGGGGGCTGTTCATTCCCACCAATAAACAGTATTCACTCGGTGATGAAGTGTTCTTGCTACTGACATTAATGGAAGATAAGGAACGTTTGCCTGTCGCGGGAAAAATCATTTGGGTGACACCTCAAGGGGCTCAAAGTAACAAAGCTGCCGGTATTGGCGTACAGTTCAGTACTCAGGATAATGGTACGACACAAAAAAAAATTGAGGGTTTACTGGCAGGCGCACTGCAAGCCGATCGTCCAACTCATACTATGTAGGTTGTAGTTTTCAACCGGTCATGTGTGTCTAAAAACGTACTATTTACTCGATTGCTGCGCAAGTTTTGCACTTAAAAGGTTATATAACACGGTACACCCTGACTTTCCGCAGGGTACTTTCTTGCACTTTTTACCACGGACGGCATACATTCTTTTTTCGCTTCTTGGCATCTACTGTGAGTTCAGGAGCAAAAATCAATCGCAGAAGAAACACTGTTTTTAGAGGCTCGCCATGTATTTTGACTCCCACTGCCATCTGGATCGTATCGATTTAACCGGTTTTAATGATAGTTTTTCTCATCTACTCAAAGACATTGAAGCAGAAAAAGTCACTCGAATGGTTTGCATCAGTGTCAACTTAGAATCATTCGATTTGATGTATGAACTCATCGCACCTCATGATCATATCTTTTGCTCGGCGGGTGTTCACCCTGATTACAAAGATGTGACCGAGCCATCAGTTGAGGGATTATGTACTTTGGCCGAAAAAGATAAAGTCATTGCTATCGGGGAAACTGGCTTAGACTACATCAAATCAAATAGTAATATGGAATGGCAACGACAACGTTTTATTACTCATATTGAAGCTTCTCGTGAGTGTAAGCTCCCACTAATTATACATACTAGAAACGCAAAGCAAGATACACTTGACCTATTAAAGAAACATAAAGCACATGAAGTAGGCGGTGTACTGCATTGTTTTACAGAAGATTGGGCAATGGCAGAGCAGGCAATTGACCTTGGTTTTTACATTTCCATCTCAGGTATTGTGACTTTTAAACAGGCCATTGCCGTTCAAGAAATGGCAAGAAAAATACCAGACAACAGATTAATGATTGAAACTGATTCTCCCTGGTTATCGCCTGTGCCCTACAGAGGGAAGGTTAATCATCCAGGGCGGGTACCTCATGTCGCAGCAAAGCTCGCAGAAATAAGAGACACCAGTCTCGAAATGCTTGCAAAATCGACATTTGAAAATGCCAACCGATTGTTTAATTTGTAGGTCCAGTAAAATGCTAGGCAAATCAAAACAATCGATCGACGATATCAAATACTTATAACTATTTTTTTTGTATCTGCTTGATTTTGCTCCATCCTTTTACCGGATTAAATCGGTCGCCATATTGAGTGCCATATTCCGTCATTGTCTGAGTAATATCATCAACTGACGTTTGCAGGCAATAGTTCATTGGGCCACCCCGAAAAGGGGCAAAACCGGTTCCAAAAATAATACCGGCATCCAGTAAGTCTTTGTTATCGACAATTTTCTCATCAATGCAGGCTGCCGCTTCATTCAATAATCGAAACACTAAGCGATTTTGAATTATTTTTTGATCACCAAGGTCAGCATCTCGATTTTTAATCGGTTTGCCTTTTTTGTATCGATAAAAACCACGCCCGGTTTTTTTGCCAAGATTGTTTTTATGAATATATTGCTCAAGACCCTCAGGCACCTTACTGCCAAAAGCGCCAGCTAAGTTCTTCGCAACTGAATAACAAATGTCGATACCAACCGTATCAGCTAATTCGACAGGTCCCATTGGCATGCCAAAATCAAGCGCCGCTTTATCAATCGCTTCGGGTGAAATGCCTTCTTCAAATAAAGTAATTGCTTCAACCAGATAAGGCATCAATATACGATTAACAAGGAATCCAGGAGAACTTTTAACCGGCAAAGGCAGCTTGCCAATATGCAAGGTAAATGCTATAGCTTGCTGTATCGTTTTCTTCGATGATAACTCTGTTTTTACAATCTCAACCAAAGGCATCATTGAGACTGGATTAAAAAAGTGTATACCAATTAGTCGTTTAGGATCTTGTAAAGTTTCTGCCAGTGATTCTAATGGAATACTCGATGTATTGGTTGCAAGGATAGCCCCTTCTTTCATGCGAGGTTCAATATCTGCATAAATAGCTTGTTTAGCCGATTTATCTTCATATATTGCTTCGATAATGATGTCAGCCTTTGCAACACCATAACCATTACAATCTGGAATAAAGCGATCTAATGCTGCACTGCGCTCATGGTTTGTTTTTAGTTTCTTAGCAAATAACGTGTGTGCCCGTTTAATTGCATCCGACAAATATTTAGGTTCTCTGTCTTGCAAGGTCACGTAAAACCCCCTCAATGCGCACCAAGCTGCAATATCACCACCCATAATGCCAGCACCAATCACATGAACGTGTTTCGGCGTAAATGTTTTTTTATCACCCAGACTTTTCAGGTCAGTTTGAAGGAAAAAAACGCGTATTAAATTACGGACCGTATTGCCCTGGATTAATCGAGCAACAGAATTGGCTTCTTCATCCATCATGCGTTTTTTATCGCCATAATAATTACACCAGACATCAAGCAACGCATAGGGGGCAGGGTAGTGCTGTTTAGGTGCTTTTTTGGACACTTGCTTTTTCATATAGCGACTAAGCAAGTGACGAATACCTGGCAAACACAGAAGCTTTCCAGCCAATGGCATTTCTCGTTTGGGTGGTGGCCTTAAAGCTAGCTCTAGCGCCGCACGCTTTATTTGTCGGCGTGGTTGAACCACATCAACCAAACCAATGGATCTTGCTTGTTTACTCGCTAATGCCCTACCAGACAGCATCATCTCCAATGCTTTTAACGGGTTTATAATGGCAGTCGAACGAACAACACCACCAAATGCAGGGTGAATGCCCAATTTTATTTCAGGTAATCCAATCTTGGTGGAAGCGTCATCGAGTGCTACCCGATAGTCGCAGCAAAGTATCAACTCTGTGCCACCCCCCATGCAAAAACCTTCAATCAAAGCGACTGTAGGGCAGGGTAGTGATTCAATCTGACTGAAAATATTCTGCCCGCGTTTAATCATTATCAGAGCTTCTTGCTGGTTAGTGACTTCGAGAAACTCTTTTACATCAGCGCCTGCTATGAACCCTGATTTTTTACCCGATCGGAAAATTACGGCCTTAGGGTTGTTTTCAGTGATTTGTTTGACCAGTATTTCAAGTTGATCCAAAACCGAACTAGATAACACATTAGTATCGGTATTTTGCTTATCGAGCGTTAGCCACAACACGCCATGTTCATCCGTCTCAGCTTGCCAATCTATGATTGCTTCGCTCACTTAACTAACCTCCCGTTCAATCAACATGGCGCCACCTTGTCCACCGCCAATACACAAAGAAGCAACACCTCTATGTGCATTCTTCGACTCTAAAATTTTTGCTATATGCAGAACAATCCGCGCACCGCTGGCACCAACCGGATGCCCAAGACTAACCCCACCACCATGAATATTGAGCTTATCCATCGGGATTTCTCCAAAGGCAGATTTCAACCCTAAATGTGCCTTACAATAACTCTCATCATTTAACGCAGCTTGCACCGCGAGCACCTGCGCCGCAAAAGCCTCATTAATTTCCCAATAATCTATCGCATCCATTTTCAATCGCTGTGACTTTAACAATGGCACAATCGCATGTGCAGGCCCAAGCCCCATTTCTGTGGGCGTCAAAGCAGCCCATTCAGTCGTTACTAGCTTGGCTAAAATAGGTAAATTATGCTGTTTAATTGCATCTTCACTCGCAACAACTAACGCCGCAGCACCATCGGTAATCTGAGCACTATTGCCCGGTGTAATGAGCCCGTAAGGCTTATCAAAAGCAGGGCGCAACTTAGCTAATTTTGCCATCGTAGAATCTGCTCGCACACCATCATCAGACGCAAAAACATTACCCATAGCGTCGAAAATAGGTTCTATTTCTGACAAGTCATTATTTTGCTGCGCATGATGTAATTTAAAGTGACTGTTCATTGCAAATTCATCAATCTGGGTACGGGTCAATCCAAACCGATAAGCAACCTGTTCGGCAGTTTGCCCCATATTCATACCAACAACGGGATCAGTTAAGCCTTTCAATAAAGCAATAACAGGCGCTAAATAAGTCGGCCTAAAAGCCCGTAGTGACTTTAATTTGGCCGAAAAGGTCTTGGCTTGCCACCAATTAGCCAACCAGTGAACCATTTTAGGATGGAACAAAAGTGGCGCTTGACTCATTGCTTCAATACCGCCCGCCAAAACTAAATCAGAGCGCCCAGAAGCAATCGACATTGCAGCTGAATCCAAAGCCTGCATACCCGAAGCACAGTTTCGATGTACCGTATAAGCAGGTACTTTATCACCACAACCCAGCCTTAGAGCAACAATCCGAGCAATATTAGCTTCATCTGGCCCAGGCATGGTCGACCCCATTATTACTTCATCAAAGTCCTCAGGGGAAAATGGCATTCTTTGTAATAAAGGTCTGGACGCGTAGATCCCCAGCTCTGCATGTTTAAATGGTCCAGGTTTTCCACGTGCCTTCAGAAAAGGCGTCCGGCTGCCGTCAACCAAATAAACAGGACGAGTATATTTTCTATTTTTGACTGCCATGAATTACCCTCAGGATTTTTTCAACATTCGGATTAGTTAACATGCATTTTAAGTTCATTACCAATAGTTGCAATGAAAAACTTATCTCTAATACGGACCATAGGTTGGCTAAGGGTAACCTCAAAGGTAGAAGCTCTCAAATCATTTAGTTCAATTTGTGGACGCACATTTAAAACTAAACTTAATTGTAGATTTAAAACCAAACATATAGTTTACATTACTTAATTCTTTTAAAGTTTATAAATAGATGGATGTATCTTGATATTAACAATTTAATTTAACAGCCAGTGATTTAGTGGAATTGCAAGATAACTCACTTGGATATCAAACGCCTCAAAGGTAACAATTATAATTTGCGCGACTTATGTGGGCCTTAGTTGTTGTCAAATTTTAACAAGCAAAATAGGGTGCTAATTAAGCCACTAAAGCTTATACTGTCTAGAATATGCTTTAATAAGAATACCGGTTATATTCCTTATATTCCTTATATTATGAATTGGTTGCCTAATTGCATGGTGCTACTGATTAGCAGAATTCTCTGACTCTTATTTTTAACGTAACCAAATATTAATTAAACTGGATATACCGTGTGGCAAAAAAAATAAAAGATGTTAAGCCTATACCGTTATTTCCAAAGTCAGAGAATATAGCGGAGATATCAATTCGGGATTACCCTGAGCTTTGTGATTTTTTAACATCAGGACCTGAGTGGCGTTACCAGACCTGGTCATGGGGACAAGAATTTCTAGCTTTTATAGGTAGAAATAAATCTACCAATACTTATGTACGGTTCAGATCTGAAGTTGAAAAATTTCTACTGTGGAGCTTTATTAAAAGAAAACAATCTATAGTGACCTTCAAGAAAAGTGAAATTCTTGAGTATATGGAATTCTGTAATAAACCAGATGTGGACTGGATCTGTTTTACGAGTTTCGAAAAATTTATCGTCAAAGCCGGTACACTTAAAGTTAATCCATTGTGGGCACCTTTCAAAATGTCAGGTCCAGTGCAGCCATCTAGAGACAAAAAAATACTCAAAGGATATCGGCCTACTGTTGGGACGCTTAACGCCACGTTTACCGCAATGATTTCATTCTATACACATCTAAACGACGAGGAATATTATTACGGCAATCCAGCTAAAGTCGCGAAAAAAGACTGCAGACTTTTAATTCAAGACGATACGATAAAAGATGATCGGAGACTGTCAGATTTTCAATGGGATATACTGCTTGAAACATCAATCAAAATGGCCGATTCAAATCCGATATTTGAACGAAACTTATTTCTTATCGTGAGTTTAAAGACATTCTTTATAAGGATCTCCGAGTTTGCAGAAAAAAAGGATTGGATACCAGAAATGGGTCATTTCACAGAGGATTCAAACGGCAATTGGTGGGTAAAAGTACTGGGGAAAGGAGGTAAAAAGCGATCTATTACAGTCCCGCCTGACTATCTACCTTACCTGAGAAGATACCGAATAAGCCGAGGTTTGTCTCTCCTCCCCTTAATTGGAGAAAAAGAACCCATGATCAAAAAAATTAGAGGTCGTGGTGGTCTAGCCACTAGACATCTATCAAAGATAGTTACTGACACCTTTAACGCTGTTAGGGTAGAACTTGAAATACAGAAAAAACCAGAAGAAGCCATTAAATTTCAAGCGTTTAGCGCTCACTGGTTACGCCATACAGGTGCCAGTTTAGAAGTCGAGCGAGGCAGACCATTAAAGGACTTATCGGAAGACCTTGGGCATTCAACAATGGCAACTACTGACAGAATATATGTCCATTCCGATGTACTAAAAAGAGCGAAAAGTGGAGCTGGACGGAAGGTTGGCAAACAAGATTAAATGTTATTCAGGTTATTGCTTATCAGATGGAGTTGGATTTTATTTGCACTCAACATCCGATGATTCCGTTGAAACTTTTAAGCAAACTGTCAT
>Ga0307489_10000277_pt1 | contig 29684 bp, 26 predicted proteins | sample SB12metaG_FD_202247 | JGI IMG/M metagenome (GOLD analysis project Ga0307489, IMG submission 202247) | Sea-ice brine microbial communities from Beaufort Sea near Barrow, Alaska, United States - SB 1.2 | ecosystem: Environmental > Aquatic > Marine > Coastal | place: USA: Alaska | collected... | reverse complement strand
TGTGTCAACTGCGCTTGTGGCGTTTGGTGTTGGATTGTCGATCACACTCGCCGCTACACTTTTGAGCGTGACTATGGCCGACTTGATGGGTTTCGCTTTAAGTGGCACAAACGCGGCCTTTAACATTATTCGTAACCTATTCATTGCCACTATTTTGATCGGGCTTACACTGCGCTATTTTTATCCCCACTATCAATCTAGAATAGTGCTCGAAGCTGAGGCACAGGCTCGGTTGCAAGCACTGCAGGCGCGTATCAAGCCACATTTTTTATTCAACAGCATGAATATGATCGCCAGCCTAACCCATGACGAACCCGACCTAGCCGAGCAAGCGATAGTCAGTTTGGCGGACTTGTTTCGCGCGAGCTTGGCTGCTGAAGCCAGTGTTTCTTTACAGCAAGAGCTCGAATTAACTCGCAGCTACATTCAACTAGAAGTATTACGTTTGGGCGACAGGCTAACCATTAATTGGACCCTATCCGATGATAATATCCCTTTTTTCTTGCCTGCTCTGACATTACAGCCGCTGGTTGAAAACGCTGTTTACCACGGTATTGAACCATTACCCGCCGGTGGCGTTATCGACATTTCGATTAAACTGGTTAAGGATATAGTTTGCATTGTTATATCCAATCCGTTGCGAGAAGGTCGAACCGAGCAACATCGCAAGGGCAGCCAGATGGCAGTTGACAATATTCGTGAACGCCTGCAAATTACCTATGGCGGTGCTGCCACCATGCAACAAGTCGAAGAGGATAGTCGTTTCACAGTAACGCTTCTATTACCGATGCACGCTAATAGATTAGCTAGGGAATCCTAATGAAAATTATGATCGTCGATGATGAAAAACCGGCGCGTGACCGGCTTAAACGCTTGGTCGAAAGCCTGCCCGATTTTCAGGTAGTCGCATCGGCCAGTAATGGCACAGAGGCGCTGGCAATGGCGACGTCTACCGAACCAGACATCGTGCTAATGGACATCCGAATGCCGGGTATGGATGGTATTCAAGCAGCGCGCCTTTTATATGAAATGACACAACCACCTGCCGTGATTTTCACTACAGCTTATGCCGACCACGCATTGGAAGCATTCGAAACTCATGCCGTAGATTACCTGCTAAAACCGGTCAAAAAAGAACGCTTACAGGCCGCCATCGAAGCTGCGACTAAACCCAATAAAGCGCAAGCATTGCATACTAAGCAAAAGCTGGGTGACATTGAACCACGTCAGCATATTTGCGCTCGTGTCCGTGGCAGTTTGGTGCTGGTACCGATCGACGATATTTACTATTTTAATGCCGATCATAAGTATGTCACCGTACGCTATACTGGTGGTGAAGTATTAATCGAAGAAGCATTGAAAGCGCTCGAAATCGAATTTGGCGACCGCTTTTATCGTATCCACCGTAATGCGCTTATTAGCCTGTCTCGTGTCAACGGTTTAAAGGCCGAGAACGATGGTCATTACGTCAGTTTTAAGGGCGTTGACAAGACGCTTGAAGTGAGCCGGCGACATTTGTCTGGTGTGCGGAAAACGATTAAAAGCATGTAAGATTTTTTATAAGTCAGTATCCAAGTATTATTACGTGTTGCGCTCAGTAGTAACAAAAATTTATAATCTCCAAATGAAAACATCCCTAACCGAACTGCGCATTGCAACTCGCAGTAGCTTGCTTGCCTTGTGGCAGGCTGAAGAAGTGTCGCGCCGCCTTGGCCTACTGTATCCTGATCTTAAAGTCACGCTGGTAAAAATGGTTTCCAAAGGTGATGTGTTGGTCGATTCGCCGCTGGCTAAAATTGGCGGTAAGGGCTTATTCGTCAAAGAATTAGAGGCAGGAATGCTCGAAGGCATTGCCGATATTGCGGTTCATTCGATGAAAGATGTCCCCGTTGGTTTTCCACCAGGGTTGGAAATTGGAGTCATTATGGAACGTGAAGATCCGCGGGATGCTTTCGTCTCTAATCAGTTCGACTCGCTGGCTGACATGCCGGCGGGTAGTGTCGTAGGCACGTCTAGCTTACGTCGCCAATGTCAAATCTTGGAAGCCTACCCACAGCTGACGATTAACTGGGTGCGTGGCAACGTCAACACGCGTTTACGCAAGCTTGACGATGGCGAATATGATGCGCTTATCCTCGCCAGTGCGGGTCTCAAACGGCTCGGTTTCGAATCAAGAATTCAAACCGCTATTGAACCCGAAGATTGCTTACCATCGATTGGGCAAGGTGCCGTTGGTATCGAAGTACGCAGCGACGATGATGCCATCAAACAATTGCTAGCACCGCTAGCCGATGCCGACACCACCAACCGCATTACAGCTGAACGCGCTTTAAACCAAAAACTCAATGGCGGTTGTCAAGTCCCCGTTGCGGGATTTGCGTTGCTGGATAACGGTCAGCTCTATCTGCGCGCCTTGGTCGGTGAACCCGACGGCAGCGTAATACTCAGGGCCGAAAAAACGGCGCCTGTTGATCAGGCTGTCAACCTTGGTATTCAAGTTGCCGATGAATTACTGGCACAGGGTGCGGGTAAAATATTGGCAAAATTACACGAATAGCCCACTGATAACGATGACGTTACCAACGCCTTTATCGTCGGCATTGCCTGAGTCAAAGTTACTGAGTCAGCATGTCGTGCTGAATACGCGTCCAGCACATCAACAGGCCGTTTTGAATAAGCGGCTGCAATCGCAGGGTGCGACAATGCTGTGTTTTCCGAGCATTGAGATAGTCGAATGCGACGCCACCGAGTTTCACCTTAATCTTGGCCAATATATCGAGCACTTTGATATTGCTCTGTTTGTCAGTCGTAATGCGGTTGAGGGTGCTTTTCGGTTTATGCGAGCGAATCAACTACCGTCCCACCTAGAGTTTGGTGTTATTGGTGAAAGTACCTACCAGGCGTTGGCAACGCAAATTAACCACTTAAACCCGCGTCTCATTCACTGCCCCAGCCATAGTAATGCATTATTCAACAGCGAAGGCTTATTGGCGGCTCCCAAGTTACAACAGGTGAAAGGTAAGAGCATCATCATTTTCCGTGGTCAGCAGGGTCGTAATTTGCTCGGTGACGAACTCTCGTCGCGCCGGGCCAGTGTGCATTATTGTGAAGTTTATCGTCGCCAGTTACCTCAATATGACGCTGATCATTATCAAAAACTATGTCATCGTAACAACCCAACAATCGTTGTATTTACGAGCACCGAAGGCATGCAAAACACCATGAAAGCAATCGATAGCATCTCGTATAGTCGACTATTAAAAACGCCATGGCTTTTGATCAGCGAAAGAATGCGTGAATCAGCTGTAAATCTGGGACATAATGGAGACATCATTATTGCTATTAATGCGAGTGACGAAGGCATACAACTGGCAATTACCGAATGGGCAAGCGAGCAAGCAGTCTGGAATTTATGAGCAAAAAAAAATTACCGAATAAAGAAAAGTCACCCGCTTTTGATACGACTAAGAGCGATGAAGTCAAAGTTGATCGTGTTAAAGACGACGTCATTGCCCCTGTCAACGAATCTTCAGTCAACGTGACCTCGGCTCAATCACACAGCAACGATGACGCCGTAGTGTCGCTTGAAAAGTCAGCAACGCCAGTACCAAGTGACGATCTTGCCAGTTCAATCGATGTAAAAATGTCGACCGAAAAAACAACGAATTCTCAGTCTGACAACACCAGGCAGGTAGGCACATCAAAACTAAAACGAGGTTTCCCTTTTCTAGGGGTGCTCAATTTACTGTTAATCATCGGGCTTACAGCAGCCGCTTTTTACTACTGGCAAATGCAGCAAAAAAGCGAATCTGAAAAACTAGTTTTGTTGCTTGAGCTACGCACTCAAATTGACAAAAAAGCGGGTTTAGAACAGATACAAGCACAATTTTTGCCACTGAAATCTGTTATTGGTCGTTCAGAGTCACGCATCGATGATCTGCAACAGCAGCAACAAGCGCTACTAGATTCGACGACAAAATTATTCGACCTCTACGGCCGTAGTAAAAACGACTGGCAATTGTCAGAAGTGGCTTACCTGTTGCGTATTGCACAGCATAAATTGGCGCTCGAAAACGATTTTGAAGGCGCCGCATTAACCCTGCAGGCCGCCAGTAACAAGATAGCTACAACTGCTGACCCTGGCTTATTACCGGTTAGAGTATTGATCAGCGAAGAAATCGCCGACTTAAAAACCCGTGCTAGACCCGATCTGGTCGGTATGACGTTATTGCTATCGCAGTTAAGCCAGCAGATTGGGACACTCAAGCCTGGTTATCAGTCCGGTATAAAGGTCATCAGCAGCCTGACGACACCTACCGAATTGGCACCAGTTGTACCTGCCGATGCCACCATCGAAGAAACAGTAACTTCATTTATTACCTCTTTAGTGAAGATTAAACGCAGCACCGATGAGCCAACCAACACTGAAGCGCTCATTATCGACATCGAAGGAATCATTGAAAGTAATTTGAAACTCACGCGTTGGACCGTTCTCGAAAGGGACGACTTTCAATACCGTCAGTTAATGCTTGAGAATATTCGTTTATTCAAACAATATTACGATCTTGATGATGCCGCCAATAATGACTTTTATGATCAATTATTGCAGCTACAAAAATCAGTTATAAAACCAATCAAGCCGGCTATTGACGGATCGTTGCAGTTGCTCAATAACATCATAAGCCAACGCCAGAATGCGCCGGGTACGAATAAGGCCTCGCCAAAGGCACCCGAATCAGACAACGAGGCAGCCGACAATGTTTAAACTTGTGATCGGATTACTCATACTTGTTATTGTTGTACTTAGTGCAATTTTGTTTGTTAAGGAAGACCCCGGTTTTTTATTGGTTAAATATGGCGACTACTCGTTGGAGACTAGTCTGGCGTTTGGCATTATCGTTGTGGCAATCATCGCACTATTGGTACATTTGGTTTTTAAACTCATCGGCGGAATCTGGCATTTACCGCTGTCGGTTAAGCGCCAATCACAGGGTCGTCGATTCACAAAAAGCCAACAGCTGCTCAATCAGGGACTAATCGACTTCGCCGAGGGTCGTTTTGTTCAGGCTGAAAACAATTTAATCAAGCTGGTTGATTACAGTGAAAACCCCTTATTGCATTACCTAGCTGCCGCAAGAGCTGCACAACAACAGGGTAAGTATGACGCGCGCGATAATTATCTGAAAGCAGCGCATGAAGCAAAGCCTGAAGCCGAAATTGCGATTGGCGTGACACAGGCCGAGCTACAGTTAGCGCACCATCAAAACGAACAGGCACTGGCGACACTAACCCATTTACGCAGCATTGCCCCCAGGCACGATCATTTAATTCAACTGATCGCTAAAGTTCATTACCAGTTAGAAGACTGGCGTGCGCTAGCAGATTTATTGCCCGATATCCGCAAGAAAAAACTGCTCAGGGATGAAAAATTAAAGGTTATGGAAACGGTGGCTTATAAGGGCTTTCTCGACATGAGTGCCGATGCTGACGACCGTTCCAGTCTTGATTTTGCTTGGGATAAAGTGCCAAAAGCGGTACAGGCCGATGCTGATATTTTAAATCACTGCGTTAGGCTTTATAACAAAGCGAACTGGCAACTTGCGGGTGCAGAGCAGCTGATGGTCCGATCACTCGATCGACAATGGCATGACGGATTAATTGAAACCTACGGTCAGCTTAGCGCCAGTGACGTTACCAGCCAATTGAAACAAACCGAGAAATGGTTGTCCGATTATGGTGAGAACGAACACTTGTTGCTCGCACTGGGTCGAATTTGCATCCGTGCAAAATTATGGGGCAAAGCTCAGGGCTATCTCGAAGCCAGTATCGGCATCAAGGCGAGTCCTACTGCCTGTTTCGTGTTAGCTGAATTATTTCGCGAGCACTTGCAGCAGCAAGATAAGTCCGCCGATTACTACAAGCAGGGTCTCGAACTAAGCCTTTAAGGATATTTTTTGAGTACACGTTGATATTTTGTGCTGATAGCGAGTTATACCGATGGTCATCTATGATAAAAAAGCGGCTCAAAATATCGAACTCACTTACCAGACGCCCGAGATAGTTCGACAACGCATACAAACCATCGAAGCACTCGCATTACGCGCAGGGGAATATGTACTCGATGCCGGTTGTGGCACGGGGCTGCTAGTTCACGCGATGTCGAGTACGATTGGCTCGCAAGGTCGAATTGTTGGCGTCGACCTGAGTCATGATATGCTTGAATTGGCAAAAGATCGTTGTTCCGAACTGGCTAATGTTGAGTTAGAGCAAGGTTCAGTGACTCAGCTTGACTTCGATGATAATACCTTTGATGCTGCTAGCTGTATTCAAACGCTGTTGTATGTTGATGGCGTCGAAACGGCGTTGTCCGAATTGTACCGAGTACTCAAACCGGGTGGGCGTGTTGCCATCATCGAAACCGACTGGCGTGGCGTTGTACTCAACAGCCCAGATGACGTCATGACGCGAAAAATTCTCGACGCCTGGGACGCTGCCGTCTCTAGCCCTAATCTGCCAGTTAAACTCACCCCCTTACTCAAACAGTTAAATTTCAGTGCGATTAAAACAACGGCAATTCCGATTCTAAATACAAGCTATTCAGACGTTAATTTTTCATCGGGTATGTTGGAATATTTTTCGACCTACGCAGTTAAGAATAAAGTCATCACAAATGATGAAGCTCAACTCTGGATGAAACAAATCCGTGACCTGTCGAAAGCAGACGGTTACTTTTTTTGCGTTAATAGATTTTTATTCACAGCCGTTAAGGTTTAATTCAAGGACGTTTCTAAAAAAGATTTTCAATTTGAGGTAAATGCTATGTCCCATCACTATGCAGGTAACTGTCACTGCGGTGCTATAAAATTTTCATACGAAGGCGAAGAGATTAAAAAAGGACTGCGCTGTACTTGTTCCGTTTGTTCTCGTAAAGGGGCCATCATGTCGGCAGAAGTTATTCCACAACAAGCCCTCAAAATTGAGGCCGACGCAAACGATATTGGTCTTTATCAATTTGATAATAACGTCGCCAAACATTATTTTTGCAAAACCTGTGGCATATACACTCATAACGAAACATTACGCGTGCCTGGACACATGAGAGTCAACTTAGGGTGTATCGAGGAAGTCGATACTTCTCATTTGGAAATTATGACATTCGACGGTAAAAATTTGTTATAGACTAAACAAATATTACTAATTACGGCTGAGCTCGTTAGCATCTGGATGGACTGCAGTACATTCGAGCGACTAGTCGGTGATTCTCTCGAAAAAATCTATACTTTCACCGATAGTACTTTATCGATCGTTGCATCAACCGTTGCAGGCAATACAGACTGCAACGGGGGCGGTGCTAGTGCTGGTGCAATAGATAACACTTATGTACTTGGCAAAATAGTAACGGTAAATGGTTCATTTATTGGTATTATTAACTCTACGCAAATCAATATGACGAATGCCGTCAATACAAATGGAAAGAATTTCGACCTAGTCTCGATTAATAGGAAAAAATTATTTTTGGCGATGCAGAAGGTGCTCTGGATGCTATTAACGAAGCGCCCAACCCAGTTATTCGGGCAAGTTTTTACTAAACAATAGCCTGTCGAGTAACGTAAGCCTGATAAGTCACAAGGGCCATCAGGCGTGACCAAGTTGCAAATACCACCAAGCCTTCGAAAGAAATGCTCTATAAATGGGTATGGATGTTTATGACTAGGGGGCCTTCTAGCTCAATCTCAGATTCAGTTATTTTGAATGGATGCTCAGTAAATTAAGATTGACTGAGCATCAGTGGTCTTTTATCTTAATTGAAAGAGTGATTAAATTACTTAATAAAATTTTGTGACAATACTCAGAGAGAAATCATGACTGATAACAACTATAACTTTATTGCTGGCGAGTGGATTGCTGGTGCTAGTGAAGTCGCGAACATTAACCCATCTGATTTGTCTGATATCATTGGCATGTATGCCCAAGCAGGCAAGTCACAGCTTGAGCATGCGCTGGATGCAGCTCAATCAGCTCAAATCGAATGGGCAAAAGTAGGTCTTGAAAAACGTTACAATGCTTTAATGAACATTGGCAACGAGTTGATTGCGAATTGTGAGTCGATCGGTACGCTACTGGCTCGTGAAGAAGGCAAAACTCAACCAGAAGGTAAAGGTGAGGTCTATCGGTCGGGCCAGTTCTTTACTTATTATGCGGCTGAAGTATTACGCCAAATGGGTGAAAATACCGAATCTACGCGTGATGGCATCGAAATCGATGTGCGCCGTGAGCCTGTTGGCACCATTGCTATTATTTCGCCGTGGAATTTCCCGATGGCGACAGCGTCATGGAAGATTGCCCCAGCATTAGCGTTTGGCAATGCGGTTATCTGGAAACCGGCCAACATCGTGCCTGCATCAGCCGTTGCTCTGACGCGTATAATTGAAAAACAGGATTTGCCCAAAGGCCTGTTCAATTTGGTGATGGGTTCGGGAAGTCAAATTGGCCAACAGTTAATCGAAAGCCCAATGGTGAATGCCATCAGCTTCACTGGTTCTGTACCCGTAGGCCGCGAAATAGCAAAAACAGCGGTGGGTAACTTCACTAAACTTCAGCTTGAAATGGGGTCTAAAAATGCCTTGGCAATTATGGATGATGCGAACCTTGATACCGCCATTGCCTGTGCGCTGGGTGGCGGATTTGGCAGCACAGGTCAAAAATGTACTGCTTCGTCGCGGTTAGTTGTTCACGAGTCCATTCATGATGAGTTTGTCGACCGTTTGGTTGCCGGAGCAGAGGCGATGGTAGTTGGCCACGCGCTTGAAGCGGGTACGCAAATCGGGCCGGTTGCAAGCGAAGTTCAATTAAATCAAAACTTGGCAAATATTGAATTGGCTAAGAAAGAAGGGGGTGAGCTCCGTTGTGGTGGCGAGCGTGTTGAACGTTCAACTGAAGGTTACTTCATGACCCCAGCGGTATTTACCGGTACCAGTAACGACTGGCAAGTAAACCGCGAAGAATTATTTGCGCCTATGGTCTGCGTTATCAAAGTCAGCTCATACGAAGAAGCCCTTAACACAGTAAACGATACCCGCTTTGGATTAACCGCTGGCATCATTACAACCAACTTGGCACGGGCGACGCACTTTCGCCGTAATGCCAAAACCGGCTGTGTGATGGTCAACCTGCCAACTGCAGGCACTGACTATCACGTGCCTTTTGGTGGTCGTGGTGACAGTTCCTATGGCTCACGTGAACAGGGTTCATACGCGAAAGAATTTTATACTCATGTTAAAACGTCTTACATCAGTTCAGGTATTCCTGAATAAATGTTCCTTGATAAGCACCCATTAATAAGTAAACACTGCTTAAATGTGAAAATACAGGGGTAAGCATGAGTGGTATAAGTTATCGAATCGATGGATTGCAATACGCCAATTGGTCGGAAGAAATTTTTAGACAAATGCGAGAAGGTGGCGTTGATGCTGTTCATGTCACGATTGCTTATCACGAAAATTTTCGCGAAACGGTTGCCAATATAGAGCAATGGAATGGGTTTTTTGAACGATTCCCTGATCTGATTTTTCAAGGCAAGACGGGTGACGATGTGCGTTTGGCGCGCGAAACCAACCGTACCGCTATATTTTACGGATTCCAAAATCCATCGCCGATGGAAGACGATATTTGTTTAGTCGAAATACTACATACACTTGGCGCTCGATTTATGCAGCTGACCTATAACAATCAGTCGTTATTGGCCACTGGTTGTTATGAGGCAATGGACACTGGCGTTACCCGTATGGGCAAGCAAGTGATTGAAGAGATGAATCGAGTTGGGCTGGTGGTTGATATGAGCCATTCAGCAGAACGTTCTACCTTAGACGCCATAGAGTTCAGCGCCAGACCCATAGTCGTCACCCACGCTAATCCCAACTTTTGGGAGCCGGCGCTACGTAACAAGTCAGACGCGATTCTCAAAGGTCTGGGTGAAACTGGCGGCATGCTCGGATTTAGTATGTACCCACATCATTTAAAAGGTAAGGGCGATTGTAGCTTGCAAAGCTTTTGCCAAATGATAGCCGACTGTGCAGATAAAATGGGCGTTGATAATATTGGAATAGGGTCAGATCTATGCCAAGATCATCCCGACTCTGTTGTTGAATGGATGCGAGTGGGTCGATGGACCAAAAAAATCGACTATGGCGAAGGTTCGGCAACCAATGCTGGCTTCCCTGACATGCCACCCTGGTTTAACGATAATTGCGATTTCTCGAATATAGAGCAGGGGTTGCTTGAAGTTGGCTTTAATACGCAAGATACGGCTAAAATTATGGGTAATAACTGGTTGAGGTTCTTTGACGAAAACTTTGGATCCAAGTAGTATTTTCTGATGATACTTTTTAGTTAGCCTTTTAGTCTAAATCAAGGGGTAAAGTAATGAACTGTAACGATCAAAATCCGATGCCTGAGGCCGCTAACTTTAGACGTCCAGCCGAAGTTGTTATGCGCCTCGAACGCATGGGTAGTTTTCATCAAACTCGTCTATCTTTTATGCGCACCTTGTTACGTCGATTAAAAAAGGAACAGTGGACGTTTGATAAGCCAGTCTGGGAAATTGATGGTGATGGTTTTGGCCGGGCTGTTTATAGTGTTATCGGTCCAGTGAGAACCTATTCTTTAGTCGCCTTCTCACACTATCTGCCGGATGAAATGCGATCTGATCGAGTCATTGCTACCGCCTGGGATGCCACCTTTACTTTATTTGATGGCGTTCCCACCACCGCAGATCTGGATCGTCTACAGCAAAATGTACCGAAGCAGGAAGCGGGTCGTATTAGCGATTCAGAAATAAGTTTGTCGCGCGCTAATCGTTCAGTGCGACTGTGGAATCATGTTATTGAAAAGCTTTCGATTGGCGAACAACCCGACCGAGAACAGCTCGAGTCAGTGGGTTACCTGATTAGGACAACAGCTGTTTATGGCTCAGGCAAATTTGGTGCAGCTGATCGACTGACTATTTGCGACAGACCGGAATTGAGTGGTCCGTTTCAGGCAGAGTTATTGTCAGTCTGGTTAATTCGCGCATTCGCAATTGACCTAGTGGAGCATATCGCAACGTTTATCGGTGGCGATAAAGCAGTTGTGATTGAGCCAGATCTTAGAAAACGCATTGGTGTCGGAAATTCTACCGGCCTTGGTATGGCCCCATTTTTATTTAATCACCCAGCTCTGATCAACAATTGGATGATGGCACGCGAAGAAGCCATCGCCCGGGTACGTGCCGTTAATGAAGCCAGTGTCGCAGAAGTGACCGAGTTTTTGTCTTGTTTTGAGCGCGCAAAATTTAATTTGTCCAGTTGGAATACGGTGCATGAAATCCAGTTAAAAAAACTGGCATCACTTGGTGATGATCTCGAGAAAATGTCGGTGTACATTAACAGTGAAGATCTTAACCATGATCACCCTTGGGATCGATTCTACCACTGGGCTGAAAAGCAACTCAGCCTTGAAGGTCAGGAGCAATTAGTCTCATTAATCCTTGAGCCATATGGCGAATTAGTCGACGGCTTGACCGGTTGTATGGATGCAGACGAACACCTCAGTTTCGTTATTGATGGTGCGGTGACGGTTGCCGAGACCTTAAATATTCTCAATTCTCAATGCCAGTGGGCGCTAACGATAGATTTTGAGCAAGCTCAAAATCGGGCACGTTTTTGGTACACCTCAGCAGAAAAGCTTGAACCCAGATTGGGTGAGCGTTTTGACGAACCAGGTGAAGAATATGAATCACCCTACGCCATTGGCTATTATATTTATCAGTTAAATCAAGCGTTATTGAACTGGACCAAAATCCAGTCGAAGCACGGTGAGATTGCTGAATTTTTATTGGCGCAGCCAGAGCACCGTCATACGATGCGCAGAGTACAGAATTTAAAAAACCGACCCTATGCTGAAATACAAGACAACGTTATTGCATCTGATATGCTACCGATAAATCTTCTTCGTTGTAAATTGTCATTTTTTGGCGCGACAAAATTCGACCCTCGTTCTGATCGTTGGGTAAGAATTTGCATGTATCAAGGCTGTTCTTATCCGCATGAATTGCTATCGTATAAAACTTAAAGGTCGGACTAATGACCAATAATCACAAAAATGAAAGCAGCCAAGTAAAACAAAAACAAACTCTGGTCGAGATTGAAGGCTATTTCCGAAAAGTCGCTAGAGCCACTGGCCTGCAATGGGGACTGGCAGAAGAGGCTGGCAAGGCGGCCCGCTGGTTAGCCGCTTTTAATTTACCCGGCCCTGAATTGCTGCTCAAGCATCTGCAAATGATTGAAGGTAAAGACTATGAGCAATACAAACCGGTCATGGGGTTGGGTGCTATCGGAGAACCTTGGCAATCCAATAGCCAGACTTTATGTCCTATAATTACTGGGGCTGCAATAGCTGATCGAGTCAAATGGTTACTTGATGGTCATACGATTAGTTTAGGGTCAGTTGCCTACCCAATTTTGCTAGCCGCTACCATTGGGCAAGTTTCACGATGTCGTAATATAATTATTACCACTAGCTGGGCCGATGTAAGGCTTAGCTGCTACGGCAATGGAATCCGAATTGACGGTAATAGAGATGACCTTTGGTTAGATAAAATTGATGCAGTCAGCTGCCAGCAGACGTTTGGCACATTGCCAGAGCAACTGCCTTCGACCCTGGCTTATGCGATCGACAGCCAGGTATGGCAATTAGTAGACGAGCTTGCATTTCGGACTTATGCGCCTGCAACTAAGCAATCCAGAGCGGGTGCTGGAGCTGGTTTATCCGATAACGATTAGTGCACCCTACTCAAGCTTGGTGCATGCGTCTTGAATGCACCGACTAAAATGCTAATGGTATCTTTATAATAATAAGTAAAGCTATCATGATCACAAGCATGCAACAGAATATTGAACCCCGACAATTGGCCCAAATCACAAGTCCACAACACAAATTACCACAGTTGCCACGAAACTGACTACGATTGGGCCTTGATCAGTCATTACATCCGCTATACACCATTCGCCGATCTAATATCAGTGACGGTAATACCTTCGTTACATTTGACTCCGTGTCCTGCGTGCCCCTATAACAAAATGCATCGGGACGTCGATTGGGTTGGCTGTACCCTATTGACAGACTCAGCATGCCCCAAGAAAACCATCGCTCTTAAGGATGAGATAAATTGCATTCGCTTCTTAGGGCGTCACCGTATCGACTTGGGTAATACCGAACGCATTATTCATAGCAGCAATGTGCTTTATTTAAGTATTTTGTTCTGTGTTTGGCGATCGACCTTAATGAAATACGCCTTTAAATAATCAATTAATAAACGTAACTTCTTAGATGCCGTGGTGCCTGGCGGGAATACGCCGTAAATATTGATGTCTTTTAGTTGATAGTCATCTAATACCGATTCTAGTGTGCCTGCTTGAATCTTAGGCCAGGCGTCATAAACAGGCATTCTTCCTAAGCCGTGTCCACCCTCAAGAAAGGCCGTACGTGCAGCGGCATTATTGGTGCTGATAGTACCCTTAACTGAAACACTATAAGAACGGCTGCCTTTCTTCAGCTCAATGGCACCTGACGTCAGTTTATAAACTACCCAATCATGCTGTTCTAGATCCGTAGGGTCACTTGGGCGGCCTCGTCTTTTAAAATAGTCGGGGGAACCACACAAGCAGGTTTGTAAGGTTGAAAGTTTACTCGCTTGTAAGCTTGAGTCAGGCAACGGTGCGCCGCGAATTGCTAGGTCTATTCCTTCTTGAATAATATTGACTACTTCATCAGTCAGTTTCACGTCCAGTTCAATTTTGGGATAAAGGCGTCGAAAGTCATTTAAGGCTGGAACAACCATCTGTAAGCCGACATTAACAGGGCAGGTAATCTTTAATAAACCTTCTGGTTCGTTTTTTAGGTTCTCAATCTGCAAATTAGCCGTTGCGGCTTGTTCGGCAATAATGCGACAAGACTTATAGTACTCTGCACCTGCCTCCGTTAAGGCAACTGAGCGGGTTGAGCGATTCAGTAATTTTACCCCGAGTTGAGTTTCTAGCTTCTTAATGTGGTAACTGACCACGGCTCGGGATAAGTCTATGTGCTTTGCGGCGGCGGTCAGGTTGCCTTGTTCGACCACCTGAGCAAAGACCACCATGCTTTTGAGTTGTTCGAAAGATAAATTCACATCTGATTGTATCAATAATTCTACCAAAGAAGTCAATTTAATCCGTATTGTTAGATTGGTTTAAATTAATATACTAGGGTGACTTCAAACAGATAAGAGAAAAGTAATGACGATACAAACAGCTAAGCACGTACTAATGGTTTTGACTTCTCATGCTGAATTAGGTGATACCGGTGAGAAAACAGGCTTTTGGGTAGAAGAATTTGCTTCCCCTTATTACGCCTTTATTGAAGCGGGCATTCAGGTGAGCCTTGCATCACCAGCGGGCGGCCAGCCACCAATCGATCCTAAAAGTGAAGCAGAAGGCTTTCAAACAGCGTCTACTAAGCGCTACGATGCGGATAGTGAAGTACAGGCTTTAATGGCAAAAACAGCAGTTTTAGCCAACGTCAAAGCCGAAGATTATGACGCTGTTTTTTATCCAGGTGGTCACGGACCATTGTGGGATTTAACAGATAATACCGATTCAATTGCTTTGATTGAAAATTTCTTAGCGGCTAATAAGCCGATTGCGGCAGTGTGTCATGCACCGGCTGCATTTTTGAATATTAAAGATGCTGCTGGTGAATATGTTGTTAAAGGCAAAGGCGTAACGGGTTTTTCTAATAGCGAAGAAGATGCGGTGCAGCTAACTGCAATTGTGCCTTTCTTATTGGAAGATGAATTGGTTAAACGTGGTGGTGATTATCAAAAGGTTGCCGATTGGAATGCGTTTGCGATTCAAGATGGCTTATTAATCAGTGGTCAAAATCCACAGAGTTCAGAATTGGTAGCTGAAAAATTAGTAGCACATCTTGCCGGCTAATCGTTAATAAGATCTTCGTCATTTGACGAAGATCTATAGGCGGATGGCTGATATAGACATAGCCGTTCGTTTTTTTATTAACACATTAACTTAATAGACTCGTAATACAATATGCTAAATTTCAGTTTTCAAAATACAACCCAGATTCATTTTGGCGAAGGCCAGATCAACTCTTTAAGTGAACAAATCCCGAGTAATGCAAAAGTATTGATCACTTATGGTGGTGGCTCAATTAAACACAACGGTGTTTATGATCAAGTCGTTGCCGCATTGGGAGGGCATACCTGGTTCGAGTTTTCAGGCATTGAGCCAAACCCCAGTTATGAGACGCTGATGAAAGCGCAAGATATTATTAAACAAAATAGTGTCGACTTTATCTTAGCCGTGGGTGGCGGTTCTGTTGTCGATGGCACTAAATTTATTGCGGCTGCAGCATTGTTCGAAGGTGAAGACCCCTGGGACATTATCAGTAAGCAAGCTCTAATTGAAAAGGCGTTACCCATTGCGTGCGTTCTGACATTACCTGCAACAGGTTCTGAAACGAATGATGCTGCGGTAGTGACTCGAAACGGAAATAAACTGCCGTTTCGTAGCCCTTTGGTTCGTCCTTTGTTTGCCATTTTAGATCCAGCGGTAACCTTATCTTTATCTGATCGTCAGATTAGTAATGGTGTCGTGGATGCGTTCATCCATACCATGGAGCAGTACCTGACCTACAGCGTAAACGCTAAGGTGCAAGATCGTTTTGCTGAAGGGCTATTATTAACACTGATTGAAGAAGGGCCAAAAGCACTAACAGCTGAGAGTGCTAACGATCTAGACGTCCGTGGCAATATTATGTTGGCCGCTACCATGGCGTTAAATGGCTTGATTGGTTCGGGTGTTCCCCAAGACTGGACCACGCACATGATTGGTCATGAGCTAACTGGAGGGCATGGCATTGATCACGCACGCACCTTATCGATTGTTTTGCCAGCGGTAATGAAAATCTGTCGCGATGCTAAACGTGAAAAGTTATTACAGTATGCCGAGCGCATTTGGAATATTACTGAAGGTGATGAAGATGCCCGTATTAATCGCGCCATCGAATTAACCGAGCAGTTCTTTGAGCGAATGGAAGTTCCAACGCGTTTATCGCATGTTGATCTGGGCGAGGCGGATATTGACGGCTTAATCGAAAAATTAACACAGCACGGCATGGTCAGTTTGGGTGAGCATGACGCCATTACACCAGACGTCAGTCGTGAAATATTAATCGCGGCACTTTAATACCTGTCTTGGGATAGGAGAATAAATATGAACACGACGACGATAAATTTAAACCCTCTACAACCGACGCAGCAAGATGTGCGGGTCAATCGTCAGTGGACACTCGCGTCTCGTCCAGTCGGTGCGCCGACCTTAAGCAACTTTAACTTTGCAGAAAGTAAAAAACCAAGTCCTAAGCCAGGTGAGCTTTTATTACGGACGGTTTTCTTATCCCTTGATCCTTACATGCGCGGTCGCATGAACGACGCTAAATCCTATGCAGAACCTGTCGCGATTGACGAAGTAATGGTTGGCGGCACGGTTTGTCGAATTGAAGAATCAAATCATCCAAACTATGACGTAGGCGAGTGGGTTGTTTCATTTTCGGGCTGGCAAGACTATGCCATTTCCGACGGCATTAATTTATTAAAACTGGGCCAGCAACCGAAGCAACCCTCCTATGCCTTAGGTGTTATGGGTATGCCTGGTTTAACTGCTTATATGGGGCTACTAGACATTGGCGAGCCGAAAGCGGGAGAAACCGTTGTGGTTGCTGCAGCAACGGGGGCAGTGGGTAGTTTAGTCGGTCAAATTGCTAAACTAAAAGGATGTAAAGTGGTTGGCATTGCGGGTGGCACAGAAAAATGTCGATCAGCCGTCGAAGAGCTGGGCCTCGATATTTGTCTAGATCATACCAAAGATGATTTAGCGCAGCAGTTAGCCCAAGCTTGCGATGCGGGCATTGACGTATATTTTGAAAACGTCGGTGGCAAGGTCTTTGATGCTGTTTTACCGCTATTGAATAGTTGTGCTCGCATTCCACTCTGCGGGTTGATTTCTCAATACAATGTGACTCAATTACCCGAGGGACCCGATCGTCTGTTTGCACTAATGGGCACCCTATTAGTGAAGCGCATTAAGATGCAGGGCTTTATTGTGTTTGAAGATTATGGTCATCGATATAATGAATTTAGCCAAGATATGTCACAGTGGCTAGCAGAAGGGAAAATCCAATACCGTGAAGACCGAGTTCAAGGTTTAGAACAGAGTGTAAATTCATTTATTGGTTTGTTAGAAGGCAAGAACTTTGGCAATCTGGTTATGCGTGTTGGGCCAGACGAATTATAAATTAGGCTTAAAGAATTTTATTATGCTAGTAGTACATCATTTAAATCAGTCTCGTTCTAAACGCGTACTGTGGTTGTTAGAAGAACTTCAAATGCCTTATCAGCGTGTTGACCATCAACGTGATGAGAAAACACGCTTAGCACCGCCGAGTTTGAAAGCGGTGCATGCTTTAAACAAAGCGCCAGTAATTATTGATGGTGATATTACCTTGTGCGAATCCAGTGCAATAATGGAATACATCATCGATCAGGATAGCGAAAAGCGTTTTCGTCCTGAAGCAGGGACCAAAGAATATTATCAATATATAGAATGGTCACACTTTGCTGAAGGATCTCTCGGCTTACCGGTAATGTGTAAACTTTTCATGGGCATGGAAACTCGTAGAGGTGACCAACCGATGGATAATTATATTGCTAAAGAAGTCAGATTGGACTTTGGTTACATTGAATCTGTTTTGGCGGAGCGTGAGTATTTTGCTGGTGCTGAGTTTACCGCAGCCGATATTATGATGACGATAATCCTAGAAATCGCCGACAGAATTGGTTTGCTAGAAGGTCAAGAGACGACTCAGGCTTACCTGACAAAAGTTCAGCAACGCCCGGCTTATCAAAAAGCAGCAAGTTTTGGTTAAAATATAATAGGTATTAAACTTTAATGTGTCTTCTTGGGAGAGAATTGGTATTTTATTGAGTTTGGAAGGTTACTTGCGATTAGCGGGCGCGACAGGCCAAATGATTATAACCAATAACCAATAACCAATAACCAATAAGCAAGGTGCTATTTGCATCAACCTACCCCCAATACTTGAAAGGCTATCGATTAACCGGCAACAAAGCCTGTAATCTGAAAATCTTTACGCCTCATAATTTGCTTTAAAACGACAAACTCTGAAAATCATGGCCTAACCCCCAATAACCAACCAATAATGAAAACACTTTGAGTGTTTGCGAGCCGCTATATAAGTAAAACGGCTTTTAGGTTAAGTGCGATTTTTAATCGTGAGTTGTTGTTCAATTTCTGAAACTAACGTTTTTTCTGATGCTAAATGAGGTGATTTTAAAATGCCTGTCCGACCTTGTTGTTTATTTAATTAAATAATGAAGATTAAAAAATATTACTAATAAATAACGATTACTTTGTGATCCTCTGGTGACAGTAGAGGCGTAAATTAGTTATGCTTTTATTTAAATTATGCGGCTTTCTTATAATTTAATTTGTCGTTCTAAACTTATGTAAGCAATCATAAAAATACTTATCTTACCGGGCAATAAAACTAGTAAATGCAAATTATTATTTCGATGTTTTAATTTAATTAAAGATATTTTAAATAGTCGATGATTCCAGAGAATGCTGATTGTCTCTATTGTCAACAACTATGCTTTTGCCCCGATCAGACATCCGTCTTATAGGGCATTAAAAATTCTTATTCTAGGAAAATTTTATTATGAACGATGCACTGGAGTCTCCTAAGCCAGCACATAACAATGACCCTCTGAGTAGCCATCACAGACCTTCAGGATTTTCAGACAGCTTAGCTTTTACTTTAACCAAACTGCTACCTTTTCTTTGCTAAACGTTATGGCCATCGAGCGGTAGTTCTGGAAACCGTTGCTGCAGTCCCTGGCATGGTGGGCGGAATGATTCGTCACATGCGATCTCTGCGCCGGATGGAAGACGATCGTGAAGCTATTCATTCTCTTTTGAAAGAGGCTGAAAATGAGCGTATGCATTTAATGACGTTTGTGCAGATTGCTCAGCCAAGCTTTTTTGAAAGGGTGCTTATCCTGTTTGCGCAAGGTGTGTTTTTCACTAGTTTTTTTCTTTTGTATATCATTTCAGGCCGTACCGCCCATCGATTGGTTGGTTATTTTGAAGAAGAGGCCGTTTATAGCTATGGTGAATATTTAGCTGAGGTAGACAGTGACGTTTAAAAAATGTGCCAGCGCCAGAGATTGCCATTGATTATTGGCACCTACCCGCAAATGCTACATTGCGTGATGTCATAATAGCCGTCAGGAAAGATGAGGCTGGTCACCGTGACGCTAACCATCAATTCGCCAATAATTTTAACTCCGAAAAAGATAATAGTTTCACTGAAGCTCAACTTTCAGAGTATAAAATAACCCGTAACGGACTATTTTTTACAGGCTCATATTGCTGAATATAATATTATCAGGATACTCGCTAAACCCAATAATCCGTTTTCCTATGAAAATGCGCGATAGCAACAATTAAGGTTTAGTCTGATTCTTCTCTGATTTGGTAGGTAAAGGCATAAGAGAATTTATACACCAAACATCGACGAGTAAATAGGCCTGTTATTCTCCCTTCCACAGCTGCTTACCGATAACTGCTATTGCGTCATCCTATGTATGAGCTCCTGCTTTGATGCATGGCTCTAATAAATTACATCGCCGCAACGATACACCAACGATGGGTGCCTTGAGATTGATAGTCACACATGATATTGCTGTCAATAACATCCACGTCAATGAATGGTAGGCCATCGCTATAAACACATGATAGCCAAACAGGTGAAAGGTCTTACTATCTAGCAGAATTCACGTTAAACAAAAATACTAATAATAACCTGATCTAAATATGACACTGAGCTTTACAAAATCAGAACTTAGCTTAGAATCCTCGACGGTGTCACTAAAGACACTTGATACTACTTAAATTTGGGTTCCCTCGCCCCCATTAACAAAAAGGTACAACATGAATATTCTGATCGCAATTCAAGCGAACAAAGCGCTAGCCTATCTGGTTGCAAGCCATCTAGTGATCATCGCTGCTAGCAATTATCTGGTTCAATTACCGTTTACTCTGTTTGGTTTCCATTCCACTTGGGGCGCGTTTAGTTTCCCCTTTATTTTTCTCGCAACTGATCTGACGGTGCGTATTTTTGGTGCGCCGATGGCGCGGCGTATTATTCTGCGTGCGATGATACCGGCTTTATTCCTTTCTTATGCACTTTCGGTGTTGTTTTATGAAGGCGCTTTTCAAGGTTTTGGCCAATTGGGCGAATTTAACCTGTTTGTGGCGCGCATTGCATTAGCAAGTTTTATTGCTTATGTATTCGGCCAGTTTCTGGATGTGCAGGTCTTCAACGGTCTGCGCCGCAAGCGGAATTGGTGGATTGCTCCGGCAGCATCTACCGTACTGGGCAATGCGCTCGATACGCTGCTGTTTTTCTCGATTGCTTTTTATCAGAGCCCGGATGCTTTTATGGCTGAGAATTGGGTAGAGATTGCACTGGTTGATTACACTTTCAAACTCATTATTAGTTTGCTGCTATTTCTGCCGGCTTATGCTGTGCTGTTGAAATTTTTGGCAGGACGGTTGACGCAAGCTGCTGATGAGCTAGATTCGAATCGCGTCAATACTTAAGCAGTTATCATGGTTTTCTCAATTAAACGGGTTAGCAGTCCAATAAGCTGCAGGTTTAGAGTCGTTTAATTACCGATTTTTAGGTCCAAAAACAAAACAGGTAGATCTGTTTGTTAATTGGCGTTGGAAGTCACCGATGCTTGTAAATGTTTATTGTTAGCAGTTTAAAAAGATTAACTTATTAATCTGGGTGCCTGTCATTGGTGTACCTAATTATATCCCAATGGGTGGTGTGGTAACGATTTTGGCGTGAATAAGTTAATTGCGAAGAGTGCGAAGCACTTTTAACAGTGAATTGTTAAAAGCGCTTCTGCATTGATCTCAAGAATTTGAGAACTTAATGGATGCTTTATAGACTATCCAGCAAATTTAGTAGCAACAAAATCCCAGTTCACTAGGTTCCAGAAAGCATTGATGTAATCAGGACGCTTGTTACGATAATCGATGTAGTAAGCATGCTCCCAAACATCACAGGTTAGAATTGGCGTATGGCCGGCATTCATAGGGTTAGCGGCATCATCAGTGTTAACGATTTCAAGACTACCACTGCTATTCTTCACCAGCCATGTCCAGCCGGAGCCGAAATTGCCGAGTGCGGACGCAGTAAATGCTTCTTTAAATTGCTCAAAACTACCAAATTCACTATCGATCGCGTCAGCTAGTAGGGCTTCGGGCTTTCCACCACCGTTGGGGGATAAACCGTCCCAGTAAAAGCTGTGATTCCAAATTTGTGCAGCATTGTTAAAAATACCACCTGAAGAGCCTAAAATTATTTCTTCGAGTGAGGCTGATTCGAATTCTGTACCTTCAATCATGCCATTTAATTTGTCTACATAAGTAGCATGATGCTTGCCGTAATGGAACTCAAGGGTTTCAGCACTGATATGAGGTTCTAGGGCATTTTTCGCGTAAGGTAATTCAGGTAAAACATGCTTCATTGTTTATTCTCCAGTTAAAAATTTTTTCTGTCTAGTTAATATACGCTGGAACAACCAGTGTCTATTACCTAGGTTAATGGCACTTCTAAAAAGCACTTTTTCTGAGACTACTGTATTAATTCAATGCATCGCTCTTTTTTATGCATCTCTACAATCGTCCAAACTTATTTTCTTTGCACCGGTAGCTAAGAATATGCGCGCTATTTTTGGCTGATGCATCTAATGTTTGTTTAAGCGCAACAAAAAATGAAATTTCACTTTTTCTAGAGTCAATTACTAACTTGAGGCTAAAATAAAATTTACAAGCAATAGTCTCTAAATTTTCACTCAACAACAATATTTAAATTGATACCTATCAATATAAATGACCAACTTGATAGGTTGCTTTAAAGCGTTTAAAAAAAGGTATTGTAAAGCTAGGACCCAGATAGACGTTGTTTTCTCCAGACATTACCCTTCATTACCGTTTTAGCCCCGTTGTGTTTGCCGTGCGGTCGTTTATGGTGAAGACGCTGTAAACGGTCAATTCTTAAAGCTGCTTTTGTTCCTTGATTTCGGCTCCTGCTCTGGAAGATTGTTTTATTTAATTATATGTCTGTAGTGATGCACTTGAATTAGGCGCCCCGTGGCAAAGATATTGATAGACGGTATACCTGTCCATAAACATTAGAGAAATGGATTAAAGGTAAACTACTTAAACTAGCGACCGACTTCGTTATTGATGTCGTTTAGTTGGAAACGATAAGCCGATAACATTAACACAGTATGAATTTTCATATATCACAGTAAAGTCCAGATATGAGGATAAACCTTGGGTTGGATCTCGCTGATTGATATTAACAGGGTGGCCTTTTATAATTCAGACGCTTTTCAAATCGCAAGCAATATTAATATAGCACGCTTAATTTGGTTTAATATAAATCATCTGTGAACACAATGCGGGCCACTTTTATTCATTGTTATTTTAGCAACGTAGATTACTTATGACCAACAAGCCCACCTCTCGCAAAGTGCCTTCAGGCAGACTATCTCGTTTATCCATATTCGGTGGTATGGCCTCTGCTGTTGCTGGCAATATAGTCAAAGGGGCAGCAAAGCAAATGCTGACAGGCAAGCTTCCTTCATTGAATCAAAATCTATTAAATACTGCTAATGCGACTTCAATCACGATCCGATTGGCTCGCATGCGCGGTGCAGCAATGAAACTAGGCCAATTGCTGTCGATGGATGCAGGCGAGTTATTACCGGCTGAATGGGAGCCTATTCTGTCGCGGTTGCGTGAACAGGCCGACCCAATGCCAAAGTCACAGCTGATAGCAACGTTGGAGGCATCCTGGTCTGAAGACTGGCTTTCACAATTCAGTTATTTTTCATTTGACCCTATTGCAGCTGCCAGCATCGGACAAGTGCATAGAGCCGTATTAAACGATGGCCGTGAATTGGCGATAAAAATTCAATATCCTGGTGTGCGAGAAAGCATCGATAGTGACATCGACAATATAGTTGGCTTGATTAACCTGTCTGGTGTATTACCCAAGCATATAGATCTTAAACCTATGCTAGAGAAAGCCAAAATACAGCTCAAAAACGAGGCCGATTACTTAAAAGAAGCGAAATATTTAAGCCTTTATCGCGATAACCTAGCCTCAAATACTGACTTTATTGTGCCCTATGTTGTTGAAGAGTTAAGCGATCAGAATGTGCTTGCTATGGAATATATCGAGGGCTCGCCGATTGTCGATATTGCTAGAATGGGGCCCGATATTATCAATCTAGTTTGCTCAAAGTTGATGCGCTTGACCTATGAAGAGTTATTCAATCATAAACTGATGCAAAGTGACCCCAACTTCTCAAACTATCTTTATCAACCGGATACTCAAAAAATTGTATTACTTGATTTTGGTGCTTGCCGTGATGTTTCGCTGCTTACCTCAGAACACTATTTGGCGATGGCGGCTGCAATGCAACAGCAGGATACTGCAGCAATGAAAAGTGCGCTGTTCTCACTGGGGTTAATACAGAATAGTATGAGTCCTAGGGTTATAGACACAGTGCTTAAAGCTTGTCTAGAGGCGAGCAATTGCCTGCAGTCGGACAATGGCTACAATCTTAAAAAAGAACAACTAATTAAAAGGATTCAAACAGTCACTATGCCGATGGTAAAGGATAAGTCCGCAGTGGCCTCTCCTGATTTTGATGTCTCGCTGGTGAATAGAAAAGTGACCGGTATGATATTGCTAGCCAACAAGTTAGGTGCAACGCTGGATTTTAAGGGTGCTTTAGCACCCTATTTATTGCAAGCGAAAGCGGTTACTAACAGTGCTAATTGAAATGCCTTACAAGTGAAGATAAAGAGCAAGTGCTTTGAACAAGTATTAAGCTGAAGGCTGCTGAGTTATCGATTTAAGGTGAGCAAAGGCATCTAATGCCCTTGTCCTCGTTGCCTTTAAGTCAACAATCGGTTTTGGGTATGTGCTGCCTAATTCTATACCACAGGCTCGCAAAATTTCGGCGGGCGCTTCCCAGGGTTTATGAATAAACTTATTGGGGAGCTTACTTAGTTCAGGGCAATAGCGTTTAACATACGTGCCGTCTTTATCGAATTTTTCTCCCTGTAGAATAGGGTTGAATATCCTAAAGAAAGGGGATGCGTCTGCACCAGAACCCGCTACCCATTGCCAGCCTGATGAGTTACTTGCCATATCGGCATCTAACAACGTGTCCCAAAACCAGCGTTCACCATCGCGCCAATCAATTAATAAGTTCTTTACTAAGAATGAACCAACCACCATTCTGACGCGATTGTGCATGTAGCCAGTTTTATATAGTTCGCGCATGCCGGCATCGATAATGGGGATACCCGTGTTACCCGATTGCCAAGCGTGTAAGTCGGCTTCACTTTTACGCCAGGGGAAATAATCAAACTTAGCGTTGAAATTCTTCGTGGGTAACTCTGGAAAGTGAAATAACAAGTAGTAGCTAAACTCACGCCAGCCGAGTTCACTCAAATAAACATCTAAATCTTTATTTTCGAAGGCATTTTCGAAAGCGCCTATAATGGCATACCACGCCTGATTTGGTGATACCTCGCCAAAGTGTAAATGGGGTGATAAAAGTGATGTTCCCTTTACGGCCGGTAGGTTGCGATCATTTTGGTATTGAGTTGCGGCCTCGTCAATGAACCGGTTTAGTCTGTTGGCGGCGCCTGATTCTCCCGGTTGCCACATAGTTTCAAACTCTTTATACCATTTAATGCTGGGTAATAATGCCAGGCTGTTGAGCGCATCAAGAGTAAACTGTGCGTTAACGTGTATCGAAAACTCTTCTGGTTTGGCCAAAGGCAGTCGCGGTGACTGCCTGGTTAAGCAACCTTTTCTGTAATAGGGCGTGAATACCTTATAGGGTGTTTCATCTTTCTTTAATACCGACATGGGCTCCCATAGCAGTGAGCCATTAAAGCTGCCTACGCTAATGCCTTGCTGCTTTAATTCAGTTTTAATCGCTGCGTCGCGTTTTATTTGCCAAGGTTCATAGATTCGATTCCAAACCACGTGGGTTGCATCGTATTCAATTATGAGTGCTTGCAAAACCGACAGAGGGTTGCCTGCTTTAATAACCAGTTGATTGTTGAGCGACTTGTTTAAAGAAAGTAATGAATTATGTAACCACCATTGACTCGCGCCTCCTAGTAAAGCGCCTTTGGGCGCAGTGTCGTCGGCGATAAATACAGGGATAATTTGGCCATTGGCAACGGCAGCTGTTAGCGCTGGGTTATCGGTTAATCTTAAGTCTTGCCGAAACCAGACGATGGTGAGTTGTTTTGTCATTGACACGTGTGCTCTAAATATTTTAATGATTCTGGCATACTTTTCAGTATTCGTAACTTATAGATTTTAATTTCAATTTGACTAAGAACAGATCGAAAAAATACTGGTCAGATTACTTTTATGACAATGATTAGTTGAGTATTAGTGACAATGAAAAAGAAAATTGGACTACATTGGTTCAGAAAAGATTTAAGGCTAACGGACAATCCGAGCTTGGCTTTACTGACAAGTCAGGTAGATGAGCTTGTTTGTGTTTATATGCTTGATGAGCTAACGCTATTAGCGCCTAGCTTGCCATCGAATAAAGAACGTTTAGGTGAGCACCGAGTAAACTTCATTCATCAGGCTCTTATTGATCTAGACGCCTCCCTGCAGGGCTTTGGTCAACAGTTAATTGTTTTGCAAAATAATGGCTTAACGCCGCTGTTGAACGTTATCGATAGCTTAGAGTTTACCGATGTCTCTGCCGAATGGCATTGCGGTGTTAACGAACAAAGTCAGTGGGCTGAATTGAAAAAATTGCGTCCGCAATTAAGCTTTATTCAAGAAAACGGGTCTACTTTATTTCAAGCGTCTCAGTTTCCTTTTGCGATTGAAAATTTACCCGCGTCGTTTTCACCCTTTAGAAAAAAGGTAGAAAAATATTGTCAGGTTGAGTCATTGAGTGCGCCAATTAAAACAATGCCAGCGTCAAGAATCAGCCAAATATCGTTCGATTCAATTGACGTTAACCGGCTATCAACGAGTAAAAACTATTATGCCGCGTTAGAGGGAGGAGAAACCAAAGCATTAGAGCAGTTAAAATATTATCTTTGGGATACCGATCAGATAACCACCTATAAAGAAACTAGAAACGGTTTAGATGGCTGGGAATTTTCGAGTAAATTGTCTGCCTGGTTAGCTCAAGGCTGCATTAGCCCCAAATATATTTATCACGAGCTATCACAATATGAATCTGAACGGACTAAAAACGACTCTACCTACTGGTTGTTTTTTGAATTACTCTGGCGAGAATTCTTTCATTGGAATCAATATAAACATAAGGCTGCGTTATTTTCAAAAAGTGGCGTGCAGGGTGTGGCTAAGGCTAGTTCGGCTGATCTAAAAACTTTGCAGTGTTGGCAGCAAGGTGACACCGGTTATCCGATTGTAGATGCTTGCATGCGGCAATTACTGAGGACTGGATTTATGTCTAACAGGGGCCGCCAATTAGTTGCAAGCTGTTTTGTCCATGAACTCGGTCAGGATTGGCGCTATGGAGCCCGTCATTTCGAGCATCAGTTGGTTGACTTTGACGTAGCCAGCAACTGGGGGAATTGGCAATATCTGGCGGGTGTCGGTGCTGACCCTAGAGGCCATAGGCAATTTAATTTGGTCAAGCAAACTGAGTTTTATGATCCTCAGAAAAGCTTCATTGCGCATTGGCTGTCTTAGCTTAATATACCCAAAAGAGTTCAGTTTATGATTCAGGGTGCTATCAAGCTCAGTTGTTAGGCTGCCATGGGTCCATGCTTTGGCAGTGCAAGTGACATTAAAGCGGCTATTGCTATAAAAGCGGACGACACCCACAAACAAGCTTCCAACCCTGCGACTTGAAACAGCCAACCAGACAAAACAGTTCCAATCAATCTTCCCATAGCATTGGCCATATAGTAAAAGCCTATATCAAGCGATACGCCATCTTCATTGGCGTAGCTTACAATCAAGTAACTGTGCAGCGATGAATTAATAGCAAACAGGACGCCAAAAACCGTCAGTCCAGCCATTAAGCTCCCAGTGGGATTGAAGTCGTTCATTAAGGCTAGCGCAATTATGGCTGGAATAAATGCCAACACAAGCGCCCAGGAAAGCGCCGTCTTCCCATCAGGCAGCTTTCCCGATTGGGTTCTCGTGATGATTGGTGCGATGGATTGCACGATACCGTAACCAATAATCCAAAAACCAATAAAACCACTGATTGACCAATGATCCCATTCTAAGTGGCTGGCGAGGAAAACGGGCAGAGCAACCACAAACCAAACATCGCGCGCACCGAAAAGAAATAACCGTGCTGCGGATAAAAAGTTGATAGTACGACTTTTCGAAAAAATGGCTGAAAACGGTGGTTTATTTTTTGCTTTACCCAAGTCTTTCTCAAGCAATACTAAACTGAAAATCCACACCAAAGCCAAAACGACAGCCATAGTTGCAATAGCCCCTGTAAACCCGAACAGAGTCAGCATTGCCCCTCCTAAAAAGAAGCCCGCACCTTTTAACGCATTCTTAGATCCGGTTAACAGTGCCACCCATTTATAAAGTGTCCCTTGATCGCTAGCCGGAACTAACAGTTTAATAGCACTTTTAGCGCTCATCTTATTCAGATCTTTCGCAACGCCGGATAAAGCTTGTGCAGCCATGACCCAGGGTATTGCGAGCAGGTTCACGGGTACCAAAAGCATAGCAAGTGCGATGACCTGCAGGGCTAATCCGATATTCATCGTTTTATTTAACCCCAGCTGAGCCCCTAACCAGCCACCAACCAAATTGGTGATCACGCCAAAGATTTCATAAAACACAAATAACATGGCTATTTGTAACGGGCTGTAACCCAACTGGTAAAAATGCAGCACGACCAACATTCGAAGCGCGCCGTCGGTTAATGTAAATGCCCAGTAATTGGCCGTAATAATGAGATACTGGCGAACCCCTGAAGATAGGTGTCTGATCGTGTCCAAAACTTAATGCACTTGTCCAACACCTGACACTAATCTGGCCAGCTCCATGGTGCGATTAGCATAGCCGTATTCGTTGTCATACCAGGTATATAGCTTTACCTGGGTTTGATTAATGACCATAGTTGACAGTGCATCGACTATGACCGAGCGTGGGTCAGTTTTGTAATCAATCGATACCAGAGGACGCTCTTCGTAACCCAATATATTATTTAATTCATGCTCAGATGCGTGTTTAAACAGGGCATTAACTTCGTCAATCGTCGTTGTTCTTTCAACTTCAAATACGCAATCGGTTAAAGATGCGTTGGCCAACGGCACGCGAACGGCATGGCCATTCAGTTTGCCTTTCAATTCAGGAAAAATATGGCTGATGGCGGTCGCAGAACCCGTAGTTGTTGGGATCAAACTCATGCCGCAGGCGCGTGCACGGCGCAGATCTTTGTGTGGTGCGTCTAGTATTGTTTGAGTATTGGTCAGATCGTGAATGGTTGTGATGCTTCCGTGTTTTATGCCTATTTTTTCATGCAATACTTTGACAACGGGTGCCAAACAGTTCGTCGTACAAGACGCGGCTGTAACAATTAGATGTTCAGCTGAGTTGAATAAATGATGATTCACACCCATCACAACGTTTAGAACACCGTCCTCTTTAACCGGTGCTGTGACAACGACGCGCTTAACTCCCTGAGACAGATATTGCTCCAATAACGCTTTAGTTTTCATTACCCCAGAGGCCTCGATCACAATATCGCATCCAGACCAGTCTGTTTCACCAATCACCATGTTGTGGCTTAGCGCGATTGTTTTGCCTTCAATCAAAAGGCTGGTGTCGTTATGGGTCGCTTCATAACACCACTTACCGTGGATAGAATCGAAATTGAGTAGGTGAGCAAATGTTTCTGCATTGCCAGCGGGGTCATTGAATTGCACAAACTCAAATTCTGGCCATTCCCATGCTACTTTTAGTGCCAATCGGCCTATTCGACCGAGGCCATTAATACCCACTTTAATCGTCATAATATTTATCTCATTGGAAAGTTAGTTTTTACTGACGTCTTAAATACCGAGTCAGTTTATTAATATTTGAACCAGAGCTGACTTTACTCAGCGCGGCCATTAATTAAAATCATAAATTAATCCTATCTACACTGCACCAGCATTAAGTGGCTAATAAAGCAGTTTCAATAACGGTGAAGGGCGTTTGTGGTGATGTCTGGTGCAACAAGCTTATCTGATTGACCAGTAATGCTCGCTGGGCACATACAGGATTGAAGTAAACTTCTAACAATGGCTGACACAGCAACATTTGTTGACTTTCCAATTTATCGGTTAGGGTAAAGTGACAACGAAATTGCTCAAATACATAAGGATAGCCCCATTGTAGGAGGTAAGTTTTTTGTTGTGCCGTCAATTTCTCTGGTTGTCTGCGAT
>Ga0307489_10000276_pt1 | contig 29706 bp, 60 predicted proteins | sample SB12metaG_FD_202247 | JGI IMG/M metagenome (GOLD analysis project Ga0307489, IMG submission 202247) | Sea-ice brine microbial communities from Beaufort Sea near Barrow, Alaska, United States - SB 1.2 | ecosystem: Environmental > Aquatic > Marine > Coastal | place: USA: Alaska | collected... | reverse complement strand
CGCCGCTTCGGCGTCGCTCAATGACCCCCCCGGGCGGGTCGGGGGTGAGCGCCGTGACACCCGCCGCCCGCAGCGCCGCGGGGCTGGCCACCCCCGTGTGCGCGTCGGCCCGCAGCAGCCACACCAACAGCGGCGAGTCGTCGTCTCCCAGCCACTCCGCTGTGGGCTCCTCGCCCCCCCACGCCGTCTCCTCCCAGCCCCCGCCCAGCAGCAGGGGCTTACACTTTTCCACTTTTCAGCTCAAATTGAGCCGTTTATCACACAAAATGCAACCTACACACCCTCTGAGTAACTCTAACCACCCCTAAACACCCCCTACACAGCCCCTTGTACCTCTAACCACCCCTAAACACCCCCTCAACAGCCCTTTAACAACCCCTGAATGCACCCCCTGTCCCATTGGAAGCGCTTACGTTGAGCCGAAGAGAGGACATGTGTAAGCCCCTGCCCAGCAGCCACTGCCCCGCGGGCAGCTCGGCGGCGGCGGCCTTCACCCGCGCCTTGAACTCGGCTTTGCTCGTCACGCCCGACAGGTCCAGCTCCGCGAGACGGAAACCGCCGGAGACCAAGTGTACGTGGGAGTCGAAGAGGCCCGGCACCAGGGGCTTACACCCGTCCACTTTCAGCTCAACTTGAGCGCTTTTGTGGGACAAGGGATATTTGTGGGTGTTTAGGGAGTGTTTAAGGCGGGGTCGGGGGGGTGTTTAGGCGTTTAGGTGATGCGTTGAGTGTTAGAAACGGCTCAAGTTGAGCTGAGTGGACGAGTGTAAGCCCTTGCCCGGCACCACCCAGGAGCCCCGCGCGCCCCCCAGGTGGTGCACGGGGGCGCCGGCGCCGGCAGCCTCGTTCCAGGGGCTTACGCTCGTCCACTTTTCACCTCAACTTTAGCGTGATTTGTGGGATAAAGGGTGCGCGTAGGGGTTGTGTAGCCCTTGTCAAGGGGTATTAGGGGGTGTTCAGGGTTTGTAGGGTGTTTTCTTGTGACATACACAGCTCAAGTTGAGCTGAGAAGTGGACGAGTGTAAGCCCCTGCCGCGTTCACGGTCGCCAGGTTGCCCACGGCGACCACCGGCGCCAGGGTCACGCGGAGCGCACTGGACTGACTGGAGTGTAGTGGAGGCTCTTGGCGGAGGGGAGAGTATGTATGGTCCGCCCGTTCATGGTTGATGTTGAGGATGATGCTCAAAGCCTCACTTCGTGGTCCGGGGGGGTGTTTAAAGAGGTGTGACGCGAGGGATGGGAAGTGAGGGAGGCGACGTGAGCGTGTCTGGCGGGAGGTGTTTGGCGGGAGGGCGTTGGCGGAAGGGCGTCTGGCGGGAAGCATCTGGCAGGAGGGCGTGTGGCGGGAGTCTGTTTGGCAGGAGGGCGTCTGGGGAGGGATGGGAATGAGTGAGTCAGTGAGTGAGTCAAGTCAGTGAGTGCGGATGGGAGTGTGGTTCGTGGGGGAAGTGACATTCACCTCCCCGCCACGTCCCGTGTCCGTGACCGCCATCGCCTCCGCCCACGGCACCGTGCTGTCACCCGTCCAGAAAGACGCGTTGGCGAAGACCCGCGTGCCGCCGGTGGGCGCGGAAGAGGGCTGGTGCGGCGCTTCCACGCTGTCCTTGCCGTACCCTAGCGGGCACCCGATGTCAGGGGCTTACACTCGGTCACTTCTCAACTCAACTTGAGCGCTTTCTATGCGATGGGGGGTGCGCGTAGGGGTTGTGTAGCCCGTGCTCAGGGGCTGTTTAGGGATGTTCTGGGGTGTGTAGGTTGTTTTTCAGTGTCAGACACGGCTCAAGTTGAGCTGAGAAGTGGACGAGTGTAAGCCCCCGCCCGATGCCGAAGCCCCCGCCCGCTTCAGAGCCCACCGGCAGTGCAGACCTGTGGACGTTGCTGACGGTGCTGGGCCAGAAGAGGCCGAGCGCGAGGCCGATGGCGGCGCCGGCCCCCGCTATCTGGCGCCCGGTCAGCATGTTCGCGACTCCGGTGTGCCGGTCAGTGCGCACTCAATGGTCGTTGTCTTGAGACAATGGCATCTTACGAGTATGACGTGGCGTTTTTTTTTAACTTGGGCCAGCTCCAAGCAATCTCTTCGCATTGCTGGAAGACTTTTTTACCTCCCACCTGCTGCACTCCAATGCACACTGCGCCGGCGCCGGGTGTGCGCGGCCTCTCGCGCGAGCATCCGGCTGGCAGCCCGCGCGGGCAGAACACGTCCGCTCGTGCCACACCTACACCACTTCCATTTCTCACGAGTGAGTGCCCACTCCTAGGCTGAAGGCTGAAGGACTGCCATTCAGGTGGGCACCTGGGCACCTCAAATGAACCGCCGGGCGGCGATGGAGCGGCGAGCGACGCGGTCGTGGGAGCCCGGCGACTTCTTCGAGCTGTCCAACATCGACGCGCCCGACGAGGCCATCGAGCACGGCTGCCACTGCCTGCTGTACGGCCCCGAGGGGTGCGGCAAGACCACGCTGCTGTTCCAGCACGCGTTGGCGGCAGGGGCTACACTCGCTCACTTCAGAGCTCAACTTGAGGCCCTTCGGAACACATCGCTCACATTAGAGCTCAACTTGAGCACCTTCGGGACACATCCACGGATTAATTTGGGTCACGTGGGGCACAACGTAAGCTTGAGTTGAGCGGAAAGGGGCAAAGTAAGCTCAAGTTGAGCGGAAATGGGAGCGAGTGTAAGCCCCTCGCTGGCGGTAACCCGGCGCGACCCCGGTAGGGCCGGAAGGATATCGCTCGCCACGTCATCCAACGCACTTTGACCCTCGTTTCTTGAGATAACTGGCACCCTATGACGTGCGAGCTGTATCCGTCAGTCCCTCGACGCCGGCGCGCGTGTGATGATAGTCTGCAAGCGCGACGCGGTGGAGTCCTGCCCGCCGCTGCTCACGCAGGCAGGGGCTTACATTCTTCCACTCTTCAGCTCAACTTAAGCGCCTTCTGTGTGACAGGGGGTGCAGTGAGGGGGTGTTTCGGGGGTGTTTCGGGGATGGTAGGGGGTACTGGGGGTGTTCAGGGGTGTTTCAGGGTGTGCTTTTGTGTCAGAAACGGCTCAAGTTGAGCTGAATAGTGGACGAGTGTAAGCCCCTGCACGCAGGCCGCTATCGGCAACGAGCCCGCGACGCGCATCCACATGAAGTACCTGAGTTCCGACGCCGAGGTGCGCAAGCTGGCGAGCCTGATGCACCTGCTGCCCGCGAGCGAGCAGCCGAGCCTCATCGTCCTGGACCAGTTCTCGGGCTTCTTCCCCGGCGGCCCGGGGGCAGGGGCTTACACTCGTCCACTGTTCAGCTTAACTTGAGCCGTTTCTGACACCAAAGTTCACCCTAAACACTCCCAATACCCCCTACCACCCCCTGAACACCCCCGAAACAACCCCTAACTGCACCGCCTATCACACAGATGGCGCTTAAGTTGAGCTGAATGATGAACGAGTGTAAGCCCCTGCCCGGGGGGCGCGGCGCATGCGAGGGGGGGCGCCTCGCCGCACCCGCAGGAGCGCCGCGAGCGCGAGATGTCCTTCGTGCGGACCCTGGCGGCGCTGCACGAGTGCGCGCTGTCCATCCGCCGCCCGACGACCACGGCGGCGGCGACGGTTACGGTGCCCGGGGGGGACTACTCCGGGCGGGTGAACAACGGGGGTGGGAACGGGGGCGGGGACGGGGGGCAGGGGTTTACACTCGTTCCCATTTCCGCTCAACCTCAGCTCACGTTGCCCCTTTGCGCTGAACTGAAGCTTACTTTGTCCCCCACATAACCCAAAATATCCCGTGGATGTGTCCCGAAGTTCCTCAAGTTGAGCTCTAACGTGAGCGATGTGTCCCGAAGGTCCTCAAGTTGAGCTGTGAAGTGAGGGAGTGTAAGCCCCTGGCGGGGGGTGTCTGCTGCTGGTGTCGGAGGCGGCGGAGCGGGACACCGGTGCGCCGCCGATGATGTACCTCTTCCAGAAGTGGTTCGTGTGCATGATGGCAGGGGCTTACACTGGTCCACTTTTCGGCTCAACTGTAGCGCATTCTGCGGGATGGGGGTGCATCTAGGGGTGAATTTTGTGTCAGAACCGGCTCAGGTTGAGCTAAGAAGTGGACGAGTGTAAGCCCCTGCATGATGGCTGTCCAGGCCATCGCCCCCTCCGCGACCGTCCACAAAACCTTCGACCTGAAACCCTGGCGGTCGCTGCGAGCCACCACCATTGGCAACAACGACCTCGGGATCCGGTACACGGTGGACAACGTGGGAGCGACGCTCGTCGCCACGGGGTTCGCGTAAACGCGCTGAACGAGCTCGGCATTCCACATCATGTCAAATCAAGCATGAAACGTCAATGAAAGAATGAATCGATGAAACACACCTGCTACGAGTATTAGTATTACACACAAACCCTAAACCCTAAACCCTACTATAGACGAAACACCTCGATGTTAGCTAGCCTAGTTCGCAACTTCTTTATAGCCACAGCATAGTCACACGTTCCGGTCACGCTCCGATGATGACGGGAGCGTCGCGGCGGCGCGGCGGCGCGGTGCCCGGCTGCCCCGGCGGCGCCGCCGCGTCTGGCTTGGGCTTCCTGGGCTTGGGCTTCATGTAGCTGGAGGTCCAGGGCCCGCCGTCCCGCGCGTAATAGTCCATGGGGCAGGGGCTTACACTTACTCACTGCAGAGCTCAACTTGAGGACCTTCGGGACACATCGCTCACGTCAGAGCTCGATTGGAGCACCTTCGGGACTAATCCACAGGTGAATCAGAGTTATATGATGGACAAAGTCGGCTAAAGTTCAGCGGAAAGGGGCAAAGTAGGCTCAAATTGAGCGAAAATGGGAACGGGTGTAAGCCCCTGCCATGGGGTACGGCGTGTTGGCCTCTCCCGGCGCAGCGCCCTCCTGCTCCCACCACGGCGCCACCTCGCCCAGCGCCACGCACATCTCGTAAGGTGTCAGCACCGGCTTGGTGAAGTCCTCGCCCCAGTCGATGGACAGCCGCGGGCACGCGATCTGCACGAACGCCTCCGCGCCCTTCAGCAGCGCCATCTTGGCTGGGTTCATCTCGGAGATCAGGAACACCGTGTACGTCTTACCCGCCGCACGGAAGCGCCCCTCCAGGTGCTCGAGGATCGCGGGGTTGCCCTGCCGCCCCAGCGTCAGGGACTTACACTCGTCCACTTTTCAGCTCAATCTGAGCCGTTTCTGAAACAAAAACACACCCTACACACCCCCTAATACCCCCTAACACCCCCTAAACAACCCCTAGACACGCCCCCTATCCAACAGAAAGCGCTTAAGTTGAGCCGAAAAGTTGACGAGTTTAAGCCCCTGCCCAGCGTCCCTAGCACGATGCCAAAGTTGCTGGCGACCCGCGCCGTCTCCACCATCCGCCGCCGCACCGCGCGCATCTCCGCGTGGTCGTACTCCTCCCGGGTCAGCACGCGCTGGTACGGGTCGTACCGGAACGCCGGTACGGTCGGGTTGGCAATCATGATGGCCTTGAGGCAGGGGCTTACACTCGTTCACTCCTCAGCTCAACTTGAGCGCTTTTTATGGGATAGAGGGTGCGCATAGGGGTTGTGCAGCCCTAATTAAGGGGATGTTTAGTAGGGCGTTTAGGGTGTTTTTGTGTGTCAGACACGGCTCAAGTTGAGCTGAAAAGTTAGCGAGTGTAAGCCCCTGCCTCAAGGTGGAAGCGACCGTCCGCCACGAAGACGATGGCGTCCTTGAGATCCTTGAGCGTCGGCGCCGTGCAGCCGAGCACCTCGCCCGGCGACAGCGGCTTGGACTGCGGGACGGACAGCGACGGGTACTCCGCGCCCAGCTCCAGGGGCTTACACTCGTTCCCATTTCCGCTCAATTTGAGCTTACTTTGCCCGTTTCCGCTCAACTTAAGCTGACTTTGTACCCCATCTACCCCAACTTCACCGTGGATGTGTCCCGAAGGTGCTCAAGTTGAGCTCTAACGTGAGCGATGTGGCCCGAAGGTCCTCAAGTTGAGCTGAGAAGTGAACGAGTGTAAGCCCCTACCGAGCTCCACGCGCACCTCCTGGATGGCGGACGCGAACTGGATGGTACCGGCCAGCGCTATGTCGCTGCCCGCCGGGAAGTTGTGCCGCACGCAGTCGCACAGGTGCCGCACGTCGAAGGCGATGTCGACGAAGACGTACAGACACGGCACGCCCGTGACCAGGGGCGTACACTCGTCCACGTCTCAGCTCAACCCAGGCCCTTTCCGACACAAAATAACCCCTCATCCACCCCTAATACGCCCCAATACCTCCTCAAGACCCCCTGAACAACCCCCATGCGCACCCCCTATACCCACAGAAAGCGCTTGCGTTGAGCTCAAGAGTGGACGAGTGTAAGCCCCTGCCCGTGACGTCCACGGGCACCAGGCAGCTGTGCCCGTAGTGCACCAGGAAGTCCGCGCCCAGAGAGGCCGCCGTGTAGTCGTCCACGCAGCACGCGCCGTACGTCACGTCGCCGCGAGGGAGGGCCCGGCGTGCGCATCCGCGGCGGGGCACTCGTCATCTCACCCAAACACGCCGTCGCCGCCGCTCAACACAGTACGCTGGTTTGTGACACCTTCACCAAAGAGCTGGCCCAAATACATTCCCAATACGCCCCAATACACCCCTAAAACATGCCCGACACACACCCAATACATCCCTCATACACCCATAATACATCCCTAATACACCCCTAATACACCTCTAATACACCCCCAATCCACCCCTCATGCGTCCCTGTAAATACATTCCAATGCTACCTGTGACACCGTGGGGCGGACCTTACCGAGGATGACGACGTCCTCCACGCCCGCGAAGGTCTGGAAGATGTCGGACAGCGTGGTGGCGTAGAGCAGCAGCCCCTCGGGGAACTGCAGCGCCAAGCACTTCACCTTGGCCTGCCGCAGCCGCCACACCGTCTTCGGCACCTGCGAGACCAAACAGATTGGTGATTTTGGAGCTTGACCGAAAACCACTCTCCTGAACTCCCCGCCCGGTCCGTCGCTGGAGCCTCCCAGTCAAGCTGCCGAGGAAGGGGGCGCACACCGGCGGCGGTGCGCGCAGTGGGCGCGGCGGTGGGCGAGAAGACGTCGGCGGAGGAGAAGGCCGAGGAGGAGGAGAGACGGGGGATGCACGGTAGCGGAGCTCACCTCGAAGCTGTAGTTGGGCGGCAGCACCGAGAGGGCCGCCTTCAGGTCGGGGTCATCGATGATGTGCTGCGGCACCTGCGAAGCGGCAGCGGGCAGCGGCGGCGGCGTGGCGCTGTCAGCCAAAACGCATTTGAAGTGGCGAAAAGCATCTTCGCGTCATCGTCACCGACCAAACGAAACGACAGAGAGGTTGGACCCACCTGGTTACGCACGAAGCGCTTGGGCGCCGGCTTCGGCTTCTCAGCCGGCTCAACCGCCGTGTCAGCCATGGCGGAAGGGCGAGGTTGGGGCGGCGCTCAATAGACGACCGCGCGGGGTGCGTGGCTCAACCTCATCGACTTAGCCAAGCCGCAGCCGTAGAATAAATAAATGGGCCACGTGTCCAACCGCCCGGATTTCTGGTTTTGTTCAGGCGATCAGGGTGCCCACGTGCCCATTAGCCCAGGCTTCCAGAATGGGTCAGCAGGGCTCGACGACGCGCTTCGAGACAGACACAACGCGCCTTCGACGTCAGCGCCACGAGCGCCTCGCTTCGTTGCTCGGAAATTGACCTGCGGCCCCTCACCGCAGTGCCCCACCGTGTGTTGCGAACGGCAGAAGGCTGGGTAGGATGAAGGGTGGGCAGAGGGCAGGAGCTTATTACATTCGCTCACTTCAAACCTCAACTTGAGGACCTTCGGGACACATCGCTCACGTTAGAGCTGAACTTGAGCACCTTCAGGAAATATCTACGGGCTCATTTGGGTTATGAGGGGGACGAGGTAAGCTTCAGTTGAGCGAGAAGGGGCAAAGTAAGCTCAAGTTGAGCGGAAATGGGAACGAGTGTAAGCCCCGGGCAGAGGGCTATGGTGGGCACCTTCGCCTTCGACGGCGAGGAGCCAAAGACGGTGCGTGCCAGGGGCTTACACCCGTCCACTGTTCAGCTCAACTTGAGCGCTTTTTATGGCATAGGGGGTGCGCTTAGGGGTTGTGTAGCCCGTGTTAAGGGGGTGTCAGGGGGTCTTTAGGATGTGTAGGGTGTTTTTGTGTGTCAGACACGGCTCAAGTATTGAGCTGAAAAGTGGACGATTGTAAGCCCCTGGTGCGTGCCAGGGGGCCTCGGTCGTTCCGTCGCCGCGCCATCGATATTGACGACGCTCCCTCGTTTCTCTGCAGGTGTCAGCCGAGGTCACCGGCACCGTGTCGGATGCGTTGGTGGGGTTCCGGCAGCAGTGCTTGGAGTTTCTGTCGAGTTACTTGACGACCGCGGCAGATAACGGTGGGTGAAAAGAACTGAATTTGTGAACCCATTCCCTCACATTCACGGCACCATCCTGTTCACGATTCCCCCATCCTGTTCAACGAATCCCTTACCATGTTCAATGAGTACAGTCCCGCCCCAGCATGCCCATTCGAGCTCGTCAGGGCGAGAGGCTGACGCGCGCGCGCTTTTCCAACATCTGCAGATGTAGCTGCGTTTGAGGATGAGGAGGAGGAGGAGGTTGCAGAGGACACCGTGGACGCCTTCCTCAAGCAGAGCGGGCCAAAGACAAAGAAGCAGAAGAAGTAGTACACGCGCCAAGCAGGCAGGGGCTTACACTCGTTGCCGTTTCAGGTCAACTTGAGCTCCTCTGTCCACCGTGTAACCCAAATTAACTCATGACGGTGTCCTGGAGTTGCTCAAGTTGAGCTCTGACGTGAACGAGTCTAAGCCCCTGGTACACGGGCCACGCAGGTTTTCCAGGATGGCCAGTGTTACGGACCACTGCCAGGATTGCGGACGACGAGGCGCGGCGTCAAGAAATTGTGTACAGTAGTGCGTTTCTGTGCGAGGAATTTTGTAGCCTATAGCGAGAACGTCTACTAGCGAGAACGGCCTAGCATCTCTAAACGACAACAATATATACGAGTCACTAAGATTCTAACAGCTCACTCAGCGCACGCGCTGTTCGCAGAAGTAGTCCTCCCAGCGGTCGCCCTCCGGGTTCTTCTTCGAGCCGAACGCCATGGACTTGCTGAGCTCGCTGCCCTCCCGCAGGGGCTTACACTCGTCCACTTTTCAGCTCAGCGTAAGCGCTTTCTGTGGATAGGGGGGTGTACTTAGGGGTCGTTTAGGCAGTATCTATGGGGTGTAAGGGGTTAGTAGGGGGTGTGTAGTGTGTATTTTGTGTCAGAAGCGGCTCAGGTTGAGGTGAAAAGTGGACGAGTGTAAGCCCCTGCCCTCCCGCAGGAGATCCTCCGCGCGCTTGTCCTCCGCCCGCTTGCGCTTGGCCGCGGCTTTCACCCGCGACGGCGCCGCGACCTCGAGGAACGCCTCTAGCTCCTTAGCGTACTTCTCCGCCTCGGTGAGCGCCCGCCCGGGATCCTCCGGTTGTTCCTCCTCCGGTTGTTCCGCCTCCGACGCCGGGCCATTCGCGTCCTCCGCCATCAGAGCCTCAATCGTCACCGCCGCAACCTCGGTCGCGGTCGCTTCGGACGCCTCCGCCTCCTCGGCCGCCGCGGCCGCCGCGGCGGCCTTCTCCACCGCCGCCGCCGCCTCCGCCGCCGCCGCCTTGACAGCCACAACCTTGGCCGCCTTCGCCTCGGCTGCCGCCGCCGCCTCCTCCGCCTTCACCGCCGCGGCTGCCTCTCGTTCAGCGCGAGCCTCGTCGGCGACTGCGTTCTTGGCGGCGAGCTTGCGGCCCTCCTTCAAGTCCTCGCTGTCCGGCTCCACCTTGAGGCCCTGATCGTACGCCATGACCGCCTCGTGCGAGCGCGCCAGGGCGAACAGCGCGGCGCCCTTGCGGAAGTAGCCCTTGGCCCAGTCCGGGTTGAGGAACACAGCATGGTCCGCCGCCGCCACCCAGGGGCTTACACTCGTCCACCATTCAGCTCAACTTGAGCCGTTTCTGACACAAAAGCTCACCTAAAAAAAAACACCCCTAAAAACCCCATACCACCCCTCAAACTCCCCCGAAACAAATCCTAATAGCACCCCCTGTCACACAGGAGGTGCTTAAGTTGAGCTGAAGAGTGGATGAGTGTAAGCCCCTGCCGCCACCGCCTCCTGGAAGCGCCCCAGCTGCGTGAGCACCGCAGCGATGTTGCCGAACAGCGTGTGGATGCCCGTGGAGAACACCACGGGCGGCGGGGGCACGCGCGGCGCCGCGTCCTCGTCCGACTCCTCGTCCCAGGGGCTTACACTCGTTCACGTAAGAGCTCAACTTGAGCAACTCCAGGACACATTCCTGAGTTAAGTTGGGTTACACAGTGGACAGACGAGCTCAAGTTGAGCTAAACTGGGAACGGGTGTAAGCCCTTGCCTCCTCCTCCTCCTCGACCACCTGCGAGGGGCGCACGATGCACAGCTCCGCGGCGCGCACAAAATCCTCCAGCGCCTTGTCGAAATCGCCCTTGCCGAACGCCGCCTTGGCCCAGGGGCTTACACTCGTTCACTTCTCAGCTCAACTTGAACCGTGTCTGACACACCAAGACACCCCACACACCCTAAGAACCCCTAACACCCCCTCAACACGGGCTACACAACCCGTGCGCGCACCCTCTATCCCATAAAAAGCGCTCAAGTTGAGCTGAGAAGTGAGCCAGTGTAAGCCCCTGCCTTGGCCGCGCCCTCGCGCTCCTCGCGCGTGTACATCCGCCGGTGCACGCCCTCCTTGAACCAGGGGCTTACACTCGTCCACTTTCCAGCTCACCTTGAGCGCTTTCTACGGGATGGGTGGTGCGTTTGGGGGCTGTTTAGGGGGTGTGTACTGTGTAAGTGGGGTTGTTAGGGGGCGTCTACTCGTAGGGTGTATCTTGTTTCAGAACCGGCTCAGGTTGAGCTGAAAAGTGGACGAGTGTAAGCCCCTGCCTTGAATCGCTCGGAGGTATTGGTGCTGCCGACCGCGCCGGCGAAGAAGCAAGGTGGTGGAGGAGGCACACGCTTAGCGCGGTTCGCCGGGGCCGAGGTATACCCCGGGGGGGGCGCCGCATCCAAGACAGTCTTCGCCTGGTGCTTGTAGGATTTCAACTTCCGCTCAACCTCCGATTGCGACGCCTGCGGCGGTGCGGAGTGGAGACCCGAGCGGCGACGTCAGCGAGCAGAGGTGGAATGTGTTGTGATTGTATGCCCCCGCCCCGCGCGCGCGCCGTCGGGGCGTCCAGGCGACGAAGCACTCGCCACTGTTGTGGACAAAGGCGCCAACACTACGATTGGTGGTGTCCATTGGAAAAGAGTCCGGAAGAAAATTCCTGAAACGCTCGCGGCGGGACGACGACCACTGCGGCTTACGCACGCACCTGCTTGAGCCAGTCTGGGGTGGAACCTCCTGCGGCTGCCATGGCGACGAACGACCGGGCCGACGCTTTTCCGCCTGGTGCTGCGATACTGAGCTCCTCCATCCCTCCATCACTTCCCTCTTCAGTTCGGATGCGGTCGGCCCCACAACCCTAACGCGCGGTCCGACCGTCCGAAGGCGCTTGAAAGCTGGGTGCTGGCGTCATCGTCACTCCCCATCGCACCACAGTGTGATGCTTCGCTGCCAGGCGTGCGTCAACGTCAGCTCCACTCACAGGTCCACCGCCTCCCCCAGTGTCCGCCGCCACTTCCTCGCGCCCGCACGCACCAGGCAACGCACGACCGCATCGGCAGGGACCCAACCGATGGAATGAAAAATACCCGGCATTTCACACTGATTCTCCTCTCCCGATCTTATCACGTGCATCGACTCGCCCGCCTGCGCCTCGCTAGCGGCGCGTTATCAGTGCACCAGTACACCGACCGCGGTTGACGTCGCGCCACTCATTGCTCGCCCCTGCCCCCCGGCGGCGGCACCGGCACCGATGGCAGCGAGTGACGCCTCCGCCGCGCTGCACGGCCTGGAGCTGAACGAGGAGCGCTTCGTGGGCAGGGGCTCACACTCGCTCACTTCAGAGCTCAACTTGAGGACCTTCGGGACACATCGCTCACGTTAGAGCTCAACTTGAGCACCTTGGGGTCACATCCACGGGTTAGGTTGGGATGTGCGGGGTACAGTGTAAGCTTAAGTTGAGCGGGAAGGGGCAAAGTAAGCTCAAGTTGAGCGGAAATGGGAACGAGTGTAAGCCCCTGTTGGTGGGGCTGCTGCGCGCGCTGATCGGCGAGGCGGAGCACCTGCAGAACACGGGGGTGGGCAGCGCGCACGTGCCGCAGGAGGACCGCGCGGTCAAGCACGTGCTGGAGGTGCTGGCGCCCTACCGCACGGAGAACGGGGGCCCGCTAGTAGTCGAGCACGTGGTGTACACCGAGGCAGGGGCTTACACTTGTCCACTTTTCGGCTCAACTTAAGCGCTTTCTGCGGGATAGGGGGTACATTTAGGGGTTGTCTAAGGGGTGTGTAGGGTGTATCAGGGGGTATCAGGGGGTGTCTAGGGTGTATTCTGTGTCAGAAGCGGCTCAAGTTGAGCTGGGAAGTGGACGAGTGTAAGCCCCTGCACCGAGGGCCGCGGCAACGTGATCGTGAAGTACCCGGGCACGGGCGGCGCGGACGACGTGCTGTCGTTCGTGGGCAGCCACCTGGACGTGGTGCCGGCCAACCCGGAGGCGTGGAACGTGGACCCCTTCAGCCTCACGGCAGGGGCTTACACTCGTACACTTTTGAGCTCAACGTAAGCGCTTGCTGTGGGATAGGGGTACATTTCGAAGATGTTTAGGGGGTGTTTAGAGGGTATCAGGGGGTGGTTAGGGTGTGCTTTGTGTCAGAGGCGGCTCGAGTTGAGCTGAATATTGGACGAGTGTTGGCCCCTGCCTCACGGTGGATGGCGACAAGCTGTTCGGGCGCGGCACTACCGACTGCCTCGGCCACGTGGCGCTCCTCACGACGCTGTTCTCACAGCTGGCGGAGCTGAAGCCTGCGCTGAAGACGTCGCTGACGTGCGTGTTCATCGCCAGCGAGGAGGCGGCCGGGCCGGGCATCGGGGTGGACGGTCTGGTGGCCGAGGGGAGGCGGGGGCTTACACTCCTCCACTAATCAGCTCAACTTGCAGTTTCTGACACAAAAGCACACCCTAAACGCCCCTAATACCTTCTACCACCCCCTAAACACCCCCGAAAGAACCCATAACTGCACCCCCTGTCACACAGAAGGCGCTTACGTTGAGCTGAAGAGTGGACGAGTGTAAGCCCCTGAGGGGAGGCTGGAGCACTGCAAGCCGGGCCCCGTGGTGTGGGTGGACTGCGCCGACAGCCAGCCGTGCATCGGCACGGCGGCAGGGGCTTACACTCGTCCACTTTTCAGCTCAACCCGAGCCATTTCTGCCACCAAATACACCCTAAATGCCCCGCAGTAACCCCCTGACACTTACTACACACCCCCTAAGCAACCCTGGAATGCACCCCCTATCCCACAGAAAGCGCTTACGTTGAGGCGAAAAGTGAACGAGTGCAAGCCCCTGCACGGCGGGCGCCATCACGTGGCACCTGACCGCCAAGGGCCACCGCTTCCACTCGGGGCTGCCGCACCGGGGCATCAACGCCATCGAGCTCGGAATGGAGGCCGGGCTTACACACCTCCACATCTCAGCTCAACTTGAGCGCTTTGCATGGGATAGGGGGTACGCGTAGGGGTTATGTAGCCCGTGTTAAGGGGGTGTTTAGGGTATATAGGGTGTTTTCTTGTGTCAGACATGGCTCAAGTTGAGCTGAGAAGTGGACGAGTGTAAGCCCCTGCATGGAGGCCTCCACCCGCGTGCAGAACAAGTTCTACGAGTCGTTCCCGGCGTGCCAGCAGGAGCGGGACTACAAGTTCATCACGCCGTCGACGATGAAGCCCACGCAGGTGAAGTGCGCGCCCGGCGGGCTCAACCAGATCCCCGGCAGGGGCTTACACTCGTCCACTTTTCAGCTCAACTTGAGCGCTTTCAATGGGATAGGGGGTGCGCGTAGGGATTGTGCAGCCCAAGTTAAGGGGTTGTCAGGGGGTGTGTAGGGTAAATTTGTGTCAGACACGGCTCGAGTTGAGCTGAGAAGTGGATGAGTGTCAGCCCCTGATCCCCGGTGACGCCACCATCAGCGGCGACATCCGCCTCACGCCCTTCTACGACGTCAGCGCCGTCAAGGCGTGCATCGAGGCAGGGGCTTACACTCGTTCCCATTTCCGCTCAACTTGAGCTTACTTTGCCCCTTTCCGCTCAACTTAAGTTTACTTTGTCCCCATGTATCCCAAATTAACCCATGGATGTGTCCCGAAGGTGCTCAAGTTGAGCTCTAACGCGAGAGATGTGTCCCGAAGGTCCTCAAGTTGAGCTCTGAAGTGAACGAGTGTAAGACCCTGCATCGAGGCCGAGGTCGCAGCGATGAACGCCGACATCGAGTCGCTGCCCACGCGCGGGCCGTGCTCCAAGTACGTCATCCCGTCGCCGGACGCCGGCGGGGAGCCCATCGTGGGCAGGGGCTTACACTCGTCCACTTTTCAGCTCAACTTAAGCGCCTTCTCTGAGACAGGGGGTGCAGTCAGGGGTTGTTTCGGGGGTGTTTAGGGGGTGGTAGGGGGTATTAGGGGTTTCCAGGGTGTGCTTTTGTGTCAGAAACGGCTCAAGTTGAGCTGAATAGTGGACGAGTGTAAGCCCCTGATAGTGGGGCGGCTGTCGCTGGAGTGGGGCGACCACCTGCTGACGGGCATCGCGTGCAACCTGGAGTCGCCGGCGTACAAGCTCATGTGCGAGGCCATCCAGGAGGTGACGGTAGGATGGTGCAGGTTGACAGTATCAAACCCGTGTTGAAAGCGCCTATGATTTCAGCGCTTGAAACTCTAATATCATAAACTGCTTTCAGCGGTTGCTTTCAATTTCAACTTGCACCGCTACATGACGGGCAAGGCGGAGCCGTACTCGCTCACGGGCTCGCTGCCGCTGGTGCACGAGATGCAGGGCGAGGGCTTCGACATCCAGCTCATCGGCAGGGGCTTACACTCGTCCACTTCACAGCTCAACCTGGGCCGTTTCTGACACAGAATACACCCTGAACATCCCCTGATACTCCTTAATAACCCCCTGACACCTCCTAAACACCCCCTGAACATCCCTACATGCACCCCCATCCCACAGAATGTGCTTAAGTTGAGCCGAAAAGTGGACGAATGTAAGCTCCTGCTCATCGGTTTCGGCCTCATGTCCACGTACCACGCCGACAACGAGTACTGCAAGCTCTCCGACATGAAGGACGCCGCTAAAATCCTGTCGCGCCTCATTGCCAAGTTCGGGTGAGGTGGCAGATTCAGGAAACAGAGACGGGATGGGGTTGGGGGGTTAGCGAATCTGAGAACGCTGACGTGGCACCGCTGACGTGGCAGTTGACTGTTTGGCAACACCCGCAAGCTCGCGCGTTGACTGGAGCTGTTCGTATATATGTCTACATAAATGATGTTTTGATAGCGAAGCTTCATCAAGCAATATGTCCGTTACCGGCGAAAGGGAACGGGCGGACGGGAAGTGGCCGGACAAAACCTAAAATAAATTAGTAATTGCCGCTGTCGTATGAGCATTCACCATGAGAGGACGCTTTTACAAGTTCGACACGACGCGACGCGGCGTCTGACGCACACACCACCATCCCCAATGCGCGGCTGCCGCGACGTGCCGCGCCTTGAGGTATCGCCACCCCGAACCGGCAATAAAGGTTAAAGCCTAAAGTTCGAACTGAAAAGTAATAAGTGCGTTGTGCACCGGGCCGGCTCGATGTTTCATTTCGGACGCACCCCGGATTGACCCCGGGTATGTTCCCCCTCTGTGTCATATTGATGATCGAATGTTGTATCAGGGGTAATAAATAACGGGGTAGAGCACCCTCCGATTTTCAGCCAAGCCAGCCTTTTCTCGAGGATTTGCCAAAAAAACAGGAAACGGAGAAGCGGCGCGGCCGGGAAACGGGCCGGGACGGCGCGACTCGCGCAGAACCGCGGCGTGACGCACGGCGTATGAGACGCATAGCCCCCTTCTTAGTCAGCGCACACCGCGCGGCGCGACATTTCTGCCCGGAGACGGTCACGGGGGCGCGGCGCAAGCTGCACGGGGTCTAAGAATCGAACTAGACAACACTAAAAATGAGCACGGGGTCTAAGAATCGAACTATACGCGTCCCAAAAGACGCTGCGCACGGCCAACAGGACGGCGACGTTGTCGCTCGCCACCCCGCCACCGCGGAAGCGGGATAATACGCCTCGGTACTGTTCGTTCACGGTGACTGCGGCCGGCGACATGCTTGCGGGCGCGTGCGTGCGTGTCTGAAGTGGAGTCGGCGGCCTTGAACCGTCGAGAAAAGGCCCAGCTGACTGACCTATTTTCCCCTTCTAGGAGGGACCTGATCTACCCCGTTATTTATTACCCCTTGGTTGTATATATACCGGAGGGATATGATGAGCGGATCCTGAGGGACGCCCCCCAACCGGATCAGCACAGACCTTTGTCCAGCAATAACAACGTGACTCATATGATGTGAAATCGCATTGTTAGTATCGCCACACGCCACATCGGCACCGGCGGGCGCACCACGGCGCACCATCCCGAAGGGCCGCCACCCCCAAAGACGTGGCCACCATGACTCGAGCGTGTTCCATGCTGGTGCTGGCGCTCGCGCTGTTGCCTCTCACCGCGGCGGCACGAGCCCCGTTGGTTGTCGCTCCGGCGAGCATGATGCCTGGCAGGGGCTTTATACACTTGTGCACTTTTCAGCTCAACTTGAGCGCTTTGTATGGGATAGGGGGTGCGCGTAGGGGTTGTGTAGCCCGTGTCAAGGGGGTGTTTAGGATGTGTAGGGTGTTTTTCTATGACAGACATGGCTCAAGTTGAGCTGAGAAGTGGACGAGTGTAAGCCCCTGATGCCTGGCTCTTCCATTGGAGTGCTCGTGCAAGGCGCGGCGACGGTGGGCGGCGGGGGCTTGCGCGTGCGCCTGGTGTCCACCGCGACCGACAAGAGCGCTGCCGCTATCGTAATTGCGGCTTCGGTGGACGCGGGCGGATCCGACGACGCCGTTATCGAGGCAGGCGACGGCAGGCAGGCGACGGCAGGCGACGGCACCAGTGAAATGGCTAACCAGTCCATCACAGTCACGGCGCCCGAGACCGGCTCCGATGTGCTCATCATTGAGACGGACAAGCCCGTGTACAAGCCGGGGCAGACCGTGAAGGTGCGCGTGCTGTCGCTCACTCGAGCGCTCCTGCCGCGCCCGACCACGGTAACCGTCACTGTGAAGAATCCGCAGTCGTTTGCCATGGCAGGGACAATTTTTATTTTTATTTTGCACTGTTCATCGAGCCCCAAGGCGCTTGTGCTGGTGAGCTTAACCAACCCTGTCGTCCGCCAGTTCAACCGAACAGACCCTGTCAAGTCTGTCAAGATGTAATAAGGCCATGGACAAGTCTAAATTTCATATCTTTATAGCTCACTCGTGCATCCTCCATTTCGAGGCACCCTGACTCCATTTATTAACCAACCCTGTCCTCCATTCGAGCGGACCATACCAAACATTCTACTATCGGGATTAAGGCGGTATCGACAAGTAATGCTCACCGCGGGTTATACCCGTCCCTGTTGCGCGGCGCGGTGGGAGGTGAAGGCAGGGGCTTACACTCGTCCACTTCTCAGCTCAACTCGAGCCGTTTCTGACACAAAATACACCCTGAACACCCCCTGATACTCCTTAATACCCCCTGATACCTCCCGAACACCCCCTGAACAACCCCTGAGTGCACCCCTATCCCACAGATTGCGCTTAATTTGAGCCGAAAAGTGGACGAACGTAAGCCCCTGGGTGGAGGCGGACGAGTACGGCGTGGCGGAGGTGCAATTCCCATCGTCGACCGAGCCGGTGCTGGGCAGGGGCTTACACCCGTCCAATTTGTGGCTCAACATAAGCGCTTTTTGTGGAATAGGGGTGCATTTATGGGTTGTTTAAGGGGTGTTGAGGGGTTGTCAAGGGGTGGTAAGGGATATTTAGAATGTTTTTTTGTGTCAGAAACGGCCCAGGCTGAGCTGAGAAGTGGACGAGTGTAAGCCCCTGGTGCTGGGCGAGTGGACCGTCGAGGCGGCGGCCAACGCGTCAAGCGCCGACAGCGTCGACGGCGGAGCGTCCAACCCCAACCCCATCGCCGCCTCCGCCTCCTTCTCCATCGATCGCTACGTCCTGCCGACGTTCGACGTCACGGTAGATCGGCGCAGGTTGACCCTATCGAACCCAATTTGAAAGCGCCCGGAAACAAGCGCTTGAAACTAAAATGTGATGGACTGCTTTCAATTTTGCTACAATTTTGCTTTCAAATTCAACTTGCGCCGCCACATCACGGTGAAGCCCGACTCCGCCACCGTATTCTTGGGCCAGGCGGCCATCACCGGCCAGGTCACGGCGCGCTACACGTACGGCGAGGACCTGACGGGGACCTTCACGCTCAGCGTCTGGCAGCGCAGCGGCGACGGCAGGAACTTACACTCGGTCCACTTTTCGGCTCAACGTAAGCGCTTTTTGTTGGATAGGGGTTGCATGCAGGGCTTGTTCAGGGGATGTTTATGGGGTACCAGGGGGTGGTAGGGGGTGTTCAGGGTGTATTTTGTGTCTGAAACGGCTCAGGTTGAGCAGAAAAGTGGACGAGTGTAAGCCCCTGGGCGGCGGCGGCGGCTTCGGCGGCGGGATCGGCGGCGGGTTCGCGGCGGGCGGGGACGTCGCGGTTGGTTTACCCGAAGCGGGCGGCGGCCGCGGCGGCGCTTCCGGCGCGCATCAGTACACGCTCGTCGCCAGCCTGGCGGAGCAGGACATCCGGGGGGGCTCCGCGACATTCAAGCTCGACGTGTCCAACTCCAAGATAGGGTGGTGCAGCTTCAACCCAGGTTGACCCCAGGTTGACCCCGAGATGGCCGTGCATGGTTTCAATGCTTGATGCTCAAATATGATGAACCGCTTTCAGACTTTGCTTTGAAACTCAACTTGCGCCGCTACTCCAAGATCCAGTTCGGGTACGGCGGGGGCGCGCCCGAGCTCGTGGTGGAGGCCCGCGTGACGGAGGCCGGGGCTTACACTCCTCCACTTTTCGGCTCAACCTGAGCCGTTTCCGACACAGAATACACCCTAACAACCCCCTATACCCCCTGACACCTCTTAAACACCCCCCTAACAACCCCTCAGTGCACTCCCTATCCCAGAGAAAGCGCTTAAGTTAAGCTGGAAAGTGGGCGAGTGTCAGCCCCTGGACGGAGGGCGCGATGGGCGCGGCACAGAACGGCACCGCGGCGCTCACGCCGGTGTCCGAGCTGTACAAGCTAACCTTGGACGGCCCCGCGCTTGCCAAGCCCGGCCTACCCGCGGCCCTCCGCCTGGTGGCAGGGGCTTGCACTCGTCCACTTCTCGGCTCAACGTAAGCACATTTCGTGGGATGAGCAGGGCACATGATTTTCCCCCAGTCTATTAGACGGCGGGACACGGGGGGGTGTGACCAAAACGGCTTAGGTTGAGTGAAAAGTGGACGAGTGTAAGCCCCTGCCTGGTGGCGACACACAACGACGGCACCCCGCTGGCCGCCACGTTCCCCCTCGTGCAGTCCGTCTACCGTGGCGACGGCAATACCACCATCACCCGCTTCGCCGTCACCACCGACGCCGCCACGGCAGGGGCTTACACTCGTCCACTTTTCAGCTCAACCTGAGCCGTTTCTGACAGAAAATACATCCTGAATACCCCCTGACACACCCTTACACATCCTAAACACCCCATAAGCTAACCCTTAAATGCACCCCCTATCTCACTGAAAGTACTTATGATGAGCCGAAACGAGGACGAGTGTAAGCCGCTGCGCCACGGGCGCCGTGACCTTCACCCGGGCGGTCCCGGCGAACGATCCCGCGTGCTGCCGCGCGGGCGACGCCACCGCCTACCGCCGCGGGTCGTGCTGCATCGCAAGCGTCGGTGTCATCAACGACAGAGACGCGGCGGCGGCCGTGACGGCGGTACCCGAGGCGCTCCTCCTCCTCATCCTCTACTGCCCCGGAGGTGATGGTGGCAAGCGCGCCCTCCGCGAGTTGGTACGGGAACGCGGCTTCGTCGGCAGTGTACGGCGCATACGTTACCGTGGCGGGGCCCGTGGTGCCCACCGCGCAGGGCGGCACCGCGTCCTTCGCCGTGACCGCTACCTTCGCGCCGCCGTCGGGGTTCAGCTGGGCGGTGGTAGCGGGCAGGGGCTTACGCTCGGTCACTTTTCAGCTCAACCTGAGCCGTTTCTGACACCAAATACACCCTCGACACCCTCTGATACCCCCGTAACACCCCCTAAACAACCCCTGTATGGAGCCCCTATCCCATGCAAAGCGCCTACGTTGAGCCGAAAAGTGGACGAGTGTAAGTCCCTGGTGGCGGGCGCGGCGGCCGGGGTCGTGGCGTCCGGCTCAACCGGCGCGGGCGTGGCGCCGGGGACCGAGAGCGTCATCAGCGTCGTCGCCACGGCGGCGATGGCGCCGGAGGCAGGGGCTTAAGCTCGTCCGCGTTTCAGCTCAACCTGAGCTGTTTCGGTCACACCTCCCCGTATCCCCCTGTCTGATGGACTGGGGGAAATCACGCACCCAACATATCCCACAAAACATGCTTACGTTGAGCCGAAATGTGGACGAGTGTAAGCCCCTACCCGGAGGCGACGTTGCTGGTGTTCGCGGCGTGGGACGGGAAGGTGGAGGCGAGCAACATCGTCGCGGCGCAGGTCACGTTCCAGGTGACCGCGGCGGCGGCGGACTCCGCGGCGCTTCCGCAGTCGCTGGCGCTGGAGCTCAGCACGGCGGAGGTGCTTCCCGGCAGGGGCTTACACTCGTCCACTTCTCGGCTCAACCTGAGCCGTTCCTGAAACAAGACACACCCTACACATCCTCTAACACCCCCTAACACCCCCTAGACACCCCTTAAACAACCTATACACGCACCCCCTCTCCTACAGAAAGCGCTTACGTTGAGCTGAAATGAACGAGTGTAAGCCCCTGCTTCTCGGCGCCGCAGTATCGGTGGAGGCCACGGCCGACGCCCCCGGCTCGCGCGTCTTCTTCCTCGCGTACGACGTCTCCGTGGCGCTGCAAGCCGGCGGCGTCGCCAGCGCTCTGACGGCGGCGCGCGCGCTGGCCGCCGTGGCGCCCCCGCCGCCGCCCCCGGTCGCCGCGACGGGGTGCTACCCTCCCGCAGGGGCTTACACTCGTCCACTTTTCGGCTCAACGTAAGCACATTTCCCCCCAGTCTATTAGACAGGGGGACAAGCAGAGGTTTGACCGACACAGCTTAGGTTGAGCTGGAAAGTGGACGAGTGCAAGCCCCTGCCCCCTGGTGGACATTGACGGCGGCTTGCTCATCCTACTCACCGAGCTGAAGACCCCGGTGAGGCGGTGCAGGTTGTCCCTATGAAACCCATGTTGAAGCTGCCTGGAAATAAGCGCTTGAAACTAATGTGTGGATATACCGGTTTCAAATACTGCTTTCAAAGTCAACTGGCGCCGCTACACCCCGGTGTGCGACAACTCCGGCCCCATCGCCTTCGCGGACGATGATGTCATGTTCGAGGCGATGCCGATGATGGCCGCGAAAGGGGACGACGCTGCTTCCTCAGCGGAGGGAGCTTCGCCCGCACCGCCATCCGGCGGCGGCGCGGGAGACGGGCTGGCGAGCGTGACGCGAGTGCGATCATTCTTCCCGGAGACGTGGTAGGGCGGTGCAGGTTGACAGTATCAGAACCCCTGTTGATAGCGCACATGGTTTCAGCGCTTGAAACTATCATCTCATAAACCGGTTTCAAATTGATCTTTCAATTTCGACTTGCGCCGCTACAACGTGGATCTGGCTCGACGCCCCCTCCGATGCCACCACCGGCGTCGCCGCGCTTGCTAACATCACGGCGCCGGACACCATCACGTCCTGGCGCTTCGCGGCGTTCGCGGCAGGGGCTTACACTCGTCCACATTTCAGCTCAACTTAAGCGCTGTCTGTGGCATAGGGGGTGCGTTTAGGGGTTGTTTGAGGGGGGTTACATCGGGTGTTAGGGGCAATTAGGAGGTGTGTAGGGTGCAATTTGTGTCAGAAACGGCTCAGGTTGAGCTGAAAGTGGACGAGTGTAAGCCCCTGGTTCGCGACGCACCCGACGCGCGGCCTCGGAGTGGCCGACCCGGCCGCCGCCTCGTCGCTGCTCCGCGTGTTTAAGCCCTTCTTCGTATCGCCGCGCCTGCCCTTCTCGGCGACGCGCGGCGAGGACCTGGTAGGGCGGTGCAGGTTGACCCCAGGTTGCCCCCGTGTTGACAGCGCTTGGTGACAGCGCTTGAAGCTACAATTCGATGAAGCGCTTTCAAACTCTGATTTCAATTTCATGTTGCGCCACTACAACCCGGTGCTCCGCGTCGGCGTGTTCAACTACCTGGACCGCGACCTTGCCGTGGTCGTCGAGCTGGCTGAGGCGCCGGCGGACTACGACGTCGTGTCCGGGGGCAGGACTACCACGGTCAACGTGGTGGCTAAGGCAGAGTGACAAGATATCCCATAACGATCGATGTCCAGGAAGACCATATCGATGCTGTCATCTCCCATATCGATATCCAGGAAGACCATATCGATACTGTCATCTCCCTCATCGATATCCATGAAGACCATATCGATACTGTCATCTCCCATATCTTGTCACCCTGGGCTAAGGGTACGGGCACCGCGGTGTTCACGGTGCGCCCCAAGCGGCTGGGTGAGGTGGCCATACAGGTGTCCGGCCGCACCGCCGCCGACGTCGGATACGCCGATGCGGTGCGGCGCACGGTGCGGATAGAGCCTGAGGGCTTCCCGCAGTATGAAGTCAGGAACTCCGTCATCAATCGCGACGCGGCGGCGGCGGCGGCGGCGGGGGGGGCGGCGGGGGCGGCGGAGAGCATCAAGCTCGGCGTGACGCTGCCCAGCTCCGGGGTAGGCCGGTGCAGCTTGATCCTATCAAACCCACCTTGAAAGCGCCTGGAACTAAGCGTGTTGAAACTGAAACGTGATGAACTGCTTTCAAACTTTGCTTTCAAATTCAACTTGCGCCATTACACCGGGGTGGTGGAGGGCTCCGTGCGCGCCGTGCTCTCCGTTGTGGGCGACCTCATGGGCAGGGGCTTACACTCGTCCCCTGTTCAGCTCAACCTAAGCCGTTTTGGTAACACCTCCCCGTGCCCCCCTGTCTAATAGACTGCGGGGAAATCATGCACCGAACTTATCCCACAAAATGTGCCTACTTTGAGCCGAATAGTGGAAGAGTTTAAGACCCTGCTCATGGGGCCGTCCATCAAGGTAGGGCGCTGCGGGTTCACAGTATCAGCACTCGTGTTGATACTCGACTTGTCGTGCCTGTGGTTTGAGCGCTTGAAACTATAATGTGATTACCTGCTTTCAAACTTTGTTTTCGGTTTCAACTTGCGGCACTGCATCCAGGGGCTGCAGCGCCTCGTGCGCGTGCCGTTCGGTTGCGGGGCGGGGCCCGGGGGGCTCACATATATACCCTCTATATACCCCCTATATACCCCCTATACACCCCCTATATCTACCCTACATACCCCCTATGTACGGGCCGCACGCTCCCAACACGGGGGCCCCCCTTTTCAGCTTAACCGCAGCTGTCACACCTGCCTGGCCCGGCTGCCTGTGGGTTTGTCCGTGCACCACTCAAAATATCCCGGTCTTGGCTGCTTGAAGTCGTGCTGAGATACCACGGGAACGAACATGAGTGTGAGGCCTTTGCCGGGGGAGCAGAACATGATCGGCATGGCCCCCAACGTGTACGTGATGGTAGGGCGGTGCAGGTTGACCCAATGAAACCCGTGTTGAAAGCGCCTGGATCTATGCTCTTGAAACTAAGATGTGATGAAACGCTTTCAAACTTTGGTTTCAATTTGAACTTGCGCCGCTACATGATGGCCTACCTGCGCGCCGCGCGCCAGCTCACGCCCGAGCTCGGTGAGGAGGTGCAAGTTGACCCTATCAAACCCATGTTGAAAGCGCCTGAGAACCAAACGCTTGAAACTAAAATATGAGGAAGTGCTTTCAAAATTGTGTTTCAAATTCAACTTGCGCCGCTACAGCTCGGCGATCGCGCCACAGCCAACATCATGCGCGGCTACCAGCGCCAGTTGCAGTACCGCCATGCCAACGGCGCATTCTCGGCTTTCGGCGAGGGCTCCGGCGGCGGCGGCACCTCCGGGTAGGGCCTCATGGATATTACTCGTATAATTGCCTATATTGCCAGCCATCGCTGACTGCTCGGGCATTGTTCCTAAATTGGCGGGAGAAATGCCGAAAAGCAACATAAAGCATGTGGGTAATTGCTCCATCAAAAGCCTTTCGGGCGCTGTCTTTCTGCCTCTACAGTGCCGCTACGAAGTGCCATGAAAGTGCCCAAAATTCCGACAGAATTGCCGAGAAGTGCCTAAATCGAGATCGATTACTCGCCCGACCTACGTTGCCAAATCAAATGTCGGTAATCTGCGGCAGTCGCCCCAACCTGCAGGTCGCTGTGGCTCACGGCGTTCGTCGTGCGGGTCTTCGCGCAGTCCGCGGAAGTGGGGGCAGGGGCTTACATTCGTCCACTTTTCGGCTCAACGTAAGCACACTTTTTGGGAACGCTGGGTGCCCTGGGAGGTAGTTTGTGACAAAAGCGGCTTATGTTGAGATGAGAAGCGGACGAGTGTAAGCCCCTGGGTGGGGGCGGGCGTCGTCGTGGACGCCGGCATCGTGTCCGCCGCCGCCGCGTTCGTGGCAGGGGGGCTTACCCTCGTTCCCATTTCAGCTCAACTTGAGCTCTTCTGTCCACCGTATAACCCAACTTAAGTCATGGATGTGTCCTGAAGTTGCTCAAGTTGAGCCTTGACCTGAGGCTTACACTCGTTCCGATTGCAGCTCAACTCGAGCTCTTCTCTTCACCGTATAACCCAACTTAAGTCATCAATGTGTCCCGGAGTTGCTCAAGTGAGCTGTAACGTGAACGAGTGTCAGCCCCTGGTTCGTGGCGTCGCAGTAGAAACCCGACGGCTCGTTCGTGGACCCGAGCCCGCCCATACACTCGGAGATGTCGGGCGGCAGGGGCTTACGCTCGTCCACTTTTCGGCACAACGTAAGCGCTTTGTGTGGGATAGGGGGTGTATTGAGGGGTTATTTAGGGGGTGTTTTGGAGGTGAAGGGGCGGTATCAGGGGGTGTTGATAGGTGTATTCTGTGTCAGAAATGGCTCAGATTGAGCTGAAAAGTCGACGGGTGTAAGCCCCTGTCGGGCGGCGCGGGCGCGGGCCCCGGGCTGGCGGCATACTGCCTCATGGCTATGGTAGGGCGGTGCAGGTTGACCCTATGAAACCCGCGTTGAAATCGCCTGAAACTGAGCGCTTGATACTATCATATGATGAACCGCTTTCGAAGTTTGCTTTGAAATTCGACTTGTGCAACTACACCATGTTGGAGGCGGGGCGCGGCGCCGGCAACGTGGACGCCACGGTAGGGCCTGCAAGATAATGCTTATACGATTGCCCATATTTGCTCGGCCCACCTGAATAGGCCGATTCCGGTATATCGCCTGGGTAAAATGCCCATACGGAGATGCGGGCAAAGCGTCAGCGCTGCGCGCGGGAAAGCGGGCGCCAGGTTGAATGCCCATATAGAGTTGCGGGCAAACCATCAGCGCTCGGCGCGGGAAGCGATATACCAAAACCGGCCTACTGCCGGCATAAATGGGGACAATCAATGTCTGCTCGGCCGTACGCGGCGGTGGAGTACCTGTCCGCCTACGCCACTGACTCGTACGGCGGCAACTCGTACGTGGCCGCCATCGCCGCCAACGCCCTCACCATGGCCTGCTCCAAGGCCGACAAGGTGGGGAGCTACGGAAAATTGCGATGGAATTGCCTCATACTTTACTGCCATATTCCCGACTTTCTGCCGCGCAAATCGCCTGAATTCCCGAGAACATGCTCAAAATTAACGCGAAAGTGCCCAAACATCCCGGGAGACATCCCGGCATTCTGGAATTCCCGGAAATGCCGAAATGCCATTCTGGATTTTTTCGTCGCTCACTGCGACAAGGGGTGCGACGAGGCGGCGCGCGCGCGCCAGGTGATGCTCGAGATGGGCGTGGCGGAGGAGGAGGAGGGCACCATGCGCTGGGGCGCCGCGGCGGCACCGCCGGCCGCAACCTCCCCAGACGCGCCCCGCTTGGCCGTCAGCGACGGGCGTGGCAGCAGCACTACGGTGGAGGGGACGGCGTACGCGGTGCTGGCGCTGGTGCGCGGCGGCGACGCGTCAGCGGCGTACCCAGCGGCTCGCTACCTCCTGCTGCAGCGCAATGCGCTTGGCGGGTTCCGCTCCACGCAGGACACCGTGGTGGCTCTGGAGGCAGGAGCTTACACTCGTCCACTTTTTAGCTCAACTTAAGCCGTTTTGGTCACATCTCTCCGTGTCCCCCTGTCCAATAGACTGGGGGAAAATCCAGCCAACGTATCCCACAAAATGTGCTTACTTTGAGCCGAAAAGTGGACGAGTGTAAGCCCCTGGCTGGAGGCGCTCAGTGCGTACGCGGCAGCGACGTACAACCGGGACGTGTCGCTGACCATCGCCCCGGAGTTGCCGCCCGCCGCCGCCGCCGTGGCGAAGGCGCCCGGGGTCTTCACCGTGGTACGGCGGTGCAGGTTGCCAATATCGAAACCCGTGTTCAAAGCGCCTATGGTATCAGTGCTTGAAGCTATGATATGATGAAGTGCTTTCAATTCTTGCTTTCAAATTCAACTTGTGCCGCTACACCGTGGACAGCACCAACTTCGACCTACTGCAACAGGCGGACGTGACGCCCGCCACGGAGCTGAGCGCGGCGGTGACCGGCGCGGGCACCGCGCTGGTGCAGCTGGCGGCAGGGGCTTACACTCGTTCAGGTTATAGCTCAACTGGATCAATTTCAGGACACATACATAATTTAAGCTGGGTTATGCGGTGGACAGAGGAGCTCAAGTTGAGCTGAAATGGCAACGAGTGTAAGACCCTGGCTGGCGGTGTCCTACAACCTCGCCGCGGACCCCACGCCGCCCGTCTACGACCTCATTGTCACAGTGCGCGCCACGAAGACGGCGGCGTCGGCAGGGGCTTACACTCGTTCCCATTCAGCTCAACTTGAGCTCTTCTGTCCACCGTATAAACCAACTTAACTCATGAATGTGTCCTGGAGTTGCTCAAGCTGAGCTCTACCGTGAACGAGTGTAAGCCCCTGGGCGGCGGTGGCGGCGGCGGCGGCGAGCGGCAGTAATCGGCGCCTCGCCGCAGCCGCGACCATCTCCGCCGACGATGCGCGCGCGCTCGACATCGAGGCGTGCGTGCGGCGGCGCGAGGAGGGCGCGGCGCTCGGCATGACGCTGCTAGAGATCGGGATGTTCACCGGCTTCGCCTCCGAGGCAGGGGCTTACACTCGTCCAAGTTTCGGCTCAACGTAAACACCTGTTGAGGGAAACGCCCTGCAGTTTCAGTGGCTCAGTGAAATTTAACGGCTCAGGTTGAGCTGCGATGTGGACAAGTGTAAGCCCCTACCCCGAGGCGAGGTCGCTCGCCGACCTTCGCGTTCAAGGCGCCGGGATCGTGAACCGCGTGGACGTCGACGACAGGAAGGTGGTGGTGTACCTGGAGGAGGTGGCGGCGCAGCACACCACCTGCGTGCGCCTCCAGGCCGTGCAGGAGTACGAGGTGAAGAACCTCAAGCCCGCGCCCTCCTCTGTGGTAAGTCCGGTAGCATCAACCCGGAATCCAGTTATGTAGGGTGAAAATGCCCATACAGACTGTAAGGTACCACAAACGCGTCCCTGCGGGGCTGCTGGGAATCCACCCGCATCCGACCCTCGACCGAATCCGTCCGAATCCGGAAACGCCAACCCAGCTGAAATGTGATACGCGGCTTTCAATTTTGTGTTTCAATTATGACTTGCTGCGGCACTATACCGTGGCGGCGTATTACCACCCCGAGGCGAAGGGCACGGCGAGCGCGGGTGCGGCGGCTGTAGTAGGGCTGGGCAGGTTGACCCCATCAAATTCATGTTGAAAGCGCCTGGAACTAAGCGTATTGAGACCCAAATGTGACGGACTGATTTCAAACTTTGCTTTCAAATTCAACTTGCGCCGCCACACCATGGAGGTGCTCGCCAGCGGTGGCGGCGGGCGCGGCGCAGCGGTCACTGTCGACGGGAAGGAGTACAACGGAGGCAGGGGCTTACACTCGTTCCCATTTCAGCTCAACTTGAGCGCTTCCGTCCACCACATAACCCAAATCAACTCAAAAATGTATCCTGGAGTTGCTCAAATTGAGCTGTAACGTGAACGAGTGTTAGCCCCTGCACGGAGGATCCCCAACGCCGCCGCCGTCTCCCCCTGTCGTCGGTACTTCAGACGGCGACAGCTCTCTTCGGAATCTGTTGTCATTCCCCCTGTGGTTGTCGCTCCTTTGTTGAGTCAGATACCAGATACCCTCTGGTGTCGTTTCTGCTGAGTCCTGACTCCTGTGTTTTCCGGCATGGCTCACGCACCCATGTGAATGGAGACAGGGGCCCCTATAATGGAGACAGGGGTCCCTGTAAATAGAGAAAGGGGGCCCTGTAAATGGAGAAAGGGGGCCCTGTAAATGGAGAAAGGGGCCCCTGTAAATGGAGAAAGGCGCCCCTGTAAATGGAGAAAGGGGCCCCTGTACATGGAGAAAGCCCCCCCTGTGAACGGAGAAAGGGAGCGACGGAGGCAGACGCTTCCGCGTGTTTAAGGTGGCACCAGGCTTTCGCCCTGACCCCCGGGCCACTGTACATACCATGAGGAATGCTGTATAAACGATGCTGTAAGAACGATGAGGAATGATGAGGATATAGGAATGCTGTATGAACGATGCGAATATAGGAATGATGTATGAGCACGCTGTTTAAACGATTAGGAATGCGCGGAGATGAAATAGAGAGCTCGCTGCTGTACGTACGATGATGAAAGCGCTTATATAAACTGTGAAGATCAGATTGACATGAGCAACCAACGTCGTGAGAGCGATGATCCCCGGCAGGACGGGAGAGCCACCCCCCCCCCCTAAGGAGGCGACTGCTGCGGTCGTGTCGTGACACGTGCGCTATGGTCGAAATTAGAATGACCCTCTCGCCACTCACCCTTCGGCAGTCGTAGTGCAAACCCAAGTCCGACTCGAACATTCCCAGCTAAATCCCGATTACTGTACACATATGATGGATGCCGGGTACGCTAGAGTGTGCCAACTTTATCTCCTCACCCTGTGGCGTATTGAGTGTGCGTGTTATGCCCTTGCCGGACACTGTTCAACTCGACGTGAGCACTTTCTGTGGGGTAAGGTTGATTACACGGTACAAAAACGGTTCAGGCTGAGCTGAATAACTGACCACGCGTTCGATGATGCCCATAAAACCATACATGCGTTCGCTCACCGCGTCGAGACGAACTTGTTCGGTTCATCACAACACCCCCCCTCACTCTTGTTAACCCTACTGGTCGGCACCCGAAACGGTTTTGGCCACGAAAAAACGAGCGAGGCGCACGCGTTTTCCATTTTCCGGAGAATAAAACGCGTCCTACGCTCGCACACCTCGGCGC